>RRZU011547554.1_pt1 | contig 14107 bp, 13 predicted proteins | sample 2165561 | NCBI WGS metagenome assembly RRZU01 (sample SAMN10456909, study PRJNA506462) | wastewater metagenome | isolation source: wastewater sludge | place: USA: Moscow, Idaho
AGGGTGGCGATACGCTCGGCGGATGCCAGGGCGGTGTTGGCAACAGCCAGGAGGGAATCAACAGCGGCCTTGTTGGCGGCGGCAAATTGCTCGGGATTGATGGACATCGGTGGCTCCTTAAGTGAAAAATTAATAATTACAGCGCCGGCATTGTAACAATGTTTTTTAAATATTGCTGCAATGCAGCATATGAACATGCGATTTTTAAACGGGATTTCGTGCGTTTTGCCGAAAACCGGTAAATGATCGAAAAGCCAGCCTGTATTTTGTTAGCTTGGCGAGGCGATGTCCCCTGGTGGATAGCCTAGTTGCATAACGCGTTGCAACAATATGTCTTGGCGGTGACGAGGTCGTGCGGATTTCCGCACGTCGGTGCCGGTGAATTCCGATATGCCGCACGGCTGGCTCGGCGGGGTTGGTGGTTAACCGTTTTAAATCAATATCCTGCGACGTTGTTTTCCCTGGCATGGCTTGTGCAATTGACCGGTACGCCCGCTTTGCGGTGCGATTCATCCCGGAGGAGATAAGTCCATGCAAAATACAACCCGCCTTGCCATCCTGGCCGCCTTTGGCCTGGCCGCTGCCCATTCGGCCAATGCCCAGGCCCCCGACGTGGTTCGCCTCGGCAACCTGAAGTTTGCCCACTACGGCGCTGTCTCGTACATGAAGGAGACCTGCAGCAAGTACAACCTGAAGGTCGAGGAGCGCATGTTCCCCAAGGGGCCGGACATCATGCCGGCCATCGTCGCCGGTGAAATCGACATTGCCGCGCTGGCCTCCGACGGCGCCATTTCCGGCCGTGCCAACGGGGTGCCGATCTTCACGGTGGCCGGCTTCGCCAAGGGCGGGGCACGCATCGTGGCCGGCGTCGATTCCGGCATCAAATCGCTGGCCGACATGAAGGGCAAGAAGGTCGGCGTCACCCGCGGCGGCGCCCACGAACTGCTGCTCTACGCCGAACTGGAGAAGGCCGGCCTGACCTGGTCGGACAAGCCGGGCAAGGATGTGCAGATCGTCTTCCTGGCCTTTGCCGACCTCAACCAGGCGCTGGCCGCCAAGCAGATCGACGCCATGTGCCAGTCCGAGCCGCAGTCGTCGCAGGCGCTGAACAAGAAGTTCGGCGTCGAGATCATGAAGCCTTACACCACCAAGATGGGCGAGCCGGTTCGCCTGCTGGTGATGACCGAGAAGATGTACAACGAGAAGAAGGACGTCGCCCAGCGCCTGATGAAGTGCTTTGTCGAAACGACGGCGCTGTTCAACACCGATACCGCGCTGGCCGAGAAGTATGTCCGCGAGTCGATGTTCAAGGGGCAGATCACTTCGCAGGATTTCAAGGATGCGATGGATAACGCCGACTACACCTACGAAGTCAGCCTCGAACACATCGACATCACCACCGATTTCATGAACAAGTACGGCGTCGGCCGCATGCAGAAGCCGCCGAAGGCCGCCGAGTGGGTCAAGCTGGATCTGCTGCAGAAGGCCAAGGCCGAGCTCAAGGTGAAGTGAGGCAAGCCCGATGAAAAACCTGAAAAACTTTCTGCACGGCGCGCTGGTCCCGGTGCTGCTGCTCATCCTCTGGGAGGCCGGCTCGCGCTTCGGGCTGTTTTCCGAAGTCCTGCTGCCGTCGCCGACCGCTGTTGCCGCCAAGTGGTGGGCCTACTTGCTGCCGATGCAGCCGCAGGAGCCCGGTCAGAGCACCCTGGCCTGGCTGATCTCCGGCGAACTGCTGCATGATGCCTATTCCAGCTTGTTCCGCGTCATCGCGGGTTTCCTGATCGGTGCGGGCCTGGCCCTGCCGCTCGGCCTGCTGATGGGCGCCAGCCAGCGCACCTACGACCTGTTCAATCCGCTGATGCAGATCCTGCGGCCGATTCCGCCGATCGCCTACATTCCGCTGGCGATCCTGTGGTTCGGTCTGGGCAATCCGCCGTCCTTCTTCCTGATCGCCATCGGCGCCTTCTTCCCGGTACTGATGAACACCATCGCCGGCGTGCGCCAGGTGGACGGCATCTACATCCGTGCCGCGCGCAACCTCGGGGTCGGGCAATGGACGATGTTCACCCGCGTCATCCTGCCGGCTGCCACGCCCTACATCCTGGCCGGCGTGCGCATCGGCATCGGCACCGCCTTCATCGTGGTGATCGTCTCCGAGATGATTGCGGTCAATGATGGCCTCGGCTTCCGCATCCTCGAAGCACGGGAGTTCATGTGGTCGGACAAGATCATTGCCGGCATGATCACCATCGGCCTGCTCGGCCTCTTCATCGACACCGCGGTCAGCCGCCTGAACAACCATCTGCTGCGCTGGCACCGTGGCCTGGAGCACTAACATGGCTCAAATCATCGTCAATAACGTACAGAAAGTCTTCAAGACGCCGGGCAAGGATGTCATCGCGCTGAAGGACATCAATCTCGACATCAAGGCCGGCGAATTCGTCTGCCTGCTCGGTCCCTCGGGTTGCGGCAAGTCGACACTGCTCAATGCGGTGGCCGGTTTCGCGCTGCCCTCGGCCGGTGAGATCAGCGTCGAAGGTAAGAGGATCACCGGCCCCGGCCCGGATCGCGGCATGGTGTTCCAGGAGTACGCACTGTTCCCGTGGATGACCGTGGCCCAGAACATCGCCTTCGGCCTGGAGATCCAAAAGAAGGACAAGGCCGAGATCGACCTCACCGTCAATCAGCTGCTCGACCTGCTGCATCTCAACGACTTCCGCGACCGTTTCCCGAAGGACTTGTCGGGCGGCATGCGCCAGCGCGTCGCCATCGCCCGCGTGCTGGCCCTCGACTCGCCGATCATGCTGATGGACGAGCCATTCGGCGCGCTTGACGCCTTGACCCGGCGCAACCTGCAGGACGAACTGCTGCGCATCTGGGAAAAGCTGGGCAAGACCATCCTGTTCGTGACCCACTCGATCGAGGAGTCGATCTACCTGGCCGACCGCATCGTGGTCATGACCTACCGCCCGGGCACGGTGAAGCGCGACCAGATCGTGGACATGCCGCGTCCGCGCGATCCGTCGTCGGCCGCCTTCAACGACCTGAAGCGCGAACTGGGGCGCCTGGTCATGGAAGAGCAGCAACGTCACGCCGCTGCGGAAATGACCCTGACAGCGGTAGACTGAGGATGGGCAGTCCGGGAGCTGGCGCCGGCCGGATCCCGGGCAGCGCCGCCCGGTCAGGCAAGGAGAGAGAACATGAACAAGGATGCATTCAAGCTTCGTCCAGCCCTCGTCGCCATCGGCCTCGGGTTGCTGATCTGGTTCATCATTCCGGTGCCGGAAGGCGTCAAGCCGCAGGCCTGGCACCTGCTCGCGCTGTTTGTCGGCACGATCGCGGCGATCATCGGCAAGGTGATGCCGATCGGCGCCCTGGCCATGATCGCCATCGCGCTCGTCGCCATGCTCGGCGTGACCAGCGACAAGCCCGGTACCGCCATTGCCGATGCGCTGAGCGGCTTTGCCAACCCGCTGATCTGGCTGATCGGCATCTCGATCATGATTTCACGCGGCCTGATCAAGACCGGCCTGGGGGCGCGCATCGGCTACTGGTTCATCGCGCTGTTCGGCCGCAAGACGGTCGGCATCGGTTATGCCCTGAGCCTGTCGGAACTGGTGCTTGCCCCGGTCACGCCGAGCAACACGGCGCGTGGCGGCGGCATCATGCACCCGATCATGAAATCCATCGCCCTGAGCTTCGGCTCGTCGCCGGAGCAGGGCACCGAAGGCAAGATCGGGCGCTACCTGGCGCTGGTCAATTACCACGCCAATCCGATCACCTCGGCCATGTTCATTACCGCCACCGCGCCCAACCCGCTGGTCGTCAAGCTGGTGGCCGAGGCAACCGGCGCCCAGATCAGCCTGTCGTGGAGCACCTGGGCGCTGGCCATGCTGCTGCCCGGCCTGGTCGCCATCCTGCTCATGCCGCTGGTGCTCGCCAAGCTCTATCCGCCGGAGATCACGGATACCCACGCGGCCAGTGACTTCGCACGCGGCAAGTTGCAGGAACTGGGGCCGGTCAAGGTCAGCGAGACCATCCTGCTCGGCGTCTTCGCCTGGTTGCTCTTCCTGTGGGCCGGGGTGCCGGAAATGCTCCTCGGCAAAGCCTGGGCCGTCGATCCGACGGCAGCCGCAGCGAGCGGCCTGGCCTTGCTGCTGGTCACCGGTGTGTTGAGCTGGGACGAAGTGCTGGCCGAAAAGGGGGCCTGGGATACGGTGGTATGGTTCGCCGCGCTGGTCATGATGGCGACCTTCCTGAACAAGCTGGGGGTCGTGCCCTGGCTGTCGAAGAGCCTGCAGGGCGGCATCGAGCACCTCGGCATCGGCTGGGTCGGCGCCGGGCTGCTCCTGTTGCTCGCCTACACCTATGCCCATTACATGTTCGCCAGCACCACAGCGCACATCACCGCCATGTACGGCGCCTTCTACGCCGCCGGCATTGCCCTGGGGGCGCCGCCGATGGGCTTCGCGCTGCTCATGGCGGCAGCGTCGAGCATCATGATGACGCTGACCCACTACGCCACCGGCACTTCGCCGATCATCTTCAACTCCGGCTACACCACGCTCGGCCAATGGTGGTTCGCCGGCCTGGTCATGAGCGTGGTCAATCTGGTCGTGTGGATCGTGGTCGGCGGGATCTGGTGGTCGGTCCTCGGTTACTGGTGAGCGGGACGCCATGGCCGGCCAGGTGAGCGCCGCGCAGGCCGTCGGTCACAGCCGCCGCTTTCCGCTGTTGCTGGCAGCGGCGGTCCTTATTTGCCTGCTGCTGGGCTGGCTGGCCTATCGCGCCTTGTTCGTCTTCCATCTGGAAGGCGAGCGCCGTCTGTCGGCCCAGCGTCTCGATGCCTCTGCCCTGTCGCTCGACGCCACGCTCTCCCGGCATGAATCCTTGCCTGGACTGCTCGCGCTCGACCCGTCGCTGACCGCCGTGTTGCGCGAGCCGACCAATCCGCAACGGGTGGCGGCAGCCAACGCCTATCTCGAAGCGGCCCAGCAGGGCGCCGCCGTGGCCGTCACTTTCCTTATCGACACCGATGGGCAGACGGTTGCCGCCAGCAATTGGCGCTTGCCGCGCAGTTTCATCGGCCACAACTACGCCTTTCGCCCCTATTTCCGTGACGCCCTGGCGCGTGGGCTGGGCCGCTTCTATGGCGTCGGGGTGACGACCGGCGAACCCGGCTATTTCCTGGCCGCGCCGGTGCGCGACCAGGGCAAGGTGCTCGGTGTCATCGTCCTCAAGGTCGGGCTCGACAGCATGGAGCAGGCGCTGGCCGGGGCCGGCGATACGCTGCTGCTGGCGGATGGCGACGGCGTCGTCTTCCTGTCCGCGCAGCGTCACTGGCGTTACCGCACGCTGGAGCCGCTCCGCGCTGCGGTGGCGGAACGCCTGCGCCAGACGCAACAGTATGGCAGCCAGCCGCTGTTGCCGCTGACCGGGCGCCCCTTGCCGATCAATGCCAGCCAGCCGGTGCGTTTCGCGCTGCCCGGCGAAGCGCCGCGCGAACGCCTCATTCATGCCCGGCCGGTCGGCACGCTCGGCTGGCAGGTGGTGCAGTTCGGCGACCTCGGCGAGGCGCGGACGGCGGCCCTGGGCGGCGGCGTGGCGGTGGCCTTCGCGACCGCCTTCGTGCTCGGCCTGGCCGGACATTTGCGGCATCGGGCGCGGCGGCGCGAGGAATTGCGCCGGGTCTATGCCGAACTCGAAACACGCATCGCCGAGCGGACGGCGGACCTGACCGAGCAGGTGGCGGCGCTCGAAAGCACCAAGGCGATCCTGCGCGAAACCCGCGATGCCGCCGTGCAGGCCGGCAAGCTGGCGACGCTGGGCCAGATGTCGGCCGGCATCAGCCACGAACTGAACCAGCCGCTGGCCGCCCTGCAGACGTTTGCCGACAACGCCCGGGCCTTGCTGGCGCGGGGGCGTTACGCGGAAGTGGGCGAAAATCTGCAGATGATCGGCGACCTGGTCGATCGTACCGGCCGCATTGTCCGCCAGCTCAAGAGCTTTGCCCGCAAGGAGGCGGCGACGCCGCAGCCGGTGACGGTGGCTAGCGCCATCGAGCATGCGCTGCTCATCGTCGAGCCGCGCCGGCGCGAGATCGGCGCACGCATCGCCGTTGCCGGCTTGGCGCCCGGCTTGCTGGCCGTGGCCGAAGCGGGGCGGCTGGAGCAGATCCTGGTCAACCTGCTGCGCAACGGTCTGGATGCGATGGCCGGCCTGCCGGACCCGGTGCTCGACGTTACCGCCGGGCGCGAAGGAAACAATGTCTGCATCACGGTCCGCGACCGGGGGGCCGGCTTGTCCGACGATGCTCGCTCCCATCTGTTCGAAGCCTTCTACACCACCAAGCCGGCAGGCGAGGGACTTGGGTTGGGGCTGGCGATTTCCCTTACCATCGCCGAAAGTTACGGCGGCACGCTGAGTGCCCGCAATGCGCCGGAGGGCGGGGCGGTCTTCGTCCTGTGCCTGCCGGCTTCTGGAGAACAAGATGCCGCACCTGACGCTTGAATACACCCGCAACCTGACCGCCTTCGACCCGGCCCGCAGCCTGCGCCGGCTGAATCAATCAATGCTCGATTCCGGCCTTTTCGCTGAATCCGACATCAAGAGCCGGGCGCTGGGCCTCGACTGCTATCAGGTGGGTGCCGGCGACACGCCGCGCGGCTTCGTCCATGTCCGGGTCGCCCTGCTGGCCGGGCGCAGCGAGGCCGAGCGCAAGGGGCTGGCCGAGGCCCTGCTCGCCGCGCTGCTTGCGACCGTGGCGGGGCTGGCAGGGGGCGAAATCCAGCTCAGCGTTGAAACGGCCGACCTGGACCGGGCGAGCTATGCCAAGGCGGTCGTTCATGGCTGAGGGGCTGGTCTTTTTCGTCGAAGACGATGCGGCCGTCCGCAAGGGCTGCGAGCAGGCCCTGTCGCTGGCCGACATTCCGGTGCGCGGTTTTGCCGATGGTGAATCCATGCTCGCTGCGCTGGCCGCGCACAACCCGGCGCTGGTGGTCAGCGATGTGCGCCTGCCGGGCAAGGATGGCCTGGCCCTGTTGCGGGAATTGCGCCGGGTAGACCGCGAATTGCCGGTGCTGCTGATCACCGGTCACGGCGACGTGGCGATGGCGGTGGAGGCCATGCGCGATGGGGCGCACGATTTCATCGAAAAACCCTTCTCGTCGGAGCGCCTGATCGTTGCCGTGCGCAGTGCGCTGGAAAAGCGGGCGCTGGTCGTCGAGAACCGCCAGCTCAAGGAGCGTATCGCAGCCCAGGGAGCGGGCGGGGTCGGCCGCATCATCGGCCAGTCGGCGGCCATGCAGCGACTCCGCCAGCTGGTCGGCTCGCTGGCGCCGACCGGCGTCGACATCCTGATCAATGGCGAAACCGGCAGCGGCAAGGAAGTGATCGCGCGCGCCATTCACGAAGCCAGCGGCCGGCGCGGCCCCTTCGTTGCCATCAATTGCGGGGCCCTGCCGGAGACGGTGTTCGAGAGCGAGCTGTTCGGTCACGAGGCGGGCGCCTTCACCGGCGCCGGCAAGCGGCGCATCGGGCGCATCGAGCACGCCAACGGCGGGACGCTCTTCCTCGACGAAATCGAGTCGATGCCGCTCAATTTGCAGGTCAAGCTGCTGCGCGTGTTGCAGGAACGTTGTGTGGAGCGCCTGGGCAGCAATGCGGCCATCCCGGTGGACTGCCGCCTGGTTGCCGCCAGCAAGGCCGATCTGAAGGCGCTGTCCGACACCGGCCAATTCCGGGCCGATCTCTACTACCGACTCAATGTCGTCAGTCTCGACGTGCCGCCGCTGCGAGCGCGGCGCGAGGATATTCCGCTGCTGATGGCGCATTTCCTGAACGAGGCGGCGACGCGCTTCCAGCGGCCCGTTGCGACCTGGACTGCGGCCGACCTGGCCCGGTGGGCGGCCAACGAGTGGCCGGGCAATGTGCGCGAGTTGAAGAACGTCGCCGAGCGTTGGGCGCTGGGCATGCCGGATGGCCTGGCTGGCAGCGCAGTGGCCCCGGCGGCGGGTGCGCCGCTGGCCGAACAGGTCGATGCGGCCGAGCGCCAGATCATCGAAGCGGCCTTGCGGCAGTGCGAGGGCAGCGTGGCGAAGGCGGCCGAGTTGCTGCTCACGCCGAAGAAAACCCTGTACGACAAACTGACCCGCCACGCCATCCAGGCCGAGAGTTTTCGGCCCGGCTGAGCAGCCCGCGGGCCGGCGCTGTGCCGAGGGGCGGAGGCGCCTCCCCGCTCAGCGGTCCCAGTATGGGGTCGGGCCGAAACGGTCGAGCAGGAATTCGATAAAGGCGCGCACTTTCAGCGGCAGGTGCCGGTTGGGCAGATGCACCGCGTAGATGAAACGCTCGGTCGGCACATAGCCGGGCAGCACCTCGACCAGACGGCCTTCCTGCAGGTCCTTGCCGACGATGAAGGTGGGCAGCAGGGCCAGGCCGAGGCCGCCGAGCACGGCCTGCGACAGCGCCTCGTCGTCGTTGATGCGCAGGGTGCCGGAAACCGGGATCGAGACATCGCCGTTGTAGCCATTCAGGTGCCAGACGCCCTGGGTGTTCATGAAGGTGTAGTCGAGGCAGTTGTGCAGGACCAGATCCTCGGGCGCCAACGGAATGCCGCGACGGGCGAGGTAAGCGGGGCTCGCGCAGATCTTGCGGCGAATTGGTGCCAGTTGGCGGGCAACGAGGTTTTGCCCTGGCTCGCGGGTGATGCGCAGGGCGATGTCGTAGCCTTCATCGGCGAGGTCGACCAGGCGGTCGCTGATGGTCAGGTCGACGGTCAGGTCAGGATAGCGGGCCATGAAATCGGGCAGCGCCGAGGCGACGTGCATGGTGCTGAAAGCAACCGGCGCGCTGATTTTCAGTTTGCCGCGCGGCTCCTGGTGCAGCCGGGAAATGGTCGTGTCGGCCAGGCTCAACTCTTCCAGTATCCGGTCGCAATGCTCGAAAAAGGCCTCGCCGACATCGGTCAGGCTCAGGCTGCGCGTGCTCCGGTGCAACAGGCGGACACCTAGGTCGCTCTCCAGGCGGGCGATGGCCTTGCTGACCCGGGACTTGGAAACATCCAGGCGGCGTGCCGCTTCGGAAAAGCTCCGCACCTTGACCACGTGAGCGAAGAACAGCATGTCGTTGATGTCGTGCACGGCTTAATCTTACTGTTGTCGAAATGGAAACAGTTTTGTTCAGATTCGGTGGCTTATCAAGCCCTGATTCCGACTTTATGATCGTAACTCACCAATTCGGCCGAGTTGCTTTCTCAAGAAAACCTCTAAAAATCACTGGGAATGCACAACTTCGATACTACTGCCATGGCCGTTGGCAAATACTTCTGCGCCCATCGTTGCGCCCCTGCCCGTTCATGCCCTGATCGGGGGCAAGTATTGTCGCTGTTTCGCTATCAATGCGAGCGGCGGTCGGCTGGGTGCGATGCGCTGGGTTGCCCGCAATTTTGACATTCACGACAGACAACGAGCCAGGGAGAGATGATGCGTTACCAGAGTTTTGAGGATTTCATTCAGCAAGTCGCCGTGCGCAATCCGGGGCAACCGGAATTCCTGCAGGCGGTCACCGAAGTCATCGAAAGCCTGTGGCCGTACATCGTCCAGCACCCGAAATACGCCGAACACGGCCTGCTTGATCGTCTGGTCGAACCGGAGCGCGTCATCATGTTCCGCGTCTCGTGGGTGGATGACCACGGCGAGGTGCAGGTCAATCGCGGCTACCGCATCCAGCACTCCTCGGCCATCGGCCCCTACAAGGGCGGTATCCGCTTCCACCCGTCGGTCAACCTGTCCATTCTCAAGTTCCTGGCTTTCGAGCAGACCTTCAAGAATGCGCTGACCACCCTGCCAATGGGCGGTGGCAAGGGCGGTTCCGACTTCGATCCGAAGGGCCGTAGCCCGGGTGAGGTGATGCGTTTCTGCCAGGCTTTCGTCAGCGAACTGTTCCGCCATGTCGGTTCCGATACCGACGTGCCGGCCGGCGATATCGGTGTCGGCGGGCGTGAGGTCGGCTTCATGGCCGGCATGATGAAGAAGCTGTCGAACCGCGCCGACTGCGTGTTTACCGGTAAAGGCCTGAGTTTCGGCGGCTCGCTGATCCGTCCGGAAGCGACCGGCTACGGCACCGTCTATTTCGCCGAGCAGATGCTCAAGCAGCAGGGCCGCAGTTTCGAAGGCCTGCGCGTCAGCGTCTCCGGAGCGGGCAACGTGGCCCAGTACTCGGTCGAGAAGGCCATGGCCTTTGGCGCCAAGGTCGTCACGGTGTCCGACTCGAGCGGCACGGTGGTGGACGAAAGCGGCTTCACGCCGGAAAAGCTGGCTGAACTGATGGAAGTAAAGAATCACCTGTACGGCCGGGTCAGCGATTACGCCAAGCGCGTCGGCGCGGCCTTCCATCCTGGATTGCGTCCGTGGCATGTGCCGGTCGATATCGCCCTGCCGTGCGCGACCCAGAACGAACTGGATGGCGAGGATGCCAAGACCTTGGTGAAAAACGGCGTGATCTGCGTTGCCGAGGGCGCCAACATGCCATCGACGGCCGATGCCGTGAAGGTCTTCGAAAGCAATGGCGTGCTCTACGCCCCGGGCAAGGCCAGCAACGCCGGCGGGGTGGCCACCTCCGGCCTGGAAATGAGCCAGAACGCCATGCGCCTGTCGTGGCAGCGCGATGAAGTCGATTCCCGTCTGCACGAAATCATGTGCAACATCCATGAAGCCTGCCTGAACTATGGTCGGGGTGCGGACGGCAAGGTCAGCTACGTCAATGGCGCCAATATCGCCGGCTTCGTCAAGGTGGCCGATGCCATGCTTGCCCAGGGTGTCATTTAAAACGCTTCGTTAGCCAAGGAGTACGCCATGTTTCATGAGTTTCGTGACCTGATTTCCGAACTGAAGACGAGCGATCGGTATTTCCAGACCCTGTTCGAGAAGCACAATGCACTCGATCAGAAAATCAAGAACATGGAAGCCCGGCTGGAGCCCGGTACGCCGGACGAGGTCGAGGTGCTGAAAAAGAAGAAGCTGGCGATCAAGGACGAACTGTATGCGCTGCTTCAGAAGATCAGCCTCAGTCGCGTCAGGACCTGACCGTTCCATGGGCAGCATGCACGGCAATGCGACCGGTACCTCGTACCGACGATATGAACGGCACCCCGTCAGCTGCGAAATCGATGGCGATGTGTTCACCGGCCATTATTGGGTGGCCGGCATGATTCTCGTCGTGTCGACAGCAATGGGTGGGGCTAGCCGGCAGCTGGCCAACCGGCAACCGGAAGAGTTGGCGAGAAGCCTGTTGCGGGATTTCGTATTGGCCAACCGAGAGGGTATGCTTGCTGCTCCCCAGAGATCGTGAGAGAAACACGTGCGAGATCATCAGCCGATAAACATAGAAACCCATCTGAAGAACGCCGTGCTCTTCAATGAGCTCGGCGACGACGAAATTGCACTGATCGCCAAGGGAACGCGGGAAGTGCGCTGCGACAAGGGCGACACCATCTTTCATCGCGGCGACGTGTGTACCGGTTTCCATATCGTCGTTTTCGGGCAGATCAAGTTGTCCTTCACCTCGGCCCAGGGTGTAGAGAAGATTGTCGAAGTGGTGGAGCAGGGGCAGAGCTTCGGCGAAGCCATGATGTTCCTCGACAAGCCCTGTGTCGTTTCCGCCCAGGCGCTGAGCAACAGCCTGTTGCTGCATGTCTGCAAAGCGGCCGTGTTCGGCGAGATGGAGCGCGACCACGGCACCCTGCGCAAAATGCTGAGCAGCCTGGCCCAGCGGACACATCAGCTGATGCTGGATGTCGAAGGCTACTCCCTGCTCTCTGGCAAGCAGCGCATCATCGGCTATCTGCTCAACCAGGTGGGGCAGGAGGGGCTGGGCGGCGAGAATGTCTGCATCGATCTTTCGGTCGCCAAGTCGGTCATCGCCTCACGACTGAACCTGACGCAGGAGCATTTCTCGCGCATCCTGCATGAACTGAGCGCACTCGAACTGATTAAGGTCGAGGGGCGGCGTTTGCGCATTCCCGATCTGGAAAGCCTGGCACGCCATCAATGCGAATTGGCGGCCAGCGGGCGTTAGCCCAGGCCGCCGCGCCTCAGGCCGCGGCTTTGTCGTTGGCAAGCATGGCCAAGGCTACCGCCTCTGCGACCTTGATGCCATCGACGCCGGCCGACAGAATGCCGCCGGCGTAACCGGCGCCTTCGCCGGCCGGATAGAGGCCGCGCGTGTTGATACTCTGGAAGTCGGGGCCGCGCTTGATGCGGATCGGTGACGAGGTGCGCGTCTCGACACCGGTGAGTACCGCGTCGGCCATGGCGAAGCCCTTGATCTGGCGGTCGAAGGCGGGAATCGCCTCGCGCAGGGCTTCGGTGACGTAAGCTGGCACGCAGCCGGACAAGTCGGTCCAATGCACGCCCGGCTGGTAGGACGGTTCGACATTGCCCTGGGCCGTGGACGGCCGGCCAGCGAGGAAGTCGCCGATCTTTTGCGCCGGGGCGCTGTAGTCGCCGCCGCCGGCGACGAAGGCGGCCGATTCCCAGTGACGCTGGAAGTCCATGCCGATCAGCGGGTTCTTCCTGAAATCGCCGGGGAAATCCTCGGGGTCGATGTTCACGACCAGCGCCGAGTTGGCGTTGCGCTCGGCGCGCGAATACTGGCTCATGCCGTTGGTCACTACGCGGCCGGGTTCCGAGGTGGCGGCGACCACCTGGCCGCCCGGGCACATGCAGAAGCTGTAAGCGGCGCGGCCGTTCTTGCAGTGGTGCACCAGCTTGTAGTCGGCGGCACCGAGCGTCTCGTTGCCGGCGTTGGGTCCGAAGCGGGCGTGGTCGATCAGGGCTTGCGGGTGCTCGACGCGGAAGCCGATGGCGAAGGGCTTGGCCTCGATATAGACCCCGGCATCGTGCAGCATCTGGAAGGTATCGCGGGCGCTGTGGCCGACGGCCAGTACGACATGCCGGCTCATCAGGCGCTCGCCATCGGCCAGTTCGACGCCGACCACCTGGCCGTCTTCGCGCAGCAGTCTGTCGACCTTGGCTTCAAAGCGGATCTCGCCACCCAGTTCGACGATGTTGCGCCGGATGTTCTCGACCATCTTGACCAGGCGGAAGGTGCCGACGTGCGGCTTGCTGACGTAGATGATCTCTTCCGGCGCGCCGGCCTTGACGAACTCCTCCAGCACCTTGCGGCCGTAGAAGTTGGGGTCCTTGATCTGGCTGTACAGCTTGCCGTCCGAGAAGGTGCCGGCACCGCCCTCGCCGAACTGCACGTTCGATTCGGGGTTCAGCGTGTTCTTGCGCCACAGGCCCCAGGTGTCTTTGGTGCGCTCGCGGACGATCTTGCCGCGCTCCAGCACGATGGGACGAAAGCCCATCTGGGCCAGCAGCAGGGCGGCCATGAAGCCGCAGGGCCCCATGCCGATGACGATGGGGCGCTCGGTGAGGCCGGCCGGCGCCTGGGCGACCATCTTGTAGGCCATGTCCGGCGTCGGGCTGATATTGCGGTCGCCGTGCAGGCGCTTGAAGACGGCCGCCTCGTCGCGCAGCGTGCAATCGACGGTGTAGATCAGCGTGATGGCCGATTTCTTGCGCGCGTCGTAGCCGCGGCGAAAGAGGCTGACATCGAGCAGGTCGTCGTTGGCGATACCGAGGCGCTGGCAGATGGCCGGGCGCAGGGCATCGGGAGCATGGTCGAGGGGAAGTTTCAGTTCGGTGATGCGCAACATGGCGGCGTCTTTCTCTCAGCGGGCCTTGAACTGCTTGTGGCAGGACTTGCAACTATCGTGCACCGCCTCGTAGGCCGTAACGACCTGCGCCTTGTCCTTGCTCTGTACGGCCGCCTGCAACTTGTCGGTGGCGGCGATGAAGGCCTGCTTCTCCTGCTCGAACTCGGCCGGCTTGCTCCACACCTCCGGCGTCGCCTTGGTCGGCGGGTAGTTGGTGTCCGGCCCGAAGTGGCCCCACGGCTGGTCGCGCCTGGCGATCAACTCGGCCGTGAATTTCTCGACGCGCTCGGCGTCGTAAGTCCCCTTGCGCAGCATGACGCCCATCGGCTCGAAGGACTTGATGATGTCCTTGAAAGCCGTTTGCCGCTGCTTCACCGGCTGCCCGGG
>RRZU011542877.1_pt1 | contig 14106 bp, 12 predicted proteins | sample 2165561 | NCBI WGS metagenome assembly RRZU01 (sample SAMN10456909, study PRJNA506462) | wastewater metagenome | isolation source: wastewater sludge | place: USA: Moscow, Idaho
AACCTGCGGCAGGAACATCTTGCCGGCGCCAAAGAGGTCGCCAACGACGTTCATGCCATTCATCAATGGACCTTCGATCACCGCCAGTGGTGGCTTGCCTTCGGCTTCCAGCGCGGCACGGCATTCCTCGGTGTCAGCGACGACGAAATCGGTGATTCCCTTGACCAGGGCATGCGAGAGACGCTCTTCGACCGGCAGTTCGCGCCAGGCGAGGTCGGGGCCGCTGTCCCTGGCCTGGCCTTCGCGCACCGTCTGGGCAAATTCGACCAGCGCCTCGCCGGCATCGGGGCGGCGGTTCAGGACCACGTCCTCGACCTTCTCGCGCAGCACCGGGTCGAGTTCGTCATAGACTCCGAGCATGCCGGCGTTGACGATGCCCATTGACAGTCCGGCCTGGATCGCGTGGTAGAGGAAGACGGTGTGGATCGCTTCGCGGACCGGATCGTTGCCGCGAAACGAGAAGGAGACATTGGATACCCCTCCGGAAATCTGCGCACCCGGCAGGTGCGCGCGAATCCAGGAACAGGCCTCGATGAAGTCGACGGCGTAGTGGTTGTGCTCTTCGATGCCGGTGGCGATGGCGAAGATGTTCGGGTCGAAGATGATGTCCTCGGGTGGGAAAGCCGCCTGTTCGGTGAGCAGCTGATAGGCGCGCGCGCAGATTTCGGTCTTGCGCGTGTAGGTGTCGGCCTGTCCGCTCTCATCGAAAGCCATGACCACCACCGCCGCACCGTAACGGCGCGCCAGCCTGGCCTGGCGCAGGAATTCGGCCTCGCCCTCCTTCATCGAGATCGAGTTGACGATGCCCTTGCCCTGAATGCACTTGAGACCCGCCTCGATGACCTCCCATTTCGACGAGTCGATCATGATCGGTACGCGTGCGATGTCCGGTTCGCTGGCGATCAGCTTGAGGAAGCGATCCATGGCCGCTTGCGAATCGAGCATCGCTTCGTCCATGTTGATGTCGATCACCTGCGCGCCGTTTTCGACCTGCTGGCGGGCAACCGCCAGCGCAGCGTCGAAGCGGCCTTCGAGAATCATGCGGGCGAAGGCACGCGAGCCGGTGACGTTGGTCCGCTCGCCGACATTGACGAACAGCGACTCTTTGCCGACGTTGAAGGGCTCGAGACCGGACAGGCGCAGTTTTCTTTCGATCTGCGGGATGGCGCGCGGCTTGACACCAGCAACACGGCTGGCGATCGCCGCGATATGTTCGGGCGTGGTGCCGCAGCAGCCACCGACGATATTGACGAAACCTTTCCTTGCCCAGTCGGCGATTTCGGCGGCCAGTTGTGCAGGTGTTTCGTCGTAGCCGCCGAAAGCATTCGGCAGGCCGGCGTTCGGGTGCGCCGAAACGAAGCAGTCGCAGAGCTGTGACAATTCCTCGACGTACTGGCGCAACTCGCCGGCACCGAGGGCGCAGTTGAGCCCGAAGCTCAGCGGGCGGACATGCTTCAGCGAGTTCCAGAACGCTTCGGCGGTCTGCCCCGAGAGGGTCCGTCCCGAGGCGTCGGTGATCGTTCCGGAAATCATCACCGGCCAGCGGCGACCGGTCTCATCGAAGTGTCGTTCGATGGCAAACAACGCCGCCTTGGCGTTCAGCGTGTCGAAAACGGTCTCGACCAGCAGGAGGTCGGCACCGCCATCGCAGAGTCCGCGGATGGCTTCGGCGTAGGTGCCGACCAGTTCGTCGAAGCTGGTATTGCGGTAGCCGGGGTCATTGACGTCCGGCGAGATCGAAGCGGTGCGCGAGGTCGGCCCGATGACGCCGGCGACAAAGCGGGGCCTGGCCGGATCCCTGGCGGTGAATTCGTCGCACACCGCCCGTGCCAGTTGCGCGCCGGCCACGTTCAGCTCATATACGATGGCTTCGAGATGGTAATCGGCCTGCGAGACGCGGGTCGAATTGAAGGTGTTGGTTTCGATGATGTCCGCGCCGGCAGCCAGATACTCGGCATGGATCGCGCGGATGACCTCTGGTCGAGTCAGCAGTAACAGGTCGTTATTGCCCTTGAGATCATGCGCATGCGTCGCGAAGCGACTGCCACGATAATCCGCCTCCTGCAGACCCTGGCGCTGAATCATCGTTCCCATCGCGCCGTCGAGAATCAGGATGTGCTGTTCGAGGCGGGTTGTCAGTTCGGCAGTACGGTCGGCTTGCATGCATGGTTCCTTGTTTCGTTTGCTTGTTTTTTCGTTGATTCAAATGCGCGGGGCACTCACGTAGCGTGCATCGCGAGTTTCGATGTGGTGGATCAGAAAAGCCAACAGTTTGCGCGTCTGTCCGGGGATCAGTTCCTTTTCGCCTATCCGGTAGGTGTCGACCATGGCCGCCAGCGTGTCCAGCATTTCTGCGTGGTCTTCGACATGCTCGTCGAAGCCCTCATAACTGTCGAGCCGCATCAGCAGTTCTTCCGACAGGAAATGTGTTTTGCTGTACTCCACCAGGGTTTCCAGGATCTGGCCGATTTCCTCGCTGCCGGCACGTGCCTCGACGGCAGCGCACAAGGCATCGATCAGGCCAAGCTGGACGCGGTGCTCGCCGTCCATGATCGGGTTCAAGCCCGGGAGGTGTCCATCATCGACCTGCGACATGAGCTATTCCTCAAAAGTTGCGCTGAAAATACCGACCGGCAGCATAGCATGCCGTCCCAGTGCCAGCGCGGCTTACGCCTCTCCGACCACGACGCGGTGATCGCCGTCGAGCCGATACACCGGAATGACCAGGTTGGCTGGCGCCGGTCCGCTGCGGAAGACGCGTCCGGCCAGATCAAACTTCGAAGCATGGCAGGGGCACAGGAACTCGCCGCGGACGCCCGACCCGCGGCGCAATTGCGGCGTGCAGCCCTGATGGGTGCATTGCCCGATGGCGACGAAGACGTCGGGGTGCAGCGAGCGATGGCGGTTGCGGCAGTTTTCGGGTTGCAGCGAATGCTCGCCATGCGGGTCGATGAGTTCATTTTCTTGATCGGCCAGCGCTGACACCTCTTCGGCCGTTCGCCGCAGAATCCAGAGCGTGCGACCCTGCCAATCGAGGACGCGCAGCTTTCCTGGCGGCAGGTCCGAGAAGTCTGCAGCAACCGGGCTGCCGCTCGGAGGCTGTGGTCTTTCCCCGAGATAGCGGGCGACTCCGACGCTCGCACCGACGACACAGAGGCTTGCCAGCATCTTCCGGCGACCGCTTTGCGGACTGCGGATCGGATCGTCATTCATGGCGGCGTTGAACAGGCTACACGCAATCGGGTGTGCATGATGCCACTCCTCTTCAAAACTGACTGGGAAAGTGGCGCAGCGCCTGGACGATTTCGTCGGCAGTCGTCGGTCTGACCAAGCGTGCCACTTCCTGTCCCTGTGCCATGAAAATCAGCGTCGGCCACAGCTTGACCCGAAAGGAACGGCCAAGACGGCGTCCCGGACCATCCTCGATCTTGACATGCTGCAGCTTCGGGTAGGCCGCCAATGCGGTTTCAAGCAGGGGCTGCGCTGCGAGACAGTAACCACACCACGGGGCTCCGAATTCGATGAGCGTCGGGCCTGGCAGCGAATCGATCTGCGAACGCGATGGTTCGGCTGTGGCAAATCGCCGGTTCATGCGGGTCTCCTGTTCTGGTGATTCATATGCTGCCGGCGTCGCGCAAGGCGCTGATTTCGGCGGTTGAGTAGCCGAGTCGCAGGAGCGTTTCGTCGGTATGTTCGCCGAGCGCCGGTCCCAACCATTCGGTGCTGCCCGGCGTCTCCGACAGCTTGGGTACGATGCCCGGGATCTTGAAAGGCCTGCCATCGGGCAGGGTGGCCGATTCGATCATCTGCCTGGCCAGATACTGCGGGTCGGCGAAGATGTCGGCGACCGAGTAGACGCGCGAGGCCGGGACTTCGGCAGCGGTGAGGACGGCGAGTACTGCCGATTCGTCGTGCGCTGTCGTCCAGGTGTCGATGGCCGCGTAGAGCTCGCTGCGGCGGGCATCACGACCGGCGTTATCGGTGAGTTCCGGGTCCTTGGCCAGATCTTCGCGACCGATCGCCTCCATCAGGCGCTTGAAGATCGCGTCGCCATTGGCACCAATCGTGACATGCTTGCCGTCGCGGGTGCTGTGCGTGTTCGAAGGGGTGATGCCGGGCATGATGTTGCCGGTACGTTCGCGAACGAAGCCGCAGACGTCGAACTCGGGCACCAGCGATTCCATCATCGCGAATACCGCTTCGTACAGCGCGACATCGACCACCTGCCCACGCCCGCCTTTGCCATCGGTGTCGCCCCGCTCCTTGTGGCGCAGGGCCATCAAGGTGCCGATCACTCCCCATAGTGCGGCAATCGAATCGCCAATCGAGATTCCGGTCTTGACCGGTGGCCGATCGGGAAAACCGGTCACGTAACGCAGTCCGCCCATCGATTCGCCAATCGCTCCGAAACCGGGTTGCTGCGCCATCGGGCCAGTCTGGCCGAACCCCGAGAGACGCAGCATCACCAGGCCGGGGTTGATTGCCGACAGGGCATCCCAGCCGAGCCCGAGCTTTTCGAGCACGCCGGGGCGGAAGTTCTCGACGACGATGTCGGCCTCGGCGACGAGCTTATGGACAATCTCGCGCCCCGCCGCATGCTTGAGATTCACCGTCAGCGATTTCTTGTTGCGCGATTGCACATACCACCACAGGGATGTGCCTTCGTAGAGTTTGCGCCACATGCGTAGGGGGTCACCGCCATCGGGCGATTCGATCTTGATCACTGCGGCGCCGAATTCGGCGAGGATACGCGCGGCGAAAGGGCCGGCAATCAGGCTGCCGAGTTCGATGACCGTCAGACCGGCGAGTGGTTTGTTCGATGGATTCATGAGGGATCAGTCCTGGAAGAACAAAGCCCCCTTGCGGGGGCCTTGTCAGTATGGCAGTAATAGTACTGGCCTACATGCGGGCAATCATCGCGTCGCCGAATTCGGAGCAGGACACCTCGGTGGCACCTTCCATCAGACGTGCGAAGTCGTAGGTCACGACCTTGTCGCCAATCGCCGCTTCCATCGCCGTGATGATCAGGTCGGCAGCTTCGGTCCAGCCGAGATGACGCAGCATCATTTCGGCAGAGAGGATCAGCGAACCCGGGTTCACCTTGTCGAGGCCGGCGTATTTCGGTGCCGTGCCGTGCGTGGCTTCAAAGCAGGCGTACTGGTCGGAGATGTTGGCGCCCGGAGCGATGCCGATACCGCCGACCTGTGCTGCCAGTGCGTCGGAAATGTAATCACCGTTCAGGTTGGTGGTACAGATCACGTCGTATTCCGCCGGGCGCAGCAGGATTTGCTGCAGGAAGGCATCGGCGATCGAGTCCTTGATGATGATGCCGTTCGGGAGCTTGAGCCAGGGTCCACCGTCGATCTCGACACCGCCGAACTCGTTCTTGGCCAGCGCGTAGGACCAGTCACGGAAGGCACCTTCGGTGAACTTCATGATGTTGCCCTTGTGCACAATGGTCACCGAGCGGCGCTTGTTGGCAATCGCGTACTTGATCGCAGCGCGCACCAGGCGCTCGGTACCGTCCTTCGAAATCGGCTTGATGCCGATGCCGGAAGTTGCCGGGAAGCGGATCTTCTTGACCCCCATCTCTTCCTGCAGGAACTTGATGACCTTGCTGCAGCCATCCGAACCAGCTTCCCATTCGATGCCGGCGTAGATGTCCTCGGTGTTTTCGCGGAAGATCACCATATTGGTCTTCGAGGGATCCTTGAGTGGCGAGGGGACGCCGCGGAAGTACTGGATCGGACGGACGCACTGGTAGAGGTCGAGTTCCTGGCGCAGTGCCACATTCAGCGAACGGATGCCGCCACCGACCGGGGTAGTCATCGGCCCCTTGATTGAAACCGAGTATTCCTTGAGCGTGTCGAGGGTCTCGGTCGACAACCAGACATCGGAACCGTACATCTGGGTCGATTTTTCGCCAGCGTACACTTCCATCCAGTGGATCTTCTTGACGCCGCCATAGGCCTTGGCAACCGCCGCATCGACGACCTTGATCATCACCGGTGTAATGTCGATGCCAATGCCGTCGCCTTCGATGAAGGGGATGATCGGGTTGTCGGGAATGGCTTCCCCCGGAATGATTTTCTGGCCGCCCTGCGGGATTGTGATCAGACTTGCACTCATGCCAACTCCATATAGTGTGGTTTGCTTGTGGCCGATGCGGGTGCCGACAGCGGCGCCGTGCAGCTCCCCGCGGTGACTCGGAACCCGCAGATCGGACGATGCTGCGTACGTGGGCACGCTGGATCTGTCTGAAGCAAATTCGCCGGCGGCACCACTCGCAATTATGTCGCAAATGCAGACGATCTGCCAGCATATTCCGGACCAGGAGAGCGCCCGAACTGCCCGCCTGCCGCCATCGTCCGCGGCTTGGTGCGGCGCAGCACAGCGGATGCTACAATCGTTCCACATCAGACCATCGAGCTCAATTCATGGACATATCGACTGTTGCAAACGTGCTTGCCCAACGCATCGCCGAGGCGATGATCGATGGCTTCAACCGGCACTATCGACTGATCCGTCTCTACGGTCAGCAAGCCAAGCTGCTGTTCGAAAGTGCCGACTGGAAGGGCGTTCATGACGCCGTTCGCGAACGGATTCGTTCCTACGACGACCGTGTCAGCGAGACCGCCGAGCTGCTGTGTGCCAACTTTGGTGCCGCTTCGCTCGACGATGCCACCTGGCAGCAGCTCAAACTGCTCTACATCGGACAACTGATCAACCACAAGCAGCCCGAACTCGCGGAGACCTTCTTCAACTCGGTGTGCTCGAAGATCCTGCACCGCACGTATTTCAACAACGACTACATCTTTGCCCGGCCGGCAGTGTCGACGGAGTATATCCAGTCCTACCCGCCGACCTACCGGAGCTACTACCCGACGCAGTCCGGCCTGCGCAACACGGTCAGACAGATCATCGTCGACTTCGACTGGCAAAGGCCCTTCGAGAATCTCGACCGGGACGTCGATTACATCCTGCGCACCGCTCGGAAGCGTCTCGGCGACTGGCCAAACGCCGAGGCCAACGCGCAGATCCAGGTTCTGCACTCGGCTTTCTACCGCAACAAGGCGGCCTATCTCTTCGGCAAGGCGATCAACGGCCATGACGATTTTCCCTTTGCCATCGCGGTCGTGCACTCGCCGGAAGGCCAACTGGTGGTGGACACGATCCTCCTCGACGGCTGGCTGATCAGCGTCCTGTTCTCCCTGTCGCGCGCCTATTTCATGGTGGATATGGAAGTTCCTTCGGGCTACGTGGCCTTCCTGCGCAGCATCATGCCGAACAAGCCGCCGTCGGAGATTTACACCATGCTGGGCCTGGGCAAACAAGGCAAGACGCTTTTCTTCCGCGACCTGAAGCAGCACCTTCGTCATTCCGAAGATCAGTTCATCATTGCACCGGGGATTGCCGGCCTGGTCATGCTGGTGTTCACCTTGCCGTCGTATCCCTATGTGTTCAAGATGATCAAGGACGTCTTCGGGGCTTCGAAGGAAATGGACCGGGCAACCGTCAAGCGGAAATATCTGTTGGTCAAGCAGGTGGACCGGGTCGGTCGCATGTCGGACACGCTGGAGTTTTCGCATGTGGCGCTGCCAAAGAAACGTTTCTCGACGGAACTGCTCGAAGCGCTGCATACCCTGGCGCCGTCCCTGCTTGAGGAAGAGGGCGAAGACCTGGTGATCAAGCACCTCTACATCGAACGCCGCCTGACTCCACTCAACATCTATCTGGACTCGGCGACGCCGGCGCAGATCGACCACGCCGTGCTCGAATACGGTAACGCCATCAAGGAACTGGCCATCGCCAACATCTTCCCGGGCGACATGCTCTGGAAGAATTTTGGCGTGACCCGCTACAACCGCGTCGTTTTCTACGACTACGACGAGATCGAATACATGACCGATATCAACTTCCGGGTCATTCCGGAAGCACCGTACCCGGAAATGGAGATGTCCGGTGAACCCTGGTATTCGGTCGGCCGAAATGATGTCTTTCCCGAGGAATTTGCCAGCTTCCTGCTCGGTTCGCCGAAGGTGCGTTCGGCTTTCCTCAAATACCATCGCGCTTTGCTGAACGTGAAGTTCTGGAAGAGCGCGCAAGACAAGATTCGCGCCGGTCATCTCGAGGATTTCTTCCCCTATCCCGAAGATCTGCGTTTCTGCAAGGCTTTTGCTGCGGGCTGAGGCACGCATACGCCTTCCGCTATAATCATCTTTATTTGATCAGGAAAACCGGCATGGGCAATCGTCTCTCCAAAATCGTGACTCGCACCGGCGATGCGGGTACCACCGGCCTCGGTGACGGCACCCGGATTGGCAAGGACAGCCTGCGCATCGAGACGATGGGGCAGGTGGATGAACTCAACTCGATGATCGGCCTGTTACTGACCGAAGAAATGCCGGACGACATCCGGCAGGCCATGCTTCGCGTCCAGCATGACCTCTTTGATCTCGGAGGGGAATTGTGCATGCCGGGAATGAACGTCATCGGCGAGGCACATATCGATCGACTCGAAGACCTGGTCGAGCAGTTCAACGCCGATCTTTCGCCGCTCAAGGAATTCATCCTGCCCGGTGGTACCCGCGCCGCTGCCGTCGCGCATCTTGCACGTACCGTCTGCCGCCGCGCCGAGCGTTGCATCGTGCGCCTGGCAGATGCCGAAACGGTTTCCGATTTTGCTCGCAAGTATCTCAATCGCCTCTCGGACCTGATGTTTGTTCTGGGCCGCTCTCTCAACAAGGCCGGCGGGCGGGCAGACGTGTTGTGGGTGCAGGCGAGGAATCGCGACAGCGACTGAGGGCGCGCCTGCGCTGGCGTTAGCTCGTCATCGGAGGCAATACATCTTTCATGGAGTATCTCAGCATGGCGATCGGCATTACGGTCATCACCACGGCCAACCGCGCGCGGCGCTTTTTCCAGACCGACGCGGCTAGTCTCGAGCAGATTTTATCGAGCCTCCAACGCAGCGCTCAGCTCTTCTCCGGCACTCCGCTGATCATTGGCTCTGCGGGTCGGACCGAAGTGTTTGCCGCAGCGGCGATCGCTTGCCTGGAGATCGAAACGGCTCGCGACCTCAGCGGCTACCTGCCCAGCCCCGGCAACCTGACGCTGACGGCACTGACGCCCGAACAGCGTGCCGAACCGTTCGCAGGCTATCTCGAAGGAGAGCATTTCACGCGGCGGATCGAGTTTTTCTTTACTGGCGGTCATGTCTTGTTTACCCTCGCCGAAGGCGTTCGCAAGCCAGCGCTTGCCGAGCGCTTGATGAACCTGACCAGTCTCTTTGCGCGTCCGATAATCACCTATCGCCTGGCGCAAGGTGGCATCGGCCTGATGAATCCGCAGGCCATGACTCGCTTTGTGATCACCCCCGGCGTGCCCGACCTGCCGCGCGATGCCTGGCTTGCCGATGCTGCATAGGATCTGGGATCTGGCGGCAAGGACGGAAAACCCTCCGGCCAGCGGCTGACGAAGCCGGAATGGGCTAGCGCATTCCTGCTTTTCTGGTGCATGCACGGGCCCGTTTGCTGATGATTGCCGGTCATGCACTGTTACGATGGCGTTGCGATGCTTGCGCTATACTTGCGCGCGGATATTCGTATGTCAAAGGAAAAGCACAGAGCATGAGCGAACGCGAAATTGACCAGCAACTGGTCGAGCGCGCCCAGGGCGGTGACAAACACGCGTTCGAGGTACTGGTTGCGAAATACCAGCGCAAGATGGCGCGCCTGTTGTCGCGCTTCATTCGCGATCAGGCCGAGATCGAGGATGTTGCCCAGGAGGCATTCATCAAGGCCTATCGGGCGCTGCCCTTGTTTCGCGGTGACAGTGCGTTCTACACCTGGTTGTACCGGATTGCCATCAATACGGCCAAGAACTATCTCGTTGCGCAGGGACGCCGCGCCCCGACTTCGACCGAATTTGACGCGGAAGAAGCCGAGGGTTTCGAGGATGCCACGCAGTTGCGCGACATCAACACGCCCGAGAGTCTGCTGCAATCCAAACAGACTGGTGCTACGATCAACGCGGCGATGGCCGCCCTGCCGGAGGAATTACGTAGTGCGATCCTCCTGCGCGAGATCGAGGGCTTGAGTTATGAGGAAATTGCCGAGGCCATGAGTTGTCCGATTGGCACGGTGCGTTCGCGGATCTTCCGCGCCCGTGAGGCGGTAGCCGAAAAGTTGCGACCGCTTCTCGACACCTCGCCGGATCAGCGGTGGTAACTCGATCAAGGATTCAAGGGTATATCGGCGAGAGAGAGGACTGATGATGACGGATGCCTGGGGAACGGTGACTGCCGTGGATGATCAGCATGCAAGCATCCACATGGACGAAATTGGTTGTGGTCGCTGCGGGGAGCCGGGAGGGTGCGGGGGCAAGCATCTTGGCAAGCTGTTGTGCGGCACGCCGCGCACCGTCCGGGTACGGAATCCTGATCATTGTGGAGTCGGTGCGCGCGTGCGGGTGGCGGTGGCCGAGGGTTCGCTTGGTCGCAGTGCGCTGTATGCCTATGCTCTTCCTCTGCTGGCGCTGTTTGCCGGGGCGCTGTCGGGGTCGGCCTGCGGCGGCGAACTGGCGGCGATTGGCGGTGCCGCCGTCGGTCTGCTGGTCGGCTGGCTGGGCTTGCGGCGAGCGCAGCGGCAGATCCTGCGCAACCCCCGTTGGCAGCCTTCGATCCGGCCTTGATTTTGCCCAGGATGTCCGCATTTTTCTTGCCATTCAATGACGTTCAGGAGGCTTTTGCTGCCATGAAACAATTGCTTGTGGCTTTCTTTTTTACGGTCTTCTCGGTATTGGCGCAAGCCGACAGCCGAGGACTGCCTGACTTCACCGAACTCGTGGAGAAGCAGGGGCCGGCAGTCGTCAATATCAGTACCACCCAGTCGCTGCGCAGTAATGGGCGGAATGCACAGCCGTTCCCCTTCGATGAAAATGATCCGATGTTCGAGTTCTTTCGGCGCTTCATTCCCCGCCAGCCGGGAATGCCGGGAATTCCCGGCGTCCCGCGCGACTATGAAAGCCGATCTCTTGGTTCCGGGTTCGTCATCAGTTCCGACGGTTATCTGCTGACCAATGCACACGTCGTGGACGCAGCAGACGAAATTCTCGTTCGGCTAACCGACAAGCGTGAGTTCAAGGCGCGGGTCATTGGCACGGACAAGCGCACCGACGTAGCGCTGATCAAGATCGAAGCGACCGGTTTGCCGACCGTTCGTCTGGGGGATCCGGGTGTCCTCAAGGTCGGCGAATGGGTGATCGCGATTGGCTCACCGTTCGGTTTCGAGAACAGCGTGACGGCCGGCATCGTCAGTGCCAAGGGACGCTCTCTTCCGCAGGAGAACTACGTCCCCTTCATCCAGACCGATACGGCGGTCAATCCGGGCAATTCAGGCGGACCCTTGTTCAACATGAAGGGCGAAGTGGTCGGAATCAACTCGCAGATATACAGCCGGTCGGGCGGTTTCATGGGGATCTCCTTTGCTATCCCGATCGATGTGGCGATGGAAGTGCAGGCGCAACTGCGCGCCACCGGCAAGGTCAGCCGCGGTCGAATCGGTGTTGTCATCCAGGAGGTGACCAAGGAATTGGCCGAATCCTTCGGTTTGAGCAAAGCCCAGGGTGCAGCGGTCAATGCCGTCGAAAAGGGTGGGCCGGCAGAGAAAGCGGGCATCGAACCGGGTGATGTCATCCTCAGGTTCGACGGCAGGACGATCGGCAGTTCCAGCGATTTGCCACGCATCGTCGGCAGTACCAAGCCGGGAAGCAAAGTGACGATTCAAGTGTGGCGCAAGGGAACTACACGGGATATCCCGGTAGTGATCGGGGAAATCGCTGAAGAGAAGGTCGCTTCCCGCAGCAGCAGAGGAGCGAAACCAGCCGAGCGAACGGCCAATCGCCTCGGCCTGGTGGTGTCCGAGTTGACTGCGGAGCAGAAGCGCGAACTCAAGGTCAATGGCGGATTACTGATCGAGGATGTCCGCAACAATGCGGCGCGCGTCGATCTGCGGCCGGGTGACGTCATCCTGGCGCTGATCACGCGTGGCGAAAATGTCGAAATCAAGAGCGGCGAACAGTTCAACCGTTTGCTCGCGCAGTTCGACAAGTCGGCCAACGTGACCTTGCTGGTCCGCCGCGGCGAGTTGCAGACCTTCGTCACCATCAAGGGTCTGCCCGAACGCCGCACCGAATGAGGCCGGTGACGAAGCTGACGCTGGTCTCGCGTCGCTACTGCCATCTCTGTACGGAAATGGCAGTAGCACTCGAAAGATTGGCGGCCGACTTCGACGTGGCTATCGAGGTAGTCGACGTCGACGCCGACGCGGCGCTCGAAGCACTCTACGACGAGCTCGTCCCGGTCCTCCTGCATGATGGTCACGAGCTTTGCCATTACTTTCTCGATGCCAGCAAAGTCCGTGATTATTTGAGCGAAATCCGCTAGAATCCGCGCCTTCAGGCAGTTCGACACAGGGTGCCCGCCGCCGGCACCCTTTCTTTTCAGGGGCGGCTCGGTCGCGATAGAGCCCACACCATGTCCATGCAACACATCCGCAATTTTTCCATCATCGCGCATATCGATCACGGCAAGTCGACACTTGCCGACCGCATCATTCATCTTTGCGGCGGTCTTTCCGATCGCGAGATGGAAGCGCAGGTGCTCGACTCGATGGACATCGAGCGCGAACGCGGCATCACCATCAAGGCGCAGACCGCTGCCCTGCAATACCGGGCGCGCAGCGGCGAAGTCTACAACCTGAACCTGATCGATACGCCTGGACATGTTGACTTTTCCTATGAGGTGTCGCGTTCGCTGTCCGCCTGCGAGGGAGCTTTGCTGGTGGTCGATGCGTCACAGGGAGTCGAGGCGCAGACTGTCGCCAACTGCTATACGGCCATCGAACTCGGCGTCGATGTCGTGCCTGTACTGAACAAGGTCGATCTGCCGTCGGCGATGCCTGACCAGGCGCGCCAGGAGATCGAGGACGTGATCGGCCTCGACGCTTCCGAAGCCGTGCTGGCCTCGGCCAAGACCGGCTTCGGCGTCGAGGACATCCTGGAAGCGATCATCGAACGCATTCCCGCGCCCCAAGGCGATCCCGATGCACCACTCAAGGCCTTGCTGGTGGATGCCTGGTTCGACAATTATGTGGGGGTGGTGATGCTGGTACGGGTCTTTGATGGCACGCTACGACCCAAGGACAGGATTCGTCTGATGGCTGCCGGCTCAACGCACCTCTGCGAACAGGTCGGAGTGTTTACTCCCAAGGCGGTATCCCGCGACGCCCTGCGCGCTGGCGAAGTCGGGTACGTCATCTCGGGGATCAAGGAACTGCAGGCCACCAAGGTCGGCGATACGGTGACGCTGCTCGAACGACCGGCGAGCCAGGCCTTGCCGGGCTTCAAGGAAATCAAGTCGCAGGTATTCGCCGGGCTGTATCCGGTGGAATCGAACCAGTATGAGTCGCTGCGCGAATCGCTGGAGAAGCTGAAGCTCAACGACGCGTCGCTGCGCTACGAACCCGAGGTCTCGCAAGCCCTCGGTTTCGGTTTTCGCTGCGGTTTCCTCGGGCTGTTGCACATGGAGATCGTCCAGGAGCGTCTCGAACGCGAGTTCGATCAGGACCTGATCACCACCGCACCGACCGTCGTCTATGAAGTCCTGCTGCGTGATGGCAACCTGGTCAATGTCGAAAACCCGGCCAAGCTGCCCGAACTGTCGAAGATCGAGGAGATCCGCGAACCGATCATCACCACCACGCTATTCGTTCCGCAGGAATATCTGGGCAATGTCATTACTCTGTGCAATCAGAAGCGCGGCAACCAGATCGACATGAGCTATCACGGCCGGCAGGTGCAACTGGTCTACGAAATGCCGATGGCCGAAGTGGTGATGGATTTCTTCGACCGCCTGAAGTCCGTCTCGCGCGGCTACGCTTCGCTGGACTACGAATTCAAGGAATATCGTGCGGCCGACGTGGTCAGGCTGGATGTACTGATCAACAGCGAGCGTGTCGACGCCCTGTCCGTGATCCTGCACCGCGCCAACTCGGTCTATCGTGGTCGCGAACTGGCGGCCAAGATGCGCGAACTGATTCCGCGTCA
>RRZU010330163.1_pt1 | contig 14097 bp, 11 predicted proteins | sample 2165561 | NCBI WGS metagenome assembly RRZU01 (sample SAMN10456909, study PRJNA506462) | wastewater metagenome | isolation source: wastewater sludge | place: USA: Moscow, Idaho
CCCCATTCTCTGAACCAACCCCTCCAAAGCCAACCCCTAAAAAAATACAAGATGTGAAGGCTGATACCAGCCCTTCACCGCTATCCATCTCGCTAGATTACAGACATGCCTATCAAGAGGTGAAGAAAGCAAATACAAAGCGCAAAGAGGTAAGGGATATTGCGAGAGCTTGGATTAAAGAACTGAAAGAACTTGAAGATGACCCGCCAAGTCCTGGCGCTCGTATTCTTGCGAAGGTAATGAAAGGGCTTGGGCTTAGAGACACTGTAAGTATCTATGAGGAAAAAATTGCCAAGGCGCATGAACAATTGGCAAAGTGCAAAAAACACGATGAACGTTTGACGGGAATCATCAATGACCCGGAACGCAAAAGAAAATACTTCGAGTGGCAGCAGTGGCCGGAGCACCGAATTCGTGTTGCTGACTATGAGGCAACATTACCAGATGCTCCCCGTAGAAACCCTAGTCCTTTGGCTAACAACTTTAAAACCCCATCTGCGGGTTTGCCTCAGCCCACGCTTTCAAATTCTGAACCTTGGAATGATGTTGTAAATAAACAACATAATGATTATTCAGATAGTCCATATCACATATCGGATGAACCTAAGCCGTATTGATATCAAACCCCACTACTTGGCCAGGAGTTATGAACTAATTTGCTTCCGCTTCGCTGTGATGGGGCAAGCCCCATACCCCGATTCCCTATTTCTGCTTGGCTTTGTACAAAAGGTGCCATGTGCCATAGATATAGCGACATGCGACCGGGTGCGGCTCCAACGAGATGCCTAGCCGCTTGCCTTCGCTAACCGAATAGAGACGCACACCGACTAGACCAGCCGCAGCCATTTCGGGTTCTGTCGATGGCAATAAGTTGCCGTACTGGTCGGTTTCTGTTTTGCTGGGTGCATGAGCACGTTTACGTTGGGATGATACTTTTGCATTTGTCATGCTTTCAGCCTACTAGTCAAAACGATACTGTCAAATATGTTGGGGTATATCGCTTAGCCATCCTCCTAACCCCACTACTTGGGAAGAATAGGAATACTCCGACAAAAGTATCACCCTGATATCAAGCATCATTGACTAAGCCCATAAACTTGCTTTGTCATCATTTAAATGATATTTTGATTGCACAAAGAAAAAGCCCGCACGAGGCGGGCTTTTATATCGCATCTGTTTAAGACCCGGCTGCGATATGGGGCAACAATCAAATGATACTAAATATTCATCCATTGTCAAGTAAACAACAGGTCGGCATGAAAGCCGACAATGTCAAACGCTAAATTAAAGGCACTTAAAAGCCCTAACCGTGGGTCTATACGTGTGACGATGGCATCGCGCCTTCTCGCAGGCTTTTACGAACAAAATAAGCGGAATCTCAAAGGCTCTTCGGTCATCGGCTGCGGAAGGTGGAAAGCATATGGACGAGATTCAACCACCGCTGAAATTAAAATTGATGAGCACGGCGCCCGGATGGATGGTCATTTCCAATGTGGCAATGTCTGGACGTGTGACCATTGCGCCCGCGACAGAGTAGCCCAGGCCCGTTCATGGATACGAGCGGCACTTATACCCGCCCTGGAAGCCCATCATTTGAGCGCCGCCATGATGACCTTTACCATGGCGCATAGCTACGATGGCAACTGGACTGAATCCATTGATAGGTTGCACAATGCTTATAAGCTCTTTGACAAAAATATGTCGCGCCGCTATAAGGCCATCGGCAGCATAGGCAAACTAAAAAGCCTTGAAGCACCGATAGGAAAAAACGGCATTCACGGACATTTTCACGTCCTGGTAACTTATGCCACAGGCGTAGATATGTCTGCCTTTGAATTAGCAGCCCGCCAGGAATGGGAAAAGGCCGTCAAGCAGGTGGGAGGCGAATGCAATGAACGCGGCTTTGACCTCAAATTGAACGCTATGGCCGACTATCTGGCAAAGCATGACTTAGCACATGAAATGTCCAGCCACGACACCAAGGAAGCCCGCAAGAAAGGTGCTTCTCTCTCGCAGCTATTAGACCGGGCAGCACGGGGCGATAGAAAATCATCCGCCGAATGGCTCCGGGCCATTGAAGCCCTGCAAGGCCGTAGGCGCTTCCATGCTGGTGATATCGCCTCTAAATTGGGCATTCCAACATGTTCGGAATGGGAAGATGAGGAACACCAAGCGGAGCTTATAGAGCATAACGCCAATGCCCCCGAGCCTGTAAAAATCACCTATTCACTTCGTGACCACCTAAGAGCAACCGCGATTGACCATCCAAGGTTTGGATTGGCTCTTATATTGCGCGCAGCAAGAGGCGGGGACGCAGAGAAGGTATGGTCTATGGTCAAGAAGCTTTGCGATGAGTATGACGCATTCAGAAGAAGTCAAGCAATCACCCCAGAACAGCAAATAGAAGAGCGGCTATTCGCTGAGGTGGGGAAAGATTTGAACTTTGACTATTGAGTAAATTTAATACTTCCACTCGCAGAATGAAGGAAATTCATCTATCGCTTTAATGGCGTTTTTGTTTCCTGATAAAGCTTGTGCGACTAATTTGCCACATTCCGATTCTGGTTTTTCTACTGCGTACATTGCAGCATTGCCAGCGCATGCTTGGCAAATGCCTAAGCCAACAAGGCTATATCTTGTTTCTTCGATTTTCAAAGCTTTCGCTGATGGCTCTGCAAACTGAATGGAAATATTGAAATGTTTTGCTGTGAATTGTGCTGTTCTTATAGGCACGTATCCTGAGCTAACATATTCTTTTGCATCGTCAATTTCTCCCGTGCATAATTCACTTACAAATGAAGTGAAATACTTGTCTGCATAGGCATCTTTGTAGCCCGCATCTAGGGCTAATTTATCCATTTGCTTGCCATGCTCTTCCCCGTTTGGGTTGTAGCCTTTGCATCTGTTGATTTCGGTTTTTTCTGGCTTTTTGGCAAAGGCTTTTGATATCTCATTCTTTGCATTGTCATATGCTGATTTTGATTTGAATAGATATCTATAATTGTTGGCAAAAACATCTTTTAGATAATATATATCAACGCTTCCTTCTGTTTTATCGCTGTACTGATTGTATTTGATAAATGAATTATCATCGGCTAGGCAAATAAAATCGCCAGCCCCAATGGGTAGTAAATTGAATTCCTTTAGGGTTCTCGCAAAGTAGCCGCTTGTTTCGCTGTCAAACTTGTGGGATGCGTCGATGTCATACGAGTTCAGGCATTTGCCGTTTAGCTTCCATGCAGATTCAATTTCATGTTTTGAAATAGACTTGCCTTTTATTGCTATACTTATCTCTGCAATATTGGTATATGGTGCATATAGCTGAACTGATACTAGGTGTGCATTTGCGCCGAAAAAATCGTATTGAACATTGGTGTCGTTGACATAGCACTTTGCTTTATTGTTGCTTTCTGGTGAGCAAGCCATTAATTCATTGCTGTTGTTCAGTGAATTTTTCGCTGCGCCGAGCGCTATTCCTCCGATGCTAAAAGGAATTGATGTGCTTGTGAGCTTTTTTCTATTGTCACAACCTGAAATTAGTGTCAAAGCCAGCAAAATGGCGGCTATAAATATTTTATTCATCATTTTTAAATCACTTATGAAGCGCTTAAAATTTTGCTGACTTTGGGATGTTGCTGATATCTAGAAATCTACTTTTTCCAATATCAATACAGGCGTTGCCCAATTTGCCTGTTTTTTCTTTTCCAGCAATCGGGCAGGTTGTAATGTTTGCCCCATAATCTGCCCAACAGTTCTGTTGAATTTGCCCAGCGGGCCAATAGGCTATTGATTGCTTTGCGTCTTTGTTTTCAACTCCTTGGGCTATACATTTTTCCTTTGATAGAAAAATATATGGTGAGAATATTTGCAAACCTCCTTGTCGTTTGTCTGGTATCTTGAAGTATGCAAAATACTGCTCAACCTCAAACGGAAAAGTTTGAGCGTGCGATGTTTGGAAAAGAAACGCGCAAAAGACCAGTGCCGTTGCTTTATAGATTGTGGCTCTCAAAGAATTTCTCCCATTTGCTGATGATGCTTCTTGCCAAAATATTAATGTCGGCTTCTCTACCATCGTAGGCAACCATAACCCATTCTGTACCGCCATCGAATCGAAGCGACCCGAGTGGAGTATTTCCACTTAAACAATTATCATAAATCACAGTTTTTGGGGCATTTGTTCGTTCTAGTTTTAAATGCTTTCCCTTGTGACAAATGTCACGGCAATCCTTTAAATCTTGGTCATTAAAAAACTTATCTACCTCACTTTGGGATAGGTAATTGCCATTTTTTAAGTAGTCTTGAATATGATAGGCGGTTGTGAAAAAGTTATATACGTGGTCTATATGCAAATTTTCTTCTAAACGTATAAGTTCACGCTTTGCCTTTTCCAACATGTCCCGAGGTGTTGTCAGCTCAAAAAAGCTTTCCTTGTTAGTCGTCATGCTCATGTACTTGATGTTACAGGTCAACGTACAGGGTAGTCGACTTGCCGGGTCGCTGTTCTCCCGCTCTCTACGCCTGATGCGGAATTGAACCCGCGTCCGCAACTGGGCACCCGCGTAGACGATTGACAGGGGAGACACCAAGGGCGACACTTTGGGGGCACACTGTCAACCTCCCTTGGAGTCCTAAACGTAGTGGAGTTTTGTTGCCGTGCTCTAAGTCACTGAAAACAAAGGGTTTTTGGTAGGGTAGACACTTACTTGGTGTCTAAATTTGGCTCCCGCCAGCTCCACCATTACGACGTCCAAGGGCGTTCACCAACATCCGGTGAACGCCCTTTTTCTTTGGTAAATCAATGGGTTACGGTATGGAGACGTCCGGAGCGGTCTCCTGGCAGCCAGGCTGAGGCGGGGGAACAGACGGGGGAACAAAATCCGAAAAGGGTAGACTGGCGGCGTTTGTTCCCCCGTTTCAGAGGGGAAATCCGAGCTAAACCTCTGGAGGTGTTCCCCCATGTTGACCGACGCACAGTGCCGTAACGCCGTCTGTTCCCCCACATCGAAGCGGGAGCGTTTGTCGGACTCGGGAGGCCTGTATCTGGAGGTTGCTCCCGGGGGATCGAGGCGCTGGTTCTGGAAGTATCGGCATGAGGGCAAGGAAGGGCGTATGGCTCTGGGCAGCTATCCCTCGGTCAGCCTGACGGCAGCTCGCAAGGCTCGTGATACCGCCAGGCTGCAGAAATCGACAGGAATAAATCCTGTGCATGCCAGAAAGGTGGAAAGGCTGAAGGCTTCTGCCAGTGCCGGGGATACCTTCAAAGCTGTCGCTCTGGAGTGGTACGACAAACAGAAGCCTCTATGGAGTGATTCTCATGCCGAGCGCTCGCTGCGCCAGTTCGAACGTGATCTCTTTCCGTGGCTTGGGGGGCGTCGCCTAGCTGAGATTGAGCCGGTGGAACTGCTGGCAACCCTGCGCAAGGTGGAAGAGCGCGGGGCTGTAGAGACGGCCGATCGTGGATTGATGTTGGCTCGCCAAGTTTGGCGCTACGGGGTCGCGACAGGCCGGGTAGGACGGGACATCACGGGAGATCTCAAAGGCGCGCTGTCTCCGTACCGCGGCAAGCACTTCGCTGCCATTACCGAACCGGCCAAGCTGAGTGAGCTACTGCGCGCTATCCAGGCATACAAGGGCGGGCCTATCGTGCGGGCGGCACTACAGTTGGCGCCTTTGTTGTTTCAGCGTCCTGGCGAATTGCGTGGTGCAGCTTGGGCTGAAGTGGACTTGGATGCCGCCCTCTGGACGATTCCGGCTGCGCGGATGAAGCGGGGCAAGGACGGGAAGGAAAACGGGGACCCACATCTGGTGCCTCTTTCAACCCAGGCTGTGAAAGTGTTGCGGGAGCTTTATCCATTAACGGGCCACAGCGCCTTGGTGTTTCCTGGTGAGCGCAACCACAGTCGGCCTATTTCAGAGAATTCGGTGCGCACCGCACTAATCACCATGGGCTATACGCCGGAGATCCAAACGTGGCATGGCTTTCGCGCCACGGCGCGAACAATGCTGGCGGAGCGATTGGATGTCGACCCGCTGGTGATTGAGGCGCAACTGGCTCACGCCGTGAAGGACGCCAATGGGCGCGCTTACAACAGGACACAGTACCTAGCCCATCGAACGAAAATGATGCAGCGGTGGGCAGACTATCTGGATCGGCTGAGAGAAGGCAAAGCAGCAGGCAAGACGACTTCCAAAACTCTTGGCATTGCAAGTACCTGATCTGCCATTTCGCTGGACTTGGTCATTGCGGCGGTTTGCCATGAATCGATGGCAGTTTCTCTTCAATTGAATGTTGAGACCCTGTCGGCAAAGCGTGTGAGCTTGGCGGTGTAAATGGCCGTTCTGCAGGGCGTTTGCCGTCAGCCAAATGCCGCAGCCGAATTCACGTGGTCAACGGCCTTTCAGCCACTGCACTGACCGATCTGTCACTGGATGAATGACCGGTCCTAAGTACGCTGCAGTAATTCGAGGCGGCATTGCAAGTCGCAGCAATCCGTGTCGCAAGTGAAGCGCGGACCAGATTCACAGAGTGATCTTTAAAATGCATCTCCTGTTCAAGCGTCGAAGTTCTCAGCGCAACTAAACCCGATCTACTCTGTAGCGGAAGTGCATCATGCATCTAGACGAATGAGATACCGTGCTCAACCGGCCAGGGCAGGGCTTTCAGTTCAGCAAGGCGTGCTGCACCCCAGGCACGTTCAATGCCGATAGCGTAGTAGGCGAGCCCGAAGACGTGGCGCTGCAGTCCCAGCCTCGAGTCGAACTTCAGCTTCTCGTGAGGAGGAATACCTTGAGACGGGTACTTCTGAAGATAGTGGATGTGGGCCCGCAGTTTGTTCTTGAAATCGCGAGTGAGCCGCGGTTCTGCGCCTGACACCGATAGACCCAGCACCAACTTACGTCCACCCGGTCCAGCGATGGTGGCTTTAGCAAGATTGGGTTGAAACCCGTGAGCCTTCAGGATGTCGTGCCCTTGCTTGAGCAAGGTAACCGCCTTGGATTTGGACCACTCTTCTGCAGAAGACGACAAAACGATATCGTCTGCGTAACGTGTGTAGACCATCCCATTGGACGTTGCGAGCGAATTTAATTCACAGTCTAGGTCGAACGCCGCAAGATTTGCAAGCAATGGGCTTGAAGGCGCCCCCTGGGGAAGATGGCCCAATGAACCGCTGCTGTATCTACCAATCCGCGCTGTGTCATTCACCTTGTGACGTTTTGGTCCGCCCTTCCGAATCCGTGTGCACAACCGTGTTAGCTCGAACGCCATTAGAGGCTGATAGCCGAATGACCGGAACACCTCGTATACCTTTGGCTCCAGTATTGATTCGAAGAAATTCATCACGTCCATTTTGACCAGCCAGCGCGCATTTCGATGCTGTTCGGCCGCATCCCGAATTCTCGATCCGGGCCGGTAGGCGCTGGATGCTGAGTGGGGACAACCCTTCGTAAGGATGTGCTCGTGAATCCATCGCTGCGTCTTCATCAGCAATGGCTCTGGAGCGCATATTGTGCGCGTCCTCTTGCCTCTGAAGCCGCTATTGTGCTTCTTTAAGGAAAAGACACGATAGAACGTATTGCTGTTGAGACCACCGCGCTCCGTAACGTTGCGGAGGTAGTGGTAAGGCACGCCGGTCTCACGAGCTAGGTGATTCAGTGTAAAGAGAATCGCTGCGCCTGGCGCGGCTTTGCGTATGAGCTCAGCAGTGCTGGCCGCGTTAGCTAGGACATTGGCCGCGCGCTTCTGACTACGTCCGGAAGCAAGATATCGCTGAGAGTTCCAGTGGTTCATCTACCTTTGGTCCCGCTCGCGGGACGTCTCCTGCTCTGGCCCGAGGACACGCTGGTAGCCAGCTGCAGGAGACGGCGCAAGTAGGCGCAAGTTCAAATTCGGCTTTCGGACTCCTAAGCCTCGCCACAGCAAAAGCTACGGCTCGACCACAGGGAGTTGCCTCCCTATGGAAACTAGACTATCACTAAATCGGTACTCTCAGCGATGACGGATAGTAATACGGATTTGGTGAGGCAGGCGCTGGAATGGATGCGGAGGTTTTTTGGTTTAAGTGACCGACGAAGGCATGGCCTTCAGGCGTAAGCCGACCGTTCGCCGTCAGCAGCTTCTGATGAAGTGCTCGGTCGAAGGCGGCTATAGCCCGCACATACGGCAGGCACGACGCAGCCACGAGGTCCGCCGTTTGACGCTTGCCACGAAATACCGCAGCCAGCAGCCGGATGACATCCTGCTGATCTTCAGTGCTCGCAAGAAACGACTCGTTCCTCGCGATGTTGCCAAGTCTGAGGGCATCGAGTGCTGCGGAGGACTGTTGTGCCGGATCTGCCGAAATGACGTGATCTATCCCCTCCGTCGTTCGTGAAGGAAAGAGTGGCTGCCATTGGTTTTGGCTTTTGCTGCCAGCCTCGATGAACATCGCAGGAACGTTGTTGGGGCAGGAGTGCTGGAAAGCCATCAGCGCGCCCGTGTCCTTAAAACCTAAAGGCTCGCGCGCGTTTTGAGGAAATCGTCGGCAAAGCGAAATCATTTGGTCCGCGGCCTCGCCTTTGAAAACCGACTTGATAGTCGGACACGTGCGAACAACGTGAACCTTAGGGCGACTGGGATGCCGCTTGACATGCTCGATCCCTGCGTCGGTCCCGGAGTACGCGAGCACCAGCAGCTTGCGATAGCCACTACTGTGCCAACTGCGAACGGAGGCGAGGCGCCAAAGAGAGTCCAGCATGTCGCATGACCTCTTTCCGGAGCCGATGAAGTCGGTCACAACGACCAAGTGCGCGGCCTTTCCCGGGGTCAGGTCGTTAGTGTGCGGCTGCAAAGCGAACCGAGTCTTACGCAGCTTGCAGAGCTTGGATATCGCCATTGCCACGACGCCTTCGCTGCCTATGTCCTGCTGCAGGTTCGTTGGAGACTTCACAGCAGGTAGCGCGCTACCATGCACTGTCCACTTCTTTGGAAGCGCTTTGCCTCGGGAGTTCGCGACTTCAGGATACATCTTCTCGGCAATCTTTTGAGGTGACGATCCGGTGGCCACTTTTCGATTGTCGCGCTGCTTGTAGGGCCACAGAGGCTTTACCTGCTTCAGTTCGCGTTCGATGTAGAAAGCTGCAGTCTTGGGTTCCCGCAGCTTTGACGCGATCAATGCCTTCAAGTCCCTCTGAAAGTCATCCGCCGATACGAAGACGAACTCTTTGAGTAATTTGGTCGCTAGAGCATGGTCTGTAGGAACCTTGAACTGACCTAACCAAAGATCAGCTGCACGACTGGACATAAGTGACATCAGATTCTTCCTTGCAGAAATAGTTCTCTCGCGGGCACGAAACAATTGCACCGGCAGGAATTGAGCTGCTAACACTCGTTCGCTGATGACTTCTTCTTGGATGATATCTGCGGTGAGTCCTGTGGGTCGCTGTCTATCTCGACTACTGGGGGCCGACCCGACGTCGCCTAAGTGGATCGGGCACCCGCGCGGTTGTTCGCGATTGAAGACGACGGCTGAGATCAATGGACGCCCAATCAAATGCGATTTCCAACCTAGAGATCAGACCGAACATATTGTTCACGGGGAAGCGCTTGAAATCGGCTACCGTGTGGGGTCAAGCAATCCTGCACAGCAATCCGGATGAGTAACAGCCCAACCACAGAGACCCGCGTTGCGGTGCTGGTCGACTGCGATAACGTCTCGCCTGAAATCCTTGAGCACGCGCTACGCATGGTGGCCCAGTTTGGCCGTGTTGTGCTGCGTCGCGGCTACGGCAACCAGGCCACGCTGGCCAACAAATGGCAAGACGCCTTGGTACGCCTAGCGTTTACGCCGTGCCTGCAGTACCAGTATGCGGCTGGCAAGAACACCGCTGACATAGCTCTGGCGCTGGACGCGTTGGAAGCGCTTTTCGATGAAAGAGCGGACACCTTCTGCCTGGTCACCAGCGATTCCGATTTTGCCTACCTGTGCCGCAAGTTGCGTGAGCGTGGAGCGACGGTGTGCATCGTCGGTGAGCCCAAGACCCCCGATGCCTTGCGCAACGCCAGCGACCAGTTTTTCGAATGGGTCCGTCCCGCGCCACCGGCCGAGCAGGTCCTCGACTCTGCTCAAAAGCCCGCGGCGAAACCGGAGCCTCCACACGCCGATCAGGCCAAGCAGGAGCCTCCCAAGCTTGTGGTCAAGCGCAGGCCACGCTTTCTTGTGGAAGCCGTGGCGCTTCTTGCCAGCGATACATCGGAGGGCAAGGTGGGCCTTGGCGCCCTAGGCCAATACCTCAAGCGCACCGATCCGGCCTTCTCTCCACAGACTTACGGGCACTCCGGGTTGTTGAACATGGTCAAGACGTATGACCTGCTGGCGCCTCAGCAGGAGCCGGGAGGGCATTGGTCGGTGAGCCTGCAGCCCAAGACGGAGAGTGCACCGGAGACGGAAGCACCGCGCGTGTAGGGCTCTGGCCTGGGTAGTGCTGGTGCGTTCTTTCTTGCCATGTCTGAGGAGATGTCGGTGAAGCGTTCAGAACTTTATGGGCTGGTCTGGAAAACGCCACTCCGGCATCTGGGACCTCAATTGGGCCTGTCGGACGTTGGCCTGTCCAAACTCTGCCGCAGGTACAACATTCCTGTGCCGCCTGTCGGCTTCTGGACCCGCCATGCGGCTGGCAAGCCAAGTCTCCCCACACCATTGCCGCCGGCTGATGTGGATGCCGTGATCCGTTTGCCGGAAGAGGGGATGACTGCGGCACGGTCGGCTGATGTCACGAGGTCCCAGCAGGTCCGGCAAACCTTCTCACGCGCGAAAGACGGCATTGCCGTGTCGCCCATCGAAATACCGACCTCACTCGACAAATGCCATCCGCTGGTGGCCAAGACGGCACGCTTTTTCCAGTCCATCGAGCGCGAGGAGCAGAAGCGGGCACGGGACAGGGAACGTGCTGCGGCTCAGGGGCGGCCTTTCTTCGGCGGCATCACAGGACACCATATGTCGATGGGACGGTACATCACCGACGAAGGTTGCCTGCGAATCACCGCCACGACGGCCAACATTGACTGGATTCTTCGTTTCCACGAGGCGCTGCTTCGCAGACTTGTCGCGGGAGGTTGCCAGATCGTTGCCAGCGGCAAGGGTTCTCGTAACACGGTTGAGATCCGCAGGGCGGGAGGTTCGATTTGCCTGAACTTCGCTGAGCAGGCGGAAAAAATCATCAAGCCCCCGCGCAAGGGCGTCCTCTATGAGCCTGCGGAGTACAGGGCCCTCGATGCCTACAAGCTGAAGCTGGAGAGAGACTGGAGCGCCATTGCCCGCCAGTGGTCGGGGACCCCGGAGCAGATGGAGAAACGCCTCCCCGAGATCACGCAGGCCCTGATCGCATTTCCCGAGGCAGAGGCGGTTCGCTCGAAGCTGGTTGCCGAGGAGGCCGCGATGCGGGCGAAGGCGCAGCAGGAAGCCGATCTTGCGCGCCGTATCGCGGCCGCTGCCGAAGAGGCCCGCGCCGAGCGTCGGGAAGCCCGTGCATCCCAGCTACCGCGCGCCCTTGCCGTTGGCGAGGCGCTTGGAGACTATCACCGTGTCCTGGACATGCTGTCCCGCCTGGAGGTGATCGCAGGCGACAGGTCAGAGGACGAGGCCCTGCATACATGGATCGCTCTGGTGCGCGGCAGTCTCAAGGATCCCGTGCATGGGCTTGCCGACGCGTTGCGGGCCGAAGGCGCAACGCCGGATCGGCCGCTGTGGTGGCCCGAGTGAGGTTTCGTGGGGTTTGCATTGTGCACCTCTGCGGAACGGAGTTCAGTGCTCTCCTGTGCGAGATGACCTGAGGTCCGGGCATCCGCCTGCTTCGGCGTCTGGCTGCAAGCCCTGGTGGCTTGCTCTTTGGTGATGGGACGGGCCTCCGCGAAGTCTGTTCCTACCGAGCCTGATGATTGACTGGCTGGTGACCGGCTGTTCCTGGCTGTTCTGGCTTTTTGCTGATGTGGGGGATGCGGTGGTTCAAGGCACTCGGCGCTGCTCAGTCCTTACGGTAGCTCTCCCAGCACGCGCACCTCTTTGAGCGAGTGCTGCGTCTCGGCTTGGGGATTGCCGAACCGCCTGCGCACTTCGCGCTCCAGCTCGTGCGCCATGCCGCGTGCTTCCTTTTCCCCGCGCAGTGCCCGCAGCCGCCATTCACCGGCCTGGGCCATCAGTTCTTCGTCCTGTAGTTCTTGGATTTCCATGGCAGGTGTCATTGTGCCTAGGCGGAGAGCAAGTGACTCTCATAAGGCCATGGTCCCATATCGTGGGGAGCCGGGTACATGGTCTGTGCGTCTCTGGCAGATCGCGCTGTCGTGCTTGCGCATCGAGCCACCTGCGGCGTCTCGCCCCCTACGGGCTTCCATCATTCCCTCGCTTTGCTCGGCTGACGCCTTCGGCCCGCCTCGCTGACCCGGGCCTGCGCGCTGCGCTTGCCTCCAGGGGATCGGCTGTGCAGCCCATCCCCGCCGCGCTGGGCTTGGCGCCCCTTTGATACCGCCGAACCGGCCGCGCCGGATCGGCCTTCGCGCCTGTGGCGCTGCGCGCTTTCGCTTGCGCGGGGTCGGCGTTAAGAGCGGGCCGTTGCCTGTCCAGCCATCTTTCCTGAATCCATCACCTTGCTCGCGACTGTAGCCCGCGGCCGGGTGCCGTCAAGGCGCGCAGGGCCGTGTCCTCGGCTGCGCCTGCGGGCCGCACCCACCCTGCGCTTGCCTCCTTGACGGCACCCGGCCGCGCGCTCCTGACCGTCGCGGGCGATGAACTCAGGAAAGACGGTGGCAACGAGGCCAACCGGGTTCTTCGTGCCGACCCCACCGGAAGCCCGAAGAGGGCTCTGAATCTAGGAATCCGGTGAGGCTTTTTCAACAGCCAACTTCGTCAGGAGAAATCACCATGCAACTCGCATCCCGTTTCACACCGCAATCGCCGGTACTTCGCTCCGAATATCCCTTGTCGGATGACCAGATCAGGGCCGTGGCCCCGTCCATCTTCGCGCAGGCCCCGCATGGCAGTCGCTCCGAGCGATACAGCTACATCCCCACGGCCACCGTGCTGCAGGAATTGAGAGGGGAGGGCTTCCAGCCCTTCATGGTCTGCCAGACCCGTGTGCGTCAGGAGGGGCGGCGCGATTTCACCAAGCACATGATCCGCCTGCGCCATGCCAGCCAGATCAATGGCCGCGAGGCCAACGAAATCATCCTGCTCAACTCCCATGACGGGACCAGCAGCTACCAGATGCTGGCGGGCATGTTCCGCTTCGTCTGCCAGAACGGGCTGGTGTGCGGCGACACCGTGGCCGATGTGCGCGTGCCCCACAAGGGCGATGTGGCGGGGCAGGTCATCGAGGGCGCGTATGAAGTCCTGAATGGCTTCGGTCAGGCGCAGCAATCCCGCGAATCCATGCAGGCCATCACCCTGGACGCCGGGGAGTCGGAGGTGTTTGCCCGCGCTGCGCTGACCCTCAAGTACGACGACCCGGCCAAGCCCGCACCCATCACGGAAACGCAAATCCTGATGCCCCGCCGCACGGACGACGACCGCCGCGACCTGTGGAGCGTGTTCAACCGCACCCAAGAAAACCTCATCAAGGGCGGCCTGCGCGCCCGCGGCGCCAACGGACGCCGCCAGAGCACGCGGCCCGTGCAGGGCATTGACCAGAACCTGCGCCTGAAACGCGCCCTGTGGCTGTTGGCCGATGGCATGCGTCAGTTCAAAGCCTGAGTTTTACCCGAAGGGGCGTCGCCCCTCCTGTCACTCCTTGTTTTTCTCGCTTCCTATTCCCTTGTCCCTTTCTTCGACCGAGGGCCAAGATCAAGGCGCTCAACTTGGACTCAGGACTTGCCAGCGTACTGGACGCCAGCGCAAGCCTGCACAGTGTATGAACTGCTCGATGACTTGATGATGCTGATCTGGTGCCGATATGGAGGCCAGATTCAGCAGACCATGAACGCCTATCTGTCGCATCCCGGACGATCATATGGTCGCTTGTGAAACAGATGCGGGTGTGTCTGATACCACTCTTTCATCGCCTGCATCGGCGTACTGCTCTTGAGCGCTGACTGCGGCAACTGGTGGTTGTACAGGGCCACATAGCGCA
>RRZU011157551.1_pt1 | contig 14097 bp, 15 predicted proteins | sample 2165561 | NCBI WGS metagenome assembly RRZU01 (sample SAMN10456909, study PRJNA506462) | wastewater metagenome | isolation source: wastewater sludge | place: USA: Moscow, Idaho
GGCATGGTCATGTCAGCGATCCGACCATTCCTCTGACCAGCCAGCCCATCAGCAATGCCTCTGCCCGCATCCTCGAGGCCATCGATATCACGCGGCGTAATCCGCCGGCCAAGCTGGTCCTCTCGGGCAGCGTCAGCGGCGATCCGCTCTCCTGCGCCGAGATGTATGCCCGTATCGCCGAGCATCATGGCATCCCGCGGCGCGACATGATCCTGATTGAGGATGCATACGATACCCACGATGAGGTGACCCGCTACCAGGCCGTCATCGGCAACCAGGTGGCCGCCCTGGTGACCTCGGCCAGCCATATGCCGCGCGCCATGGCCTTAGCTCGTCAATTGAACCTGCGGGTGATTCCCGCGCCGACCGATTATCAGGGCCGACAGGCTCAGGCGCCCATCCCCAGCCATGGTTATCTGCCCCAGGGGCGTTACCTGATGTACTCGGAGATGGCACTGCACGAATGGATTGGGGCGATCTGGCATCAATGGCGTCAATGGCGTCAACAGTCGAAAGAATGAACGATGTCCAGGTTAAAAACTGATATGGATCAGTAATTAGAGTAAAATATTGCGCTGCATGACCAAGCGCTGACTATTCGGGGCCGAGATCAACTCATATAATGCCCCGCAGCAAATCACCATCTGGAGGATGAAAGAATGAGACAACCATTGGTAATGGGTAACTGGAAGTTGAACGGCACCAAAGCCTCTGTTGAAGCCCTGGTTAAGGCGCTGGTTGAACCGGCCGCCAAGGCTGAAGGCGTAGAAGTAGCCGTCTGCCCGCCGGTTATCTTCCTGGACCTGGTTGAAAAGCTGACTGAAGGCACCCGCATTCAGTACGGTGCGCAAAACGCTGACGTACACACTGCTGGCGCATTCACCGGTGAAAATTCTCCTGTGATGCTCAAGGAGTTCGGTTGCAAGTACGCCCTGGTTGGTCACAGCGAGCGTCGTACCCTGCACGCAGAAACTGACGAAGTCGTGGCCGCCAAGTACGAAGCCATCCAACAGAACGGTCTGGTACCGGTTCTGTGCATCGGTGAAACCCTGGCTCAATTCGAAGCCGGTCAAACCAATGCCGTCGTCGAAACCCAACTCAAGGCCGTGATCGACCGTTGTGGTATCGACTCCTTCGCCAACGCCGTCATCGCCTACGAGCCGGTATGGGCCATCGGTACCGGTAAGACCGCGACTCCGGAAATCGCTCAGTCCGTCCACGCTCACATCCGCGCCTACCTGGCCGGTTTCAGCGCTGACGTCGCCGCCAAGGTACAGATCCTGTACGGTGGCTCCGTGACTGGCGCAACCGCAGCCAACCTGTTCGGCCAAGCCGATATCGACGGTGGCCTGGTCGGTGGTGCTTCTCTGAAGCCGGATGATTTCGCTCAAATCATCGCTGGCGCCAAGCAATAAGAGACAATGAGGGCGTCACGAGGCGCCCTCAACGTGTCCGCATAACCCAGACGTGGACTCCACCTCAAGATTCAGAGGTCGAAGTGACGAGACGTCTCTGCACACAAGGCAGTCGATGGGGTCATTGCGCGGCACTGGGGCCAGCCTGCCCCACCAGTTGTACACGAAACTTCGACTCTATAGAGGCACACTATGATCAAGAAAATTGGTGTTCTGACCAGCGGTGGTGACTCACCAGGCATGAATGCGGCCATCCGTGCCGTGGTTCGTGCTGGTCTGGCAGCCGGTCTGGAAGTCTATGGCATCCGTGACGGTTACCTGGGTCTGCATCAGGATCGTATCAGCAAGCTGGAACGCCACAGCGTCTCCGACATGATCAACCGCGGTGGTACCTTCCTGGGTTCGGCGCGTTTCCCGGCCTTCAAGGAAGAATCCGTCCGTCGCGAGGCGATCGAAAACCTGAAGAAGCACGGCATCGACGCCCTGGTGGTGATCGGTGGTGATGGTTCCTACATGGGCGCCAAGAAGCTGACCGAGATGGGTTATCCCTGCGTCGGTCTGCCGGGCACCATCGATAACGACATCGCCGGTACCGAATTCACCATCGGTTTTGATACCGCGTTGAACGTGGTCATGGAAGCCATCGATCGTCTGCGTGACACCTCCACCTCGCACAAGCGGATCTCGATTGTCGAAGTGATGGGCCGTCACTGTGGCGACCTGGCCATGTCTGCCGCCGTCGCGGGTGGTGCCGAGTACGTGATCGTTCCGGAGAAGGGCTTCGACAAGAATGCCCTGCTGGCCCAGATCGACGACGGCATTGCCAAGGGCAAGCGTCACGCCATGGTCACCATCTGTGAGCACGTCACCGACGTCAACGCTCTGGCCAAGGAAATCGAAGCCCACACCGGCCTCGAAACCCGCGCCACCATCCTGGGTCACATCCAGCGCGGCGGTAGCCCGACCGCACGTGACCGCATCATGGCCAGTCGCATGGGTGCCTACGCCGTCGAGCTGTTGCTCCAAGGCGTTGGCGGCCGCTGCATCGGCATGCAGCAAAACCAACTGGTGCACCACGACATCATCGATTGCAGCGAGAACATGAAGCGTCCATCCGACGAAGAGATGTTCCAACTGAGCGACAAGCTGTTCTAAGCACTCGTCAGTAAAAAAGAAGGAGGCCTGGGGCCTCCTTCTTGTTTTTCGGCTGACTCAGCTGGTTCCTAGGCTGACGCCTTCAGCAGGCCCCGCTCGGCAAATACCTGCTTGGCGGTGAACATGCCGTTGAGCGCCGCCGGGAAACCGGCATAGACCGCCATCTGGATGATCACCTCGACCAATTCCGCCTGACTGCAGCCGACATTCAGCGCGGCATGCAGATGAACCGCCAGTTGGGGTTGCGCGTTGCCCAGCGCCGTGAGGGCGGCTACCGTGGCCAGCTCCCGGCTCTTCAGATCCAGCCCCGGACGGCGGTAAATATCGCCGAATGGAAACTCAATCGTGTAACGCGCCAGATCCGGCGCGACATCGGCCAGCGCCGCCAGCACCTTCTCTCCGGCTTCCCCATCGATCTGCGCCAACTGCTGCAAACCGGCTTGATAACGTTCGTCGCTCATCTCATCTCTCCTGTGTGATTATCAACTCAGGAGACGATAAGGGTTCGAGTGAACTCGAGGTCAAGGAGTGTTTGTCAATTGCTGCTGATAAAAGCTGATTTTTTCCTGCAAGGCCGTCAGATGACCCTGCTGTTCGTGGAGCCGCTGCGCCAACCGCTCGGCATGCTCGCTCAGAAGTGCCTGCCGCTCGAGCAAGGTTCCCTCACCCTGCTGACGCAGTTCAGCGTAGCGCAAGATGTCACGCAGGGGCATCTCGGTCGCCTTGAGCCGCTTGATGAAATTCACCCAGTCTAGTTCCAGCCGCCCATAATGGCGGTGGCCCGCCGCGGTTCGTGGCACCGGGCCCAGCAGACCAATCTGCTCGTAGTAGCGTAGCGTGTGCACCGTCAAGCCCGTCAGCGTCGCGAACTCCTGGATAGTCATGCCATCTGGCCCTTGTGTTCATTGATAAACAGCGACAAGAAGATCAAGGCACCGCCCAGAGCAAGTCGCAGCATATCGGCGCTATGATTCCAGATCATCAGGTTGACCAAGAGACCTGCCGGGATCAGAGCATTGTTCATGATGGCCAGCACCCCCGCATTGACTCGGGTTGCCCCCTTGTTCCACAAGAAATAACCCAGCCCGGAGGCTCCCGCGCCGAGCCACACCAGCAAGCCCCACTGCAGTGTGCTGGTCGGGTAACGGGGCGAGCCCAGCCACCACCAAGCCAAGCCGGCAACCAGAGAGGCACCGGCAAAGAAGCAGGCGAATACCTGGTGCTGCGGCAATGATGCTTTCTCTCGAGCCAGCAGCCACTTATAGCCGACCTGACCAAAGGCAAAGCAGAGATTGGCTCCCTGCACCACCAAAAAACCCAGCACATAATCCGAGGTCAGATGGTCATAGCGGATCACCGCCGCCCCCAGTACGGCCAGGAATGCCGTCAGCAGGTATTTGCCATGGAAGCGACGCGCCAGCAGGTCGTTCAACAAGGTGACATACAAAGGGGTAAAAATGGTGAAGATCAGCACCTCGGGCACGGTCAGCAGCAAAAACGAGTGGTAGTAGAAGAGGTACATGACACCAAGCTGGATGGCTCCGATACCCATCAATTGTCCAGCCAGCGCAGGACGCAAACTTCGCCAACGCAGAAATGGCAAAAAGACCAGTAGTGCCAGCAGAGTACGGGTTAACACCATGAAGTAGGCATCGACCTGCCCCGCCAGATAGACACCAATAAAACTGAAGGAAAACGCCCACAACAGGGTTACAAACGAAAGGTATGCCACGACAGACTCCTGAACGACAGAGGCTGCGATCATGCAATAGCCAGCCTCCGGGTACCAGTCACACGCACCAGCCATGGCAAACTCACCATTGACATCTGGTCATTTAACCAGCCAGTGCGTCATCACCACAACCACGAACAATCCCACGGCTACCGGAACAGAGGTTCGCTTGACCACCTCCACGGGTGAGACATGGCCCATACCCGCAGTCGCGACAATGACTGCAGATACCGGCGAGATAGTCCGGCCAAGATTCGAGGCCTGCAACACAGGGATCACCAGGTAGGCAGAGCTGACTCCCAGACTGGCCGCTAACTTGGGGATCAATTCGACAAAGGCATAGAAGGGGGCATTCCCGGAGCCGGTGGTAAAAGCCACCAGAGCCGTCAGCAGCACCAGGAGAACCAGCACCACAAACGAGCTGGCAATACTCCCCTCGCCGAAGAGGAGAAGTTGATCGATAAAACCGACGCATTTAAGACCGTGGGCAAACACCCCCGCAGCCACCAGCAACATGACGACAGAGGCGAAGGCCTCCGCCATGGCATGGTAAACCGCTTGTAACCCATCATACAGTTTGCGCGCATCCCGCTTACGGGCGAACTCACTCAATGCGGCCACCAGCAGAGAAAAAATGATGATGGCATTGATGTCCAGGCGCACGTCGTAACGGCCATCAAACAGAAAAATGCCAAGCAGGGGCAGACAAGGCAGCAATGCATAACCCCGTGGCGCTACGACCTGCGAATGTGGATGTTTCACCATCTCGGGCTTGACGCCCTGACGCTTATCGAGCCAGCGTTGCCAGAAGTAGTGGCTCACCCCCATCCCGGCCATGGCACTGATGGAGATCGGCAAGGATAGACCAAAGGCAAACGGCAAGAGCTCCATACCGGAGGCCTCGGCGGCTATGATGACATCGCCGGAAGTTGGCGCCAGCATGATGGCAGCTGGCGAGGCGCAGATCGCCGTCGCCGCGGCTCGGGAAACCCCCAGATTGACCATCAAGGGAAACAGGGTTGCCATCAGCAGGACACCCAGCCCCACCGCCGAGCTGACGGCCAGCGACATGGCACAGGCAACAAAATAGGCCACCACCATCAACAGATAGGGTGAGCGAACATATGCCACCGGTTTGCTCAGCAGTCGCACCAGCATCTGATTGGCACCGATATGAGTCATGTAGGCGGCAAACCCGCACAACAACATGATCATCAAGCCGAGGCCTGCGGTTCGCTCGACTAACAGGTAGCGGATGAAGTCAATGACATCACTGAGTGGATTGCCAGTGCTGGCAACCTCCAGAGGCAGGATCCGGTTCCCCACAGCCGCACTGACGCAGAGCAACACCAGGCCTCCGGCCAGCAAGACACCGCTGGCTGCATAGCCCTTGAGAATGTGGTACCCCACGAGGATAGTGATACTGACGCCAATGACGAGAGCAAGCATGCATACTCCTGCAGAGAAAGCAGAACGAAGCGTGAATCAGCCTATTTTGCTCGATTGAGCCCAGATATGCCTTGCGCCAATTCACCTTTAGCACATGGCCATTGGTGAAATCTGGCTTAGGCCGCCTTAGCCCCGTGCAATGCGGATCAAATCAGGCAGGATGTGTTCCCATTGAACCAGCTTCAGCCTCATAGGCTTGTTGCAGCAACGCCAGAATAGGTGCCGGCTCCGTACAACGGCGTAGCTGCTGGAATAGCGGTAATGCCTGCGGATACTGCTGACGCAGGTAGCTGAACCACTGCTTGATGCGATTCGGGAAATAGAGCCCCTTGTCGCCGCGGACCTCAAGCTCGCCGTAGCGCAGCAGGAGTTGCAGCACCTCATGCCATGGCATCACAGCCGCCCCTGCCTGCACCACGGCCCCCAGATTCGGCACATTGAGAGCACCTCGCCCGACCATCAGATCGGCACAGCCTGTTACCTGACGACAACGGACGCCATCGGCATGGCTCCAGATCTCACCGTTGGCAATAACAGGGATCGGCAACCGCTCACGAATGCGGGCAATCCATTCCCACTTGATCGCCTCGCCACGATAACCGTCCTCCTTGGTGCGACCATGCACCGCTAACTCGCTGGCACCGGCTGCATGGGCGGCATCGGCAATGGCCAGGCAATCCGCCGGATTATCCCACCCCAGGCGGATCTTGGCTGTCACCGGCATCTCTGCTGGCACGGCGGCACGCACGGCCGCTATGATGCGATACATCAGCTCCGGCTCCTTGAGCAGCACGGCCCCCCCCTTGGACTGATTCACCAGCTTGGCCGGGCAGCCAAAATTCAGATCAATGCCCGGCGAGCCCAGCTCGATGGCGCGCACCGCATTTTCCGCCAGCCACTCGGGGGATTGCCCCAGCAACTGAACTCGAACCGGAGTTCCAGAGTGCGTCTTACCACCCTGCCGCAACTCGGGCGCCAGCTTGTAGAAGGTGCGCTTGGGCAGCAGCATGTCGATGACCCGTACAAACTCTGTGACACAGAGATCATAGGGGTTGATCTGACTGAGCAGTTCGCGCATCAGCGGGTCCAGAACGCCCTCCATCGGGGCCAGGATCAGGCGCCCGGCTGAAGGGGCAGTAGCGGCTGGTGCAGCAGACGACGGCATGAATAGCTCCGCAAATAAGGGCCAAGGGCAAGAAACGACGGGGGCGTAATCTAGCATAATTACCCCTCGGGAACGAGGTTCCAGGTCGGCGCCAGCAGCACGGTCTGGGAGCAAAAGTCTGGAAAATGGCAACAAAAACGGCGCTCCCCCAGGGTAAGCGCCGCCGCAGTCAGGCCATGATACAAGTCACGCCCGGCTCTTTTTATGGCTGAACTGTCACTTCCTGTCCGGTAAACGACACCACCTGACCAGCCACTATCTTGCAGCGCTTGCGGGTCTCGATATCACCGTCAACCAGCACCAGCCCTTCGGCGATCGCTGACTTGGCAGCCGCACCGCTCTCGCTCCATCCTTGCAACTTCAGTAAGTCACACAATTCTACGTGGGGATGGCCTTCCAGATTAAACGTCTCCATTACGACTCCTCGTCTTGCGGCGACCCCGGACACCGGGAATTCGGGCCGCCTTGAATTTTAATGGCGCATGTATGTCATAAAAGAGTCGATTTGTCGAATGCAATGGCACAGATCCGCTTATCAACCCCGGTTTAACTGCCGGTTGCCGGGGCTATGGTCAGCCCCCAACCTCCGACATGACCCCATCACTTCGCCTGCGGCGGCCGCACGACCGCAATGCCGTCGTGAAATACCCATGCGGGATGTTGCAGGCTCGCCAGATCCTGCAATGGATTTTGGGTGCTGATCAGCAGATCGGCGACCTTACCGGTGGCCAGACTGCCGAGATCCTTATCCAGTCCTATGGCCTCAGCCGCCGTCTGGGTTGCCGCCAGTAAAATATCTCCATTGCTCATTCCCGCTTGTTGCATCAGACGAAATTCAGTCATCGGCAATCCGCTATCAAATGGCGTCGAAAAACCACCAAAATCCGTCCCCAGAACGACTCGCCCGCCCGCTCGGTGAAAACGACGCAAGTTGTCGATAGCCTGGGCCTCGTAATCGACAGAGAACAGAGAGCTGACGCCATGCCACAGCTCCAGCGTCGGTGTCCAGTAGATACCCCGCTGCACCACGGTGGCCAGTTGCTTGTCATTCAGCGGCTCGACGACCATGTGCGCCAGTTCATCGACCTGAGCATCCAGCGCCAGTTGCAGATTGTAGTTATGGGTCAGATGAGCGACGACCCGCTTGCCTGCCTCATGAGCGGCGGCCGTCATCGCCGATAGGGTATCTGCCGATAACAGGGTCCATGGCCGCCCCTCGCAGTCATCTTCGATGGCAAGTTTGATGACATCGACACCTTGCCTAGCATACCGTCGCACCACGGCTACGGCTTGCTGACTATCTTTTAGCTCAACGGAGCCATATCCCCCCACAGCCGTCAGTATGGGGGAGCTGGAGAGCAGGCGCGCAAATTCGCTCTTGCCTTGGTGTGCATCGCGAAATGCCAAAAAATCGTGCAGTCCGTGGGGGTTCAAATCCCGCACCGTGGTGATGCCAGCTTCTACCCAGCGCAGCAACTGCGCCTCATCATAGGCATCATGAACATGGGCGTTGATTAAGCCAGGCAGTACATAGGCTCCCTGCAGATCGATCAGCTGTTCATCCTGAGCGGCCGCCAGCTGTCCATCGGGGGCCATGGCACGGATGCGCCCATCACGCAGCCGCAGCGTCATGCCGGTTTGTACCTGCAACGGATTGCCGCCGATGAGGGATGCATGGGTCAATAGATAGCCGTTGGGGGTGGCGCGGCAGGCGTTCGATATGCCCAACAGCAGGGCCAGCAGGCAAAAAAGCAGGGTTCGGTTCGTGTTCGCTCCAGTCATGATGGCTCGGCTCCAGTCTTGATTCCAGTTGGGTTGGTACTGGAAAGCAGTTTACCGGCCGAGCCTTTGAACGCTTGATAATCCGCGCCAATCACACACGCAATGATTGAATGTGATCTAAATCCCCGCGCCTAATTAAGCTACAGCGACCAGGTAGCACACGCTGACACGCCGTGAACCCATCCATGGGGGCTCCGCCGCGCCATCCCTGGCGTAGAGGGTCAGCTTAGCGCTACCCTGCCTCTGTGATGGGTGATCTGCTATTCGGAGCCGCTATTTAGTCGCCCTTCGCCTGTGGTTGATTGACGCGCCGTTGCGCTACTTGCCACGCTTCTTGAGCGCTCTGACGGCCCGCAAAAAAATTGCTTAATGCCGCCGTGCTACTGTTCCAGAACAGCGGCATAGCCGGATGGCTGGGCATCGCTACACCCTGGCGGACACTCTGCAAGATAGCCTGACGCCTGGCGTTCAGTGGTTGCGATTGACCGTAGCAGGCGACCAGCCCCGTCTCGGCATCCGCTTGATACAGAGCCATCCCGCGGGGTGTCAGTAGCGACTGCTCGATAAATTCCCGAGCCAGCAATTTTTCGCTCGAGTGACTGCTGATCCCGGCCGCCATCACCCCATAGAAGGGGCGCACAGCTCGCCCATCCAGTGCCGGTAGCCCGGCGGCGGCGTAATCAATACCACTTTGATCCAGACGGCGAGCATCCCAAGGGCCACCCACCATCATCGCCAGCTTCCCTTGACTGAAACGATCCAATGCCAGCTCATAGCTCATCCCTTGCGGCATCCAGCCACGCCGGATCCAGTCGGCAAGCCGTTGCATATTGGCCACAACCAGCGGTTGGTCCGCATTCAGACGCAGCCTCTGTTGGGGATCCACCAGTAGCCCCTGAGTCACCCCGGCCGAGACAAAAGGCCAGCTGTGATAGGGAGAGCTCAGATCCCAGCCCACCAGATCGACCCCCGCAGGTAATGCACTCGCCAGACGGGCAAACTCGCCATCGCCACGGGGAGCCGCCGGCAGCAGGGTACGATTCCAGAAGAGTATCAAGGACTCCAGTTGCAACGGATAACCCAGCAGCCGATCCGCCACGCGCAGCGGCGCAACGGCTTCGGGAATACAATGCTCCAGCGGCAAAGCGCTTACCGTCACGCTCTCAAGTAATCCGGCCTGCGACCAGGCTGCGAAGCGATCATGGGCCCAGATGATAATGTCCGGCCCCTGTCCTTGTTGGGCCAGGATCTCGAATTTCTCGACAAAGTTGCCCGGGGTCTCGATCTGGACGGCTCGACCAGTACGGGCCGTGAACTCCCGACCGATAGCCGTCAACTCCGGAATATTGCGGCCACTCCAGATCACCAACGGACGCTCCACCACAGGCTGCGGTCTAGCAAACCAAAAGACGACTGCTCCGGCCAGGCACACCCCCAGCATCCACCTCACCATTTGCTTCGTCATCCGCCACTCCCAAGTGAGCACGCCCACACCCCGGGCGCCAGGAGCGCATCATCAACCAATCATCGGCAATAGCCAGTTTCTGAGGCAACGAGAGTTGTAAACTCTGAGCTACCGCACATCTGGCGTAGCCGCCATTCATGGGCAGTGATACCTATTCAAGCAGACAGTTTTTCTAGTAGGAACACGGGATTTCACTCGGAAAAACGATAAAAATGACTCATCATTGATGACGATTTGACCGTTGACGGTGGGCTCGCAGCCGGAGCTGGGGGGGCCTGGTATTCCGGCACCCCAACACCCGTTGGGCTCAGAGGCTCAAGTCCGGCCCAGGTGCCGCCTCGCCCCGGCTCACCACCGGAGTTGAGGCGGATGCATGGCCCCTGCAAGGTGATGCCTGATGCATCGAGTTTGATAAAGCTGCCGGCGGCCTGGATGGTCAGCTCACTCTGACCATCGAGTACTATCTTGGCCCCCGCCTGCAGGTGGATCTCCCGCCCCGCCGCCACCTGCAACGAATCACCCAGCTTCTGATGCATCGAGTGATCGACGATCAGCGAATAGTCCCGTTCAATCTGGCAACGGCTCTCCCCCTGCACGCGCAGATGGTCATCCCCGCCCAGATGGGTAACTCGGTCATGACCTATGGCCTGATGCTGATCATGTTGGATCTGCCAGCGGGCATCCGCCCCAACCCACACCTGGAGATCTTTTTGTCCATGCAGATAGATGGCTTCGTGCCCGGCCATATCTTCGATGCTCAGCTCATTGAACCCCTCACCGCGATAGCTTTCACTGCGTAGCACCGTCTTGCTCTTATGAGCCGGCAACGCATAGGGCGGGCGATTGACGGCATGGTAGCTACGCCCTGTGATGATGGGCTGATCCGGATCCCCCTCGAGAAAGCTGACGATGACCTGATGGCCGATGCGCGGAATGGCAATACTGCCATAATGGCTACCCGCCCACCCTTGGGCCACTCGAACCCAGCAGGAGCTGTGCTCGTTACCGCCCCCCAGTCGATCCCACGGAAACTGCACCTTGATCCGGCCATGCTCGTCGCAATAAATCTCTTCACCCTCGGGGCCAACGACCCGGGCTATTTGTGGACCATCCACCCGCGGCTTCACCTCACCCTGAGGACGCCAACATTGCCGCGCCGGTACCGCCGTAAACTCATTGTGATAGCAGGTAGTCTCGCAACCCGCTTCCTCCTCCAGCGCCTGCGGTTGCTGCCCGTGATGGTGAACGAGAGTCGGTTGCCAGAGCCCATTGGCCTGCGCCAATGGATGGTCCGAAAGTTGAAAGCTATGGCCCGGTTGCAGTTGGAGAACATTGCTCCTTCCTGAGGCCATCAAGGCCTCCTGCCGCAGCGCATCAAAGCGGTAATCGGTAAACGACTGACCACTGCTCTCCTGTTTGAAACGCCCTGGAAAATCGTAATGCTCAAAACAACCCAGGCTCCCATCAACGCAGGGGTCATCCGGCAAATCGTGGTGATACAGCAAGGCATAACCCGGTTGTAAAAAGCTGTGGTCCTGAAGAAGCACGCGTGAGGGGCCAAGCCGCTGTTGCAGCTCGAAGCGTTGAATCCGGCTACCCAGAGCCAGTGCCTGGGGCTGCGAATTGAACAGCCACTCACGACCAGTCTGTAGTGCACTGGGATCATCGGCCCAGATCAGCAAGGGTTGCCCATCCTCGGCACAGCCGGAGTGGAAATAATAGAGTCCCTCCTCGGCAGCCAGGCGTTGCACAAATGCCAAATCACTCTCACGGTATTGCACACAATAGTCGCGCGGCGCATGGGTGTGACGCAGCATGAAGCGATGGGCATCAACGCCCTGTTCCTGCAACAAAGTCGCAATAATCTGTTCTGGCGTCTGCCCCTGAAAGATCCGGCTGTTGTGTCGCAGTTGCAGACGCCACAACGGAGGGCGCAGCAGCAAGCGGTAACGGGAACGACGCAAGCCCCGCTCACCCTGTGACGCCGAGACTATAATGCCGTCAACCTGGCGCTGCCGCTGACCATCAAACCAGATCGCCAGTTGGCCACAACTGTTCAGCAGCGGATGGCCAAGCAACTGGTCATAGGTACTGGCCAGCTCCAGTTGCAGTGAAAAAGGTTCACTCAAGGCCTCTTGCCAATCAAAACTGACAACCGCCAGTTCAACCTCCGGCAATGCTTGCGCGACAAAGGTAAAGTGCAATCCTCGTTCACCCGCCATCTCAACCAGCCTCCACAGATCCTGCTGCCACCAGATAGCCCCCACAACTGATGGCGCAGCCAGCAACCGCGACCGGCCGGCCATTGACCAGTACGCTGGCCTCACCACCTGCAATCTGCCGACCATGGCTGGCGTGCTTGAGTTTGCGATGGGCCAGCAGAGGATCCCCCTGCCGGGCCACCGGCTTGCCATGCAGCATCACATCAGGACTCCCCGCCAGGATTGGCGTCGCCATGTAGCCATCATGAGCCGTCCCCCAATCACCGACGACCGCAATCGCTGCACACATAGCCCCTCCGCCAACCCACGAGAGAGCAACCCAGCTCACGCTGCCATAGCCCCATCCTTAGCTCTCCAGGGGGGCGCGCCAATCATCAGCCCCCGAGGTGCCAGCAACCGTGTGCTCCCACTCAATCTTGCGATAGGCCAGTGCCACCCGGATCAGTTGGGTAAAATCGGATTTACTAAGGTCTTGGCAATGGGGCATCTGACAATCGATATCGACTATGGTCGCATCGGTCAGCCGGGTACTGAAGAAGTGTTCCTGCCGCCCCTCCACCGAGGTTCGGAACCATTTGAGGGTGACATTCGGCAACATTTCTCCGGATGCCAGGGCGTTGTAGAGCAAGGGCACCGCCTTGTTCAGCGCCACGGTGAAACAAAATGGCTTATGGACTCGTTGGCCCGACGGCTGACCCGATTGCGGATCGGTCGGCACCGAGACAATATGATCAAACTCCTGAACCAGCATCTCGTCCTCATGCCCTTGGACATAGATGTTGCCTACGGAGTCCGATGTGAAGGCGCCTGCAGTGATATGACCCTGACTCTTGCCCTGAATGCTGATGTAACACGGTGTCGGCATGGCTTGCTCCTGTAAATGGTAGATGAAGTGGCTCTCGCCGACATCCGCTATAGCAGTCGTCATGCCAATTATGAATACTCCTTTCATATCAGTTGCTTATATGATGATAAATTGGGAATCACGGATCGGTGCGCAACAAATGGCGCGGTCTGGAGCTATAGGTCGGCAGCCGTTGCGCAGATAAAGCAGATCCCCAAAAAAACTCTGGCGCCCAAGGGCGCCAGCAGCAGTATTCATGCGAGCGAAGGCTCTCGTTTAGCGATGATGGGGATGCCCCCCCTCATGCCGATGGTGTTGCGGCGGCCGCTGGTAGTGATGCGGGCCATGATGACGAGGCGGCGCAAAGTGGTGCGAGTGATGATGATGAGAGTGACCGTGGTGTTGCGGATGTCGATCATCCCACCCATGCCCCCAGTTATTGCGCTCCGGGTAATTGGAATAATTTGAATGGGATGAGTGAGAGTTGGTATTGGAACCAATCATGGCCCCAGTTGCTCCACCGACACCGGCACCAATCACCTGGCCATTGCCTCCCATCTGGTTACCGATCGCCGCGCCACCCAAGGCACCAACGGCTCCGCCGAGGGCCGCCTCATTCTTGTTTCCGTGATTGGCCGTGGCCGCACCGCCCAAGGCACCACCAATAGCAGCACCAGCCAGAGCACCGGTCTGACCGCCAAATTGCTCACCTAGAATGGTGCCAGCAACGCCGCCGGCAGCCCCTCCAATTGCCGTATTCAAATCCTCTCCAGCAAACGCTGGGCTAGCCAAAACATAAGCGACAACGCAACATGCAGAACGAAAGGTTTTGATTGCCTTCATGGCAGACTCCCTGTGGTAATCAGCC
>RRZU012765744.1_pt1 | contig 14096 bp, 27 predicted proteins | sample 2165561 | NCBI WGS metagenome assembly RRZU01 (sample SAMN10456909, study PRJNA506462) | wastewater metagenome | isolation source: wastewater sludge | place: USA: Moscow, Idaho
TATAAACTCGCCTGTTTCCATCTGAATGTTGATATGGTCCACAGCGATGGTTTCATTGGGCGTGTTTTTATCATAAATATGTGTTAAGTCAACTATTTTAATAGACATAAATTTTTCACCAACTCATCTACAGTAAGATTTTCCGCTGAAACATCATAGCCCAATTGCTTGAGTTCATAAGAGAGAAGTGTTACTTGTGGTACATCAAGTCCAATTTTCTTAAGCATATCGACTTGCGAAAATACGTGCTTTGGCGTTCCCTCAAGTACGATTTCGCCACCATCCATGACGATGATGCGATCCGCGTTGACCGCTTCGTCCATATAATGTGTGATGTGGACAATGGTTATTTTCTCTTCATTATTAAGCTGCTCTATAGTCCTTACAACTTCTCGTCGCCCAGACGGATCTAACATGGCTGTAGGTTCATCGAAAATGATACATTTAGGTTTCATCGCCAAGATTCCAGCAATCGCCACTCTTTGTTTTTGACCACCTGAAAGGTGATGTGGTGGCTTTCTTTTAAACTCGCTCATTTTAACGATGCTCAGAGCTTCATCCACGCGCTTTCTAATTTCAGTTGAAGGTAGTCCTAAATTTTCAGGACCAAAGGCAACATCTTCTTCGACGATGGTGGCAACCAACTGATTATCAGGATTCTGAAAAACCATCCCAGCTCTTTTACGAATTTCCCAGATAAGGTCTTCGTCAAGCGTATCAAGGCCATCGATGAGAATCTTGCCTTGGGTAGGAAAATAGATCCCATTTAACAGTTTAGAAAGTGTCGATTTTCCAGAACCATTATGTCCAATGATGACGACAAACTCGCCATCTTTTATATGCAGATTTATGTTTTTAAGCGCAAATTTCGCTTCATCTTTTTCATCATCATATCTAAAGTAAAGATTTTCCGTTTTTATCATGTCAAACTCCATACCATTATTCATTTACCTATAAGTATTATATGACGGATTATTATGATTTACTATAGTTAGAGTTATTATAAATCCTTCATTTTTATGGATAATTACATTGATTCTTATGTAATAAAGGGACGTAAGCCTAAACTTAGTCCCTCTTTCACTATACCAACTCTAATTTACACATTGGCGCTGCGTCGCCTCTACGAGGACCTGTTTGAACAAGTCTTGTATAACCGCCGTTACGTTCTTTGTAATTAGGAGCGATTTCATCAAATAATTTTTTAACTACATCTTCTTCAGTTACAAAAGCTAAAACTTGTCTTCTTGCATGAAGATCGCCTCTCTTAGCGAGTGTGATCATTTTTTCTGCAAATTTCTTAGTTTCCTTAGCTCTGGTTACTGTCGTTTCGATACGTCCGTTTTTAAGAAGTGATGTTGTAAGATTTCTCAACATCAATTGTCTATGAGACGATGGACGTCCTAATTTACGGTAATCTGCCATCGGTTTCCCTCCTTTACTCGTCTTCTGCTCGGAGTCCTAAGTCAAGCTCTGCGAGCTTGTATTTCACTTCTTCAAGTGATTTTTTGCCTAGGTTACGAACTTTCATCATATCATCTTCGCTACGATTAGTGAGCTCTTCGACAGTATTGATGCCAGCTCTCTTGAGACAATTGTAAGATCTAACCGATAAATCGAGTTCTTCTATTGTCATCTCAAGAACTTTTTCTTTAATGTCTTCTTCTTTCTCAACCATGATTTCAACGCCATTGACGCTGTCTGTCATATCGATAAAAAGATTTAAATGCTCTGACATAATTTTTGCGCCTAATGAAGTAGCTTCATCAGGTTTGATTGTACCATCCGTCCAAACTTCAAGTACCAATCTATCATAGTCTGCAACCTTGCCAACTCTGGTTTTATCCACAGCAAAATTGACTTTTCTAACGGGTGTATAGATTGAGTCTACTGGGATGATACCTATTGGCAAGCCTGCCTCTTTGTTGTTTTCTGCTGTGACGTATCCACGACCTTGACCGAGAGCAATTTCCATATAAATTCTTGAATTCTCATCGAGTGTACAAATATGGAGATCCGTATTCAAAATTTCAACGTCAGCATCAGCAATGATGTCACCTGCTGTAATCTCTCCCGCTTCTGATGCTTCGATTCTCAAAATCTTAACATCTTCATCTGAATGAATCTTCGCAAACAATTCTTTCAGGTTTAAGATGATTTCAATGACATCCTCTTTAACACCTGGAATAGTTGAAAACTCATGAAGTACATTTTCAATCTTAATCCAACGAACCGCAGTTCCCGGCAAAGAAGAAAGTAAAATACGTCTTAAACTGTTACCAAGTGTGGTCGCATAGCCACGTTCGAGAGGTTCAACGACAAATTTGCCGTATCTCCCATCGCTGGACATCTCAACACACTCAATTGTTGGTTTTTCAATTTCAATCACTATTTAAGACCCTCCTTCTCTAAAAAATCACTAAACAAACCTTGAGGGTAATAATATTAATACCTTATCTAGAGTACAACTCAACGATTAAGTGTTCTTCGATTGGTAAATCGATATTATCTCTTACAGGCAATGCTGTAATTTTCCCTTCCATCTTTTCGAGGTCAACTGACAACCAATTTGGAGCAGTTCTAGAAGCTTCTGTTAAAGCTTTGAACTTGTCAGATGATTTGCTCTTATCTTTAAGTTGGATCACATCGCCAACTGAAAGTGTCATAGATGGAATATCTGCCTTGCGACCATTCACAGTAAAGTGACCATGTGTAACGAATTGTCTAGCTTCTTTTCTTGAATTAGCAAATCCAAGTCTGTAAACGATGTTGTCAAATCTTAATTCTAATAATTGAAGTAAGTTTTCACCAGTGATGCCCTTCATCTTTTCAGCACGATCATATGTCGATCTGAATTGAGTCTCAAGAACACCGTAGAATCTCTTAACTTTTTGTTTTTCTCTTAACTGTGTACCGTAGCCAGAAAGCTTACCTCTTTTAGCGCCATGCTGACCAGGAGCAGTTTGTCTTCTATTTAATGCACATTTGTCGCTGTAACATCTGTCACCTTTTAGATAAAGCTTTTGGCCTTCTCTACGACAAAGTTTACAAGATGGTCCTGTATATCTTGCCAATTAAAACACCTCCTATTACTATATAAACTACACTCTTCTTCTTTTTGGTGGTCTACAACCGTTGTGTGGAATTGGAGTTACATCTGCGATAGATGTAATTTCAAGTCCTGTAGCTTGAAGTGCTCTAATAGCAGCTTCTCTTCCTGAACCAGGGCCTTTAACAAAAACCGATACAGATTTCAAACCATGTTCCATAGCAGATTTTGAAGCAGCTTCAGCAGCCATTTGAGCGGCATAAGGAGTAGATTTTCTAGATCCTTTAAAACCTAAGCTACCTGCGCTAGACCATGCTATTGCATTGCCGTCGTTATCAGTCAAAGTTACTATTGTATTGTTAAAAGTTGCTTGAATATGAGCTTGGCCACGTTCTACGTTTTTGCGTTCACGTTTTTTTCTCACTTTACGTGCTTTTTTAGCAGCAGCCATGTTTTACGCCTCCTTTGTCACCTATTTTTTCTTCTTACGGCTAACAGTTTTCTTAGGACCTTTTCTAGTTCTAGCGTTTGTCTTAGTTTTTTGACCACGACAAGGGAGTCCTTTTCTATGTCTGATGCCTCGGTAACAGCCTATTTCTTTTAATCTCTTGATGTTCATAGCGATTTCTCTTCTAAGATCGCCCTCAACAAGATGGTCGTCTTCAATTAATTGTCTTAATTTGCTTACTTCTTCTTCAGTGAGATCTTTAATTCTTGTATCTTCACTGATACCTGCTTTTGCTAACAAGTCTTGAGAAGTAGGTTTTCCAATACCATAGATGTAAGTTAAGCCGATAACAGCTCTCTTCTCTCTAGGCAAGTCAACACCTGCAATTCTTGCCATTGAATTACACCTCCTAATGTGTAGTAACTGAATGTTATATTGTCGGTTTTATTTCAAATATAAAGTTGTTCAGCCGCGCTTTATATTTGTGTACACTAATGACGCTTATTAACCTTGCGTTTGTTTGTGTTTTGGATTAACACAGATCACCATGACTTTGCCTTTACGTTTGATGATTTTACATTTCTCGCACATTGGTTTCACTGATGGTCTAACTTTCATTGTTATCCCTCCTTATGACTTTCCACGCCATACAATCCTACCTCTTGTAAGATCATAAGGCGATAAATCTAATGTTACTTTATCTCCTGGCAATATTCTGATGAAGTTCATTCTAAGTTTACCTGAGATATGAGCCAACACGATATGTCCATTTTCTAGTTTCACTTTAAACATTGCATTTGGCAATGCTTCTACTACTACGCCTTCAACTTCTATAGAATCACTCTTAGCCACTAAAATCATCCTCCTTACTGACTTGATGTAGGTTTGTCATGTATCTTCTTGTTTAGCCATGCATTTAAAATCGATTTGCCATCCATCAAAGCGGATTGGAGTTCTACATCGAGTTCTCCATGCTTGATTAAATGTTTTACCTTTTTCTTCTTTGGCTTTTCAAGTTTTCTTAAATCACCGTCAGCCACAAGCACATGAAATTCATCTACTCTGCCAACGACAATCATGACATGACCTTTATCTCGTCCAGCTTTTGATTTGACAAACTGTCCGATTTGAAGTTCTTGTGATGATAAATACATCACTCCACCTCACTTTTTGAACATGTTAAAAGCATTGGTTCATCATCTGTAATAACGACGGTATTTTCATAATGAGCTGAAAGCGAACCATCTTTGGTAATCACTGTCCATTCATCATCCAATACTCTTACTTTAAAATCACCTGAATTTATCATGGGCTCTATTGCCAGTACCATACCTTTTTCAAGTCTTGGTCCTCGGCCAGGAGCGCCATAGTTAGGAATAGGCGGATCTTCGTGCATTTGCCTTCCGATGCCATGTCCTACAAAGTCTCTCACAACACTAAAGCCGCGTTCTTCTGCATATTTTTGAATGGCGTTTGAAACGTCAGACAAACGATATCCAGCTTTACAAAACTTTATGCCTTCAAAGAAACTCTCTTCAGTCACTTTTATAAGTTCTAAAGCTTTTTCATCAACTTTGCCAACAGGATGCGTTCTAGCTGCATCACCATGATATCCATTTTTAAAGGCGCCTATATCTATACTGATAATATCGCCTTCCTTGAGGGTTGTCCCTCCGGGAATGCCATGAATAACTTGATCGTTTACTGAAGCGCATATGGAAGCAGGATAACCATGATATCCTTTGAAGGATGGTGTGGCACCATTTTCTCTTATGACAGCTTCAGCTATAGCATCAAGCTCACCTGTTGTAATGCCAGGTCTTATTGCTTTTTTTATTTCTTGGTGAGCCAATGCAACAATACGTCCTGATTCTTGCATAAGCTCAATCTCTTTGCTTGTTTTTATGACGATCATGTCTTAGCCCCTTAGTGCATTTACAATATCCGAAGAGACAATTTTAATATCTTGCTCACCATTTATGTCAACAAGTTTGCCTCTAGCCTCATAATAATGAATCAAAGGTGAAGTTTCATTAACGTAGACATTGATACGATTTGCAACGGTTGCTTCAACATCATCACTGCGTTGATAGAGGTCTCCACCACATTTGTCACAAACGCCTTCAGTTGAAGGTGGATTGTTAATGATGTGATATGTCGCTCCACAACTCTTACAGATTCGTCTTCCAACCGCACGAGCTACAAGTAACTCTGGATTGACTTTGATATTTACAACCGCAGTCAATTCAACACCCATCTTCTCAAGAACTATGTCTAGTTCCTCTGCTTGGAATTCTGTTCTAGGAAATCCGTCCAAAAGGAAACCATTTTCACAATCAGCTTCCTTTAGACGCGCTTCAACAATTTCTACTACAAGAGAATCTGGTACAAGTGCACCTTTATCTATAAAGGATTTTGCTCTGAGCCCAAGCTCTGTGCCTTCTTTAATGTTTTTTCTAAAGATATCCCCTGTAGATATATGCGGAATTTTATAATTGTCGACGATAAATTCTGCTTGAGTTCCTTTTCCCGCACCAGGAGGTCCCAGTAATATCAATCTCAAAAGCTACCTCCTAGTTCAAGAAACCTTCATAGTGTCTCATCAGCATTTGTGCTTCAACTTGTTTCATAGTCTCAAGTGATACAGATACGACGATCAATAATGAAGTTCCACCAAAACTAAATTGAGTGGCAGTTAATGCACCAAGTAGATTTGGTAAAATTGCAATGACAGCTAAGAAGATAGCGCCTACAATTGTAATTTTATTTAAAGATCTGCTTAAATGCTCTGCTGTTGGTCTACCTGGTCTGATACCTGGTATGAAACCACCATTTGTTTTTAAACGATCAGCCACATCAACTGGGTTGAATGTGATGTTCGTGTAGAAGTATGTGAAGAATAAAATTAACAAAGCATATAATACGTTATAAATGATACCTGTTTGGCTTAAATATTTTTGTACAAAATCGTAGAAGCCACTATCTCTAAAGAACGCTGCTATAGTAGCAGGGAACATTAAGATCGAGATAGCAAAGATAACTGGGATTACGCCTGCTTGATTAACTTTTAAAGGAATATGCGTTGTTTGTCCACCGTACATTTTTCTACCAACAACTCTCTTCGCATATTGAACTGGAATTTTTCTTTGACCTTGTTGGATAAAGATGATTCCCATGATGATAACCAATGCTAATATTCCAAAGCCTAAAACTTCGATGATATTCATTTGGCCATTTCTCAAATTCGTATACATTCTGAGTATTGCTGATGGTAATCCTGCGATGATCCCTGCAAAGATAAATAATGAAATACCATTACCTATACCTTTATCAGTGATTTTTTCACCTAAGTACATTAAAAACGCTGTTCCAGCTGTAAGTGTTAATACAGCTATGAAAACGGACCATGCTTGTTCACCTGCTGATGCTCCAGTCAATGTTGATATAAAGAATGGCTTGAAGTAACCAAGACTAAAACCAATACCTTGTATCAATGCTAAAACAACTGTTAGATATCTAGTGTAACGTGCAATTTTCTTTCTACCCACTTCACCTTCTTTTGCAATCGCTTCAAGTGCAGGAAATGCAATTTGTAAAAGGTTAAGAACGATAGAAGCTGTAATATATGGGCTGATACCTAGGGCAAAGATAGTAAATGTCTTAAAGTTACCACCGCTCATTAGATTGAAAAGTCCAAGCAATCCATCTTCAGCGTTTGTAAAAGCCGCCGCTAATGCGCCACTATCTATTCCTGGTACTGGTACTGCCGATCCTAGTCTGAAAATAGCAATCATCAATAAAGTAAAGAGGATTCTGTTTCTCAAGTCAGGAATTTTCCAAGCGTTTCTAAGTGTAGACAACAATTAAATCACCTCTGCCTTTCCTCCAGCAGCTTCAATCTTGTTAATCGCTGACTGAGTGAATTTATTAGCCTTTACTGTTAGCTTTTTATTCAATTCTCCATCGCCTAAGATCTTAAGTCCATAACTAAGTTTGCTTACAACACCTGTTTGTAATAAAACTTCTGGTGTAATTTCTGTGCCGTCTTCGAACTCGTTTAAGATTTCTACATTGACAACAGTCCATTGTTTTTTGAATTTATTATTGAATCCACGTTTAGGAATTCTTCTGAATAATGGCATTTGACCACCTTCGAAGCCTGGTCTTACACCGCCACCTGCACGTGAATTTTGACCATTCATACCGCGGCCTGCAGTAGTACCAAGACCCGAACCGGTACCTCTACCAACGCGTTTTTTAGATTTAGTAGATCCTTCTGCTGGTCTTAAATCATGAAGTCTCATGGTCGCACCTCCTTTATGTTTATTACTCTACGATTTTAACTAAGTGATTTACTTTTGCAACCATTCCGCGCATTTGCTCGTTATCTTGCTTTTCTACCACTTGTCCAATTTTTTTAAGGCCTAAAGCTTCAACAGTTGCTTTGTGTTTCGGAAGCGCACCAATTGTACTTTTAACCAATTTCACTTTAATTGTAGCCAAGGTTCATACCCCCTAACCTAGTATTTGCTCTACAGTCTTGCCTCTTAATTTAGCAACACTTTCAGCTGTTTTAAGATTTTTAAGACCATCAAGCGTAGCGTTAACCATGTTTCTAGGATTGTTTGTTCCTAAAGACTTCGCTCTTACATCTTTTAATCCTGCTAATTCCAACACCGCACGAACAGGACCACCAGCGATAACTCCCGTACCTTCTTTAGCAGGCATGATTCTCACGCTGCCAGCACCAAAGTGACCTTCGATGTTATGTGGTACAGTTGTTCCAACTCTTGGAACATAAATCAAGCGTTTTTTAGCATCTTCTACTGCTTTAGAGATTGCCTCTGGCACCTCTTTAGCTTTACCCGTACCGATACCTACGTGGCCGTTTTCATCACCAACAACGACAAGAGCGCTGAATCTGAAGTTTCTACCACCTTTAACAACTTTAGTAACGCGATTTATATTAATAACCTGTTCTTTGAGGTCTAACTTACTCGCATCAATCAATTGACGGTTCATCAATATACCTCCCTATCTAGAATTTTAATCCTGCTTCTCTAGCACCTTCAGCGAGTTCTTTCACTCTACCGTGGTAAAGATAGCCACCTCTATCGAAAGTAACATTTTCAATGCCTTTTTCGAGAGCTTTTTTAGCAACAAGTTCACCTACTAATTTAGCAGCTTCTTTATTTCCTGTGTGTGAAACCTTTTCTTTTATAGAAGTTTCAAGGCTAGAAGCAGCAATTAAAGTGTTTCCAGTTACATCGTCAATGATTTGCGCATAAATATTTTGGTTTGATCTGTAAACGTTAAGTCTAGGTTTAGCAGCTGTACCCGCAATTTTCTTACGCACTCTCGCATGACGTGCTTTTCTGTTTTCATTTCTACTATTATTAGAAGCCATTTTACGCTACTCCTTTCTTATTTTTTCTTACCTGTCTTACCTTCTTTTCTGATGACAAACTCATCAGCGAAACGGATACCTTTGCCTTTATAAGGCTCTGGTTTTCTCCACTCTCTAATTTTAGAAGCGTAGTTACCAACGAGTTGTTTGCTAATACCTTTAACGACGATTTCAGTCGGTGTATTAACAACAGTCGTGATACCTGCAGGATCTTCCATTGATACTGGATGTGAATGTCCTAAAGATAAGTCTAGTTTGTTGCCGTTTTTCGCAGCTTTGTAACCAACGCCTACGATTAATAATTTTCTTTCATAACCTTGTGTAACACCGATTACCATGTTATTCACAAGTGCTCTAGTCAAGCCGTGTAAAGCTCTGTGTCTTTTATTATCAGATGGACGCGTTACAGTTAACGTTTCTCCATCAATTTGAATGCAAATGTCTTTGTCTATTTGCTCTGACAATTCTCCTAGAGGTCCTTTAACTGTTACTAAATTAGTAGCAGATACTTTAATTTCGACCCCTTGAGGTATTGTAATAGGCAATCTACCTACTCTTGACATTGTCACACCTCCTAGTTATTCGTTATTACCATACGTAGCAAATTACTTCGCCACCAACGCCAAGTTTTCTAGCTTCTTTATCAGTAATGATACCATTAGAAGTAGAAATAATTGCTAAACCTAAACCACCTAATACTTTAGGCATTTCTGTTTTCTTTGCATATACTCTTAAACCTGGTTTAGAGATACGCTTTAAGCCAGTGATAACTCTTTCTTTGTTCTCACCATATTTAAGTTCTATTCTTATGAGTCCTTGTTTGCCATCTTCGATGACATCAAAACCCTTGATGTAGCCTTCTTCTAAAAGAATTTCTACAATTTTATTTTTTACATTTGATGCTGGTACATCTACCGATGTATGCTTTACCATGTTCGCGTTACGAATACGCGTTAGTAAATCAGCAATTGGATCTGTCATAGCCATGAGTAATTACCTCCTTCCGATTTCTTACCAGCTTGCTTTCTTAACGCCAGGAATTTGACCTTTATATGCCAATTCTCTGAAACAGATACGGCAAATACCGTATTTTCTTAAATAAGCATGCGGTCTTCCACAGATTCTACATCTATTATATTCTCTAGTTGAGTACTTTTGTGGTCTTGCTTGTTTTACTTTAAGACTGGTTTTAGCCAATGTAAATCCCTCCTTACTTCATGAATGGCATGCCCATTAATCTCAATAATTCTCTTGCCTCTTCATCAGTTTTAGCAGTAGTTACGAAAGTAATGTCCATACCTCTAACTGTCTCGACTTTATCAATATTGATTTCTGGGAAAATTAACTGTTCCTTAATACCTAAAGTGTAGTTACCTCTACCATCAAATGAATTCGCGCTTACACCTCTAAAGTCTCTTACCCTAGGCAATGCAATCGTAATGAATCTGTCGATGAACTCATACATTCTTTCACCTCTAAGTGTAACCTTGGCACCAACACTCATGCCTTCTCTCACTTTGAAGTTTGCTACTGATTTCTTAGCTTTTGTAACAACTGGTGCTTGACCAGTAATGGTAGCAAGCTCGTCAACAGCCGCTTTAATTACCTTAGGATTATCTTTACCGTCACCAAGACCCATATTTACAACTATTTTTTCAATTTTTGGGATCTCCATAACGCTTTTATAACCGAATTTCTCCATTAATGCTTTTGCAACATCATTTTGATATTTGTCTTTAAATCTTGCCATGAGTCAAACCTCCTTTCTTACTGGGATTAGTCTAGAACTTCACCAGTTTTAACTGATACTCTGACTTTTTTTCCGTTTTCTAATTCTTTGAATTTCACTCTTGTACCCGCTTTAGCTTTCGCATCGAATATAAGAACGTTTGATACATGGATTGGAGATTCTTTATGAACTCTACCACCTTGTTGTACTTTCATAGATGGTTTTTGATGCTTAGTCACCATGTTTACGTTTTCTACAAGTACTCTGTCTGTTTTTGGGTTTACGCCTAATACTTTACCTTTTTTGCCTTTATCTTTTCCAGCAATTACGATAACAGTATCGCCTTTTTTAATATGCATTTACTACACCTCCTAAGTTTAAAGAACTTCTGGAGCTAGAGAAACGATTTTCATAAATTTCTTATCTCTTAACTCTCTAGCAACTGGTCCGAAGATACGAGTTCCTATTGGAGATAAATCGTCTTTTATAATTACAGCAGCATTTTCATCAAATTTTACATAGCTGCCATCTGGTCTTCTGAGACCAAAGACGCTTCTTACGATTACTGCTTTAACGACATCGCCTTTCTTGACAACTCCACCAGGTGTTGCATTTTTAACGCTAGCTACTATAACATCGCCGATGTTACCATATTTTCTCTTTGAACCACCTAATACGCGGATACAGAGTATTTCTTTCGCACCAGAGTTATCAGCAACTCTTAAACGAGTTTCGTTTTGGATCATGCTTTTTTCCTCCTCTCGCTAAACTACTTAGCTTTTTCCACGATTTCCACTAGTCTCCATCTTTTGTCTTTGCTAAGTGGTCTAGTTTCCATAATTCTTACTTTATCGCCAATGCCACATGTGTTTTCTTCATCATGTGCTTTGAATTTTTTAGTTCTTTTTACTCTTTTTCCATAGAGTGGGTGACGAATAAATTCTTCTACTGTAACAACAATAGTTTTATCCATTTTATCGCTAGTTACGAAACCAACTCTAACTTTTCGACTGCCTCTTTCCACAGCGTAACCTCCTTTGCCTATGCTTGGATCTCTTTTTGTCTCAAGATCGTGTTAACACGAGCAATATCTTTTTTAATAGCTTTGATTTTCATCGGGTTATCTAATTGCCCTGTAGCTAATTGGAATCTTAAGTTGAAAAGCTCGTTTTTCAACTCAACCATTTTCTCATTTAATTCTTGAGAAGTCATTTCTTTTAATTTATTTGCTTTCAACTTTATTCACCACCCTTTTCGATAGCGTCGTCCTTCTTAACGAATTTACATTTGATTGGCAATTTATTAGCAGCAAGTCTCATCGCTTCTCTCGCTAATTCTTCATCTACACCTGCAAGTTCGAATAATACTCTACCTGGTTTAACAACTGCAACCCAGTACTCTGGAGAACCTTTACCAGCACCCATACGAGTTTCAGCTGGCTTCTGAGTAACCGGTTTATGAGGGAAGATTTTAATCCAAACCTTACCGCCTCTTTTGATTCTTCTATTGATAGCAATCCTAGCTGCTTCTATTTGATTCGCTGTAAGCCAAGCTGGCTCCATTGCTACTAAGCCGTATTCTCCGTAAGATACTGCATTTCCCTTTTGAGCAGTACCTGACATTCTACCTCTGTGAACTCTACGGCGTTTTACTCTTTTAGGCATCAACATGGTTAATAGCCTCCTTTCACAAAACTTGAATTAATTATTGTTTGTTCTTGGCTTTCTTGGTCCTTTGTTTGGTGCAGTGCCTGCGTTTCTAGGTTTTTGTTGTGGACGTTTATCCGTAACTTTTCTAGCTTCTTTTCTGCTAAGTCTAGTCGCTTCACTGATATTCGGTAAAACTTCACCTTTATTGATCCAAACTTTTACACCAATTTTTCCATAAGTTGTATCTGCTTCTGCAAATCCGTAATCGATATCTGCTCTAAGAGTAGAAAGTGGAACGTTACCTTCAGAGTAGCCTTCAGTTCTAGCCATCTCAGCGCCGCCTAAACGACCAGATGTTTGAACTTTGATACCTTCAGCGCCTGATTTAAGTGCTCTTCCGATTACTTGTTTCATCGCTCTTCTGAAAGAAACCCTTTTCTCAAGTGAGAATGCAACATTTTCAGCAACAAGTTGTGCGTCGATATCAACATTGTCAACTTCAGAAATATCTAATTGAATTGACTTTTTAGTTAATTTTTCAAGTTCTTCTCTAAGAACTTTGATGTTTTCTCCACCTTTACCCACAACCATACCTGGTTTTGCAGTAAATATATTTACATGTACTTTATCATTAGCAGTTCTATCGATGTAAACTCTAGAAACACCTGCTGTAAAAAGTCTTTTCTTAACGTATTTACGAATTTCGTGATCTTCAATTAATAAATCTGCGAAGTTCTTTTTGTTTGCATACCATTTTGAGTCCCAATCTTTGATGACTCCAACTCGGAGTCCGTGTGGGCTAACTTTTTGACCCATTTAGTAAACCCTCCTTCTACTCTTTTCCAGCGACAACACAGCCAACGTGACTGCTTCTTTTCAATACAGGGTTAGCTCTACCCATTGACCCAGCATTCCATCTCTTTAACGTTGGTCCTTGGTTTGCGTAGATTTCCTTAACGATTAAAGTGTCTACATCCATGTGAAAGTTGTTTTCAGCATTTGCGATGGCTGAATTTAAAACTTTCAAGAATATTTCAGCACCTTTTCTAGGTGTAAATTTGAGTATATTTTGTGCATCTTTAACATTTTTTCCTCTTACTAAATCAGCGATTGGCTTCATTTTACGAGGAGAAATTCTCATGTGCTTAGCTTCCGCTCTAGCTTGCATTCTGTAGTACCTCCTTTCGGATTATTGAACTTATTTGCTCTTCTTATCGCCTGCATGTCCTCTGAAAGTTCTCGTCGGAGCAAACTCACCGAGTTTGTGACCAACCATGTCTTCAGTTACATATACAGGTACGTGTTTTTTGCCATCATGTACTGCGATTGTGTGACCAACCATTTGTGGGAAAATAGTAGATGATCTAGACCAAGCTTTGAGAACTTTCTTCTCGCCAGCTGCGTTCATCTCTTCAATTTTTCTCAACAGACCTTTATGGACAAAAGGACCTTTTTTAAGAGATCTACTCATTCTATGTGTCCTCCTTTCAGTTTACGAAATTATTTCTTTCTACGTGATACGATATATTTATCGTTTGGATTGCTTTTCTTTCTAGTTTTGTAACCGAGAGCTGGTTTACCCCATGGCGTAACCGGAGTTGGTCTACCAATTGGAGAACGGCCTTCACCACCACCGTGAGGGTGATCGTTAGGGTTCATTACCGAACCTCTGACTGTAGGTCTAATACCCATATGTCTCGTTCTACCTGCTTTACCGATTGAGATATTTTCATGATCGATGTTACCAACTTGACCGATGGTAGCTCTACATTCTTTTCTTACATATCTTGTTTCACCAGATGGTAATCTTAAAA
>RRZU010758910.1_pt1 | contig 14095 bp, 14 predicted proteins | sample 2165561 | NCBI WGS metagenome assembly RRZU01 (sample SAMN10456909, study PRJNA506462) | wastewater metagenome | isolation source: wastewater sludge | place: USA: Moscow, Idaho
TATGTCAATACCTTTTTACTCGTTTTTTTTATTTTTTTTGATGTTTTATTTTAAATTATTAAAAAAGTGCCTATTTTAGGCACTTTTTTATATTTTGTTTGATTAATTTATAATATCTTAAAATCTAAACTACTAAAACTCTTTTTGTGATTATTTATTTCTACTTCTATACTTCCGTTATTAGCTATTCTTGTTACTAAACCTACATTTCCATCATTTATTTTTATACTTTTGTTTTTTAAATATGACTTTTCATTTATAAAATCAATAATTTTACTCCAACTAATTTCTATACTATCATAATTTTCTTTGAACATGTTTACTATTTTAATAATTATTTCGTCTACATTATAGTCTAAACCAGTTATATATTTTAATGATGTAGCTGTGTCTTGATATACACCAAAATCGCAGTTATTTATATTTATTCCTATGCCAATAATTACCATATCATTTATTTTTTCACATAAAATACCACATATCTTCTTATCTTTATAATATATATCATTTGGCCATTTGAATTTCAAATCACGTAGATCGTTACTTATTATATTATTTATCACAATATACGTAACATACCCTGCGTATATAGTTAGTTTAGAATCTATTAATTCATTTGACTTTACTAAAAATGAAAAAAGTGCGGCCCCATTATTTGAGACCCACACATTTCCTCTTTTTCCTTTTCCTAATGTTTGAACTTTAGCTATACTTATATCATATTCCTCTTTGTTTTCTTTTCTTTTCATATATTCATTCGTTGAATCAATACAATCAAATTTTTCTATTCTCATCTTTTTATTTACTCTCTTTGCATTTTATATTAGTTTAATTTAGGATAAATTAAAACTCCAAATACCGGCCCTGTATGTGCTCCAATTACTGCACCAACTTGTCTATTTACAATTTGGAAATTTACTTTAGGATTAGAAGTAAAGTCTTGAACTACTTTTCCAACCATTTCTAACTCTTTAGGAGTTCCTCCCCAAGCTGTACACACATTAACACTTTGATGTCTAGTCTCATCTTTGATGTATTTTTCTATATACTTCAATGCATTTACTTCTCCTAAAACTTTTTTCTCAACAGTCAATTCTCCTTGACTCATTGTTAAAATTGGTTTTAATTTTAAAATTCCTCCAGCAACTAGACTAGCTTTACTTATACGTCCTCCTCTTTCTAGATACTTTAAATCAGTTATAACTATAAGTAATTTTGCTTTTGCAGATGCGTTGTTTATCCAATTTAGAACACTTTGATACGACTCTTTTCTTACTATTTTTCTAGCTGCATCTAAAACCATCGTTCCAGTCATAAGAGATAATCCTTTACTATCTACTAATTCTATGTCACTATCTCTATTCATCAGTGATCTCGCTACTTTGGCAGCTTGTATTGTTCCGCTTGCTTTAGCTGAAGCATGTACAGATATGATTTTCTTATATCCTTTTTCAAACAATGCTGTATACGTATTAACGAATTCTTGTGGAGAAGGTTGTGATGTCTTCATTTCTAGATCTTCATTAACTACATAATTCCAGAATTCTTCTCTTGATATTTCTACTCCATCTTTTAATAATTGCCCTTTTATCTCGACTCTTAATGGTACTACTTTAACTGGTAATCCTACATAATCTTCAGGTAATAAATCTGCTGTAGAATCTGTTACTATAGCTATCTCAGGCATATTCGGATCTCTATTTTCAATATAAATATAATAATTATAGTTTTCTTGATCTCCATTGATGTATGTTGCTCTATGCTTAAGCATAGCTTTTTTTATAATGTCTAACGTTTCTTTATCTTTTTCTACACCTTCTACAACCGTTGTAGTTATTGTTTGATCTGTAATTAAGTTAGTTAACACTTCACTAACTAATGTCTGTAAACTAGCATTAGTGTATTTAATTTTACCATTTACTAACCCTATGTAATTATCTTTAACAATTTCTAGTGTATCTATTCTTGTATCTCTAACTGCTTTAGTTATTTCTACAGAATAATTTCTTTTTTCATCGTGTACTAATGTTTCTATATCTTGTTCTTTATTTTTTAGTACATAATATCCTTCTAACATTGTTTTTGATTCATAAACAACTATGTTTTTAGATGATTTTTCTGCTGCTAATTTTGCTGTTGTTATAACATTTTTATTGTTTGGTAATATAAATATGTTTTCTTTGTTTGTTTTATCTATAGCTTTTATAATTTCTTGAACACTCGGATTTTTACTTTGCCCTCCAAGAATTACAATATCTGCACCTTTTTTTAAGAATTCATCTTTTAATGCTTCTGTATCTGCTAATATTATAAATGCATCTTTTGTCAAGTTTTCTCTATTATTTATAAATATTTTAGATTCATCTTTTTCACTTGCTATTTGTAAATTTTCATGTTGTAATTTCATATTTTCAATTTTTATTTTCTCTAAATCACCATATTCTTTGGCTATTTCAAGTGCTTCACCTGGATTATTTGTGTGTATATGTGTTTTGAATTTTTTAGATGTATGCGCAAAAACTGCAGAATCACCTAATACAAGCATTCTTTTCTTATATTCATCTATATCAAATTCACCATTTCTAATAATAAATTCAGTACAATATTGATATTTTATATTATTAGGATCATGATCTATATTTGCTATTGTCTTTGCAAAATCCGAATCTTGCACTTCTGATTTTCTTAATTCATCTAATAAATTTAATTCTGTTGCAATTTTATAAAATCCTTCAAATAAAAAATAAAGCCCTTTTCCTCCTGCATCTACAACGCCAGCTTCTTTTAATTTTGGTAATAACTCAGGCGTTTCCTCAACTGCTAGATTTGCTGCATCTTGTAATTGAGCAAGCATTTCCATAAGGTCTTTCGTTTTATTTACACATTCTCTTCCTCTTTCAGCAATTTTCCTAATAACTGTTAATATTGTTCCTTCTACAGGTTCATTTACTGCTTTATATGCCATTTCTTTTGCACTTTCTAGTGCAATAGCTACATCTTCAACTAATAATTTTTCTTTTCCTTTTATTCCTCTTAAAAACCCTGTAATAACTTGAGATACAATAGTTCCAGAATTTCCTCTAGCTCCCATTAAAACAGCTTCTTCTACAACCTCTACTAATTCTTCCATTTTACTAGAATCAGTAACTTGACTGTCCAATTCTGTTATCATTGCTTGTAATGTCATTGCCATATTTGTTCCTGTATCTCCATCTGGTACAGGGTAAACATTTAACTCATTTAAAATTTCCTCATGTTTTATTACCCATTTACCTCCACCTATGAATAGCAATTTCAATCTCTTGGTATCCAAGTACTTTATTCCCATTTATTCCTCCTGACTATTTGCACATTTTCAAAAATTCTTCCCATTTATCTTCTATTTTTATAATATGTTCGACGAATTCTCTAACTGCTCCTTTACCTCCGCTTTTAGAAGAAATAAAATCAACTATTTCTAATACTTCGTCAACAGCATTACACGGTGCTCCTGATATTCCAACTTGTTCGATAATTCCTATGTCATTCAAATCGTCACCAATATAAGCTACTTCTTCTGGTTTTATTGACTCTTCTTGTAATATTTTATTTAGTATATCAACTTTATTTGAAATCCCTTGGTATAATATTTCTATCTTTAATTCTTCGGCTCGATTTTTCACTATTTCAGATTTTTTACCTGTTATAATTCCAAACTTTTTATTTAAGTATTTATTTGAATTTACAATAATGTACCCATCTTTTACGTCAAATTTTTTATATTCTTCATTATTGTTTCCTTTATAGATACCTCCGTCTGTCATAGTTCCATCTACATCCATTAAGATTAATTTTATCATATTAAGCTCCTTTTTTTCAAGGTTATTTTATTGATTTATTATTTCGTGCTTTCTAAGTTTTTTCTAAGCCTTTTATAATATAATTATATCCAATATATTATACCCTTAACTTACATAAAAAGTCAAATTGCAGACTTTTATTTTAATTTTATTCTATAGGAGGATTGGGAGATATGAAAGTAAAAAAATCAGTTTTATTACTATCGTCATTATTTTTTATTTTTAGTTGTACAAATGGGTTAGCTGATAATAAAGCTAAAGAAGAACAAACTATAAATGCAAAAAATGCGATAGAAACACAAAATGAATTTTCACGTGTATACGATCATGTAAAGGGGTCTGTTGTAAATATCCGTACTAAAAAAACAACTTATGTGAACACTTATAACCCACTTGAAGAATTTTTATTCGGTAATTCAGGTGGAACTGAAAAACGAGAATCTGGTACACTTGGTTCTGGATTTGTTATTTCTGAAGATGGATACGTTATGACAAATAACCATGTTGTTGATGGTGCTGATGAAATTTTTGTTCAATTTGAAGATGGAAGAGAATTCAAAACTAAATTAATAGGGAAATCACCTGAAGTTGATATAGCAATATTAAAAATTGAATCAAACGAAAAGTTTATTCCTTTAAAATTTGCTGATTCTAACAATATAAAAATAGGACAATGGTCTATAGCATTTGGAAATCCTCTAGGACTAAACAATACAATGACTGTTGGAGTAGTTAGTGCTACTGGTAGAAGCTCTCTAGGAATAGAAAAGATAGAGAATTTTATACAAACTGATGCTGCTATAAATCAAGGTAATAGTGGTGGACCATTAATAGATATACAAGGACAAGTAATCGGTGTAAATACTGCTATTTTATCTCAAAACGGTGGTAGTGTTGGTCTAGGTTTTGCAATACCTGCAAATTTAGCTAACAATGTTAAAGATTCAATAATAAAAACAGGTAAATTTGAAAGACCTTTTTTAGGAGTTCAACTACAAGATTTAACTCCTGAATTAGCAAAACAATTCAAATTAAATTCAGTTAACGGAGTCTTGATTGCAAATGTTGAAAGTAACTCTCCTGCTCAAAAATCAGGATTAAAAAATGGGGATGTCGTTACTAAAGTAAATGAAAAAGCTGTTAATAGCGCTGGATCATTAGTTGGTGAAATTGCTGCTAAAAAAGTTGGTGAGGCAATTAATTTAACTATTATTAGAGATGGCAAAGAAATGATCTTAAATGTTTCTCTTTCTAAACAAGCACAATCTAATAGTACTGATGAACAAGCATTAGTTTTTTCAGGATTGAAAATACGTAATTTAACATCTGATGATTTAAGTAAATCAGGATTACCTACAAATTTTGGTGGTGTTCTAATAACAGAATTAACACCTAATTCAAATGCTTTAGCAACTGGACTTAGACCAGGAATGATTATCACATCACTAAACAAAATAGACATAAAAAATGTAAATGATTTTAAAGTAGCATACGACAAAGCACAACGTGGAAGTGAAATGTTAATTTTAGTATTAACGCAACAAGGAAGTAGATATACAACTCTTGTTAAAGAATAATTTAAAATAAAAAGGGCTTTTAAAGCCCTTTTTTTAGTGTTTTAACAAATTCATCTATCGAGATAACTTTATCTCCTAATTCCATCTCATTTGCTAAACTACTGATATATGGTTGTTTTAACTTACTTTCTAATAAAATCTCTTCTTTCCAGAATATTTCTCTTTTATCATTATCATCTATTACATTTTTATGTGCCATAACTATTACTCTATCAAAATTACTAACTACAAATTCCATATCATGCGTTATGGTAATAATAGTTTTTCCTTCTTTGTGCAATTCATCTATAACTCTATGTAATATTCGCATTCCCTTTAAATCTTGACCTGCTGTTGGTTCATCTAAAATTATTACATCTGTATTCATTGAAATTACAGAGGCTATAGTAACAAATTTTCTTATTGAATAAGGTAAATTATATGGATTTTCATCAATGCTCTTTTCTAATTCTGTTAAGTCGATCGCCTTTTTTACTAATCTATCTATCTCATCTTGTTCATATCCTAATTTTTTAGGTCCAAATTTAATCTCATCTTCTACATAACTATGAAATATCTGATCATCTGGATTTTGAAATACATACCCTACTTTTCTACTCATTTGAGCAGTAGTATAGTCTTTTGTATTCCATCCATCTATTATAACATCTCCTGTTGTAGGTTTTAATAATCCATTTAATAATTTAACTGTTGTTGTTTTTCCTGCTCCGTTTTGTCCTATTATTGCAACTTTTTCTCCTTTATTTATTTCAAAAGAAACATTTTCAACCGCTGTTGTACCATCTGGATATTGAAATATAACATTTTCTAATTTTATTTGACTCATTATTTCACCACCTCATTGCTCAACACTATTTTTCCAATAATTTTTTTAGCTTCATTCAATGTAGTTGGTATAGAATCTAATTCAAATCCTTCTTCTATCATTTTATAACTCAAAATAGAATACTGAGGCATTCCTATTTCCTTTTCTAATAATATTTTATTATTTAAAATATCTTTAGAATGACCTTCTAAAATTACTTTACCTTCATCTAAAACTAATATTTTGTCAGAGTATTCTGCAATCAATTCTATTTTATGTTCTACTAATATTATCGTTATTCCTTTATTTTTCATTATCTCTATTATTTTAAATATATCTTCTGTTCCTGCAGGATCTAATTGTGATGTCGGTTCATCAATTACTAAAATCTCAGGTTTCATTGCTATTATTGATGCTAATGCAACTCTTTGTCTTTGTCCTCCTGATAGTTCAAATGGATTTTTGTCTCTAAGATGATTTATTTCCAATAATTCTAGAGTTTCTTCAACTGTAGCTTTAATATATTCTATATCTAATCCTAAATTTTCTAATCCAAACGCTATCTCATCATATACAGTTTCTTTTACTCCACTTATTTGAATAAACGGATTTTGAAACACAAAACCTATTTTAGTTGCTAATTCTCCTTCAGTATACTCCGATATATTTTTACCATCTATTATTAATTCCCCTTCGATAGTTCCTCTAAAAAAACTTGGTGCAAATCCTCTTATTATGTTACATAACGTCGTTTTTCCACTACCATTTGTCCCTATCACTGACCAAAATTCACCTTTTTCAACAGTCATATTTACATTTTCAAGAATCCATCCTTCAGATGTTGGATATTTGTAATTTATATTTTTAAGTTCTAAAAATGCCATATTTTTAACACCCTCCAAACGATACATAAAATCAAGAAAACAAATGCTAATATTCTAACAATTGTATCTATTTTTGTTTTAGTTAAATCATGTAATCTTGTTTTTTTAGCCCCCGATGAAAATGCTCTAGATTCAAGAGTTATTGCTCTTTCTTCTGTTTTTGCTATAGAAGATAATATTAATGGCCCTAGAACAGGAAAAAATGCTTTTGCTCTTACAAACATATTTCCTTCTGTTTCTACTCCTCTTGTTTTTTGAGCATCCATTATCGTATTTGCTTCTTTTCTCATTTCAGGTATTATTTGTAACGTTGATAATACAACATAAGCTATTTTAGGATGTAATCCAAGTTTCTCTAGTGACACCACAAAATCTGTAACTTGAGTAACTCTAAAAAATAATATAAATGTAGATGTGAATGCTACTATTTTAGATGTGAAATTTAATGCATCCATAAATCCTTCTTTATATATTGATATAAAACTAAACTTATATAATACTTCACTTGATGGTATTAACATACTTTGCATTACAAAAACTAATAATATTAACAATCCTAAACTATTTAACGAGATTAGCAAAAATGATTTTATTTTTCCTGATATTAAAGCTAATAATAAGCAAAGTACAAATATTGAGTATGAATATTTATATCCTGGTATTATAAATGCTGATAATATTAAAATTAAAACTACTATCAATTTTGTTGTTGGATACAACTTTTCTATTAAATTTATCTTCATCAGTAAACCTTTCTAATTAATCAATTTATTATTTTAAATTATTTTCTTTTTTTAGAATAAAGTCCACCATATCTAAATTTTGATAAATATCTTGATGACATACTACTTGCAGTAAAATAAGCTACTAACAACGAAATTCCTTTATCTGCTAATTCTGCTATTATTGTAGATGAGAATACAGATTCCCAAATTTGTTTTCCTGATGCTAAAAATGCTGCTGTTATTGCTGCACTTCCAGTTCCTGTTGCTCCCCCAAATACATATACAACAATTGGAGCTTGTGCTATTGTTAATATAGCTGTCATTAATATAATTGATAGTCCTATTTTGATAGTATTTCCCATCATATTATATTTAGAAAATAATCCTGTTATTACACCAATTAATATTGCAATAGGCATAAATGCTAAATACACTGGATTAAATATTCCATTTATTATACTTGATAATAATCCTGTTGCTGCTCCAACCCACGGTCCAGCTATTAATCCAACTAACATTGTTCCAATTGAATCTAAATATATTGGTAATTTTAATACTTGTGCTAACTGAAATCCTACAAAATTGATTGCTATTGCAACCGGTATTAATAATATTGATATTAATGAAAAATCTTTTTTTATGTTTTCTATAAATTTCATAATTTCCTCCTAATTGTATTTAAAGTCTTATTTAAAAACTAAATTTAACATTTGTTGTTTCTGGTTTTTTAATTGTTTTATATTTTTTAACAAAATCTAGGAATGATTTTTCTTCTGTTATATAAGTATCTTGTCCTCCTCTTGTTGATGTAATTTTACCAAATGTAACATATCCATCTTTCCCTGATGCTATGTAAGCATTGGCTCCTGATTTATACATTTTTTCATTATCTAATAATTCCCACTTATTTGTATTACTATTAAATATTTCTATTTTAGTTACTCTTTCTCCTAATTTACCATTTTTATTTGCTTCGTATCTTAAATTATAAGCATACGGAAACCCTCCTGACGATCCTGCTAAAGAAAAGTCAATAGCCTCTTCTAAAACTTGTTTAATTTCAGATCCTTTTATATCTAAAACATACAATGTATTTGCATAAGGTAAAACTGTATAAACTGTATCTATTGTTATATCTCCTTTTTCAATATTTGTTCTAACAGTTCCTGCATTTTGTATAACAAAATCTACTTTTCCTGATGCCATTGAACTTAATGTTTCATATGTTGCTTGTGCCACAACTGCTGCAACGTATGATCCACTTGGATTGTCTCCATTTGGTATTCTATTTGCTGATCCACCTAATATTGTTTCTTCTGATTCTCCAACTTTTTCTAAACTTAATTTTTGTTTTTTATCACTATAACTTTTTAATAACTCTTCTATTTTAGGATCTTTTTCAACTATTTTTAAATAATTGCTCTCTTTTATAAATTTATATACTGCTTCTCTTTCTGCTCCTTCTAATTCAACTCTTTTTCCTTCTGCATTTTTTCTTAAGATTTTATCTCCAAGAACTATTTTTTCATCACCTGATATAGATTTAACCAGCCCTTGTTTATCAAATATCACATCTAATTTACCTAATAAGAATGAATATTGCCACGCTTCTGCTACATAAACTGGCTCTCCTTTTTTTGACATTATTTTTGTTGGATATTCTCCTACTGGATTTAATCCTACTTCTGCCAATTTACTTCCTAATAATGCATGTTGATCTCCACTTATGATTACATCTACCCCACTTGTTTGTTTTGCTAATTCTAGTGCATTATCATATCCAAAATGAGTAAGAACTATTATCTTATTTATTCCTTTTTTTTGTAACTCTGAAACATATTTTTTCGTAGTTGTTACTTCATCTATAAATTCTACTTTATCACTTGGATTTGATGTTTCTTTTGTTTTCTTAGATGTTGCAATTCCTATAATACCTACTTTTTCTTTTCCATATTGCTTTATAATATAAGGCTTCCATATATTTACTAACGGGCTTCCATTATTAGCTTTTACATTTGCTGCAATTATTGGAGTTTCTAGCTGTTTTAAAAAATTAGCAAGAACTGCATCTCCATCATCAAACTCATGATTTCCAAGTGTAAATGCATCAAATTTTATTTGATTCATAACTTTTGCATCAATCTCACCTTTAAATAGCGTATAATATAATGTTCCTGTTAAAGCATCACCTGCATGTAATGTTAAAACATTTTTCTCTGTATTTCTAATATTTTGTATTTCTGTTGATACACGGGAAATACTTCCATACTCTAATCTTGTACTTTTTCCATTTATATTTAGATCAATTGTTTCAGGTTCTAAATGTGAATGGTGGTCATTAATGTGCATTATTGTCATTTTAAAATCTTCTGATAACGACATTACTGATAATACTAATGAAAATAATATCACTAGCCATTTGTTAGTTCTCATAATCATTTCCTCCTAATTTTCATTTAAAGAATGTTGATATGAGTATACCTCTATTTTAACCTTTGTCAATAATAATAGCTATATTTTTAAATATACTTTATTAAATCCATTGGTTTTTCTAAATAACAATCGTAATCAAGTTTTAACAAATCTTCTCTATTTTCAAAGCCCCAATCACATAATGCAATTTTTATATTCGCATTTTTTGCTGTATTATAATCGACTATCATATCTCCAACATATATAGCTTCATCCAATGATACATTTGCATTTTCTATTATTTTTAATGCATTTTCTGGATCTGGCTTACCCTTGTCTCCTTCACTAAGTCCTATTACATCACAAAAATTCCATTTACTAAATATTTTTTCCGCTGTTAACACAGCTCTATTATGGCTTTTATTAGTATTTATAGCTATTTTAATATTTCTTTTAGCCAACTCATCTAATAATTCTTGAATACCTTCAAACATTTCACTATCAAAAGCTAACTCATCAGAATATATTCTATTTTTAACATATATTTCTTCTCTAATATTTTCTGGTAGTCCTTCTGTTAATTCTCCTATTAATTTTCTTGCTCCATACCCAACTCGATTTCTTACCTCTTCTTCTGTTTTTGTTTCTACTCCATATTCTAAAAATGATTTATTTAGAGCTTTTGTTATTACTCCTATTGTATCTAACAATGTCCCATCTAAATCAAAAATAACTAACTTTATCATTTTTCTCCTTTCTAGGTGCTCTTTTTTATGGTTTATCTAATTTCATTATACTTTATTATAAAATAAGTTTCAATTTTAAAAATTAATAATAAAAATTCTATTTTATATTGACAACATCGTATCACCTATGCTATTGTACATACAAATAAAAATGAAGGAGAGTGTTTTATGAATCAAGTTATTAAACAATTACAAAACAGAAAATCTGTAAGATCATTTACTGGAGAATCTGTATCAGAATCTGATTTAATGGAAATCATTAAATCTGCACAACAAGCACCGACATCTGTTAATGGAGAACAAATATCTTTGGTTGTAACTAAGGACAAAGAAACTATTAAAAAAATAGCTGAGTTATCTGGTGGACAGCCACAAGTTGCAAATGCTGATATATTTATTACAGTTGTAATAGATTTCTCTAGACCTACATACGCTATGAGTAAACATAACATAAAAAATGTAATACCTAAATCAGCAGAAGGTATTATAGTAGGTGCTGTAGATGCTGGAATTATGTTAAATGCATTACAAATAGCCGCTGAATCTCTTGGATACGGAACAACAGCAATTGGTGGAATAAGAAATAATCCTGAAGAAATTATAAAATTATTAGGATTACCAAATGAGACATATCCAGTAGTTGGGACAACAATAGGAGTAGAAGATAAATCTCAAAATGCAAAAGTTAAACCTAGAGTTCCTGTAGAAAGTTTTTCACATAATGAAAAATATAATATAGAAGCTATGAAAATTGGTGTTGATCAATATGAAGTTACTTTAAAAAATTGGTGGAATGAATCTGGATTAACTGAAATGGGTACTTATTCAGAAGATACATCAAAATATTATCAAACAATATATTTCCCTAGAGTTGCTAAAACTCTTCGTGAACAAGGGTTTGAATTCACAGATGATATTATTAAATAATTAAAATAAAAAAATATTTGACATATGACAAATATTGAAGAAGATAAAATTTTTGTTGAAGGATACTTTAAATTCAAACATAGAACTACTGGTAAAATAGCACTAAGTGATTTCATAATGAGATTTGATATGAAAAATAGTAAAATCATTGGTGGACAAATGTATGAAAATACTCATGCTGTTGCAACCAACAGAAATTAATTAATTTAGTTTACAATAAAAAACCTAAAGATTAGTGATTTTAATGTCTACTAATCTTTAGGTATACTTTGGATTTAACTTATATTTATTGAAAACATATTAAGCTACTTATTTTATAGATCCTGCAGTAACACTCTTTATTATATGCTTTTGCATTAAGAAATAGAATATTATTACTGGAATAATCGATATGGTCAATCCTGCAAGTGCCAAATGCCATTGCTTTGTATACTCTCCAAAAAAGAAGAATATTTTTAATGGTATTGTTTGACTCCCATCTTTATTTATTGTTAATGATGGTAACAAATAATCGTTCCATATCCATATTAAATTTAAGATTGCTACGGTTATTGTAACTGGTTTTAACAATGGGAAAATTATTAACCAAAATGTCTGAAATTTAGTACAGCCATCTATTGTTGCAGCCTCATCCAATTCTTTTGGAATCCCTTTCATAAATCCATGATATAAAAATACTGACAAGCTTGTCCCAAATCCTAAATACATGAATATTAATCCTGGCATATTTAATAATTTTAACGACCCCATAAACTTGATTAATGGCAACATAAGCGCTTGAAATGGAACTAACATCGATGATATAAACATAAATAATATTATATTACTTAATTTGTCATTAGCTCTTTGTAATGTCCATGCTGTCATTGAAGAAAATATTATTATTAAAACAATACTAAATCCAGTTACTACTATTGAATTTCTTAAACTAACCCAAAAATCCAATCCATCAAATGCTTTTATATAATTATTGAAATACATAAATTTATCAGGTAGTGACAATACACTTTTAAATATTTCTTTCTTTGTTTTAAATGAATTTACAATTATGATATAAAAAGGTGATAAAAATATAATTCCTACTATTATTCCTAACACACTTAAAATCCATTTATCTAATGTCATTTTTTCTTTATTTTTATTCTTAGCCATTACATTTCAACCTCCTTTTTCTTGCTGAAATACACTTGAGTTAATGTAACAGCTGAAACTAATACAAAAAATATTACTGCTTTTGCTTGAGCTGCTCCTAAGTCTTGATCTGAAAATGCAGTTTTATATATATTTAATGCTAACATTTGAGTTGAATTTCCAGGTCCACCATTTGTCAGTGATAAGTTTTGATCAAACAACTTGAATGCATTTGATATTGTTAAAAATAAACTCACTGTAAATGCTGGTCTTACTAATGGAAATATTATATTTTTGATTCTGTCCCACGCATTTGCACCATCTATTTGTGATGCTTCTATCAATTCATCTGGTATACTTTGCAACGAAGCTATATATATTAACATTATATAACCTGACATTTGCCATGTCATAAGTATTACTAGTCCCCAAAATCCTGTTTTTTCATCTGATAACCAACCTGTTAGCCATCCAATACCTAATGCCTTTCCTAATGAATTAAAAACTTCTACAAATACGAAATTCCATATAAATCCTAATATCAATCCACCTATTAAATTCGGCATAAAAAATATAGTTCTAAGCACATTTGTTCCTTTTAGTCCTCTCGTTACTAACAAAGCTAAACTAAATCCTACTATATTTATAGTGATTATTGAAACACAAGCAAATTTTAATGTAAATACAAACGATGCTAAAAATCCTGGATCTTTTGTTGGATTCAACACATATATATAATTACTTAGACCGACAAATGTTGCACTGCTATCTATTCCATTCCATTTTGTAAATGATAAATATATTCCAGATAGAAGTGGATATAATACAACAAGTGCAAATGCTATTGATGAAACTGCTATAAATGCCCAGTAGCTAATTCCTCTTTTCATGTAAAATCTCCTTTGTAGTATTGGTTGTGTAAACTACACACCTTTTTTTCTATTTATTTTGTTACATTATTACCTGTTTTTATTGACTTAAATATGTTTTTGTAAAAAAAATTGTGATACCCCTCTATTTATTGTATAATTATTTACTCAAATAACCAA
>RRZU012658540.1_pt1 | contig 14091 bp, 12 predicted proteins | sample 2165561 | NCBI WGS metagenome assembly RRZU01 (sample SAMN10456909, study PRJNA506462) | wastewater metagenome | isolation source: wastewater sludge | place: USA: Moscow, Idaho
CCATGGAATTACACCATCCTGCCAAATTCAACAGCATAAAACCGGGAAGTTATTTCGTGGGCGTTCCTAACCGCTATCTCGCCGCCCACCGGGAGCTCGGGATGATGCTGCTGTCCCTGGTGCTCGCGCACTTCCGCGATTAGCCCGACGCCGTCCGGCTGGCGCTCGACTACGTTCTACGCCGTAAGGCGCTGGCCGCCTAGGCGGCCAGCGTCCAGCGCCGCGCCATCCTCTCCGGCCGCTACCCGCAATTGCGCGTGTCGCTGCAACGCCTCGACCTCCTGCGCGGCCAGGTGGCGAGCAAGATCCTGCGTGGCCTTGGTGCTCACGAGACGCCGCAACAGTACCAGCAGGCGCTGGCCCGGTGGCGCGACGAACGCGAAGCGCTGGAGAGCGAAATCGCCCGCCAGATTCCCGAGATGCGCCTCGAACACGAGCTCGCCAGCGCCGACGCGCGCGCGGTTGCCTTGCACCTGCAGGCGAGCGGCACGCTGGTCGAATTCGTCCGTTTTCATCCCTGCCATTTTCAGGCGGTGAAGGCCAGGGGCAAGGCGCAGTGGGGCCGCGAGCGCTATGCGGCCTTCGTCCTGGCTGCCGGCGAGGGCGCTGCGGTGCAGCTCGTCGACCTCGGCGACGCGGCGCCGATCGACGACGCGATCCGCCGCTTCCGCGCGGAGATCACTGGTGACCCGCTTCCTCCCAACGACGACCAGGCGCGCATGGCGCCTACCCGCGACGCGACGCCGCCGCAATCGAACCTCGGCGCCGGCGGCGAGCTGCTGCGGCTGCTCATCGCGCCGCTGCAGGAACTCTTTCAGCAGCGGCCATCGCTCGTCCTCGCGCCTGACGGCGAACTCAATCGCCTCTCCTTTGCGGCGCTGCCGACGGACAGCGGCTGCCTGAGCGACCGCTACGCCATCCGCTACGTCAGTTGTGGCCGCGACCTCGTGCGCTTTGCCGAACCGGCGAGCAACGCGGGTAGCCCGCCGCTGATCGTCGCCGACCCGGCGTTCGATCTGGGCGCCAGCGCCAGCGCCAACCCCGGCAGCGGCCCGCGCAGCCGGGCAACGTCCGTCGCGGCGACCCAACCCGGCAAGATGGCGGCCCTCTGCAGCTTGCTGGGCGGCCGTGGGCGCAGTGAAGACGAGCGTTCGCCCGACCCGGCGGGCACGCCGCGCGCCGCGCTGGCCGAAGCCAGCGGCGAACCGGCGTGGACCGGCCGCCGCTCGCGCGACCTCGACCGCGCCGGCTATCGCTTCACTCCGCTGCCGGGTAGCCGCGTCGAAGGCGAGGCCGTCGCCCGGCATCTGGGAACTGGCGCCTTGCTCGGCGAGCAGGCGCTCGAGGGTCGCTGCAAGAAACGCCGTTCGCCGACCATCGTCCATCTGGCGACGCACGGCTTCTTTCTCGAAGACCAGCCACGGGAGCACGAGTCCGGATCGCTCGGTGATGCCGGTCACCGCCTTTCCCACCAGGAGAACCCGCTGCTGCGCTCGGGCCTCGCCTTGGCCGGCGCCAACACCTTCCTGCGCGATCACCCGTCCGTGGCCGAGGAGAGGGCGGGCGGCCTGCTCACCGCCGAGGATGTCGCCGCCCTCGACCTCCTCGACACCGACCTCGTCTTCCTCTCTGCCTGCGAAACCGGGCTGGGCGACGTGCAGGTCGGCGAGGGCGTCTTCGGACTGCGCCGCGCCTTCGTCGTCGCCGGGGCGCGCACCTTGATCATGTCCTTGTGGAAAGTCGACGACGTGGCCACGGCGCTCCTCGTCGATCGCTTCTACACCGCGCTGCTCGCCGGCGACGGCAAAGGGGAAGCGCTGCGCCAGGCGCAGCACGAGCTGCGCAGCGCAACCGTCGGTACCCTGCGCGCGACCTGGCTCAACCCGGAAAACCGCTCCCGCCTCGCCGCCGGCGACCCGGCGATCCGGCAACAATTGAATGCACTGCTGGCCTATCCCGAACAGACGCGCCCCTTCCAAGACCCCTACTACTGGGCCGGCTTCATCCTGCAGGGTGACGACGGAGCGGGCGCGCGAGGTTGACCCTGTTCGTGTTCAACGAAGTTTCCCGGAAACGGGTGGAACTTCTCCTGAGCGCTTGCCGAAGAGACCGGCGGCCTGCCCAGCCCGATCAAGGGCGGCGCCCCTTTTGCCACTCCTGCCGCGCGGCTTGCAGGTGCCTTGAGGAACCATTCCGCTGGTGGCGAAAAGCGAATTTCCCGTCACCCGGCTGCCCAGTTTTCCAGCATTAGCCCCGGCACCCGCTCGAATTCGCGCTGGTTGTTGGTGACCAGGACCAACCCATGGGCACGCGCCTGAGCCGCAATATGCAGGTCGTTGACGCCGATGGGCTGGCCCAGCTTTTCCAGGGCGGCGCGGATGCTGCCGTAGTGGTAGGCCTCCCGCTCGCCATAGGGCAGGACGCTCAGGCGGCTGCAGAAATCCTCGACCACGGAAAGGTTGCGGGCGGGGTCGCTGCTTTTCTCGGCACCATGGACCAGCTCGGCGAGGGTGATGGCTGAGACGGCCAGGCGGCCGTAATGGCGGTTGAAGGACGCCAAAGCCTCGATCGGACGCCGCTTGACGACGTAGATGACGATGTTGGTATCGAGCAGGTGGGTCAGCACGGGTTAAAGGCATTCCCGATCCGGCTGCTCCTGGATGGCCCGTTCCGGCAGAAAATCGTCGGTCACGGTTTTTTCGCCCAGGAAAAAACTGTCCCACGCCGCTTCGGCGGGGGCAATGATGCGCTCCTGGCCGACGGCCCGCACATCGACCTTCTTGATTGAATCCGGAAAGCGCAGCTCGGCGGGCAGGCGAACCGCCTGGGTGCGATTGTTGGTGAAGACGGTGCTGGCAGGCATGGCTGGCTTCCGAAATGCTATATACACGAACAATATACATTATTCAGGGCCGAGGTCAAGATTCAAACACTGAATTTGCGGCGGTGTAGCCTTCCCTCTCTCAAGAAACACACTCCAAGTGACTGATTAAAGGCATGTTTTTAAGCGGCGTCGGGAATTGGAACGAGTTTCAGGCCGAGTTTCTGGGCGCGCCGGGCAAGGTGATGCATGGCGCGCTGGCGGTACCGCTCCTCGTAGTAATCCTGTCTCTTGTCCGCGTATTTCTCGCCCTTGGTCAGCAGCGTGTGGATCAAGCGTGCCAGCTGAGTATTTCCACTGCCTCGTCATCGAGGGTGTCTTCGAGGCGGACGCCTCGGGGGCGGCGACGTTTCACGAAAGCCGTGCCCCCGACCAGAAGTGGCTCAACGAAGTGCAGGCCAAGGTCCGCCGTCGTCTGCTGCGCGCGCTGGCCCGGCGCGGTGTGCTTGAGCCGGAAGACGCCGAAACGATGGCGAACGGGGAGCACGGGGGCGGCTTCTCGCTCGACGCCGGCGTGCGCCTCGAAGGGGCCGACCGCCAGGGCCTGGAACGGCTGTTGCGTTATTGCGCTCGACCTGCCTTTGGGCTGGAGCGCTTGCGTGAAATCGACGCCGAACACCGGGTCTATGAGAGCGTCAAGCCGGGTCCCGGCGGCAGCGTTCGCTGGATGCTCACGCCGCTCGAACGGTTCGAGCGTCTGGCGGCGCTGATTCCACCCCCGCGCCGTCATCGGCATCGGTACTACGGCGTACTGCGCCCAACGCACCGCTACGCGCACAGGTCACCGCGCTTGTCGGCGTGCCAGAGAGTCCGACCGCGCCGCTTCTTACAGCGACTGAGACGGAGACTGAGCCAATCGCGGCGCAAATCACCGCCCCAGGCGCGTCGTCCGACAGCGAGGAGCAGGCAAAGGAAGCGCTCCTGTGTCGCGCGGCCCGCTACGCCTGGGCGTTGCTGCTCGCGCGGATCGATGAGGTCTTTCCGCTCGTCTGCCCACGCTGTGGCGGCGAGAGGCGAATCATCGCCTTCCTCACCGACGCCTGCGCCGTGCGCGAGATCCTCTCGCACTTAGGCGAGCCGACGTCACCGCCGCCGATCGCGCCGGCCCGGGGCCCGCCGCTGTGGGAGATCACCGATGCCGAGCAGGGCGAGTTCGGCCCGCCCGCTCAACCGGCACCGGACGACCCATTCGATCAGCGCATCGCCTGGGAAAGGCCGCACGAAGACGATCCGATCGGGCTCGTCAGGGAGCGCTTGCACCATGGGTTGCCGCGGCGGCCTAGTCAGCCACCGCGGCGACCCATGGCCATCATGGCCATCCTGATGCTGCGGTTCTGGCGAGGTTTTCAGGCTCCGTCGGCACGCTTTCCCCGAATCACGACTGCTGTCAGGGCCTATCAGAGCCTGGAACACTGGCGGAAGTGGCGTTGGATATCCTATCCTTGCGAAGCGTCTTTCCGCTCACGCCCGCGAGCCGCTCGATCTCTTGATGGGCAAGACCTTGGCTTTTCAGCCACAAGGCTTCCATCTTGCGCCGCACATGGGGATGCGGATGGTGAAAGCGCTCGTGTGCCAAGACTCGCGCCTCTGCTTGCGAAAATGTCAATTTCAACATGGCCGCACGTCCCAAGAAGAAGTCATGCCCCCAATTCTACATCCCAGGAGACACGACAGTTAAAGTCGTTTATGACCGAGCTTGGTATAACCATCTCTTGCTGTGCGCCGCGAAACGCGGGGTGGCCGAAGACGGTGGTGAGCAAGGTGATTGCGCGGGTGCTGCCGGTGGTCATGGGCGGTCCCGTCTACTGCGAGGGAATCAGTGCGCGCAATCGGTCCGTAGTCTGCGTGCGATCCAATTGGGAGGAGGCGACATCCAGCAGCAACGCTTCCCACGCATCACTGTCGGGCGCGGGTTCGATGCCGTTTCGACGCAGAAACACGATGGCGCAGGCCATCGCAACACGCTTGTTTCCGTCGTTAAACGGATGATTGCGGCAGAGGTAAAAAAGATAAGCCGCCGCGACCTCGATCAAGTCAGCGAATGGCGAAGCGCCAAACGCGGTAGCTTGCGGCGCGGCAATCGCGGATTGCAGCAAGCCTGCATCGCGCACCCCCGCCAAGCCGCCGAACGCAGCGACGACTTGGTTGTGAATTTCGCAAACATCGGCTAGAGCAAGGTGGATGCAATCATCCGGCGTGTTGCTCACGCCAGCTTCCGCAGGGTTTTGGCGTAATCCTTGACGGTTTGGCGGATGGTGTTGTTCATCACCTCCGCGGGCGCGGCGTTGCGTATGGGCGTAATGACCACGGCGCCGCCGTCATGCACGGTCACGTTCACCTGATCCCCAGCTTTGAGGCCGGTAAGTTCGCACAGCGCGGTGTCAAGGATCAAGCCTTGTGAGTTTCCGACTTTGGTGATGGTTTTGAGCATGGTCAGCCCCTATAAAACAATGTTTAACGCAGGTATTCTACGATAGTTGTCGAACCCGCACAACGTAACATAACTATTTGTTTTTAAAAACGGTTATGTGGATCGAGCAAGCTATGCCGCCTGCCGCGGCAGACGCAACGCCGCGTCCGAGCGCTTCGGTCTGTGGATTTCCTTCTATCCATTCGACCAGGAGGCCTATCTCAAGATCGTGGCGCATTGGCTGCAGTCCTTTGGCTGCGCCCGCGACGAGATCGTTCGTGCCGAGCGCGATGCGCTCAACTGGGCGCTCGAACGCGGTTCGCGCAGCGGACGCGTCGCCTGGCAGTTCGCCAGGGACTGGGCCGGCCGGCAACTCGCTGTGCCGGATCGCCAGAGGCGACCGCGCAGCGCGCCGTCCACCTCGCCAACGACCGCGCGCAAGCGCTCGCGGAATGTCGCTTGAGCCGCCGCAGGGGGCGATTAAGCGCCCGATGACCCAGGTGACTGAAGTGGCGGCGGCAGTGATGCTGCGCGGCGATCCGGCGGCGCCCGAGTTTCTGCTGGCGCAACGTCCGCCCGGAAAGGTTTATGCCGGCTACTGGGAATTTCCGGGCGGCAAGATCGAGCCTGGCGAGACGGCGCGCACGGCGCTGGTTCGTGAACTGCAAGAAGAACTCGGCATCACCGTCGAGCAAGCCTGGCCATGGGTCTGTTGCGAATTCAGCTATCCACACGCGACGGTTCGCCTGCGCTTCTTTCGCGTCAATACCTGGCACGGCGAACTGGCGGCGATCGAGCACAGCGACCTGGTCTGGTTACCGGCCGGTGCGGCGGCGAGCGTCGCACCGATCCTGCCGGCCAACGCTCCAATCCTGCGCGCGCTGGCGCTGCCGTCGCTATACGCACTGAGCAATGCCGAGGAGTATGGCGTGGCGGCCGAACTGGCGCGGCTGCAGAACGCGCTGTCGAACGGACTGCGCCTGTTCCAGGTGCGCGACAAAACGCTGCCGCCAAAGCAGCGGCACGCTTTTGCGCGCCAGGTCGTGGCGCTGGCGGCCAGGCATGCGCAGGTGGTGGTGCTGATCAACGACGACCAGGAACTCGCCCGTACGGTCGGCGCCGGGGGAGTGCACCTCTCGTCGCAGCAGCTCTGGCAGATCGAACGGCGCCCGGATTTCGCTCGCGTCGCCGCCTCGTGTCACGGCGCTGCCGACCTGGCACGCGCCGCCGGACTGGGACTGGACTTCGTCGTCCTCGGCCCCTTGCTGCCGACGGCCAGCCACCCCGGAACAGCCGGCATCGGTTGGTCAGCGTTCACGCAGCTCGTCGAACGCTCGTCGTTACCGGTCTATGCGCTGGGCGGCTTGCAGCCCGAGATGCTCGAAACCGCGAGGAGCCGCGGCGGACACGGCATCGCGCTGCTGCGCGGCTGGCGGTAGATCAGTGGTAAAAGTCGCGCCAGCGAATCAGGAACGGCTGAGAATCTGCACGCTGCGCGCCGCCACGGGGGTGCTGATCTCGCGCATGTGGGGAGCAAAGGGGGCCTGCGTGCTGCTGTCGCAGATCTGCTGCCAGACCCCTGCCGGCAGCAGGAAGGAAGCCTGGTTGTCGTCGCGGTTGATCAGGCATAGCAAGGTTTCGCCATCCTGTGCTTTGCCCACGGCTGGCCGGTCGGGGGCGAGTTGCAGACCGAAGGTGCCCAGTTTTTTCGACTCCCAGTCGGCGTGGCGCATCGGTCTGCCCGCAGGATGCCACCAGACCACATCGGGCTGCCCATCGACCATCGCTTCGCCGGTCAGCCAGCGGTGTTGCCGCAATTGCGGGAAACGCCGGCGCAAGTCGATCAGCCCGGCGACAAAATCGATCAACTCGGCATCGGCGTTCTTCCAGTCGAGCCAGGTCATTGCATTGTCCTGGCAATAGGCGTTGTTGTTGCCGGCCTGTGTGCGTCCGATTTCGTCGCCACTCTGCAGCATCGGCACGCCCTGAGACAGCATCAGCGTGGCGAGGAGCGCGCGCTGCAGGCGCCGGCGCCTTTCGAGCACTACCGGATCAGTGCTTACGCCTTCCTCGCCGCAGTTCCACGCGTGGTTATGGCCGTGTCCGTCGCGATTCTCCTCGCCATTCAATTCATTGTGTTTCTTTTGATAGCTGACGAGATCGCGCAGGGTGAAACCGTCATGCGCGGTGATGAAATTGATTCCCGCCTGGGGCGCACGTCCGCTGCTACCGAAGACTTCTCGTGAGCCAGCGAGCCGTTGTGCCAGTTGTCCGGCGCCTGCCTCATGCGTCAGCCAGAATGCGCGTACGTCGTCGCGGAAGCGATCGTTCCATTCGCTCCAGCCCGGCAGAAAGCGGCCGAGGTGATAACCGTCCGGTCCGATGTCCCAGGGCTCGGCGATCAGCTTGACGCGCTGCAGCAAAGGATCCTGCCGGAGTGCGGCAAGAAACGCGCTGTCGCGTGTCAGCGTGGCTGCGAGGTCAAAGCGGAAGCCGTCAACGTGCATGACGCCGACCCAGTAGCGCAGCGCATCCATGACCATTTGCAGAACGCGTGGATGGGCGAGATTCAGGGTGTTACCGCAGCCCGTGAAATTTTCGTAGCGGTTGAGATGGTCGGGCGGCAGGCGGTAATAGCTCGAGTTGTCGATGCCGCGAAACGACAGGATCGGGCCCGCTTCGTCGGATTCGGCGGTATGGTTGAAGACCACGTCGAGAATGACTTCGAGGTGGGCGGCGTGCAAGGAACGGACCATCGTCTTGAATTCGGCAATCACCGACTGCCCACCGATCCGCGCTGCATAGCGCGGCTCGGGCGCGAAGAAAGCGAGCGAGTTGTAGCCCCAGTAATTGACAAGACCCTTTTCATCCAGGTGTCTCTCGTCGAGAAAGTGGCACACCGGCAGCAGGTTGATGGCAGTGACTCCGAGTCGCTGGAAATGCTCGATCATCGCCGGCGTGGCAAGACCGGCGTAGGTGCCGCGCAGAACCTCGGGAACGCCGGGGTGTTGCCGGCTGCTTCCCTTGACATGCGCTTCGTAAAGAACCGTGCTTGCCAGGGGTATCAGGGGTGGGGCGTCGTCGCCCCAGTCAAATCGTTCGTCGACGACACAAGCCGCCAGGCAGTCCGCCGGGTCATGATGCTTCCGCCAGGAAAAGCGGCCGACCACTTCGCGCGCGTAGGGATCGAGCAACAGGCGCCGGTGATCGAAACGCTGGCCGCGCTTGGGCGCATCCGGGCCATGCACCCGGTAGGCATAGCGCAGTCCGGGTTCAGCGCCGGCCAGGTAGCCATGCCAGACCTGGTCGGTACATTCGCGCAGCGGTAGCGTGCGCATTCGCTCGCCGTCGAAGACACACAACTCGACGCGCTCGGCGTGCGCTGAAAAGAGGGCGAAGTTGACGCCGTGTCCGTCCCAACAGGCGCCGAGCGGCCACGGCCGCCCGGCTTCGAGATCGGCGCGGTCGCTCACGCGATCCATTCGAGGTACAGCGCGGCGAGTGGCGGCAGCGTCAGATTCACCGACCATTCGCGGCCGTGCGCCGGCACCTGCTCGGCATATACCGGATCGAAGCCATTGCCAACGTTGCTGCCGCCGTAATACTCGGAGTCGGTGTTGATCCGTTCGAGATACCTCCCCGGCATCGGTACGCCGATCCGGTAGCCATGCCGAACGACCGGCGTGAAGTTGCCGACGTAGAGGATGGCACGGGAACGATCGCGCGACCAGCGGACGAAGGCGACCACCGAACACTCGGCATCGTCGGCGGCCATCCATTCAAAACCGGCCGGCTCGAAATCGACCTGGTGCAGTGCTGGATTGTTGCGGTAGATGCCGTTGAGATCGCGGATGAGATTGCGTATGCCGGCGTGCAGCGGAAAGTCGAGCAGCCCCCAGTCGAGCGAACGATCGTGATTCCACTCGTTCCACTGGCCGATCTCACCGCCCATGAACAACAGTTTCTTGCCCGGATGCGCCCACATGTAACCGTACAATGCACGCAGGTTGGCGAACTTCTGCCAGTAGTCGCCGGCCATCTTGCTGATCAGCGAGCCCTTGCCGTGCACCACTTCATCGTGCGACAGCGGCAGGATGAAGTTTTCGGTGTAGGCGTACATCATTCCGAAGCTGAGCTGATTGTGGTGATAGCGGCGATGCACCGGGTCCTTGGTCATATAGTCGAGAACGTCATGCATCCAGCCCATGTTCCATTTGTAGTGGAAGCCGAGTCCACCCATCGAAGGGGGACGGCTGACCATTGGCCAGGCGGTCGATTCCTCGGCGTAGGTGGAAGCGCTCGGGTGCTCCTGGCCAAGAACCTCATTCATGCGGCGCAGGACAGCGACGGCCTCGAGGTTCTCGCGGCCGCCATGCACGTTCGGCAGCCATTGCCCCTCTTCGCGGCTGTAGTCGCGGTAGAGCATCGAGGCGACGGCATCCACGCGCAGGCCGTCGACGCCGTAGCGTTCGATCCAGAAGAGCGCGTTGCCGATCAGGTAGTTGCTGACTTCGCGGCGGCCAAAGTTGTAGATCAGGGTGCCCCAGTCCTGATGCATGCCCTCGCGTGGATCGGCATGCTCGTACAGCGCGGTGCCGTCGAAGCGGCCGAGACCGTGTTCGTCGGTCGGGAAATGCGCCGGCACCCAGTCGACGATCACGCGCAGTCCAGCGTCATGGCAGGAATGGACGAAGTTGCGGAAACCGGTCGGGTCGCCATGGCGGGCAGTGGGGGAGTACAGCCCCAGCGGCTGGTAGCCCCAGGAGCCATCGAAGGGGTGCTCGGAAATCGGCAGCAATTCGAGATGCGTGAAGCCGAGGTCGACCACATAAGGGATCAGGGTTTCGCTCAGCCGCTGCCAGTCCGGAAAGCCGCCATCGTCAGCCCGCCGCCAGGAGGCCAGATGCACCTCGTAGACCGACAACGGTGCGCCCAGTTCGTCTCCGGCCGCTGCCGGCGCGGGTTCCACGGGTTCGGGCAGGGCGCAGACCATCGACGCCGTCGACGGACGCATCTCGGCCTGAAAGCCGTAGGGGTCGGATTTGAGCGGCAGCAGATAGCCATCGCGCGCGCGAATTTCGTATTTGTAGTGCGCGCCGGCGCCTACTCCCGGCAGAAAGATTTCCCAGACCCCGCATTCCCGGCGCAGGCGCATCGGGTGGCGACGGCCGTCCCAGGTATTGAAATCGCCGACGACACTGACCCGTTGCGCGTCCGGTGCCCAGACCGCGAAGACCGTTCCGGCCACACCATCGATTTCGCACAGATGCGCACCGAGACGTTCGAAGGGCCGCAGGTGTGAGCCTTCGGCCAGCAGCCAGACGTCCATTTCTCCGAGCACCGTCGGGAAGCGATATGGGTCATCGGTTTCCTGGACCCCTTCTTTCCAGACGATCCGCAGGCGGTAGGGAAAACTGCCGCGACGGCGTGGCATCAGCCCTTCGAAGAAGCCTTCGACTTCCTCGATCTCGATGTGCTTCAGTTCAGCAACCTGCTTTCCGGTCTTGGCATCAAGGACGGTCACCGAGAGCGCTCCCGGTTGCAGACTGCGAACCCATAGCCCTCCGTCGGCGTCGGTGTGCATTCCGAGGACCGCATAAGGGTCACCGTGTTCTGCCCGGCAAAGGGCGATGATCTCAGCATGGTCAAGCATTTTCGACTTCCTTACTTATGTGTGTGAATCTTCCAGGTATCGTTGGCATAGTCAGCGATCGTTCGATCAGCCGAGAAGGGACCCATCCCGGCGACGTTGAGAATTGCTTTGCGCTGCCACTCGGCAGGCGTCAGATAGAGGGCATCGACGCGCGCCTGTGTGGCGATATAGTCCGCATAGTCGGCGAGCAACAGATAGTAATCCCCATAGTGAACCAGGCAGTTGAAAATGTCATGGTAGCGCGAGCGTTCGCCGGGGGAGAAAAAGCCGCTATCGATCCGGTCGAGCGCCTCCTTGAGGCCGGCATCATTCCGGTAAAGATCCGTCGGCTGATAGCCGGCCTGCCGGATGGCGCTGACCTGTGCCGTGTTGTTGCCGAAAATGAAAATGTTCTCGGCACCGACGTTGTCGCGAATCTCGATGTTGGCGCCATCCTCGGTGCCGATGGTCAGTGCGCCGTTGAGCGAGAGTTTCATGTTGCCGGTGCCCGAGGCCTCGGTGCCGGCCGTCGAAATCTGCTCGGAGAGATTGGCCGCCGGCATGATCAGTTCGGCAACGGAAACGCCATAATTGGGGATGAAGACGACCTGCAGCAGATCACGGGAGCGCGGATCGTTGTTGACCACCGCAGCGACGTCGTGAATCAGCCGGATCACCTGTTTGGCCATGTGATACGACGACGCCGCCTTGCCGGCGAAAATCACGCTGCGTGGTGCACACCCTTCGGTCATGCCGTTGAGAATCGCGTTATAGCGGGTGATCACGTGCAGCACGTTGAGCAACTGCCGCTTGTATTCGTGGATGCGTTTGACCTGCACGTCGAACAGGCTGTCGGGATTCAGGGTGACACCGACTTCACGGGCGACGTAGTTGGCCAGGCGTTGCTTGTTGCCGCGTTTGGCTTCTGCGAAGGCATTTCGGAAACCTGCATCGTCAGCGCTTGCCCGTAAATCGTGCAGGCGGTCCAGATGCAGGCGCCAGTCCCGGTTGCCAAGACGTTCGTCGAGCAGGGTGGATAGGGCAGGATTGGCTTGTGCCAGCCAGCGGCGTGGCGTGACGCCGTTGGTCTTGTTATGGAAGCGTTCGGGGTAGAGGCGGGCAAAGTCGGCAAAAATGGTCTGCACCATCAGGTCCGAGTGCAACTGCGAAACGCCATTGACCCGGTGACTGCCGACGATGCACAGGTTCGCCATGCGCACGCGCTTGTCCTTGTCATGGCCACCGCCGTCGTCGATCATCGAGACGCGCCGCATCAGGTCGATGTCTCCGGGGTAGAGACGAACCACTTCATCGAGAAATTCCTGGTTGATGCGGTAGATGATCAGCATATGGCGCGGCAACACGCGCTGCATCAGAGTCACCTTCCAGGTTTCCAGGGCCTCCGGCATCAGGGTGTGATTGGTGTAGGAGAAAATGCGTCGGCATTGATCCCAGGCGGTGGCCCAGGCCATCCCGTGCTCGTCGACCAGGAGACGCATCAACTCGGCAACGCTGATCGCCGGGTGGGTATCGTTGAGATGGATGGCCACCTGCTCGGCCAGATTGCAGAAGCTGCCGTGCTCGGCCAGATGGCGAACCAGGATGTCCTGCAGCGATGCGGAAACGAAAAAGTATTCCTGGCGCAGACGCAGTTCGCGACCAGCCGAAGTGCTGTCATTCGGGTAGAGGACCCAGGAGATGTTCTCGAAACGATTCTTGAACTCGGCGGCGCGCTGGTAGTCGCCGGTATTGAAGGCCCCGAGGTCGATGTGCGACGGCGCTGCCGCTTTCCACAAGCGCAAGGTGCTGACCCGCTCGGTACCGTGACCAGGGATGACGTAGTCGAAAGCCTTGGCTTCCACGGCATCGGCGGCATGCCATTCCGCCCATTCTCCGTGATGTTCGGCATAGCCTCCGAAGCGCACGGTATAATGCTTGTTGGCGCGCGGGAACTCCCATGGCGAACGATCCTGCAGCCAGGCTTCCGGCTGCTCGACCTGCTGGCCGTTGATAATCGACTGCGCAAACATGCCGTATTCATAGCGGACGCCATAGCCCCAGGAGGGCAGTCCCAGGGTGGCCATCGAATCGAGAAAACAGGCCGCCAGCCTGCCCAGACCACCGTTGCCGAGCGCCGCGTCAGGCTCGCATTCGATCACCTCGTCGAGCGACGGGCCGGGTGGTGCGAACAACGCCGCTGCCGGATCACGCAGATCGAGTGCCGCCAGGGCATTGTTCATCGCGCGGCCGATCAGGAATTCCATCGACAGGTAATAGACGCGTCGTGCCTTGTTATTGCGATCGGTGTTCTGCGTGTTGACCCAACGTTGCGCCAACTGCTCGCGCGCCACCTGCGAAAGTGCCTGATAGAGGTCGGCCGTGCTGGCTCTGGAGGGCTCGGCAGCAACGGTGGATAGCAGTTTGTGCTCGATTTCAGTGCGCAGTTTTTCGCTTTCTGGATCGGTTTGAGCGGCATCGGACATCAGGCGGATACTCCAGTAAAGTTCATGGGCAAGCTTCGCTGTCGGCCAGGGCATGGGCAGCACCAAGCAGGGCCGGCGTTGGAGAAAGCATTACATAGGTTGGAATTGCGGCCAGATAGGCAGCGAATCGCCCTTTGGCCTCGAAACGGGCGCGAAATGGTGAGTGATCAAATAATTCCCCTAGTCTTGGGATGATACCACCACCGACATACATGCCACCCTGGGCGCCGAGCGTCAGCGCAAGATTTCCCGCAACGGAGCCCAGCATTGCGCAGAAAGTGTCGATCACCGCCCGGCACTGGACATCGTTGCCGGCGACGGCACGCGCGACGATTTCGGCTGTCGACAAGGGCTCACTGCGGCGGCCGTCGACTTCAGCAACCAGACGATGCAGCAAAGGCAGGCCGCTGCCGGAAAGCAGGCGTTCGGCAGAGACATGGTCAAATTCAAGTCGGGCGAGGGCAAGGATCGTCGACTCGCGTGCGTCGGCAGGGGACAGTGAGCAATGGCCACCTTCGCCGGTCAGCGCCAGCCAGTGGCCACGATCGAAAAGCACCCCCGAGACACCAAGGCCGGCTACTGGCCCAAGCACCGCTCAGGGGGACAAGCCGAACGGCGCTCCGCCGCCGCCCAGGCCAAGACAGGCAGAGTCACGTAGAGACAGCAGCAGGTCAAGACGAAGGAG
>RRZU012986044.1_pt1 | contig 14091 bp, 14 predicted proteins | sample 2165561 | NCBI WGS metagenome assembly RRZU01 (sample SAMN10456909, study PRJNA506462) | wastewater metagenome | isolation source: wastewater sludge | place: USA: Moscow, Idaho
GCTCTACGTCATCTGCGAGCAGGACATGTACCCGTGCCCGCCCGACCAGCCCCTGCCCATCGCCATCGAGACGCGCAAGTACCTCGCGAGCCTCGGCCTCGGCGTCGCCTGAACCCCTGCCTGAACCCCTGACCAGCGCCCGAAGCGAAGGACGAAGAGACATGACAGTGAAGATCGGCATGATCGGCCCCGGCGGCATGGGTCAGGCGCACATCGACCGGATCCGCTCGGTCATCGCCGGCGGCGAGGTCGTCGCCGTCTCCGACATCAACCCCGAGGCCGCGGGGAAGGTCGCCGAGAAGTACGGCGTCACCGGGTACACGAGCAGCGCCGACCTCATCGCCGACCCAGGCGTCGACGCCGTGATGATCTGCAGCTACGGTCCGGCCCACGAGGCCGACGTCATCGCCTGCATCGAGGCCGGCAAGCGCGTCTTCTGCGAGAAGCCGCTCACCCCGACCGCCGATGCCGCCGAGCGCATCATGGCCGCGGAAGCAAAGGCGGGCCGCAAGATGGTCACCGTCGGCTTCATGCGCCGCTTCGACGAGTCCTACCGCCAGATGAAGGCGATCCTCGACTCCGGCGAGATCGGCGAGACGCTCATCGTCCACAACCGCCACCGCAACCCCACGGTGCCGCCGCACTACACGTGGGACATGGCGATCAACGACACCGGCATCCACGAGATCGACACGATGCGCTGGCTCACCGGCGAGGAGATCGTCTCGGTCCGCGTCGACACCCCGAAGAAGACGACGAAGCGCTTCGAGCACCTCCAGGACCCGCTCATCCTCATCATGACGACGGAGTCGGGCATCTGGATCGACGACGAGATCTTCGTCAACAACCAGCACAGCTACGACATCCAGTGCGAGGCCGTCGCCGAGTCCGGCACGATCCGACTCGCCGACCAGCACAAGATCGAGCGCACCGGCACGATCGGGCGCCACCACGTCTTGACGATGGACCACAACGAGCGCTTCTGGGGCGCCTTCGTCACCGAGGTCCAGGAGTGGATCGATGCCGTGGCCCGCGACGAGCACACCGGATCCTCGGCCTGGGACGGCTATGCGGCCGCCTGCGTGTGCGATGCCGGTGTCAAGGCGCTGACGAGTGACGGGGCCGTCGCGGTCGAGATGATCGAGCGACCCGCGCTCTACCGTTGAGGACGGCACCGGGCAGCGGCCCGTAGACTCCGTGGCGGGGGCGTGACCGATCCGAGGTGACTCGTGATCGTCGCGATGCAGGGGTTTCGCGAGGCAACTCGCGACGACTGACCCGATGCTCACGGACTGCACGGAGGACGTCATGACGGTGACCGAGCGACGGATCCCGGTGCCCGGGGGCGACCTCGCGGTACTCGACCACGGCGGCTCCGGCCCCGACGTCCTGCTCCTGCACTCCAGCGGACACAACGCCCACACGTGGGCCGATCTCGCGCCGCTGCTCGCCCGGCACGCGCACGTCTAGCCCTCGACCTGCGCGGTCACGGGCAGAGCACGGCGCAGGTCACCGACGGCTCGGCCCAGATCCGCGACGACGTCCTCACCGTCGTCGCCGAGCTGGGGCTGCGCCGCCCCGTGATCGTCGGGCACGAGTTCGGCGGCCTCTGGGCCGTCGCCGCCGCCTACGAGCACGAGGACCTCGGCGGGCTAGTCCTCATCGACAGCCCGGTCGTCGACCCGACCGACGCCGTCCGCGATCTCGTATCGATGATCGCCGACCCGGTCGTGCTCGACCTGCTCGTCGAGCGCTTCGGCCTCGGCGTGAGCGGTCCGGACGCGGCCTCGCTGGACGAGTACGCCGACGGCTACGTCGAGCGGATCCGCTCGGACTGGCTCGCCCGCACCTTCGACGCCGACGCGGCCCGCCGGCTCGTCCTGCGCGGGGTGCTCGTCGCCCCCGACGGATCGTGGTCGCGGCAGCCGTCGATCGAGGCGGTCAAGGATCTCGCCGCGATCCCGGCGCACTACCCCTACTACCCGGGCCGGGAGCTCATCGAGACCCTCGACGCCCCGATCCTCGTCGTCACGCTCTCCCAGGGCCACTTCGTGCCGAGCGGCGACGCGGTCCAGCTCGCGGCCACGCACCCGGACTGGCAGGTCGTCACCCTCGACGCTCACGCCGAGGCGCTGACCACCGATCCCGAAATCGTCCTCGACCCGATCGTTGCATTTCTCGAGTCTTCAAGTGGCACAACGTAATTGAACTAGCAAGGGGGAATGGGCCCCCCTGTGGTCAGTTTTTCCTCCGGTCGGCGTGGCAAAGTCATGGCACGCGCGCCCGAAGGAGACTCGATGACCCCACACGACTTCACCGTGCCGGTGCCTGGTGGCACGATCTCCGGGCGTGACTTCGGCGGCCCCGGGCCCGACGTGATCCTCCTGCACTCGGTCGGCTACTCCATCGACGCGTGGGCCGAGTTCGCCCCGCGGCTCGCCGAGTTCGCCCGCGTCGCCATGTTCGACATGCGCGGGCACGGGCAGAGCGACTGCGAGCTCGAGGACCCGATGGACATGGTCCGCGACATCCCGATGGTGGCGCAGGCGCTGGGCATGGAGAAGCCCCTCGTCGTCGCGCACATGTTCGGCGGCGGCGTCGCGGCGATCCTCGCTGCCACCGACCGCGACTTCATGGGCGGGCTCTGCCTCTCGACGGTCCGGCCACGGGCGACCAGGCGACATATCGCGAGCTGCTCCACCTCTTCGCGACGAAGGAGGTGCTGGCCACGCTCGTCGAGCGCGTCGGGCTCGGCCGGCACGGCGTGGGGCGCGAGTCCCACGAGGCGTTCGTCGAGGAGATGGCCTCGCGGCAGGCGAAGGACTGGCTCTCGATGGCCAGCGGCCACGAGCGAGCCCGCGCGACCGTCCTGCGGGTGACCCGGGTCGCCGCCGACGGGTCGTGGGTGCGGCGCCCGACGATCGAGGGTCTCAAGACGATCATGTTGCTGCCCGAGGACTTCCCCGCCCACCCGGGCCGCGAGCTGCTCGAGGGGCTGCGCGTGCCCGTGTGGGCCCTGCAGCCGCAGGACGGCGACTACCCCGGTGGCTTCGCCGAGTTCGCGGAGCTCGCCGAGCAGCGGCCGGGCTGGTCGGCGCGGGTGCTGCCGGGCGGGATGCACGTGATGCACGCCCATCGCGAGGAGCTCCTCGCCGAGCTGCGCGAGCTCCTGGAGACGATCTCGGCCGACGTCGGGGCGCCCGTCGGGGGCTGACCCTCCCCGCTCTGCGATGCAGACAGGTGCGAATGTCATGACAAAGCATTGACATCACCTGATGGGCGCGGCAGGCTGTTGCCACCGCTCGACGACGTGCGCCGATCGCCGTCGTGAGCCCTGCCGAAGGAGACTCGCCCGTGCGTATCGGAGTTGCCGGAGTAGGCCGTATCGGGGCCTTCCACGCGCAGACCCTGCGAGACCTGCCGTTCGTCGAGTCGGTCGTGCTGGCCGACGCGATGCCCGGCGCCGCGGAGCGTGTCGCCGGTGAGCTGGGCGTCGAGCACGCCGCGGACGTCGACGCACTCCTGGCCGGCGGTATCGACGGCTTCGTCATCGCGACCGCGACCCCTGCCCACGCGCCGCTCCTGCGCGCCGGGGTGGCCGCCGGCATCCCCACCTTCTGCGAGAAGCCCGTCGCCGGCACCCTCGAGGAGTCGATCGACCTCGTCCGGCTCGAGCAGCAGACCGACGTGCCGATCCACATCGGCTTCCAGCGCCGCTTCGACGTCGGCTACCGCCGCGCGAAGGCGGCCGTCGACTCCGGGGAGCTGGGCTGGATCCACTCGATCCGCTGCTGCAGCCACGACCAGGCCCCGCCGCACGCGAGCTATATCCCGACCTCCGGCGGCATCTTCCGCGACTGCAACGTCCACGACTTCGACATCCTGCGCTTCGTCACCGGCCGCGAGGTCGCCTCGGTCTACGCGACGGGCGCGAACAAGGGCGAGCCCTACTTCACCGAAGGCGGTGACGTCGACACCGCGGCGGCCCTGCTCACCCTCGACGACGGCACGCTCGTCTCCGTCACCTCCACCCGCTACAACGGGGGCGGGCACGACGTCCGCATGGAGGTCAGCGGCAGCGAGGGCGCGATCGGCGTCGGCCTCGACGACAGCCTCGCGCTGCGCTCGGCCGAAGAGGGCGTCGCGTTCCCCGCCGGGCCGCAGAAGTGGTCGTTCATGGAGCGCTTCCTGCCGGCCTACCAGGCCGAGCTCACCGCCTTCGCGGACGTCGCGGCCCGTAAGGTGCCCTCACCGTGCACTGTCGCCGACGCGCTCCAGGCCTTCCGCACCGCCGAGGCCTGCGAGGTCTCTCGGCGCGAGGGCCGGGTCGTCGCCCTGTCGGAGATCCCGACCGCCTGACGTCCGTCTCCGAATCCTCCTCTCCACCGCGCGACCTCACCGACGAACCCCACCTCACCGCAGCGCACGAACCCGCAGTCCTCGCCACCCTGACAACGATGTCGGGACCACTCGAAAGGCACGCCACATGTCTGCATTCCGCCGCACCACGATCGCCGTCGCTCTCGCCGCCGCCATCCCCGTCGCCCTCGGCGCATGCTCCTCCTCCGGAGGCAAGCAGGAGTCCGCCAGCACCGCAGGCGGCGGCGCCGGTGTCGCCGACACCCCGTCGATGACCGTCGCGATGATCACGCACCAGGCCCCCGGCGACACGTTCTGGGACATCATCCGCAAGGGCGCCGAGGCGGCGGCCAAGAAGGACAACGTCAAGCTCGAGTACACCGCCGACCCCGACGCGACGAAGCAGGCCCAGCTCATCCAGGCCGCGATCGACAAGAAGGTGGACGGCATCGCCGTCACCGACCCGAACACCGGCGCGATCGGTCCCGCCATCAAGAAGGCCGTGGCGGCCGGCATCCCGGTGACGATGTTCAACGCGGGTGGCCCCGACGCGATGGGCCTCGGCGCGCTCGGCTACTTCGGCCAGGGCGAGATCGACGCCGGCAAGGCCGTCGGCGAGCGCCTCGTCAAGGACGGCGCGAAGAACGCCCTCTGTGTCATCCAGGAGCAGGGTCAGCAGCAGCTCGAGGACCGCTGCAAGGGCGTGACCGACGGCGCCGCCGGCGCCAAGGTCGAGCGCATCCTGCTGTTCTTCGCCACCGCGCCGGCCTTCCGCAATATCGCCAACGTCGGCACGATCCTCTACGCCGCCGCGACGATCGGGATCATGGCGATCTTCGTCGCGCTCCTCATGATCGGCGGGGAGTTCGACCTCTCGACCGGTGTCGCGGTGACCTTCTCAGGGCTGGCCGCCGCGCACCTCGCGTGGGGGCTTGGCCTCAACGTGTGGGTCGGGGTGTTCCTGGCTCTCCTGTTGTCGCTGGCCGTCGGTGCCTTCAACGGCTGGCTGCTGCACAAGACGGGGTTGCCCAGCTTCCTCGTCACCCTCGGTAGCTTCTTCGTGCTCCAGGGCGTCAACCTCGCCGTGACCCGCATGGTGACCGGCGGCGTCTCGTCGAACACGATCAGTGACATGGACGGCTGGGACTCGGCCAAGGCCGTCTTCGCCTCGAGCTTCAACCTCGGCCCGATCCAGATCCAGACCGTCGTCATCTACTGGATCGTGCTCACGGCGATCGTCTCGTGGCTGCTCCTGCGCACGCGGGTCGGCAACTGGATCCTCGCCGCCGGTGGCGACGCGCCGGCCGCCCGCGCGGTCGGTGTGCCGGTCACGGCGACGAAGATCGGGCTCTTCATGGGCACGGGCTTCGGCGCGTGGCTCGTCGGGATGCACATGCTCTTCAACTTCAACAACGTGCAGTCCGGCCAGGGCCTGGGCAACGAGTTCATCTACATCATCGCGGCGGTCATCGGCGGGTGCCTGCTCACCGGCGGCTACGGCTCGATCGTCGGTGCCTCGGTCGGAGCGCTCATCTACGGCATGACCAACCTCGGCATCAGCTACGCCGGGTGGGACGTCGACTGGCTCAAGACCTTCCTCGGCGTCATGCTCATCGCGGCGACGCTGGTCAACATGTACGTCAAGAAGAAGGCGGACGCGTCATGAGTACTGCGGTCCAGGACCGGATCCCCGGCCACGCCTCCGACGCCACGTCCCTGCTCGTCATGGACGACGTGGGCAAGTCCTATGGCAACGTCGACGCCCTGCGCGGGGTCTCGATGAACGTCCGCCAGGGCGAGGTGACGTGCGTGCTCGGCGACAACGGCGCCGGCAAGTCGACCCTCATCAAGATCATCGCGGGGCTGCACGCGCACACCTCGGGCACGATGCTCATCGAGGGCGACGAGACACACTTCAGCTCCCCGCGTGAGGCGCAGGCCAAGGGCATCGCGACGGTCTACCAGGACCTCGCGCTCGCGCCGCTCATGAGCGTGTGGCGCAACTTCTTCCTTGGCAACGAGATGACGAAGGGCCCCTTCAAGAGCCTCGACATCCCGGCGATGCAGCAGATTGCGGGCGAGGAGCTGACGAAGATGGGGATCGTCATCCCCGACCTCGATCGGCCGATCGGCGCGCTCTCGGGCGGGCAGAAGCAGTGCATCGCGATCGCCCGGGCGATCTACTTCGGCGCGAAGGTCGTCATCCTCGACGAGCCGACCGCCGCGCTGGGCGTCAAGCAGTCCGGCGTCGTGCTCAAGTACATCGCGAAGATGCGGGACGCCGGTCTCGGCGTCGTCTTCATCACGCACAACCCGCACCACGCCTACCTCGTGGGCAACCACTTCATCATCCTCAAGCTGGGCCGGGTCGTCCTCGACGCGCACCGCTACGAGCTGACGCTCGACCAGCTCACCGCGGAGATGGCCGGTGGCCAGGAGCTCGCCGAGCTCTCGCACGAGCTCGGTGACCTCGACCCCGGCAAGGTCGTCGCCCCGCAGACGGTCGAGCCCGGCGAGGTCCAGCCGCCGACCAACGCGCTCAAGATCGTCGGGGGCGACCCCGACAACTGATCGCCGCAGGCACCGCACGAGGCCGCTCCCCGAGGTGGGGGCGGCCTCGTCGCCTGCCCGGCCCTTGTCCGGCCCGGTCGCGCGCTCACCTATGCCGGTTGCGCTCACTTGTGTCGCTGGAGCAGGCGAGTCGAGCGGGTTCGGCGTAGTCCACGGGTTGGGCGGTTCGTGCGCGCTCACCTATGCCGGTTGCGCTCACTTGTGTCGCTGGAGCAGGTGAGTCGAGCGGATACGGCATAGTCCACCGGTCGGACGTCGGCAGCCGGCCCGTCGGTCAGTCGGTGCGTCGGTCAGTCGGTGCGGGTGCGAGCGTGGAGGGTGCGGACCGTCGCGGCGGCGCCCTCGGCGACGATCGCGCCGACCTGGGTGCCGATGGTCAGGGCGATGACGGTGCCGAAGGACGTGACGATCGGGTCGGCGTCGGCGGAGGTGAGGGCGACGAGGCCGAACGACCCGGGCACGAGCAGCCAGTAGGCGGGCCGGAAGACGACGATGCTCGGGTAGTCCGGAGCGAGCGCCTCGAGCGCGCGGGTCGCGGCGAGGACGACGGCGGCCGCGACACCCGTCGCGACGACCGTGCCCAGGCCCGGCTGGAGCCCGACGACGAGGGCGTAGGTGAGGAGCAGCGCCCCGACGATGACCGTCGTGAGCCGCGCCGACGCCGAGCCGAAGAGGCCGACCCCCACCCCGACGAGGGCGGTCGCGGGCCAGGCGAGGATCTCGGGTACCGGCGCTCCCCACCAGCCGGCCTCGGTGCCCGTCGGCGCACCGACCCCGACGATCGCCATGCCGCTGATCTGCGCGCCGAGCAGCGCGACCCCCGCGCCGATCCCCGCCGCGAGAAGCGCCCAGACGACGAGGCCGCTGATGAGCCGACCCCCACCGGAGACGACGTCACCCGCGGACAGCTCGATGACGGCATTCGTCACCGTCGCCCCCGGGATGAGGACGACGAGCGGCGCGCACACCGCGAAGAGAGGCACTCGGTCCGCGCCCGCGAGGTCGGCCGCCGCGAGCAGGAGCACGGTGACGAGGAGCGCGCAGATGAAGGGCAGGAGCTGGGCGATCCGCAGCCACCGCGACGCCCCGACGATGAGCGCCCCGACGATGACCCCGAGGAGCGCGTCGACGACGAGCGACCACCAGCGGGCGCCGAAGACGACCGACACCCCGCACGACATGAAGCCGCTGCCCACGAGCACGACCCACGCCGGCCGCAGCCGCGGATCGGCGCGGATCGCCGCGACCCGACGGGCCAGGTCGCGCCACGGCACCCGCCCGCGCCCGGCGTCGGCGACGAGTCGGCCGGTCCGCCCGACCTGGTCGAACGTGAGGGTGTCGCCCGTCGCCGGCGTCATCGCGGTCGCGCCCGGGCGCCGGTGGCCCGCGCCGCTGTCGTCGACGAGCACCGCCTGCGGGAGGACCCCGACGACCGCGTCGAGCGAGCGGGCCCGCGCCGTCTGGCGCATCGTCGCGGCGACGTCGCTCACGGCATACCCGGCATCGAGGAGGAGGGCCCCGAAGTCCCCGAGTGCCCGGCCTGCGTCGTCCGTGTCGTGACGGTCCACGGGTCTCCTTCGTCGATGGTCCTCCCTCCATCGTCGCCGACGCGCCGCCCTCCCGACGCCACGCGCGGCCCCCTCCCGAGGACGTGCCCGAGAACGTGCGGACACGCCGGTGATCACCCGCGTGTCCGCACGCTCTCACGCACGAGCTCGGCGCAGGGGGTAGCGCGGCGGCGCGAGAGTCGGTCTGCTGCCGGATCCGCACCCGCACCGGACGACACCGACACGGGCACCGAATCGACGGCAGCCTGGGGTCGAGCTCAGTCGATCGTGGAGCGAGGTCGGGGCTCGAGGCCGGCGGCGCGGTAGGCGGACTCGACGAAGGAGGCCTGCGCGATCGCGTCCTCGAGCGGGTCGTAGGGCAGGGCGCGCCCGTCGCGGACCAGCGCGGTGAAGGCCTCGAGTTGGTAGGTGTAGCTCGAGCGGTCGCCGAGGTGTTCGACGACGTCGTCGTGGCCGTCGCGCCGCAGGAGGAGGCTGTCGTCGACGTGGGGGCGCAGGAACTCACCAGCGCGCAGGCTGCCGCGAGTGCCGACGACCGTGAGGTGGAAGTCCCACACCTGCCCGGAGTTCATGTCGCTGCCGAAAGTCGCGGTCGCCCCGGTCGGGTAGCGCGCCTCGACGCTGAGCCACTCGTCGACGCCCGGGTGGTCGGGGTGCTCGGCGGCCACGGCCCGCTCGACGACCGGTTCCCCTCCGCCGAAGGCCCGCCCGAGGTGGCGGCCGACGTGGAAGGCGTAGCAGCCGAGGTCCATCGTCGAGCCGCCGGCGAGCGCCAGGTCCCAGCGCGGGTCCTCGGGTCCGGGCGTCGGCATCCGCATCGGCGCCTCGACGTGGCGGACCTGCCCGATCGCCCCGTCGGTGACGAGCTCGACGATCCGTCGGTAGAGCGGGTGAAAGGGATAGTGGAAGCCCTCGAGCACGTGCCGTCCGGCCGACCGCGCTGCGGCGACGACGTCACGGGCCTCGCCCGCGTCGACGGCGAACGGCTTCTCGGACAGGACGTGCTTGCCGGCCCGCAGCGCCGCGGTGTTCCACGGGCCGTGCAGGCCGTTGGGCAGCGGGTTATAGACGACCTCGACCTCGGGGTCGGCGAGCAGCGCGTCGTAGGAGTCCACGACCCGCTCCACCCCGTGCTCGTCGGCGAACTCGGCTGCCCGCGCGGGGTTTCGGGCGGCGACGGCGACGAGTCGGGCACCCGTCGCCCGCGCGGGGGAGACGATCGCGAGCGGCGCGATCCGGGCCGCGCCGAGGATTCCGATCCGCACGGGATCATCGTTCGTCGCGGGACTCGAACCGGTCGATGCAGCCCACTCGCCAGACGACATACGGGGTCCTTTCGATACGGAGTACGTCCACGGTGCATCACACCCGGCCGCTCGGCCGCCCGCGTGGACTCCTCAGAGGGTGAATGCTGCCCTGAATGCCTCGATGGCGGCGAGGGAATCACCTGTCGGAGCCGCCTCCATCGCGATCGTTCCGGTGTACCCCGCCTCGGCGAGCGCCCGGGCGATCGCCGGGTACGCGATCTCGCCCGTGCCCGGCTCGTGCCGGCCGGGTTGTCCGCGACCTGGATTTCCCCGACGACGGGCAACGCCCGCCGGCACAGCTCGATGAGGTGCCCCTCGTCGATCTGCGCGTGGTAGAGGTCGAGGTTGATGCGCAGGTGGGGCGAGTCGATCGTCTCGACGAGGCCGATGCAGTCGGCGGCCGTGGCGAACGGGGTGCCTGGGTGGTCGACGCGACGGTTGAGATTCTCCAGCTCGAAGACGACGCCCTCGCGCTCGCCGAGTTCGGCGACGGCCTGCAGGGTGAGGGCCGCACGCGCCCACATGGGCCCGGTGACCTGCTCGCACGGCACGACCGGCAGTCCGTGGGGATCGAGGCCGGTGCCGTGGAGGTTGAGCCGAGGATTGCCGAGGCGGTGCGCGATCGCCACACTCTCCTGTGCGGTCGAGAGCAGAGCCGCGGCGCCCGCAGGGTCGGCGAGCGTGCCGCGCAGGTAGCCCGTCATCGACCCGATGACGACCCCGTCGGCGCAGGCGCTGCCGAGCTCGGCGAGGTCGTGGCGACTCCAATCCCAGATCTCCGCGACGAAGCCGAGGTCACGCAGTCGGCGCAGTCGCTGCCCGATCGGCAGATCGTCGAAGACGAGCTCGGCGCACACCGCGAGCGTGAACGGACCGTGCCGCCCGACGTCGGATGCCTCCGGCTGCGAAGGGGTGCCGGGGGTGGGGTTCATGCGGTCACCTCCGGGGTCGACGCCGTGGCGTCCGCGCCGAGACGCACCGTGCCGCCGCTTCGCACCGAGTCGATGCAGGCGAGGGCGATCCGCAGCGCGGCTCGCGCGTCGCGGGCGCCGACCTCGACGGCCGACCCCTCGCGCACGGCCCGGCAGAAGGCCGCGAGCTCCGCGACGTAGGCGTCGTCGAGCAGGACCGTGTCGCTGCGCTCGGTCGCCGCGGCGACTCCGGCCGCGTCCCAGTGCTGCATCGTCACCTGCTGCGGACTGCCGATCGTCACCATGCCGAGCGAGCCGAAGACCTCGCCGCGCACGTCGTATCCGTAGGCCGCGCTGAAGCTCGCGTCGGCCGTCGCGATCGCGCCGTTGTCGTACCGGATCGTCACGACCGCGGTGTCGAGGAGCCCGGCGGACTTGAAGTCCGGCGCGACGAGCGCGTCGGCGACCGCGGTGACCTCGACGGCCGTAGCGCCCGGATTCATCCAGGTGAGCAGATCGAAGTCGTGGATCAGCGTCTGGGTGAAGATCGTCCACGGCGGCACCGCGGCGGGGTTCGCCAGGCCGGGATCGCGGGTGCAGGAGCGCAGCAGCTGCGGGGTCCCGATCCCACCACCGGCGACGATGTCGTGCGCAGCGGCGAAGTCGCGGGCGAACCGACGGTTGAAGCCGACCTGGAGGGGAACTCCCGCGGCCTCGACCGCCGCGATGACCCGATCGGCCTCGGTGAGGGTCATCGCCATCGGCTTCTCCACGAAGATCGCCTTGCCCGCCTGCGCGGCGGCGACGCACAGCTCGGCGTGCGCGCTCGAGGAACACGTGATCGCCACGGCGTCGACGTCCTCGGCCGCCAGGAGCTCGCCGGGATCGGTGAGGGCGCGCGCGCCGTGATGGTCGGCGAGGGCGGCCGCCGCCCCAGGTGCTGGGTCGGCCACGGCCACGAGCCGGACGCCCGGCAGTCGCTCGGCCAAGGTGCGGGCGTGGTGCGTGCCGATCCGGCCGGCGCCGATGAGGCCGAAACGCAACGGTGCGTCGGGTGCCATGAGCTGTTCCTCCACTACTAGAGCGTGCTAGTTCGGTCTAAACTAGAGCGCACTAGTGGAGTCGCCGTCAAGAGGCCGCCCGGGCCCGCGACGCCCCGAGGTCGGATCGTGTCCGGGAGCGGAACGACGACGGAGCACGCGGAGCAGGGAGGTGGGCGATGGGGCCGACGATGAGCGATGTCGCGCGCCGTGCCGGGGTGTCCCGGGCGCTCGTGTCGATCGTCATGCGCGGGGTGCCGGGGGCGAGTGAGCAGACGCGCGCCCGGGTGCTCGCGGTGGCACGGGACCTCGGCTACGTGCCCGACGCGGCTGCCCGTCGGTTGAGTCGGGTGCGCTCCGGCGGCAGTGGTGCACTCGGCGTCGTCTTCGGGGTCGGACACGCCTTCCATCAGGACCTGCTCGAGCGGCTCTACGCCCATCGTGGATCCTTCGATCTCGTCCTGTCCGGGGTCACGGCGCAGCGCTCGCAGGAGGAGGCGATCGAGACCGCGCTGCGCGAGCGGTGCGAGGGGGTGATCGTGCTCGGTTCACCCGCCGGGCCGCAGGACTGGGCGGTGTTGGCCCGGCGAATCCCCGTCGTCTCGGTGCTGCGCGACGTGCGCGCCGCCGGCGTGGACCGGGTCGTCACCCACGAGGAGGCGGGGATGGGTCTGGCCGTCGACCACCTCGTCCGCGTCGGCCACCTCCGGATCGTCCATGTCCACGGCGGGTCGGCGCCCGGGGCCCGCGCGCGTCATCGCGGTCACGACGAGGCGATGCGCGCGGCCGGACTGCCGGTCGGCGCGGCGATCGCCGGCGGTCTCACCGAGGAGGAAGGGGCGCGAGCGGCCGATGAACTCCTCACACGCGGCGTGGGCGGTCCGGGGGCCCCGACGGCGGTCACGGTCTTCAACGACAGGTGTGCACTCGGGCTCGTCGACCGACTGCGTAGCCGCGACGTCCGGGTCCCGCACGACCTGTGCGTCGTGGGTTTCGACGACATCCGCGCCGCCGGCTACGCGCACGTCGGCCTGACGACGATCCGCCAGGATGCCGACCGCCTCGCCGCGCTCGCCGTCGAGCGGGTCGCACAGCGTATCGGCGCGCCGGCCCGGCGCGCGCGGCGCGACGTCGTCACCCCCGAACTCGTCCTGCGGAGCACGACCGCCCCGCCCGCGGACCGGCCCGTCAGGTCGGCGACGTAGCCCCCTCGTGCCGCTCGGCCGGAGTCGCAGCGGCTCGACGCGCGCGCAGGAAGAGGAGGACCCCGACGATCGAGACCGCCATCCCGGCGAACGCGGCGACCCGGATCGGCGTCCCGAACATCACGGCCGACCACAGCGCGGTCGTCGGGGGGGTGAGGTAGAGCAGGGCGCTCGCGGTCGCGGCGCCGCGGGTGGCGAGGAGGACGAGATAGGTGCCATAGCCGCCGAAGCCGGCGAGCACGACGACCCAGGCGATGGCGCCCATGAAGGCCCACGTCGGGGAGGGCGCGGCGTGCCCGGTGAGCAGGGCCCAGGCGCTGAATCCGACGGCGGCCGTGACGGTCTGCACGGTGAGGCCGGTGAGCAGGTCGGTGGGGTCGGGCAGGCGTTGGGCCGTGATCGTGCCGAGTGCGAGGGCGAGCATCGCGCCGATCGGCAGGAGGTAGGCCCACCCGGGTGCCGAGCCGCTGCCCAGGCCGTCACCGACGACGAGGGCGACGCCGGCGAAGCCGAGTCCGAGTCCGAGCGCGGCCCGCCATGAAAGGGATTCACGCAGGGCGACGATCCCGACGACGGCGACGAGTACCGGCTGGAGGGCCGCGACGAGCGCGACCGTCGCCCCCGACACGCCGGCCTCGACGCCGTGGAACACCCCGGCGAGGTAGGCGAACTGCATGAGGATCCCGAGGGGCACGTGGCGCCGCAGGGCCGCCCGGTCGACGCGCCGTCCGGTCAGTGCGTACGCGAGGAGGAGGATCACCGAGGCGCTGACGAACCGCCACATGAGCAGCGTGTCCGCGGTCATGACCCGCGCGCCGAGCTCGGCGCCGACGAAGCCCGCGCTCCACAGCACGACGAAGGCCACTGGTAGCCCGAATCCGAGCACGGCCGGGACGATCGGGCGCCGCTGTCGTGAGGTGGGCACCGTCGGCACCGGCTCCGGAATCACAGCAGAACCGCTGGTCATAGCCCGCCAGCAACGGTCGATGTCGATGGTTCGCACGGTCATGACGACAGGTAACCATACCGGTCGGTATACTCACGGTCTCCTGTCCATTGCGTGGGACGCCACCGCGGATCTCACGCTCGACACCTCATCGGAGACGTCATGCGACTCGCCCCGCCGCCCC
>RRZU012252076.1_pt1 | contig 14090 bp, 8 predicted proteins | sample 2165561 | NCBI WGS metagenome assembly RRZU01 (sample SAMN10456909, study PRJNA506462) | wastewater metagenome | isolation source: wastewater sludge | place: USA: Moscow, Idaho
GCTCTTAACATTCCTCTTGGAAAAATAAGAACTACTGATTTGGGAATAGCTAAAGATACACCTATAGTTTGTCATTGCAACAAGGGAACTACAGGAAATGCTGGTCAAAACTTATTCATAAACCTTGGATATACAGAAGTTTATAATCTTTCTGGTGGGTATAAGAACTATGCTATGCAGAAGGATTTATAGCAAACAAAAGTCTGACTTTTTTAGTCAGACTTTTGTTTCTTAATCTATTTTTTCTTACTTGCCTTTAATTTTTTATTTAAAAACTCTTTAGCCAAATATAAATCTTCAGAATTTGCAATATCCATGGGAGTTTGTCCACACTCATTTTTTTTATTTATATTATAACCTCTGGCTACAAGAGTCTCCATATTTTCAATGTCATTATTATATAGAGCTTTTATAAATAATCTCTCCATATCAAATCCATTTTTTATATTTTTTAATAGAATTCCAATAATTTTTTTATTATAAAACTCCATATTTTCAACTGCAAAATCTATATATTCTGCCTTTATTGGAACCCCTTTTTCTATTAACAATATGAATACTTCATAATCAGAGTAATCTATTACATTTTTTATATAGTTTTCTCCTTCTTTCCCTTTATAATCTATATTTTTCGTCAGATTTAAAAGATACTCAAATTTTTCTTTTCCTCTGGCATAAAGTAGTGGTTTATTTCCAAAATCATCAGTTCCATCAACTTCTATACCCATTTTTACAAGTTTTTCAATTAGCTCAACACTTCCTCCAAAAGCAGCATAAGATAACAAATTTAATCCTTTATCATCTCTGTGATTAATATCAATTCCTTTTTCTAAAAAATATAAAGCATCAAAATAAGAATAATTTCCATCATAGCTTTTCTCATCCATTGTAATCATTAAAGCATTTCTTTGCTGATTATCAGTCTCATTTATATCTTCACCACTAGATAACAGATACTTTATCATATCAAAATTATTATTTTTAGCTGCCACTGTCAATGGAGTTTCTCCATTTCCATCTCGCCAATCTTTCTTTAATTTTTTATCTATTATCATTTTAGCTACCTCATTTTTATTAGTTATAATAGAATATGTAAGAATATTTTCATTATCATAGTTTAACTGTTCATAACCAATTCCTAAGTCTAGTAGTTTTAATAAAGAGTTTGTTCCTATATATTCATAAGTGGCTATTAAACTAAATATGTAGGTTCCGTGATTTTCATTAAAATATTTTACATCAGCGCCACTTTTCAGTAAAAATATAAGTGATTGTCCACTTATATCCTCATGTACATAATCCGATAACTCGTTTAAAATTTTTTGGTCAATCTCATAAGACTCTAACAAATAATTTAAACTTTCTATATCACCATTTTTGACGAACTCTATCATCATTTCTTTAAGCAAAGGACTATTTAGTTCTACATATTTTTTTATCACCATTTTTTTTATAACTTCATCGCAGTATCTTATATAGGTAGATAATGTGTTCCCTTCAAAATCTCTTATATTTAAATCTATATTTTTTTTAAAAAAGAAATCTAATATTTCTTCTTTCGAATCATCAATATATCTATCTCTTAATAAATAATGAATAGGTCCCTTCCCATCATTATCTATTTGGTTAATATCAGCACCTTTTTCGACTAATAGCTCTATTATTTCTAGTGGACTGTTATTTACTGCGTAACTCAAAAGATTTTTCGAATTATTGTCTATAGCATTAACGTCTGCCCCCATACTAAGAAATGAGTTTACTATTTCTTTATTCCTTATCTCTAAAGACTTAAATATGACTTCTCTTCCTTCAAAATCCTTTAGTTTTATGTCGGCACCTTTAAGAATTAACAATTTTATTGTTTTTTCGTCAATTCCATGATAAGACAATGCTAACTCTAAAGGACTCTCATTGTCGTCACTTTTTACATTTATAAGTTTTTCTATTCCATTTACTTCAAATATTTCTGTCCACAATTCTCTATTTATATCGTTAGAATCGAATATTTTTGTCAAGATTGTATCTCCATACATGCTTTTCGTGTTCAAATCCAACCCTTTACTTATTAAAAAATTCATTTTTTCCAAGAAATCATCTTTCTCTGTATAATCAAACAATAAATATTCCCATAATCTATTTTCATCTGTATCATAGCCATTAATATTTACTTTGTTTTCAAAAACCAAATTCATAAGTTCTTTGTTGTTAGCTCCCAACAAATATTCCAAAGCTCTTAATTTTTCTTCGTTATTTAAGCTCTTTAATATTTCTTTTATAATATCTTTATAATCATTTTCTATTGCATAATATAGCACAGCCATTTTATCTATATATTTATTATTTTTAAGTATATAATTCAGTTCTTTAATTCTCTTTTTTTTCAACAAATCATAGATTTTATCATAATCTTCCATATTAGGCTCTATCTTTGCAAGTCTCAGTATTTCTTTATCCTTTATTTCATCAGCTACTGTACTACTTTTTTTATTGGTACAAAATATATTTATACATATAGCTAAAAACAATAATAATTTTTTCAATTTCCCTCCTATTTTTTCATATATTTTTTAAATAATTCATCTATTTCTTTTATATTAAATTGTTTTACATAATCGTATGCAGTATATCCATTTTCGTCTACATAATTAATATCTAACTTAAATTGCAAAAGAAATTCTATCACTTCGCTACTTCCATTATTTTCGATGGCTACCGTTAATACCGATTTTTTATTGTCTATTTTATTAAAATCAGCTCCCTTTTCTTTTAAAAAAACAATAGCTTCCTCACTTACATTTTCATAATTAAAACTACAAAAATTTAACATTACATAATAAAGAACTGTTTTCCCATATTCGTCTTTTCTATTTATATTTAGACCTTTATCTAAAAAGTAATTAACCATAGCTTTATTATTTTTTATTGCCGCCCTAACAAACATATTTTGTTTTATTCTCTCTTTTTTTTCAATGTCTTTTTCGTTATCAATAATAAATTCAGCTATTTCAGGTCTATTATAATTCGTAAGAATATCAAAAATATAAATTCCATCTTTAGATTCTTTATTTGTAAATAACGATTTAAACATTTCTGAATTGTTTTCATCTGGAGCTTTACTAAAAACTTCTACATCCCTCTCATAATTTAATAAATTATATTTTTTCAATATCTCTAAAGCTTTTAAATTATTCCAACTTATAACACTACAAAACATATTTTCTTGTAGGTTTTTATTTTTAAAATTGTAATTAGTATTTAAAAAAATTTCAAACTCATCTAATTTATTATTTTTAACAAATTCATTTATTGTAATAGATAATAAATCATTTACATCTTTATTGTTTTCTATCAATAATTTCTCAATGTTTTTGTCGGTCATAAAATTGGTGATTTCTTTAGAATCTAGATATTCTGAACATATCTCAATTTCCTTAATTAAATTTTTCGAATATTCATAATCTTTTTTTTCTGCCGCAAGAACCAATAACTTGGTTTTCAATTCTTCACCTATCTTTATTTCTTTATATTTTTCAAGTATTTCTTTGACTTTACCATATTCCCCACAACTTAGATAATAAAAAATTATATCATTTAACATTTCTTGATTTAAGATACTTTTATTTGAATCTACTTGTAAAATATAGTTTATTTTTGCAGATAAGTCTTGATTATTTGGATAAAAATCCAAATAATCTAATCTACTAGTTTTATCAAAAATAAGAGAAAAAATTTCAAAAGAACCTTGTTCAAAAGCCATGTTTAGCAAATCTAAGCTTTCTATACTAATTTTTTCCGCTTCCGCATTTTTTAACAATTCTTTTACGATATTATCGCTATCCATCGGTATTCCTTGATAAATCCAATCTTTATAATTTTGTTTATCTTCACCCAAAAAATTATTTTCTTTATAATAATAAAATAGTTTGACATCATCTAATTCCAATAAATGCTTTAATAACCCATCTTCAAAATATCCAATATTTTTAAAATTTTTAAGAGCTTCCAAATTTTTACTCAGTATAGCCTTTGTAAAAACAAGCTCAAATTCGGCATTATTACACTCTTGAGTAATATATATTTCCGTTATTTCTTTATACTTCTTTTCATCATAAAGTTTAATTAAATTAATATCCTCTTGTGAATATATGCTTATTATTAACAATAAAAAAACTAGTACTTTTTTCATTAAATATTTTCTCCTCCATTGTAATTATTCATTTAATAAAATGGTTTTACAGTTTCTAATAATTCTTTAACTTTAATATCATCAATACAAATTTCGGAAATTTTTTTACCTGATGTTTTATAATCATTTTTGATTAGAAATTGAATCATATCAAAATTCCCACCCTTAATTGCATTAAGAAGTAATTCATTATTAAAATCATAATCTTTAAGTACTATTCCTTTTGAAATTAAATATTCAATTATTTTTATATTTCCTGAATAAATTGCATCATAAATTATCTTTTGCATATCTATTTTAGGATTTTTTTCATATAATGTTTTAAATATTTCTAAACTTATATATATATTAGCTAAATCTAAAGGAGAGTAACCATTATTATTTGTCATTTCTATATCAAAATTATTGTCTATACAATATTTAACTAAAAATAAATTGTTTTCCATTACAGCTTTATGAAGTAAGGATTCATTTTTTTCTTTATCAATATACTTAAAGTTTGCATTAATACTCTTAAAATAATCTATCATTTCTATACTATTTATCTTTGCCAATACATCAAACATTAAAGTATTATCATCAAAATTATGAAGTTCTTTCATATAAAATTCATCATTTCCTAGAAAAAATTTAAGCATTTCAGTCTTGTTATTTTCTATTAAGAATTCAATGTTTTCAAATCTAAAAAGAGTATATTCTTTTTGAAACTCTTCTTTATGATTATATATAAATTTTATGGCATCAATATAATTGTTTTCCAATAAATATTCTATATAATCATCATCTGGTTGAATATATTCATTTAATCTAATCAAATCATAATAATACTGAAATTTTTCTGGATTATTTCCATATATAAAAAATAGCAGATATGCATATTTTTTTTCTATTTCTTTAGTGAGCTTTAAGCCGTTTTTAATTAAGTAATCTAAAATATCTAAATGATTGTATTGAAAACCTCTATCATCATTTAACATAAGATTTACAACACTTTTTGAATTTACAGACAAACCATTTTTAATAAGAATGTCTGCCATATACAAATTGGAATCCATTAGTGCTGTACATAACAAATTATTTCCATATTCATCTTGATAAGTCAGAGGAATTCCTTTTTTAATTAGGTATTCTGCTACTTCGATATTTCCAGAATCAACTGCATAATAAAGAGATTTTTTATCCAATTTTGCTCCCTTTTTTATGAAAATTTCTATTATTTCAACAGCCTTAGAACTAGAATTCGTTATGATATATTCAATATTTTCTTTGAAAATCATGACTAATTGGCTTGAAGTTAAAGAACCATTATTTATAAGATAATTAAAATATTCGTACCCTCCTTCTTCAAGGCTATCTAATAGACACTCCACTTGAATCTTTTCATTCTTGTGGGAGGGAATATTTAAAGTAAGCAGATATTTAAAAATATCAAAGGAGTCAAAATTAATTGCCATTTTTAATAAATTTCCTTCGGAATTTTTATTAAAATTCTCACAGTTGAATCCGTTTTTAACTAAAAATTTAAACAACTCTAGCTTATTCTCTTCAATAATATCACGTATCATATAATAATTATCAGATTCAGGAATCTGAATTTCTATTCCTTTTTTTGCTAAGATTAAAGCAACATCTAAATTTCGCTTATCCAGTGCATAATAGAAATTATTATATCCATCAAGATTTTTATGTTTAAATGGTAATTTTTCTACCAAGATATCTGTAATCTTAGAGAAATCACTCCTCAAAGAATGAAATAATAAATTATTTCCTTTCTTATCCAAAACATTTATATCTGCTCCCTCATTTAAAAGCATTTGAAATATTGTGTAATTATTATTTTCTACTGCATAAGTTAATGAACTATAACCCTTAGAATCTTTTAAATTAATATTCAAATCTTTGGCAAGTAGATATTCTACAAGTTCGATATTTTCAGTTTCAATAGCTTTCATTAAAACAGATTTTCCAAAAGTATCTACATAATTTAATCTATTACTTTTTAATAATAGATACTTAGTTAGTTCATTATTATTTTCTTCTATGGCATAATCTAAGGCATCTTTCCCTTCTCCATCCTTAATATCAATTTTTGCTTCATTTTCAACAAGATAAATAGCTGATTCATCATTACCAAATTTTATAGTTTTTATAAGAGGTGTTGTATAATTTCTTCCGAGCACTTGATTTATGTCTGCTCCTTTTTTTACAAATTCTTTAATAATGTTCAAGTTTCCATTTTGGGCAGCTAATAGAATTGGAGAATAACCATTCTCATTAAAAAAATTGAGATTACTAACTTTTGAAATTGTATTTAATATTAACTCTTCGTTATTGGTCTCTAGAGCATGAAACAGAAGTTCTTCCTGTGTAAAATTACTATTTATCAAAATATTTAAAAAATCTTTATCGCCATCAGTCAAATCTCGTGGGGAATCTCTATCGGAATTTTTCAACAAAGGATTAACACCTAAACCACAAAGTAGCTTTGCTAGCTCTTTATTATTTGCCTTAACAGCATAGTGAAGATAATTGTTTCCTTCAGAATCCCTTCTAGTTACATCTATTCCTTTTTCTATAATCTCTTTTGCTAAAGAATCCTGTTTTTCTTCTATTAGCAACATCAAGGCATCCTGTCCGGATTTATTAATTAGACTAGTATCTGCGCCATTAGCAATTAGCAATTTTGCAATATCAAGTTTATGATATTTTATGCTATACATAAAGGCTGTGTTTCCACTAAAGTCGATAGTATTAATATCTACACCTTTTTCTAGTAAAAAACTAATTATTTCATTAGAAAAATTTTCATTAGTAATAATCTCTGATAATATATCCTCCTGATTCTTCTCAATCTGATTATCTTCAACAACTAGATAATCTATTTCCTCTGTTTTTAAAATACTCTCTTGGGAAAATATACTTATTGCAACTATTAAAAAAAATAAAATTCTCTTCATTATTTAACTCCCTTACTTTTTAAATATTTAATTATAGCACTATCATCGGTAAGCGAAAGAAGAGATTGCCCTTGCTCAGTTTTGTATTTCAAATCTGCTCCTTTTGACACCAAATATTTCACTGTATCTATTGCGCCACATTCTACCGCAATAGATAAAGGAGTTTTTCCAATATTTTTACTATTAATATCAGCTTTATTTAAAACTAAAAATTTAGTTGTTCCCAAATTAAGGTCATCACCAACATAACTATGAATAGGATCCCAACCATAAATAGATTTTTTATTTGGTGAAAATCCATTTTTAATCAATAATTTTAAGATTTTCTGAGATTCCTCTTCAGAAAACTTTTGAACTAGTGCTAAAGGATTACATTTATAGTTTTCCTCTAATCCAAAATACCCTTTATTCATTAGCAAAAGTTCTAAAATATCACTATTTGCGTAAACTAAAGCAAAATCACAATTTGTCAATTTACTTTTATCTACATTATTAACATTAGCTCCTTTTTCTATAAAATATTTTACAAGCTTGGTATCATTATAAATTACCGCATAAGTTAAGGCTGTCCCGTTTCCAAAATTCTTTTCTTCTAAATTAGCTCCATTTTTTAGCAAAACATCACATACTTTACTTTCATCTTCTACTTTTTCAACAAAATTATCTTCTTTTAATTTTATATTACTATCAGCCAATCCAGCTATATAAGAAGCAAATGCAAAGCTATTATAATCAGATAAAACAACAATATCTCTGTCTAATTCATCTATAAAACTGTATTTTATTTCTAATTCAGTAATATATATTGAGCTAAGGTATTTAGCTTGCACACTCTTTGCACTTAACATAAGAGCTGTTTCCCCTTTGTTATTCTTGTTATTTACATTTAGACCTTTTTCAATAAACAATTGAGTTAATTTAGAATTTCCAGAACGAGCTGCCAGCATTAATGCTGTATTTCCTTCAAAATCTTTTGTATTAAAGTTTACGCCTTTAGACAGCAGAAATCTTGCTAAATCATAATCTCCATTTGCCGCAGCGAATAATATAGCATTTTGCCCTTCAACGTTTTCAAATTCAGCAATTTTTGGATAATTTTCCATTAATTGAATAAAGAGAGCTTTATTATTTCTCAGAAGTTTACAAGCATATGGTTCTTCTTCAGATTCGTCATAACTATCTTTAGCTTCATGTTCAACGAATAAAAGATTTGGGAATTTTTTAAAAAGATATTCCTGAACTTCAGGATAATCCCCTTCAATAATACTTTCAGTAGCATAAGTCGATAAACTGGAATAATCAATAAGTAATTTTGCAATTTCAACTTGGCCTGATTCTAGACTTTTTATCAATAAATTATCACTAACTGGAATAAAACCCTTTTCCAAAAGTTTTTTTATAACATGATAGTTTTCTTCTTCTTCAGCCAAGTCAAAATCATCTCTTGAATCTGGATCCAAATTTACAATGGCTCCTAAGCTTAATAAGTAATCAAAACAATCATTTGACTTTGTAATAATTGCATATTCAAGGGGAGTTTGCTCGTAATCATCCTTAAGATTTATATCTATATTATTTTCTACAAGAATTTTTAATATATCAAGTTTTTTGTAATGTATTGCCATCTCAATAATTAAAAATCCTTCACTATCTTTTAAATTTACATTTGCTCCATTTTTTATAAGTTCCTTAACTATTTCTTTATTATCTTTAACAATTGCCAGAGTAAGTGGACTTATGCCATCTTTATTGAATGTATTTAAATTTTTAGTTTTTTTAATTACTTCTTTGATTTTTACATTATTTCCTTCTTTTATCGCATCAAAAATATCATAACTTTCTTTTCCTAATATAATTTGCGACAATAATAACAACAATAAACAGAGTTTTTTCATTCTTCTACCCCCACTATGGCACCCTCTGCAATAAAGGTATCTCCATTTTTTAGTTTAGTTATCGTATAAGCTTCTTCTATAGATTCAGATCTACTTATATCTTTCACTTCTCTTTTCAGTAAGATTCCATTGCTATAAAAACTAATAAAGTCCCCTATTTTAATTTTTTCAATATTATCAAATCCTTGGTACTGCTTTGAACCTTCTGGATTAAAGCTAAGCCAACCATTTTCTCCTGAAAAAGGATGATCATCGGTAACTTTTATAACTAAATCATCAAATTTATATTTTATGAAATTATCATGCATACTCTTCTCTAATTTTAAAATTTTACTACTTTGAAAAATTTTAGTGTTTCTATTAAAAGAAAGAATTTCATCTTCTTCTTTTAAATCTTCGATATTCTTTAAACTTTTATCCGACATTGTTATTTTTGTTCCCTTTGGAAAACAATGAACACCTATACCATCAAAATTTATTTCTGAAATAACAGTATCATCATATTTTGTTCCCTTATAAACTTCTATTATCTCAAATCTCAAAACATAATTTTTATCTTTTTGAAACTTTATGGGTGATACTTCAAATCTTTGTTCTGAATAGATATCCTTTAGATTTAGAAATCCATAAACTTCGCCGTTTATATATAATTTTAATTTCTTCGCCCTGTTATTTTCTAGATATAACTTCCTATTTTTTACATAACCATTGCTTATTACAAAGGCAGTTGCAGGTGCTGAATTCTTAAAATAAAATTCTATCCACTCTCCAATTCCATCTCCTTCCACTCCTTCTACCCAAGAAGTTTTGTAGCTAAAATCATGAATGTAATATGGAAGGTAAGCTGTATTTCCAGAGGCTTCTCCTAAATAACTGGATGCTCCAAAACCAACGGGTCCTCCTCCTTCATACCAATTACAACCATCTGTTATTGTCTGCCAACAATCAGACCAAGTTTGGTCAACTGAGTTATATAATTTTTTCTCTTCCTTGCTTAAGTCTTCATATTCAATTTCTTTTTCGCTCATTTTAGATAAAAGCATTTCAAATTTTTTATAATTTTCATTAAACTTTTGTTCTTCTTCATTACTAAAGTTTAACTCTTTTAGACTAACTGGAAATAAATTTATAATTTTATTCTCCGCTAAAATTACTGTTAAAAGAGATAAAAACACTATTATTTTTTTCATTTTCCCTCCGACTATACAAGAATAATTTCTATACTAAAATATACAAAATAAAATATATAATAAAATATATAATAAAATATATAATAAAATATTTCTAAACCGCCTTAACTTCATATTCCTTCATCTGTTTTTACAAGACTGAAAAAACGTTTAGCTATAGTACGAGACTTGAAAATACTTCTTGCCATAAAAATAAGATTTCTTATTATTTCATCTTCCCCTATAATTTCATCACTCAATTCGGGATTATCACTGTAAACTCTTAAATAAGGATTCTCTTTTCTCAACTTTTCTAGCTCCAATGAAATTTCAATTGTTAAGTGGTTTGGCAGAATTTTTATTTCTACAGGAGCAGTCTTTATAACTTTTGCAATTATACAATTTCTCTCATTAAAATAAATACATAAATAATTCTGGTCTGATTCATTCTTATACATATGATTTAATAATCTTGACTTTTCTATAATATAAGCCTTTCTAAAGGTTAAAGTAATTAATTTACTTAGTAGCATGTATATTTCATCAGTTGTAAAATCATCATGCTTCAATCTTACAATTTCATTTGAAGTTGTAAAAAGTCTATTTAATATTGAAGTCATTTTCATAATTTGTTTTCTAAATGAATCTATAAACTCCTCGTCTATAAAATTAACTGTAGGAATATTGGGAAAAGTTGTAAAGTTGAATTCTTTCTCAACACTTTTTTTTATATTAATTTCAGTAACTTTGATTTTCTCAGTATTCCAAAATGCTATGTATTTCATCTGTCTCCTTAATGATTCTAATTCTTTTAAATTCTAATTCCAAACCATGTGTCCTCTTCCTATATATCCCTTTTTCCCACTCTCAGATTCTATCAACAGTATGTCATCTTCTATTTTCAATATCTTAAAGTTTTCTCCGTATTTTAATATTCCGTTAATATCATCTGGTGATTTTTTCCATATATCACTAAGATTTTTTATTGTTGCTTCTTCCCTGCTATAGTAATAATTATATGCGGACTCTAATTGTTTAAAAATTAAATTATTTTGATAATTATTTTTATATTTTTTCCCAATAATTTTCGAATTAATAATCCATTCTTTTTTTATACAGTCATAGTATCTAATAAAATTGAGTTCGCTTGCCTTCATATTATAAAAATCATCACAAGCAAGAATTGTATCCCACCAAGAATAAAGTTTATTATTTTTATATCCATATAAACTTGAAAAATGATCATCAAACATCTGAATTATTTTATTTTTACTATATCTATATAAGATTGTCGAAGGGTCTACTCCGTTATCTGAATAGCCTAACCCTAGCAGAATCTCATTATTGTATTTCAAAAAATCAATATAATAAACATTTTGAAAATCTATATTCTCTATTACTTTACTATTAATTTTTAGACCTGTAAGAATATTTTCATATTCCCCTTTTTCTTTTGATAATTCAAACAACTCTTTCTTTCCATCATTGTCTAAATCAATTTGAAAATCTTTTGCATCGCTAACTTCAATAGAATAAACTAAATTCTTATCAAATGAATCTTTGGCTTCTAATGTTATATCCTTAAAACTTTTAGCGCACAAAATTTGTAATAAAATCATAAATACTAATACTTTTTTCATAAATTTCCTTTCCATAAAACTTTTTAATTTTTTGTATTTTTATCTACCTCAATTAGTTATACAGAAGTATTTTTTTTCAGTACATCTTGAACTCGTTTAGGCAATTTTTCTTGTTTATTTAATTCCTGAGAATATTTGTAGTAATTTTTATACATCTCTTCAAAATCTAATTTGCTTTTACTTTTTTCATATTCTCTGTTATAACAATCTCCTAATCCTAAATAAATTTCATTATTTTCTATAGGCATATTTTTGAGTCTTTTAAATATAACAAAGGCTTCTTCAAATCTATTATTTTCAATCAACAAATTGGCATATTGAAATAAATAGTTGCCATATTCTTCCACAGATATTTCTAAAGGACAGTATTCAGTAATTTTTTTAATTCCTTCTAACTCCAATTCTTTAATTTTATTCGCCGCATTTTCATTGTTTTTAAAAATTTCGTCGATGGTTTTATAGTCTAAATCTGCTAATTGTATTCTTCTTTCATCAAAGTCTGTTATGATTCCATTGTCTATAGTACTAGGAAAATAAGTAAAGTCAATTACTGCATACACTTCATAAATAAAATCTGCATAAACCAAATCATATTTTACAAGTAGCTCAACTTTATAATCACTATTAACTTTTTTTATATTGCTTGAGAGTATCTTAAATTTATGTATATCCATTGATTTATCTGATACCTTCTCAATAAAATCCTTGATATGTGTAACAACTTCTTTATTTTCTATAAAAACATCTGTTTCAAAAATTTCTTTTTCACCCGTAATAGCTTTGGAATAATTATCGATAAATCCATATAAACTCTGTGAATCTTTTGGATTAACAAATTGTTTATTAATTAAAAAGCTATTACTCATACTATAATAATCTTCATTATAATTTTTAGTATCATACATGAAATTCTCCATTTCATTAACTCCATGCATTACATAAGATATTATTTTCCCTTCACTAAGCTCTGCAAGTATTTTTGTTTCTCCATCATAAATTGTCCAATTACTTAACTCTAAATATTTAAAAACTCCATTTTCGTAATATTGAGTTTGTATACTTCCGCTTTCTCCTGTAGGAGAAACAGACTCGTCAGAAACTGAAATAATATTTCCAAAATTATCATAAGAAATAGTATAATCAGACATTTCACACTCTTCTATCGCTATATTATTTTCATAATAATAATCATAAGTTGAACTTTTTTCTATATCTTTTGTTATAGCCTTAATTTTTGTTTCCAACTCTGCCTTTAGCTTTTCTTTTTCATAGTCTTTTGGTATAGTAACAAGATTTTTCCCGTTATATATATAAGCCTTTGTTGTATAAACATCGTTTATTTCACATATAAAGCCAATATAGATTTGATTGTTCTTTTTAGTCAAAAGAAAAGAATCAATAGTATACTCTCCTACAGGTTGAAACATATTACCATCTATAATAATAGCATTTGGAATTTTACTATTAAATTTTATTATCTCTTTAACTCCATCATTATTTAAATCTAATTTTGTATTTTCAATAGAAAATCCTATGGTATCTCCCTCTTGTAACTGATTTTGCTTATATTCTTCTGAAAAAATCAATTCGCTTATTATCAACAATCCAAAAAGTACTTTTTTCATAATCCTCCTATGTATTTTTCATAAATTTATAATTTCCATCAGAACTTAACATTAAAATATTTTTTATTTCAACCAATACTCTGACAGATAAAATTATATCAATTTAAAATAAAAATATCAATTTATTTTAAATTTATTCAACAAATATATTTTATATAATTTTTATAAAATTATAATGCTTCACAAGTAAATCATTGATAGCAATTACTTTATAAAATAAAAATAACCTTGTTTTTTTGAAAATAGAATGCAATAAGTTTTATACAAAAGAAAATAAAGAAGAAAATGCATTATTATGAAAATTGAAAATTATAAGAAATTTCTTAAAGGCATAAAAAAAGAGGCTACTTTTCAAAAGTTAGCCTCTTTTTTCTTCTACCTCATATTCATTTTAAATTCCCTATATTTTTACTATGATGTATCGCATATGATGAAAATGCTACTATTTTTAGTATTAATGCAACATATACCAAATACACTAGTTCTTTTACCTCAGGAGCAAATAGAATAGCCATAATTGCTATTGAAAACACTAACGTCGCTATTTTACCAAATTTATTAGCAGGAACTACGTATTTTTCTTTTCTAAAATACATATATAATCCTAACAAAATCATA
>RRZU011444845.1_pt1 | contig 14089 bp, 8 predicted proteins | sample 2165561 | NCBI WGS metagenome assembly RRZU01 (sample SAMN10456909, study PRJNA506462) | wastewater metagenome | isolation source: wastewater sludge | place: USA: Moscow, Idaho
CCGATTCTTCTCAGAGGCCAACTGCCCGACAAGCTTCTGCCGCTGACGGGCAATCAGGCGCAGTTCCCGCAGCTTGGCCGACGGCACGAACGAGCCGCGCAGCAAACCAGCGCGCGCCAGCGTCGCCAGCCAATGGGCATCTGTCGCTAACGCCGTCACCGTTCCTTGCTCACTTACCAATTCAATTCCGAACGTCGAACAGAAATGCAGAATATCGACTCGGTTGACGAACTTAACAGACTCTTTTCCGTACCGCGAGTCGAAATGAGTGGCATTTACGTGCCCGCAGCCGGCACTCGCAGATCTCGAGTCCGCCGCACTCAAGCCCCTAAGGTTTGGGTAAAGGTATTGCAGAAACCAGAACGTCGAGAAAGCCCCCCCTTCTGCGTGGTTCTGCCGCGTAAGCGGGCATACGACCAGTTGTTCACTCCAGAGGCGAGTTCATACCGACAATCTTCTAGACATCTCGATTTCTCGAACCGGTATTCGCTTCAAACAGACTACGCACAATCTGCATCCAAACGGCTAAGGCACGCATGGCCGCAACCCACTGCCCCACCATAGAACTTCGACAAACAGATTGAAGCGCAGTCTTAAGGAACACTCACACGAACTATTCAACTCAAAGAAGTAGGTGCACGAATGAACTCAATGAACTTCACGAAATCCCAAAAAATCCAGTATTGGCTGGCTATAGCAATGGGGGTCATTTCAATACTGTTGTTGGTATTGCTAATAGCACTTGAACTATCGCGGCCCTGCTTACCGTAGAAAGAGCCACAGTCCTGCTGCAGGCCATGCAGCAGCGACTAAAGCACAGCCAATGGTGATTACTGAGAAAGGTCCAAGTTGATGAGCGGCAAGCCTAGCAAATAAGGCAAACATCACCATTCCTGATAATGAAAGGGCCAACGACACAATGTTCGAATAGTCCGAAAGAATATAGTTCACATCAACCATCCAGAAAGAAAGGTGGCATCATTATCGAATGCCATGGTCTTGCATAGGTTCATCACCCGCTGTTCCCTGCCGTCGGTAGTTACAGTTAGTTCGGAATTCAAAAGCAGGATTTAGGTTACTTCCAATAGGGCGGCCAACTCTGGATGATGAGGATAGTCGTCGAGCGCCGCTTTAACCAACGCTTGACGGCTGATTCCGGATCCTCCTCCTCCGAGCTTAAGTGTCCGGATCGCAGAGAACCAGTTTGCACGTCCTGTTCCACTTAGTTTGAGACGGGAAATATCTCCTCCAGCACGCGGCCAGATATCTTGGTCGTTAGGACCGGCTGGGTACAAGTCGGCCATGATTGTTTCAAGCTCGCGCCAAGCATCAGATGCGCCTTGTTGGAAATCGACAGCCTTTACTCCGCCACGCTCAAGCGCAATTGGAAAGTTGCTCTCCAAATCTGAGGCTTTAAAGATGGGATGCTGACGTCCGGGCACGCTTCTGGCAACCTGTTCGGCCACGTAGTTGAACACATCGAAAACGCGAATGAGCCCATCGCCATCTGTATGAGCCTTTCCGCGCAAAGCCTCAAGTAGTCGGCACGTAAAGACACTATTGCGATCCTCCCGTAGGACAAGAGACGTCTCGTTCGCTCTCGATGAGGCCATGATGACACGGCCAGTCCCCTCGGCCAGACGCTGCAGGGATTTCTCGTCGAAGCCAAAACGGACATCTCCATCCAGATCGCATTTAAGCACACTGACTCCCCCAGCGTGACAAGCGTCTATGAGCACGAGCAAGCGTCTGGCCCTGATCTTGGACAAGGCCGCCGAAAAATCTGCTTCCGAAAGCGTAGTGTTTTTCAGACTCCCAAGCTTGCTGTCGAAAGACACAAGCGCACTCGTCTCGTCTGTACCTTGCCGAAGGCGTGCACCATGTCCTGAGAAGAAAATCACGACCGTATCGTCCGGACGTGCGACGCTGGCGAGATCGCCAAGCGCGTGCTTGATGGCAGACAGAGTGGCCTGATCATTGAGCAGTATGCGGACATTTGCTGCGGGAAAGCCGCAATAGTCACTCGATTGCAGAACTGAGGCCACATCGCGCGCATCATTAAGCACTGCTTCGGGGAGACTACTTACCTCGTCGTAGTTTGCAACACCGATCACCAACGCGCGCCCCTTATCGAACTCCACAGTTACTAATCCTTTCAGTTTGGTTTCACGACGAACTCATCGGTAACCGCCGAACTCGCGGTCATCCGCAAGGAAACTCACATCCGTGTTCGCGACATAGTCCTTCTTCATTTCGCGTAAAAGCGTCTCAATGCAGGGACGTCCTCCGCGACGAATATGCCTTAATGCCTCACGCCAGCGGGAGCGCCCGTTACCTCCCCAGCGGAGATCTGCATCCTCTCCGCCTGCCCGCTCCCAGAGGCCGTTTTGGTCAGGACCGGACGGGTAAAGCTGCGAGGCTAGATCTACAAGCGAGTCCCATTTCTCCGCAGGAGTGATCTGCGACAAATCGTATAACCACCGATCTATATAGCCAATTAGCGAGACGCAGGCCAGTAGTGCCGGTCGAACATCCTTACGTCCCCTGCGCAGTATCCGAAGCAAGTCATCCACCACACCCAGCCACCGCCGTTTGGCGACAAGTTGCCCAAGTATCTCGGCGTCAGTCTGCGGTACTTGGTGCGTGCGTTCGATAGCATTGTCCAACCAACGACGGAACCGATTCTCGTCGAACTCACCTAGTACACCCACTAGTTGAACGGCCTGCGCAATGCGGTTACTCACAAAGCGCTCGAGAACGGTGTCAAGCGTGGGATTACTGAGAATGGCTTCGCATAGTACTGGCTCGACGGAAGAGCATACGAGGCCAGCCTCAGCATTTTGTAGCCATGCTGTCGCGGTTGCATGAAGCAGACGGCCTCGTGCGGGAGAGAGAAGTTTGGACCACAATTCGGTGCGATGGGAAAACGTGCTCAGCTCGCCAAGCGGCGTATTCGCAATACGATCTATCAGTTCTGGTGGGACGACAACACCGTTGATGAAGTCGACGAGCACTTGGTCGAATGCACTGCGGGGATCGGCTGGGCCACGCCAGGCGTCGAGGTTTTGTTCCAGCGCTGCTGACCAGACGGCACGCGCCTGGTTGTTCGACATGTCAATCGTGGCTAGCAGTTCGGGGGTCTTTGCTACAACATCGGCCGCAAACATTACCAGCCTCGGGTCGCCTACTTCGACAGCGCAAGCAACGACTTGAGCGGGCATTGCACGCATAAGCGCCATACGTACCCCGTCATTCGCAGGCTTTGGTTCAACGCTCACAACGAGCCTAACAGCCTCCATCGGTGTGTAGGCTGCTGCCGCAGAAGCGCCATACAGTCGGTACAGCCCCTTTCTTTCTGCGTAGGCAAGAATGGGCTTCACGGCGCTGCGCCCGATCTGCGTAGGCGCAACTTGAACTAGACGATCCTCTAGCTGCTTACTCCCACCGAGATGCGACCAGAGTGGCTCGGTGAGCCCGGGATCGGCTTCTGCCCAGCGCCACAAAGCCACAGGAAACGGCTCCACGCTCTTCCGAGCTGCCCCCGACAACCCTTCCAGCACTGCCCGTCGCCATTCCGCTGATGCTCGGTCGACCTTTAGCGCATCCGTTACGACGTGTCGAAACGCCACATCTTCTGTTTCCAAAAACCGGCTATCGGCCACTCTATGCACTAGTGCCGCCCAAACTCGTTCGGACTGAGCAAAGCCACGCAACTGCAGATTGCGTAGTGTGAGAATGTCATTAGGACTAGCATTCTCGAGCAAGATCATGAGGTGGTTAAGAAGATCGCCTTTCCCCACTTTTCCGTTGCTTGGTTCAGGCGAAAGACGCTCGACCAAGCGGACGGCAGCTATCGCATTACCAATTGAGTCCGGCTCAAGCACTGCGAGCCGGAACGCCTGCTCCAAAAGAGCTAACTCGCTGAAGCTTGAGGGTTCCGCCCCGATGGTATCGGCAAATATACGTACTGGCTCCCCAGCTCCATCACCGCTGAGTAATCCCGACGCCAGCGATTGAGTGTTGCACACAAAGCGATCAAGCAGTCGGTGACCTTGCCAGCGCCCGACAAGGCTGGCGGGTATACAAACCAATGCCGGCAAAGGAGTCTCAACGAGATCGCCCGGCCCGAAGCTCAACCGGAAACTGAAGCCACGGCGCAAAGCAGGCCATAATTGTCCCCAAAGAGAGACAATCAGCGACTCGAATTCTTGATAGCCTACACGAACCACTGGGCCGATAGCACCGCGCGCAACAAGCGCGGCCGCCGTCACTGAAAGCTCGGAAACGGCGGGTGGAAGCGTATTACCTAGAACGATATTGAGTGCCGAGACTTCCGCAGGCACTTTGGGCTCAGTGACTAACTGTTCGAAGACCGGCCGCAGGTCCAGGGTGGTGGTGATGACATCAATTGGCGCGATTATGGCGTGCGATAGGACCATCCCCGCACGCCCGGCAGTCGGATCTCGGAAGGTCCGCGCGATAACGTACCTATCACGATATGGGAAACCCGATACGAATGGCGACCAATCCGCACCAGGCGGCGCATTGTCCGGTAGGTCCAGACGAGGCGCGAGCTCGATAGCAAGCAAGTGGTCGCCACTCGCCGCCCGCAGCCCGTGGCCGCCTTTCACTTCGCCAAAGAATGCCTGCTCAATAATCATTATGCCAGCGACTTTGCTTGGTTCTTAGGCCAAACAGTCGAGAAGCAACTCGACAGGTACTGTGAGATCCGGAGAGTGTGACCCGTCCGACTTCACTACATAGCCGAACTCCTCTGGCCCACGGCAAATGTACTCAGCGTCGCGCTCATTGGGGCTGAGTGGGCGCTCCAAGGCCGACAGCCCAAGCACCATCGGTACATACCAGTTCGATCGAATGTAAGCCGCGAGCATTGGCAACCTCGATTCGAGTACGGCGGCAGGCGTGCCGTCGAATCCAAGCTCATCCCAGCAGGTAAGAAGGACACCAAGTCGTGGCCGAGGAATCGGGCTTTCCGTTACTGCCCCGACAAACCTCAACATCTGAAGTAGCTCGATGAGTCTTGCCTGATCGGAGACGTGCACTTCACAGTTTTCGACTGACTTCCCATGAAGGTTACCGAGTGGGCGCGAAAAGATATCATCACCAACACGTGTCTGCTGAAGCCGGATCAACAGCAGCCACGATTGGGCGGCCCGGATGCGATCTTGCCAGGAGTTGGGCACCCGGCGTGAGGTAATCATCGTCTTGATCTGTTCGCCGCCGTAGTCGGGCCAGACGAGGTTAGCCTGACGCCCCGCTTGGTTTACGACCGGCCAGACACTATCGACATAGATGGAAGTCGCCGTGTGATCAGCAGCGCGGCCTTCGTTAAGCGCCTCAAGCGCCGCCTCAAATGGCTGGAGATTGGTAGCAGCTCCATTCATTCGGAGTAGGCCATCGCCTTTCATTAGGCGCTGCAACAATTGCGCTCCATAGTGCGTCTTTCCGACGCCGCTCTCGCCGATGAGCAGGATGGAATTACCAACTGTATTCACGATTGTCTTGCACCGTACATGAAGAGCGGGTCATGGCAACCGCTGGTCGGCAGTGGGAGTAGGAGGCTGGCACGCCGCATCTCCAGTATCCAGTTCAGGAGCTCGATCAGACCAGTGCCGTTCCCACAGCTCTCCGCACCACTCGATACCACGCTGACCGAGAACTCCACTGCGTCAGGCATAGTGCCTATCACTGCATCGCGTACGGCTCGCTCCATTTCCGGCGCAACAGTAACGTCCGATTTTGTCCAGACCAGTGCAATTGGCCGCCCTCGTCGTTCATCGGCCAGCCGGCGAGCTAGGAGCCGTAGCGCATTGCGCGCTGTACCCATGTTGTCGCCTGACAAGGCTTCCCGATCTGCAACAACGAGAAAGACGTCGGCGCGGTCAGAGATCCAGCGCGCACCTGTTCCTTCCGCCGAATCACGGTTAATTGCCCACTTCTGGAACCACTCACCGGGTGCATCGGTGAATAAATAATCCATCGACCGTGCATCGTTGGCATCCCAGAACGCCAAGTGGAGCAAACCTGGAGCTCGTCCATTTCGGCTGGTCGTATGAGGAGGAAAGGAGGGAGGCTGTCCGGGATTCCAGCGCATAGACCCAGCAACCGCCTCCCATCCAGATAGCGAGTAAGATCCCGCAAATTGACGGTTAGATGCTTGAATAGCGCCGCGTCCTAAGAGCAGATACCAGGCACCAAGCAATGTAGTTTTTCCTGCGTTTTGCGGCCCAGCGACTCCGACGATAAAGGGACGCGCACGTCCTGCAACGAAACCGAGGTCTGCTAGGCCAAGTGCGCTCCCTGACCAGGGAAGGAGCACCTCATTGGTCTGCTCGGATTCGACAGCAGTTTCTTCGGCGTGACTGCACCATTCGGGACATTGCGACAGGTCTGTATGGCCGAGGTCGCAACCCGTATCGGGCACGAAGCAAGTTCCGCGCTTGCACTTGTGCATTAGACTCAGGCCTTTCGGGTGCGCTTCGACGGTCTGGCGCCATCATTTGCTGCTCGTGCTGCCTGTAGCTCTCGAAACACCCATGTCGCCCAACCAGGCAGTGTAAGCTGCGCATCCGCCGGCACGCCGGTCAGGCGTCGGAAATCGGTATCGGAATCGGCTGCCGGAGCATAAGGATGGGCAACCAATGCCATGATCGGCCCTCGTCCATCAGGAGGGCCGATCATGGCGGCTCCTGCATCACGGAGCATGGCAAGGTTTTCGTTTGTCTGCGCTTCTCGGATCAAGTCACGGATCGCAAATGTCTCTTCCAGCTCGACAAAGGGTAAGCCGACAACGGCCTCAAACAGGAAGGCGGACACGCTGGCGGGTGAAAATGTCGGAATCTGCAGGTGAAGGTCAAATGCCATCTGGGCAGCAGCAACGGTCGGTGGAAGTTGTCGATAGCTGACGCGGATAGAGGGGGAAAACAGTGCCTCCTTCCACCACAATAGGTTGGTTCGACGCTGTAATCCGGCGGTTGCGCCACTCACAGCCATTAAGGTTGCATCGACGTATGTAGTGACGTTTGTTGCAAGGTCTCGAAATGGCTTTGACAAGTCCGCTTGCTCGACCATCGTCTTACCGACAACAGTGTCGACCACCTCGGCTATGGTTTCGGACATGCGCTTGCTAAACTCGGCGTTCCACTGGGCTGGATTACTCTGTTGCCAGTGGGGATTGCCGTTGGTTACGACATTTCCCTGTTGCGGGTCATGATATTGAGGGCCCCCAGCTGCACGGAATTGCGACAAAAGCTGTTCACGGTTGGTGCGGGCGGTTTTCACCATCGGCGCTTTGAGTTCAGGCACATCGAAGTTCATGGCTGGAGCGGTGATTGAGGAAGGTGTGGCCCACTCAGTTTCAGCCCGCGCATCCACACGTTCTTCAATAGTGGTCACGACATCAGCCCAGATCGCCCGCTCATCGCCCGCTTCCATGAATGGCAACGTGTTGCGGGCGGAGGTCGCAAAAGCTACGCCAATACGTTCGTCTTCGGCTGCCGCTTTCGTAAGTGCTTCGAGTAGCATTGCCCGAACGACTGCTATCGGCGTTCCAGAGAAGGTGTTGATATAGGTTGCCCAGCGGATTTTTAGTGCCTCAAGCACCTCGCAGACAACTGGGTCATTGGTCGGAGCTTGCGGATCAAAAGCCACCAAGGCATACGCTGTGGCTTTCGTGGGGGTTTTCTTTAAATTTCCAGCCAGATCACTAGCCGTGGCTTGGAGCTTCTCGAGCTTGGCGTCATCTCCACCAACATCGATCAGGCCGTGGCTCAAAAAGCGGAGAAGGATACCCTCAGTCATCTGCGACCCCAGTCCCTTTGGAAAAGTTATGTTTTTGTCCAGATAGGACGTTCGCCTAGACTACACCAAAACCACCATGCATACCTGCACCTCAAACCATCCCCACAATGATGGAACCCTCGAGTCATAGGGAATCTTGCTTGCCATCTTTCACTTCCTGTTTCAGAAAAGTAGTGCCTAAGCATCGACACAGCCGCAGTTCCCAGAGACGACGGAATAGTACGCAGACGGGCAAGTTGGCTACATGCCGTACGGCGCCTGTCAGATCACTGCGGTTGATCAAGAAGGCAGAGGCAAACGTATTGGCCTCGCGCTCGACATCCCGGCTACCATTCGCCACTTAGCATTTCAGCGTCGTGTACGAGTCCAACTGCATTCATTTGGATGACACGATGACGCAAGTCCTTCAGAATAGAGGAATTATTCAACCTGAAAGAATGATCAATGGCCTTTCGGCGTGTCCGTGACGATTTGGTAGGAACCACTACCATCGAGGCTCTTTTTCAAGACTTGCGTGGTCGGAAGGTAGATAGTCCATGGGGCCACCAAGTCGATCTATGGCGCACATACGAGAAAGATGCACCCCAGACCTCAGATGTCGCCATCCAGTTGCCAACTGGAAGCGGAAAGACACTAGTGGGATTAGTACTCGCTGAATGGCGTCGACGAAAGTTCGGTGAGCGAATTGTCTATCTTTGTCCAACACGGCAACTTGCGAACCAGGTAGCCAACCAGGCCAAAGAACACTATGGTTTGGAAGTCGCTCTCCTCACCGGAAGGAAAGATGATTTCGATCCGAAACTGTCCGGTGATTACTTGGCTGCGAAGCGGGTCGCTGTCAGTACTTACAGCGCACTATTCAATGTGAAGCCCTTTTTCAACGACCCCCAAGTCATCATTTGTGACGACGCCCACGCGGCCGAGCAATATGTCTCAAGCCATTGGTCCGTCGAAATATGCATGGAGGATCATCCGCAATTGCTTGCATGTCTTGCTGGCATCCTGAATAACTACTTGGAACCGCAAGCTCAAGCCCGCCTCACTGGTGAGGCAAACAGCGATATAGATCTTTCATGGTGTGACAAACTACCCTCACCGCAATGGTGCGATATCGCATCGGAGATTGCGGGAGTCATCGAAGCACACGTTGGAGAATCACGCCTACGTTTCCCTTGGAGCCAGATCCGAACGAGTCTCAACGCCTGTCATTTATACATGGGCCATGGGCGAATACTAATTCGACCTTTCATCCCACCAACGGACACGCACCTACCTTTTGCAAACGCAAGACAACGCGTTTACATGTCGGCAACTCTAGGCGAAGGTGGCGAGCTGGAACGAATATTTGGCCGTCGTCATATCAAACGTCTTGAGATTCCGAAGGGGTGGAACAAGCAGGGAATTGGGAGACGTTTTTACTTTTTCCCCGAGCGATCTCTCGACTCCGAAGCTGCGATGGCGTTGTCCCTAACAATGATGAAGGAGGCAGGACGCAGTGTAGTGCTAGTTCCCAGCGAACCGAGCGCCCGACGAATTACTGGCTTGATCCACGAAGCACTGGATTTACCCGTTTTCCAAGCTCGCGACCTGGAAACATCAAAGACACCCTTTCTTAGCGAAGAACATGCCGTCGTTGTGGCTGCCAACCGTTACGAAGGAATCGACTTTCCCGGCGACGAATCGCATGCGCTGTTTATCATGGGATTGCCTCGGGCGACGCACTTACAAGAGCGCTTTCTCCTCGACAGGATGGGTGCGAATGCTCTGTTCAACGAACGTATTCTGACTCGAGTAATACAAGCATTCGGTCGGTGTACGCGGGGTGCGACTGACTATGCCGCTGTAGTGGTTTTAGGGGAAGAGCTCTACAGATATCTCATGCGCGGCGAGGCTCGCACTCCGCTCGATCCTGAGATGCAAGCCGAATTGGAGTTCGGAATTCTTCAGTCGGACGAGGTCGATTTCGAAGGAGCTCTCGAAAACCTCCGTGTTTTTCTTGCGCAGGGAGAAGCTTGGCAAGATGTGGATGAGGACATCCTAAGCCTGCGCTCCAAGAAGAACCAAGCGTCCTTTCCGGGAGTTGATGAACTACAGAAGGTTGTCAAGTACGAGATTGACTACATCTACAGCCTCTGGTCTGGAGATATGGACGGGGCGCACACAGCTTGCGAGCGCATTCTTGATCAACTTCGAAACCCCGCACTCACTGGTTACCGGGCATGGTGGAACTACTGTGCAGGTTCGGCATGTTGGGCGTCGGTCAAGAAAGGAGCTGGCATCCTTGAGCCCCAAGCTCGAAGATACTTCCGTCAAGCCGTCAACGATGCCCGCTTTGTGTCATGGTTGTCGGATCTTGCTGTCGTTTATGGAGAACCCGACAACAAAACCAAGCAGACCCCACCAGAGGTAACACAAATGCTCGAGCGTATTGAAGAGCGCTTTATTGAACTCGGAACCTCAAGTCCGCGAAAGTACAACGCAGAAGAAAAAGCAATCCTCGAAGGGCTGAGTGACGGTGATGCCGATCGATTTGAAGACGCACAACGACGTCTTGGCCTCTTACTCGGTTTCATTGCCGGCAACTCCAACGATCAAGGCGCGCCTGATCCATGGTGGCAGTTGGACTCAAAACACTGCGTCGTATTCGAAGATCACTCTGATGCGAAACCCGGTTCATGCCTTGATGCCAAAAAAGCAAGACAGGTGGCGTTGCACCCGAACTGGCTTCGCGACAAGCAGATTGTCTCCGCTGAATGTGAAGTTCAAAGCGTTCTAGTGACCCCAGTCACTCGCACTGAGGGCGCTGCACGACCACATTTGGGAGATTTTTCGGCTTGGCCACTACACGAATTTCAAGCATGGGCAACCGAGGCTTTGGCAACGCTTCGACGTATTCGCCGAGAGTTCAATGACCGTGGTGACTTAGCCTGGCGCGCGAACACGGCCACTGCGCTCGAATCGGCTGGTCTACTCCCAGCCGATATTTGGCACAAAGTCTGTGAGAAAACAGGGGCAGACGTATTGACCGGGTGAAGATAGAAACCGGGGGCGAAGAGCCGGATCAGACCATCAAACGTCGCAAAACCTGACCGACGACAGGATGCTTCTCAAGTCGACGTGCGTACTCTCGCAATACCACATGAGAAGCGGCAAGCTGCTGCCGACACTGGACGATTATCGATTCTCGGTACATTGCCAAAACCGCCGTCAACCCATCCAAGCTCTCAAATCTGAGTAGCAACTCACCTTCTCTCTTGCAATCGAGGGGACGAGTCCGCCAAAAGAGGCTTGACGGTTCAGCTTCTTGATGTATGAAAATCGATCGTATCGGCGGTGGCAGGCTTTCGTAGCACTGCCGAATCTCGCTCATTTCCATGGGCGCTCTATCGAGCAAGCGCCACATTGGCAGGAACAGCCACTTCGCCGTTTCCGGGTATTCCGCCTCGACACGATCGACGAGATTCGCACCACCACCAGGCTTTTGGCCGCTCCGCGGCACCACTTCCCCGCGGCGGTACTTGTTCCAGACGCAAGACCGGTTCACTTTCCTGCCAGCATCCGACTCGCTGAATTTCCGTTCCAGATCGCGAGTGGACAGGCCGCTCGTCTTCACGACCGCCCGATACCAAGCCTGAACACGCATTTTTCGTATGTGCGCATCCTCCTTGTACGGGTAAATCGCGACCGGATTCATCAGATTCGAAAGGTGAGAGTCTCGTGTACCGATTGTCTCACCTTTCGTTTTTTTTGCACGTAGTCAAATTCCGTTCAAGAAATTGACTATAACTAGACAAAGCGTCGACCTCTGGAAAAATTCTTCTCAGTGGCACCGATGTGGTACCGCAGGCCGGCTGCGCCAATGCAGCCATCAACGGACAAGGAAAAAGCCGATCACGAAGACCGCAAGAACCAGCCCTTGAAAAAAGGACACCCCAAATGGAAACGGCCCAAGCTTGTTTAGAGCGAGGGCCGAGGATGAAGCGATCTAGTTAGCGGACCAGATAAGCTAATTCTAAGCTCGAAAGGCTCGAAGTCAAGCGCCCTTCGCCGTTCCCGTTTTGTTCGAATTCTTGACGTTCGATGGCCGTCGGCCATCGACATAGGGACCGTTTTTGCCCGCGTTTTCGCGATAGACCCATTCCTCGTTCTGTGACTTGAAAAGGAAACAGTCACCATGAACACACAACAACTCGACGAATACTGCGAACGTCGCGGACTATCCGCAAAAGCACGGCAAGTGATCGATCATGTACGTTCGTCGCCGCCAAGCAGATTGGTACAGAGCGGCACGAAGAACGTCGCTTGTCGATTCGCCAGTCGCAAAATGGGCCAGGTCATACAGGCCGAAAGCCATCAGAATGAGTTGGCCGCGGTCATCGGCTGGGAGCACGACAAGAACACCCACGAGTTCTACGACCAGCCGCCGAAGATCAAACTGCGGTACGTCGACCGGAATGGTCGAGCATCCGCCCATCTAAAAACGACCGATTTCTTCCTTCTCCAGGAAGACTTTACCGGCTGGGTCGAGTGCAAGACGGAGGACTGGCTGGAAGCCCGGGTCAAGACCGGCGTCGGTCTCTATGTGAAGGATGAGGTTGCCGGATGGCGTTGCCCGCCTGGCGAGGAATACGCCGCCGAATTTGGCATGGGTTTCAAGGTTCGGTCGTCATCGGCGACGGAATGGATCGCCATCCGAAACCTCCAGTTTCTCTCGGACTATCTGGACGAACGATGTCCGCCACCGTCCGCTCAATCCATGGCGCGTGTCCATGCCGAGTTCTCGGAGCGACCCTGGATCGCGCTCAAGGATCTACTTGATCGCATTCCCACGTCGGATGCGGACACCGTGTTCAAGATGATCGCCGACAACATCCTGTTCTTCAGGATGGAAGACAACCTCCTGACCGAACCCGAACGCACGCTCATTTTCCACACCAGAGTCGCAATGGAGGCATACCGATGCCACCTCGATTCGCAGGCCGAACCGACGCTCCCGTCCTTACGGACGCTCACCGTTGCTCCGGGCCAGTCGATGCTCTGGGACGGTCGCGTCTGGCGAATCCTCAACGTCGGCGACGAGGACATCTTCATCGAGGACAGCGAGAACGTGATCACGAGCCTTCGCCGTGAGGCCTTCGAACAACTCGTCAAAGACGGGGTGATCACCGGTCTCCCGACTGGAACGGTTACGGTCCGCAACCAGGCCGAAGAACTCGTGCGTCGCACCAGTCCACGGGATCTCGAAGGGGCGATGCAGCGTTACCGCTGCCTGTTTCCCGGTCATTTTGACGAACCGGCGCCGAAATCGTGCTCGCGCGCGAGGCGTAAATGGCGGGCGATGTACAAACGCGGTCAGGAGCTCTACGGCTCCGGCCTGCTCGGGCTGATTCCAAGAACCAGTCAGCGCGGAAACCGACTGCCCCGCATCGACGAAGCGGTCGTCACCGTCATGGAAAAGGTCATCGATGAGCTTTACGCGACAAACTCCGGTTGGTCGATGGTGGCATGCTGGGGCGAGGTCTGCAATCGGTGTAACGCCCGGAGCTTACTGGCTCCCAGCCTCGCGGCCTTCCGCAAACAGATCAGGCTACGGAGCAAGACTGAGGTCGTCACCGCGCGCGAAGGGGAAAAAGCGGCGTACTCGAGTTCCGAGTTCTTCTGGCGACTCGACGCTTCGACCCCGCGCCACGGCGAACGTCCTTTCGAAATCGGTCACATCGACCATACCGAACTGGATCTTCAATTTCGCGGGAGTCGTCGAGGCGAGAAGCTCGGTAAAGCATGGCTTTCCGTCCTCATCGACGCATGGTCACGTCAGGTTCTCGCCTGGATCATTACGTTCGACCCGCCAAGTTACCGTAGCTGCATGTTGCTCCTACGCGAGTGCATCGTGCGCCATGGCCGCATTCCCAAGACCATCGTCGTCGACAAAGGCCCGGACCTGCAGAGTGTGTATCTCGACACCTTGCTGGCTCGCCTGGAAAGCCATAAGAAAACGCGTCCGGGGAGCAAACCTCGTTTCGGAAGCGTGATCGAGCGGTTCTTCGGCGTGAGCAACCAGCAGTTCATTCACTGTTTGCAGGGCAACAACCTCGCACTCCAGAAACCGCGGCAAATGTCGGAATCACACGACCCGCGTGAGCTGTCGGTCTGGACCCTTCCGACGTTCCGGGAGGCCTTCGAGACCTATCTCAACGATGTCTATGGCGCAATGGAACACCCGGCGCTTGGTCTCTCTCCCAAGGAGGCACTGGCGATCGGTCTGGCG
>RRZU010077293.1_pt1 | contig 14087 bp, 14 predicted proteins | sample 2165561 | NCBI WGS metagenome assembly RRZU01 (sample SAMN10456909, study PRJNA506462) | wastewater metagenome | isolation source: wastewater sludge | place: USA: Moscow, Idaho
AGCTGCATTGAAGCCTGAATTGGTTTTAGAGTTAATCAAAAATTGTAGTGATACGCCAAAACTTAAAGATACAATTCTGAATATTATTAAGGTTCAAGAAAAAATAACCAAGAGTGATTTATTTAGAATTCTTTATGTTCTCCAAGAAGATCTTTCGGGGCTTTATGTAAAAAACTATCGGGATCTTGTGGGAATTGACAAGGATCAAGAAGCAGAAAATATAGCGAAAGGTGAAGCAGAAGTTGAAAGTTATACCAAAAGTATAGCTGTACTAGAAAATGCTTTACAAAATATGAAACTCCGTGAAGAAAGAGGTGGATAGTTCTATTTTGCGCTCATTTGCGATTTAAGCGGGGTTTAGGTGTTTTTGTTGCTAGTGTGCGTTATTTTGTTTTGAGTCGTATTGTGAAGAGAATAGTGCTATTTAAGCGCTATTTTTTTTGGGCGTTCCCTTTCAGGTCGTGCTCTAGTTTTTCTAAGCAGCATAGCTGCTAAGAAAAATCGAACCAAAATTTATGCCTGGACCATCAAAGATGGTCTGTCATAAATTCCGTTTCGCCCCGTTCGGGCTAGGATCACTAACGCACCCAGGTTTAAATGGTGGTTGTGATAGCACAGTAGGTTTTTGGCCAATATGCAGTTTTTATTTGTTGCAGTCACAAGGTATTAGTGAGCTGCAAAAAATCACAGATTTTTATGGCTCCCGAAACCTTGTTCTGTGGCCACCACGGATGAACCAACTTAAGGGATTGTTGTAATCAGGGAGTAGGAAGGTGGACAGGCGAAGATCCCGGCTGTGGCGGTAGACACCGCCTACAGATTTCTTTCATTGAGAATTCAAAAACATAAGTCATTGATTTAATTAGTAAAATAATAATTAAAACCAGGCGAAATAAATTATAAGTTATTGTTTTATAAAGGTTTAATTAAAGCAAAAAGATTGCATTTATAACCTAGGTTATATATAATTAAGACTCAAGATTCAATCAAACCGAAAGGTTAGGAGTACAGAAAATGAAAATCCAATTTTTAAAAGACGTTAGCAGCATTGCAGAACTTAAAAAGACTTATCAAAAACTTTGTTTTAAACACCATCCCGACCGTGGCGGTAACACTGAAACAATGCAGATCATCAATGCAGAATATGATTTTTTGTTAAAAAACCTTATTGATCAGGAAGAGGAAAGCGAATATTCAGAAGAAAAATTTTGGCAAAGTAAAGAACAACAAACAGAAGTTGAACAAGTTATTCATGCGAAAATTCAGGAAATTATCGGGGCTAATTTGGACGGCATCAAAATTGAAATTATTGGCGTGTGGATTTGGTTATCAGGTGAAACCAAGGAGCATAAAGAAAAATTAAAAGAGCTTGGCTTTTCATGGAATCCAAAACATAAAAAATGGTCATTTGCAGGGAAAAAAAGCCAAGGTTGGAGCAGAAAGAGCATTAACCATATTCGCAAAAAATACGGCTCTCAAAGTGTTAAGAATGAGAAAGGCGAACAAGCCGAAAGCAAAAAAACAAATCAAAAAGGAAGTGCAATTCCAAGCAAGGCAAAATTAGCCTAAGCAGAAAACAAAAAGCCACTGGAAACAGTGGTTTTTTTATGTCATTGATTTTATTGATAATATTATGTTTAAAACCAGGCAAAATAAATTATAAGTTATTGTTTTATATGGGTTTAATGTTTAATAAAAAGTTGCATATATAACCTAGGTTATATATAATAAAGACTCAATAATCAATCAAGCCGAAAGGTTAGGAGTATCGAGAATGACTGCAATTAATCAAGATCAAATTATCTCTTACAGCTATATGTCTGAGGGTAAAAAACTGGAATCAATGTACAGCTATGCGTACTTAAAAGATGGTGAGTTTTTAAGCTTGGGCGATAATTTAAGTATCAGTGCTGTAACTGAAAAGTTAAAAATGTGGGGCTATCAAAATCCTGTTGTAACCGTAGAGCTAGAAGAGGATTTTTATAAAAGAACAAGTGACCTTGGGAGCATTACAGAAATAGATCAAGAGCGCTTTAGTGATGCTTTTAACTGTTTGCCACCATTGCGCCATAATAGCAGTACCAGTTATGAAATTTTTATGCTCAGAGAAGAAATTGCAGCAGGGTATTTTAGTTTTTTTGTTCGAGTTGATGGGCGTTTTTTTGAAATGAAAGAACATTTTAAAAAATCATTTTCCGAATTGCAGACGAAAATTTTTGATCATATCAAAGCTGAATCGGAAGCAGTTACAGCATAAAAAAAAGGGGGAGGGCTTCGGCTCTCTCTTCACTTTTATAAATCATGCTTAAGGCAAGGAATGAAAAAAATGTCAGAAAACACTGAAATAAAGCAAGCTGTGAAAGTATCAAAAACGAGTATTAATTATGCTCAAAAACGAGGGCTAAAAGTTGTTATAGATGAAAAAAATCAAGCCGTATATTTGCACCATAACAAGAAAAAAAAGGAATGGGCTTGCTGTTATTCAATCGAAAGAAGAGGTTTATTTTTTAAAAGTTCACATTTAAATTTTACCATTAAACAGGAATTGCCGTACTGGGTGACAAGTGATAAACATTTCAGGGAGGTAATAGAATTTATTGCCACCGAGCTAAAAAACTAAAGTTTAAGCCACTGGGAACAGTGGTTTTTTTATGTCATTGATTTTATTGACTATATTATGGTTAAAACCAGGCAAAATAAATCATAAGTTATTGTTTTATATATATTTATTATCTAATAAAAAGTTGTATTTATAACCTAGGTTATATATAATTAAGACTCAGCAAACAATCAAACCGAAAGGTTAGGAGTATCGAGAATGAAAACTGAATTTTTAAATGCATTTAAACGCCTTGGTTTAAAGACTATGCAAGAAGCAGAGGGCGCAAAGTTATTTTTAGATGGGTGTACGGTTCAAGTGTTAATAACTTCGCTTGATGAATCAATGACTGAATCAGAAGTTTATTCACATTTAGAAAATTTTAATACAGATGAGATCATGCATTGCACTGATGAAACACAGTTAAATCATTGTTTAAAAATGTATGAAAATATCTTGAGTCATGCAGGAAGCACAGAAGATATTTATTGTTTAATTAAGCCAGTAGGCGAAAAGAAGTTAAACGGTGAAGCTGATTATTTTGTGGGTAATCTAAAGATGCCTAATACTGGAAATACTCAAAACTATAGCACTGATGAAAACACATTTATTCAAATCCTGAAAGAGTATGCAGGGGCTACAGATTCAAGCCTGAATGATCTTTTATCGTTGTTAGGTCTGGACTATGCAGATTTAAAATTGTTCATGGATAAGTATAAAAAATTAGTTCTGCAAGAATTTTCAAGAATGTGTGATTTTCTATTTTATGATGTGAACGTTAATTGGTTGCTAGGGAATGGGTGCTATTTGCCTGAGACTGTTCACCAGTTAAATGATGATGGTGAGATGGGTATATTTGAACTGGCGATCTATAGCAACCTTGTAGCAATCACACAGTTATCTATGCCAAGCAATTTAAAAAATTTTAAAGGTCTTCGAGTCGAAATTTTGCAGGGTTTAATCAAATATCTAAATGAAATTTTAGATTTAAATGATAGTGATCATGTAGAAAAATTGCGTATTGGAACGCTTGACGAGTACACACTCAAAAAGGATGGTTATCACATCTTAAGCGAACTAGACTCAGATGATATAGATGAAATATTTTGCGAAAACGATTATTCAATTCATCTTATTAAGCGTGAAAACAACCGCTATTTAATGGATAGTATCACAGGGGCGTTTGACTCATACAATAACGGTGGAATCTATGATTTAAGAGAACTGATTGATGCACTAAGCAAGTTTTTAGACTTATCAGAAATGGAATTTTTAGCAAGATTGACGAGAAGATAAGATTAAAAAAGCCACTGGAAACAGTGGTTTTTTTTTGATTTAAATCTTTTATTTTCGACATAGATTATTGTATTTATAACCTAGGTTATATATAATAAAGACTCAATAATCAATCAAGCCGAAAGGTTAGGAGTACAGAAAATGTCAGCAATTGAAGTGAAAAAAGAAGTGGTACATTTAACAGATGAAGAAGTGCTTTTGATGGGCGATTATGAGTTAGACAAGCTCAAATATTTGAACATGTTCAAGGCTCACCAAGACGATGAGCAAGAAAATCAAACTAGCAATGTTATGTGGGAATTTCTGAATGCTTATGAGCAATATGTTTTTCATTTTGCTAACCAGTTAGGCGGTGAACAATATAAAAGTGGCTATTGGAAAATGGACAACGGCTTTTTCATATTGCAAGGCAACGAAGATACAATTTTCAATGTTAGCAATGATTTTGGTTTTGAAACAAAATTTAATCTTTTAGAATTTTCTATTGCAGTCAATCTATTTGCATTAAGTCATTTATGCTTTTGGGCACATGATCGAAATAAAAGTTTAATCAATAATTTGGCTGTTTTCTTTTCAGATTACACCAAAGATTTTCTAAAAAAGAACTCAGGAATTTTGAGTGAAGACATATATATAATTATTGATTAATGTAAGGGGAGGGCTTCGGCTCTCTTTTTTTTGTTGCGTTACCGCAACAAAAAACACAGCTATTTTTTCTTATCAAACATTTCTAAAATTTCATCGGCATTTTCCAAGCACAGCATAATAAATGCCTTTTTTGATTTCAGATTTTCCCATTTTTCATAAGCTGAAAGTTCTGCATCTTTTGACAAATAAAGATCTATACCAATCGGCATACGTTCTTTTTTTTCTTTAAATTTAGTAATTGCTTTTGCAACATTTGGGTGTGTTTTCTTTTGATCTTGGTCGTCATTCACTTATTAAAAATTCCATAATTACATTTAACTTGAGTATAACACAGGTTATATTTATTTCTATTTTTATTTAGGGCGTTCCCTTTCAGGTCGGGCTTATTGGCTGCGCTCAAACCATTTGTGAAAAATATGAAAGCAAGCCTTAAAACTCTAGTTTCAAGCAAGCTTGAACCTGAATTTTATAGCCTTCCTTACATATTTTTTTATCACAAATGTTTTGACCCTTCGGGCAATATCCCTAACGCTGTCATGAATTTTTATAAAGTTTTAGGTAGCTAAGCCTGGCTTAATTCAAATGCTGAAAATTTCATTGTGGTAGTAAATTTCAGGTTTTTTGTGTCTGTGGATTTGTGGACAATCGCAAGCGAACACCATTCCTGATCTGTGCATAACCATTGTGGAAAAACATAAGTTTTACCACAAGGTTTTACACAGGGAATGGCTTTGCCCGACAAGCTCCACAGACATAATAATCATTTTAAAATTTTATTTTTTATTTTGTTTTTCATGTCACAAAATGTAGTGCTCTTCAAAAAATCACAGATTTTTATTGATCACTAAATTTTGTTTTGTTGCCACCACGGATGAACCGACTTAAGGGATTGTTGTAATCAAGGAGTAGGAAGTTTTTTTATCAAATATCTCGACTGTGGCGGTAGACACCGCCTACAGATTTCTTTCATTGAGGATTGAAAAAGAATAACCTATTGATTTATATAGATAAATATTGATTAAATTAATCAAAAATAAATATAAGTCTTTGTTTTATAAAGGTTTTATTATTTGATTTTATAACCTAGGTTATATATAATTAAGACTCAATAATCATCAAGCCGAAAGGTTAGGAGTAACGAAAAATGTTTACAATTGAAGCAATGAAAAGCATGATTTCAAATCAATTAGATTGCATTAAAGGACTAGAAAAACAGGGGGCAACGTACACAAAATATGTAAACGGTTTAAAAGTTAATATTCACATTACACAGATTCATTGCCAAATTTTTAAAGATTCAAATCATTACAAAAACTTGAGAATAAACCCTCAAAAAGAATTTAAAGAAGCTGAAAAACACTGTAAAGAAATTATCAAAGAAATAAAAGAAGCATTAAAATAAGATAAGCCCGAAAGGGCTTTTTTTACGTCTATATTAAAGGTTTTTAATTTTATGTATATAGGCAAGCAAGGCAAGGAAACAAGCACCACAGATAAGCAGAGAGCCTAATGATTTACCTGATTCTTGAGCACCAAATAACAAGTAAGCCATTGCGGAAATTAAAACAATACCGACAATGAAACAAAGCCCAAGTTTAGATTTTTTGTTCATATAAAAGCCTAGATTAAGTGATAAATTATTAAGCATTATATGTATTTTTTTTCACAAAAAACATGACTATTTTCGACATAGATTATTGCATTTATAACCTAGGTTATATATAATTAAGACTCATTAATCATCAAGCCGAAAGGCTAGGAGTACAGAAAATGTCAGCAATTAATCAAGCAAAATCACAGTTAAAATACTTTGTTAAGCGTTCAGCAGTTTGTTCTATTTACGAGCATAGTGCTAATTCAAAAGTATGCTTTGGTAAAAACCTAGTGATTGTTTTGAAGTTGAACAAAGACCGTTTAATCTATAAAGAATATACTTTTGTAGATGGTCAAGCGAAACTTGCTGTAGAACATAAAATTATGCTTAATCAAGCTGAAATGTTCACAGTTAAACATCATTTTAAAAAGACCCATCAAGAGAAAGATATTAAGATTGCTTAATACTTAATTGATAAAAAAAATGACTGCTTAAGCAGTCATTTTTTTTTAGCTATTTAACAAATCTGATATGTCTTTTAAATTATTTTTCCATACAGAGAGGGGGATTTCTAACAATTTTTTCTTGTCTAATAATTTTACAATATCTTGTGTATTTCGTTCTTTTTCTGCTTCCTTTTCCTTTTCTAAATCTAATTCAGCAAGTCTTAATTTCTCTTTTGCATCATAGACCCTTTTTTCAGCTTTAGTCATATTTTTAGTGGGATCATTATTATCTGATTCATCACTTTTGATTGATGGGTTTAATGGAGTTGTGGACGTTGCTTGTTTATCAGTATTTTGAGCATCTTCATTTTGTTTAATAGCTGAATTGCTTTGATCATTTGAAACTTCATTTTGTGACATGGGTTTTTCCAGTGTTGAAGATTTTTATCTATTCTATAAGTCAATTTATACAGGTGCAACTTATTATTTACTGGGGTGGACACTAGCAACTAACTCAAAAGCCTAGAATGCGATTACAGATTAAAATGTCATCACAGGATGACGATTTTTTTTTCACACACCACGCATCTACGATGCTTTGCCGTGTATCCCTTTGATAGCAAGGGTTTCAGGCTTTTTTATATCAGAAAGAAATGAGTTCTCAAAAAGCAATAAAAAATAAGTTAAATATTTGATATTTATAGTTATATATGAGAACTACTAATAGTTCTCAAAATACAGGTAAAAATTTAATAACCAATTGTTTTTAAAATATAAAATATGAGTTCTCATTAAATTTTTTTCATGAGAACTCATATTTTAAAAGTAATCTAAATATATTCAATAAAAACATGCATTTAAATGAGTTCTTGAATTTAAAAATGCAAGGTATATGATGGTATCTATGTTTGATTTTAATGAGAGGTTAAAGATGGCCGAATATAAAGCTTATACGATAAGACTTGATCCACTTGTAGGTGATGAATATGAAAAGATTGCAAATAGTTTGGGGTTAAAACCGGCTGAATATTTCAGAGAGATTTTAACAAGTAATTTGCATCTAAATACTATTAGAAGTGAAGTGGATCGGATTGAAAATCTTGTTCAAGATTTTGATAAAAACATTAAAAATGTTCTTGAAAGGTTTACCCATGAGAACAGATTTAATGAAAAATATTATGAAGATGTTGGTGGTGTCTACATGATGTTGATTGGAATTCTAATGAAGTTAAATATGGAAAAAGACGATATTAAAAACATGCAGAATAGGGGTACTACTTATGCTAAAAATAACTATATAGGTAAAACAGAATGAAGAAGAAGAACTATTCCAAGTTTGTAGATTTTACACGTGGTAGTGAGTTGTGGACACACCAGTTCAGGATGTTTATTACAGGCATTTCAAATGTCTTAATTTTATGTCTTTTCATAACTGTCTTTGTAATGGGTTTGTTCTTGTATTTAAAGGTCGATAATACCCAATTCTATGCAATTAAAACTGAGTTGGAAATTGCATATAAAAGTACCTTGAATGTTCCAAATAAGGAGATTGAATTATTTATAAATGGCGTTCCTGAAAAAGTATCAATTAAGGAAGCTGAGCAGATCATTGAACCTTATTTATCTAGTTTTTGGTGGGCTGTAGAAAGAGCACTTCTTATAGGGTTGATCCTAAGTATTTCTATTGTCGGTGGGCTTATTTGGTACTGGTATAACTATGGCCGAGACGTAATGGAGGATGAGCAATTAAGGGGTGCTAAGCTTGTCGAAAAAGAAAAGCTTATTGAGCTTTTGAATCAAAGAGATGAAGCCAGTCATTATACAATAGCAGGAGTTCCAATTCGCAAAGGAACGGAAGGGAATAATATATGCTGTGTTGGAGCACCACAATCAGGTAAATCACAAGCCATTCGTGCATTATTGGCTCAAATAAGAGCACGTGGGAAAAAGGCAGTTGTATATGATCCTAGTGGTGAATTTACACAAGAATTTTTCAGAGAGGGTAAGGATATTATTTTAAACCCTTTCGATGAAAGATGCCCTCAATGGAGCGTTTGGAATGAAGTTGAAGAAGATCATCATATAGACTCTATTGGTGATGGTTTAATTCCTATAACACCAACAGGTGATCAATTTTTTCCACCGGCTGCTAGACGATTAATTTCAGATGTAATTCGTGTATTAGGTCAAAATGAAGCGACTAAAACAAACAAGCGTTTATTTGAATCAATTTCATTAAGTACATTGCAAGAACTTCATGAAATGTTAGCCGGTACTTCGGGTGCTACTTATGTCGATCCTAAAACAGAAAAGACTGGTATCAACATTAAAATGCAGATCTTAAACTATCTCACACCTTTTAGATTTTTGAAGGATGAAGGTGAAAAGTTTTCTATTCGAGAGTGGGTAAGAGAGGAAGATGATAGTTGGGTATTTATTACAACTAAAGAAGAGCAAAAAGAAGCTATTAAGCCAATCATTTCATTGTGGATCAGTACCGTTATCAAGGCAACAATGTCACTGCCTGCAATCCATAAAGAACGAATGTGGTTATGTATTGATGAAATGCCGACCTTACAGAAAATGGATGATCTAGTGTTATCACTAACGAACACACGTAAGTACGGATTATGTCATTTAATAGGTCTTCAAGATTTTAGCCAAAGTGTTCATACTTATGGTAAGGATGTTAGTAGTACAATTATTTCAACACTTCAAACTAAGCTAATTTTACGTGTTACCGATAGTGATTCTGCCGAAAAATTATCTAAGATTATTGGTCAAATGGAAGTTGATGAAAAGAACATGTCACGTTCAATGGGTGTGACTGATGGTAGGGATGGTGATAGTTTTTATGGGCAACGAAAAGAACGCAATGTTGTTATGGCTGCTGAGATTATGAACCTTCCAAATTTAGTTGGATATTTAAAAATAGTTGGTGATTATCCAGTAACTAAAGTTATAACTGAGTATGTGCCACATACAAAAAATTCTGAACCATTCATTGCTAGAAAAAAAGCCTATAATGAAGAGGTTGTATCTGAGCTTACTAATGTAAATCTTGCTCAAGAAGAAGCAGACCGTAAACAAAAAGAGTCAGCTATTGTTCAAAATACTGAGGAAAAATTGGAAGATGAAAACTTAACAATTGATTCACCAGTTATTCAGAATATTAGTGATGAAAGTGTTGTGGTTGATTCTGATAGTGAGAGCAAGACTGAAACGTTAGTTTTAGATCAGAAAACAGGTGATGGTGAAGATAGTGAACAATTATTATGTGATGAAAAATTAGCTAAAGATCAAAATTTATCAAATGATATTGTTGTGAATAAAGATGATAAATCAAAAGTTGTAAATGCATATCAAACTAATTTCTTTGATAGCATGGATGACATAGTTGGAGATACTAAGAAATGATGAGCATGACCACTTTAAAGTCTTCTTCACAGGCTTCCACTTATTATTCAAAAGATAACTACTACACGAAAGAACCAACTGCTGAGAGCTTAGAAAAGGCAGAATGGTATGGTAAAGGTGCAGAAGTTTTAGGGTTGGTTGATCAGGATTTTGATCCGGATAAATTCAAAGAGCTTTTGGAAGGAACTATTGATGAAGATAATAAAATTGGTCGTGTTACTTATGAGGACGGTGTTGCGGTAACGCAACACCGACCAGGTGTTGATTTAACATTTTCAGCACCAAAATCTGTATCTATTATTTCAGAAGTTTTTAAGGATGATGATGTAAGAAATGCTCATGAAGATGCAGTGAAAGCGACATTAGATTTTGTAGAAAAAAAATATGCACAAACACGTATTAGTGTTGATGGAAGTATGCAGAAAGTTGATACAGAAAATTTAGTTGCTGCTTTGTTCTCACATAACAATAGCCGTGATTTAGATCCGCAAACACATACTCACGCAGTCGTTATGAATGCGACCCTAAACAGTAAGGGCGAGTGGTCAGCAATGAGTAATGAGCAGATCTATCAAAATCAAAAATTGATTGGTGCAATTTATAACTCAGAACTGGCCGTTAATTTAAAAGATCTTGGTTATGATTTAGATTTTAAAGCGAATGGTAATTTTGAAATTTCAGGTATAAGCCAGGATGTTATAGATGAATTTTCACAACGCAGAAAAGCTATGCTTGAAAATGCAGAGGAAAGAGGTGTTGATCTTTCTACTGCTTCGGCTAGTGTTCGAGAAGTCATAGCACTTGATACAAGAACTAGAAAAAAAGATGTTACTCAAGAAAGTTTAGATAATGATTGGTCGGAAAGAGCTGCTTCATTTGGGTTGACTAAAGAATACATTGAAACCTTGGTTGATCCGAGACAGAAAAAAGAAAAAGAAGTCATTGTTAAGGGCGATAATGACAATGGCTTTACTATCCCAGGTAAAGATAAATCTACAAATGAAAATGAGATAGAAAAACCGGATGAAAAAATTAATCCAGGGCGCAATAAAGAAAAAGATAATTCAGATAATAGAGAAGATAGAAAGCCTGAAATACATTCTGAAAATGAGCATGATGTACATGATCATGAGAGGTCAAAGGAAGACCCAATTGGCGATAGGCAGCCAAAGACAAAGGAAGAACATCAAAACCCTGGCGCTGAGCATTCAGGCGTAAATGATGAGGGTATAAGTAAAAGTTGGATGGATCGTTTATGGGCTTTCTTTAAAAAAGATGATCAACAATCTGTGCCAGGAAATACTAATGCTGCATTAAATCAGAAGGTGCAAGATGTAGAAGAGTTATCAGATCGAGAGCGAGCTATAAGGGAAGCTGTTTTCTATGCGGTAGGACACCATACAGAGCGTGATATGTTGGTTACTAGATCAAACATTGAAGCAACCGCTTTAAATAAATCTAAGGCAATGTTTAAGATTGATGATGTGAATAATGAGCTTGATAGGCTTTTAAAAAATGGGATTTTAGTTCAGTCCGATACAGGGAAGCTTACAACAAAAAGACTTGCTCATAGTGAAATTTGGTCAATTGATCATGTGAGGGAAGAAAGACATTCTGTTGATAAAATATTAACTGAGGAACAAATAAAAGACGATTTGAAAGAGCGTGAGCAATTTAATAAATTTGACTACACAGAAGGTCAGCGAAATTCAATTTATAGTATTTTCACTACGGATAGTAGATACCATGCTGTAGACGGGCTTGCCGGAACTGGTAAGACTACAATGTTGTCGGCTCTAAATAAGATTGCTGATAAAAATGGCTTTATTGTAAAGGGAATGGCCGGAACTGGCGTTGCTGCAAAGACACTAGAAGAAGAAACTGGAATACCGTCAACAACAACTGCAATGTTTAAATACAATGAAAGTAAGCTACAAAACAATCTTAATCAGTCCGGGAATAATTTTGATAGAAAAAACGAGATTTGGATTGTTGATGAATCTAGTTTCGCAGGGCAAGAGAGTTTTGTTGATGTTTTGAAATTAGCTAAATCAGCAGATGCAAGAGTTGTTTTTCTAGGTGATAAAAATCAGCTTCAATCTATTGAAGCCGGTAAACCATTTGAGCTTCTACAGAAAGAAATGTCTTTCTCTTCAATGCAAAATATTAACCGACAAAAAACACAAGAATTAAAGGATGTTGTTTCTCTAATTACAGCAAAAAATGCAAAAGGAGAAATTACATTATCAGAGAATGCTAAAGCATTTGATCTATTGGATAAGCAAGGTAGTGTTAAGGAATATGATCAATTAGATCTACACGAAGAAGTTGTTAAATCATATATGTCGAATGATCTTGAAAAAAGAAATAAGACAATGATCATTACACCTTTTAACAGTGATCGAAAAATACTAAACGATATGGTTAGACAGGCAAAAATTGATAAGGGTGAGTTACAAGGCGAAGAACATGCATTTACAACTTATGCCAACAAGAATTTAACTAGAGCGCAGCAAGGCGAGATTCTTGAATATTCAAAAGGTGATGTTTTAAGGTTTAACAAAACTTACTCCCCAGAGGGTGTGTCTTTCAAGAAAGATGAATATTACACAGTGGTTGAAACTTATAAGCAAAATGGTGGAAAAAAAGAAGAAGGACTTGTTTTGCAAGATAAAGATGGGCTTCAACAAAAATGGAATAGCAAAAATAAAAATCAAATTGAAGTTTATGAAAAAGAGCAAAAGGAGTTAAGGAAAGGTGATCTCATTAAAATTAACCGAAGTAATGGTGAATTTAAGAATGGTGAGAAATACACATTTAAGGAAATACAGGGTAATGAAATTGTATTAATTGATGATAAGAACCAAGAGAAAAGAATGCCAAAGGATGAATTTAATCATTGGGATCATGGCTATGCAAATACAATTTATTCGAGCCAGGGCTTAACAAAAACGAATGTGCTTATGCTAATTAATAGTAATAAATTATCTAATACACAAAACAGTGAGCAAGCAATTAAAAACTTAGGTAAGATATTTGGTAATCGTGCTTTTTATGTTGGTGCAACAAGGGCATCTCACGATTTAAAAATATTTACACATGATAAAAATGTTGCACGTGGCGCTGTTGGTTATGAGCAAGACAAATCTAGTTATGCTCAAGAAACGCAATTAGGCAATAATGAAAAACAATTTGATCAAGGTAAGGGATTAGATATAGAATTTTGATGCAATTTGAAACTTTTGGAGTACCTAACTGTAACTATTGTAAGCTATATAAAGTATTATAGTTTATTGAGTTTAGGGGAGTGGTCAAATGAATGGTTTAGTGGCTGAAAAGAAAATAATGAGCAATGTGAGTGGGAAACTATATGACGAACAAAGGACTGTTGATTCGTTATACATTGAGCCTGAATTAAAGGAATTTGCCTCTTTTTATGGAAAGAGAAATGAACTATCACTCACTTTTATTCTTTCACGTATTATTGAATTTTGCGTAACAAATAAAAGCAAGATTTCAGTAAATAAGAAAGAGCTTGTTGATGGTGTAACACGTAAAGGTGTGAAGACAACTGTACGTGTTAAGAAGGATGTTTATAGTAAATTCACTTATTATGTAGAAAGTGAAATTGAAACAAATAGATCCGCTTATTTGAATATGATCTTGAGAAAAATGTATCAAGAAAAAAATTATGAGTCTGAATTTAATACAGGTTATTTGGAAAAATTGCTTATTGCTTAAGTGGATTAGTTCTATATAATGCAAGCCCATCGAAAGATGGGTTTTTTTTATCCAAAAAATTTCGATAAAAATTCATAATTCTGCTGTTTAAAAAACTTTTGTCGTTTTTTTCTTATAAAAATACTGATGTATTTTCCTTGGTTTTTTTTAAACACGCTATCCAATTGTTTTTATTGAATTTAAATTCAATAGACTAATCCGTATATTTTAGACTTCACTTTGACAGCTAAAAGAAAAAAAGTGATAATTATTATGCAATTTGACTTACATGGTCTTACACACTTGAAGTGAAAAGTGAACAAATTATGCATAAAAAAGCAACCAACTTCATAAAAAGAACCCTAGG
>RRZU011666391.1_pt1 | contig 14087 bp, 13 predicted proteins | sample 2165561 | NCBI WGS metagenome assembly RRZU01 (sample SAMN10456909, study PRJNA506462) | wastewater metagenome | isolation source: wastewater sludge | place: USA: Moscow, Idaho
CTCTAGCTGCTGCTGTTAAGTGGCTTACGCGCCTTACTCTTAGCCTATAACCAAGAAATGCTCGGCAGTACCAGTGGCGCGGACTTAGTTGAAGCCTTTAGTAATGGTCTACGTTTCGATTTACGCTTGATTGTCTATGTCAGCATCCCGTTGCTACTGGGTATTGCCATTCCTTGGTTAATGAATCAGCGTCGCCTCTTGGTTGGCTGGCTGACGCTCACTGCCGGTGTGAGTATTTTACTGGGCATTATTGAACTGGATTTTTACCGTGAATTTCACCAGCGCCTCAATAGCTTAGTCTTTCAATACCTCAACGAAGACCCAGCCACGGTGTTGAGCATGCTCTGGCATGGTTTTCCAGTGGTCACTTTACTCAGTGCGTGGTTAGGTTGCTCACTAGTGATGTATGTACTCTTCTCGGTGGCAGAGCGCACAACCCGCGCTTACACTGCAGCAGACAAAGGCTACAGCTATGTCACCCAAGGCGTGACCTTTGCACTGTGCTTAGTGATTTGTGTGGTGGCAGCGCGCGGCACCTTGCGTCAGGGCCCACCACTGCGTTGGGGTGATGCTTATACTACGCATTCGATGTTTGCCAATCACTTGGGATTAAACCCCGTACTCAGCTTATATAACGCGGCAAAAACCACTTTTTCTGCGCACCGCGATAATATTTGGAAGGCCACGCTACCAGCTGAGCAAGCACAGGACATCACTCGTGATTTAGTCCTCACTGCGCACGATGAACTGATCGATGCGGATAGCGCTGCCATTCGCCGCATCTACTCGCCAGTCCTCGATACGCAACTGAATGTGCGTAACGTGGTGGTGGTTCTGATGGAAAGTTTTGCTGGGCGTTATACCGGTGCGCTCGGCAGTCAAGATCAGATCACGCCAGAGTTCGATAAGTTAGCTAAAGAAGGCTTGCTGTTTACTCGCTTCTTTGCCAATGGCACCCACACCCACCAAGGCATGTTCGCCAGCATGGCCTGCTTCCCTAACCTGCCTGCCTTTGAATACTTGATGCAAAGCCCTGAAGGCGGCAATCAGTTTTCTGGTTTGCCGCAGCTCTTAAGTGCACGTAACTTCCAAGATGCCTATGTGTATAACGGCGACTTTGCTTGGGACAATCAACAGGGCTTCTTTAGTAATCAAGGTATGACCAACTTTATTGGCCGTAACGATTATGTGAACCCTGTAGTGTCGGATCCAACTTGGGGCGTGTCTGACCAAGATATGTTTGACCGCAGTATTATCGAACTCAATAAGCTGCCCAATGACAAACCCTTTTATGCCTTACTGCAAAGTCTGTCGAACCATACGCCGTACGCACTACCCGACGTACTGCCCACTGAAACAATAACCGGGCACGGCAGTTTAGATTTACACCTGACCGCTATGCGCTATTCCGACTGGGCATTGGGTGAGTTCTTTAAAAAAGCCAAACAACAGCCTTGGTACAACGACACCCTCTTTGTTGTGCTGGGCGATCATGGCTTTGGTGCACCTGAGCAAATGACGGAAATGGATCTGTACCGTTTCCACGTGCCGATGTTATTGATTGCGCCAGGTATTCAAGAAAAATGGGGCACAGAAAACGCTACCGTTGGCTCACAAGTGGATATGGTGCCGACCATCATGGGTCGTTTAGGTGATCAGGTACAGCACCAGTGCTGGGGCCGTGATTTACTCACCTTGCCACAAGATGACCAGGGTTTTGCCATTATCAAACCATCAGGTAGCGACCAGACCGTAGCGCTGATTAAAGGCGAGCGCATTGTGATTAAGCCCAAAGACTTGGACGCGCGGGTCTGGACCTACCAGCTCGGCACCAACCCACAGAGCGCGCCAGCGACAGAGCACGCCGATGATGCGCAACTCTTACAGCAACTCAATGCCTATATCCAAACGGCCACCAGCAGCTTACTGGAGAATACTGCCGGAGCACATGCCAGTCCCGGTGAATGAATGACACCCTGACGAAAACACTAGCGCTCTAAACAACAACGCCGCAGCCTACTTCACTAGACTGCGGCGTTGTTGTATCTAACACAAAGCATAGAACATAGAGTAGCTAAAACAGCTTATGCCTGTGCGGCACGCTCCTGTTCTTTAATCTGCGCCATGGCTTTCTTACGGTTTTTCTCGGCACGTCGGGTAAAGAACCACAACATAAAGGTCGCTAGAGAAATAAACAGTAGAATCAAGCTAGCAATTGCATTGATCTCAGGTTTAACCCCCATGCGCACCGCAGAGAAAATCTCCATCGGCAAAGTGGTAGAACCTGGGCCGGAAACGAAGCTCGCTAGAACTAAGTCATCCAAAGACAAAGCAAAGGACATCATCGCACCCGCGGCTAAAGATGGGCCAATCATCGGTACCGTAATCAGAAAGAACACTTTCCAAGGTTTGGCACCCAAGTCCATCGCAGCCTCTTCCATGGAGCGATCAATCTCACGTAAACGCGAGGACACCAGCACCGCCACATAAGCGGTACAGAAGGTGGTATGCGCAATCCAAATAGTGACCACACCGCGTTCCATCGGCCAACCAATCAGCTGCGCCATCGCCACAAAGAGCAAAAGTAACGACAGACCGGTAATCACTTCAGGCATTACCAGTGGCGCGGTGACCATGCCGCCAAACAGCGTGCGGCCACGAAAGCGGCCAATGCGCGTCAGCACTAAGGCAGCTAAGGTACCCAGCGCCGTCGCCGCAATCGCCGTGTAGCTGGCAATCTCTAATGAGCGCATCACCGCATTCATCAGCTGAGTGTTATCTAACAAGCCCTCATACCACTTGGTCGACCAACCGCCCCACACCGTCACTAAACGTGAAGCGTTAAAGGAGTAGATGACCAAAATCAGCATCGGCAAATAGATAAACACTAAACCTGCGATCAGCATAAAGCCGGAGAATTTGAACTTCTTCATGCTTTACCCTCCAACTCACCGGCTTGGTTACGGTTAAACAAGATAATTGGAATCATCAACAGCAACAGCATAATCACCGCCAAAGAGGCAGCCACTGGCCAATCACGGTTGTTAAAGAACTCTTGCCAGAGCACCTTACCAATCATCAGTGTTTCTGGGCCACCGAGCAATTCTGGAATCACAAACTCGCCGACCACCGGAATAAACACCAACATACTACCGGCAATAATGCCGCCTTTGGATAGCGGTACAGTGATTTTCCAGAAGGCGGCTGTGCCTTTAGCTCCCAAGTCAGATGCCGCTTCCAACAAGGAAATGTCATGCTTAACCAAGTTGGCATAGAGCGGCAACACCATAAAGGGCAGGTAGGCATACACAATGCCGATATACACCGCGATATTGGTATTGAGAATCTGCAACGGCTCATTAATCACGCCCAGCCACAGCAGCGCGTTATTGAGTAAACCGTTATTGCTCAAAATACCCATCCAGGCATACACACGAATCAGCAATGCAGTCCAAGTCGGCATCATAATCAACAGCAGCCACACCGGTTGCATCTGCTTACTCGAACGGGCAATGGCATAGGCCATCGGATAGCCCACCAGCAAACACAGCACTGTACTGACTAAAGCAATCTTTAATGAGCCTAGATAGGCTGAAATATACAACTGATCTTCACTGAGCAAGACGTAGTTGCCAAAGTTCAGCAGTAGCGTCAGTTGATTATCAGCCCACTCAGTCAAACTGGTGTAGGGCGGAATGGCGATATCAGCTTCAGCGAAACTGATTTTCAGAATAATCGCAAAGGGCAGCAGGAAGAACAGCAGCATCCAGAAAAAAGGCACGCCAATCACTGCATGGCGGCCCTTGGGCAACATCCCGAGTAATTTTTCGCGTACTGTCATGATTGGAATACCACGCCGCTGTCATCCACCCAGTGCACATAGACTTCATCGTCCCAAGTCGGACGTTTCACATTACGTTCTGAGTTGGCCATAAAGGCTTGCACAATAGTGCCCGAGGCTAATTCAACGTAGTACACCGAGTGACCACCGAGATAGGCGATATCGTGCACAACGCCTTTAGCCCAGTTGTAATCTTCGTGCTCAAGATCCTCAGGCTTAGCGCTGCACAGCAACAGTTTTTCTGGACGCAAGGCAAAGGTCACGCGTTTGTTTTCCGCCAAACTGGTAATACCGTGACCGATATAAATCGGACGCTCTAGCTTAGGACAAATAATCACCGCATGGTCGGAGTCATCCGTGATGATTTCACCATCAAACAGATTCACGTTACCAATAAACTCACAGACTAAACGGCTGGCCGGTGTCTCATAAATATCCATCGGACTACCGACTTGGGCAATCCAGCCTTGGTGCATAATGGCGATACGCTCAGCCATAGTCATAGCTTCTTCTTGATCGTGAGTGACCATGACACAGGTCACGCCCACGCGTTCAATAATCTCAACCAACTCCAATTGCATTTGTGAGCGCAGCTTTTTATCGAAAGCGCCCATCGGCTCATCGAGCAGCAATAACTTAGGACGCTTAGCCAAAGAACGTGCCAAAGCAACACGTTGACGCTGACCACCGGATAACTGATGCGGTTTACGCTTGGCATATTTAGTCATATGCACCAGCTTCAGCATTTCCTCAACTCGCTGATTAATTTCTTCTTTGCTCAGGCTGTCTTGCTTTAAGCCAAAAGCAATATTTTGCTCAACACTCATATGCGGAAATAACGCATAGGACTGGAACATCATATTAATCGGGCGCTCATAGGGCGGCATATGAGTGATATCCACGCCATCCAAAATGATGCGGCCTTCAGTCGGCGTTTCAAAACCAGCCAACATCCTTAGCAAAGTTGATTTACCTGAACCTGAGCCACCGAGCAGGGCAAAGATTTCGCCTTTATTAATTTTCAGCGAAACTTCGTCCACCGCTAGGGTGTCATCAAAGTACTTGGTGACGCGCTCAATATTTACTAAGACGTCTTTGGGCTTTTGCAAGTTAGCAAGTGCTTTCTTGTACGCGCCTGAGGCTATTGCCATAGAGTTCTCCAAATGCAGAAAGCCCAGCCTTGGGCTGAGCTTTATAGCTTATTAACAGGTGATTATTTTCCAGATTTAAAGCGTGTCCAGCTACGAGTTTTAATGCGCTGCACATTACTAGGTAATGGCTTAGATACAAACAAGTTATCCAAGACGGCTTGGTCTGGGTACACGGCTGGATTATTACGTACGTCTTCGTCCATCAATTCATCCGCATAGCGATTGGGGTTAGCATAACCCACATAATCACTGACCTGAGCAATCACTGCAGGTTCGAGCAAATAATTAATAAAAGCATGCGCTTCTTCAATATTTTTAGCATCCGCTGGAATGGCCATCATGTCGAACCATAGGTTACCACCTTCTTTAGGGATGCTATATGCCACGCGCACGCCCTGGCCTGCTTCATCCGCACGATCAGCGGCTTGCAGCACATCACCCGAGAAGCCCGCCGCCACACAAATATTGCCATTGGCAAGGTCGCCTACATATTTAGACGAATGGAAATAAGTGACATAGGGACGCACTAATGCCAACTTTTTTTCTGCCGCTTTATAATCAGCAGATTTATGGCTATTAGGGTCAAGACCTAAGTAATTGAGCATGGCCGGCAGCATTTCATCGGCTGAATCCAAAAAGGCCACACCACAGGTGCTCAGTTTTTTCATATTCTCAGGCTCAAATAACACTGCCCAAGAATCAATGCTATCCACACCTAAGACTTCTTTAACTTTATCGACGTTGTAACCAATGCCATTGGTGCCCCATAAATACGGCACAGCATATTGATTACCCGGATCATTGACCGCGACTTGCGCCATCAATTGTGGATCTAAATTATCCCAATTAGGTAACAGCTTTTTATCAAGCTTAGCAAAGGCACCGGCTTGTACTTGGCGGGCTAAAAAATGATCAGAAGGTACCACTACGTCATAACCACTGCGCCCTGCTAACAACTTACCTTCCAAAGCTTCATTGGAATCAAACACGTCATACAGCACTTGCGTCTGTGTTTGTGCGGTAAAAGCTTCTAGCACTGGCTTACTAATATAGTCAGACCAGTTGTACACATGAACTTTTGTATCAGCGTAGGCCACTGAGCTGAATGCAATTCCTGTCGCGAGCGCCCATGCAGCACCCTGTATCAATTTAGGCAATAACCTATCCTCCAGCATTAAACATAGATTGCCTGGGCAACCCACAAGGTTGATATCAATAACAGCGTATCAGTCAGCATTTTTATAGACTGACTGATACGCGGCGGTGCTTATTTACCTGATTTGATTTTGGTCCAACTGCGCGTCATCACACGCTGAGTTTTCGCTGGTAAATCAGGGAAAGTGTAGAGCTTGCTCATCACCTCGGCAGTTGGGTAAATGCCTGGATCAGTACGAATTGCCTCGTCCACTAAGGGCGTAGCTTTATCGTTAGCATTAGGGAACTGCAGGTAGTTGGTTAAATCAGCCATCACCTGCGGCTCGAGTAAGTAGTTAATAAACTCATGCGCTTCTTTGACGTTTTTGGCATCGGCTGGAATGGCCACCATATCAAAGAAAGTACCTGCACCTTCCTTGGGGATTTGATACGCCAGTTTTACCTTGTCGCCTGCTTCTTCAGCGCGCGATTTACTTTGGTACAGGTCGCCTGAGTAACCAATGGCCATACAGATATTGCCGCTGGCTAAGTCAGAGATGTACTTAGAAGAGTGGAAATACGTCACATAGGGACGGATTTTCAGCAGTAAGTCTTCTGCCTGCTTCAGGTCTTCAGGCTTGAGACTATCCACTGGTAGGCCTAAGTAGTGCATAGCGGTTGGAATAATTTCGCTGGGCGAATCCAAGATAGCTACACCGCACTCATGCAGTTTTTTTAAGTTTTCCGGCTTAAAGATCAGGTCCCAAGAATCCACTGGCTGGTCACCAATCGCAGCTTTAACTTTAGCTACGTTATAGCCCATACCAATCGAGCCCCACATATAGGGCAGCGAGTACTGGTTGCCCGGGTCACTGACTTCTAGCGTGTGCAACAAATCTTTATTGAGGTTTTCCCACAATGGCAGCTGGGCTTTATCCAGCTTCTGATAGACGCCAGCTTTAATTTGCTTAGCTAAAAACGGGTTGGATGGCACAACGATATCGTAACCTGAACCGCCCGAGAGCAATTTAGCTTCCAGCACTTCGTTACTGTCGTACACATCAAAAATCACTTTGATGCCACTTTTCTTTTCAAAATTGCTGATGGTGTTAGGTGCGACATAGTCAGACCAGTGATAGACATTCAGCACACGCTGCTGGTCAGCCTGTGCTGATGCAACTACAGCCATGCCGACAGCGGCGGCCAATAACATTTGCTTAGTTTTTTTCACGCGCATAGCTCCTTTAAATCATATATTTGATCAAGTAAATGCGCGTCACCGCCGCGCGATGCGAAGTCTGGCAAGGTCTGCATCAGGACTCAAGATATAAAGGCTGATTTCGTGTTTTATTCTATAAAAATCACTGAAAAACGTGGTGAACGCAGTATACTCAAGTACCAACTTAACACATTGAGCTTGCTTGGGCTGCGCCGCTGATCAATCAAAGCGACAGACTTAAGGTAAAGGTTAAGTCAATTAAGCCTCTGCCAAGGCTAGCGCCTGAGGATACAGTTATTATCTTATAGCCAGATAGCATAAGGGTTATAGCCTGCTCATTGCTCGCTAACAGCCTAAGTAGTCAGCGCTAAGCAGCATGACAGAGCCTGTTATATGATTTATTTACAGCTGAGTTAGGCTATTATTATGACCGGCTCAAATATATAAATGGATGCAATTGGGCAGCACTTCCTGCAGGATACTGTTTCTAACAGTAGTTACTGAGGGCGGTGCTGCCATCCAACCGAGTCACACTGTTTTACCTGGTGGTGAATTTACTCACTGCACGACCCAGCAGCAACCCGAGTCATAAATAGGGATATGTTGCAATAAAGGAGAGAACCTGATGAAGAACCTGATGATTGGCGGCTTAGCTGCTATGTTTTTAACTGCGAGCTTAAGCGCTAGCGCACAAGTTGATCCTGAAGATCAAATTAAATACCGTAAGGCTGGCTACAGCTTTATGAGCTGGAACATGGGAAAAATCAAAGCCATGGCCATTGACGAAAGCGTTGCTTGGGATCCAGCACAAGTACAAGCTGCTGCTAACAGCATCGCTGCTACCGCAAACTCAGGTATGGGTGCACTGTTTGGCCCGGGTACCGAAAAAAGCATTGGCGATACCAAAACACGTGTTAAGCCAGAAATGTTTACTGACCGTGAAGGCGTAACCAAAGTAGGTATCGCTTTCAACAAAGCAGCGAACGAATTAGCTGCTGCCGCTGAAACTGGCGACAAAGCACAAATTGTTGCTGCATTTGGCGCTGCAGGTAAAAGCTGCAAAGGTTGCCACGACAAATACCGCATGGACTAAATTGCTCACCCGCACTTTAGTTTGATGCAAAAAAGGTCGCCGCCCTAAGTTAGAGTCGGCGACCTTTTTTATTGCCTTTAATCTTTACAATTTTACCAAGCAGGCGCAGATGCCGGCGCTGGCGGCGGCTTACTTTGCCACTCACCTGAGGCTAAATATACTGCGCCTAAAGCAATCGCTAAGGCACACATAAAAGCCAACCAATGCCCGCCTTGAGCTGATTTTTGCTCTGGATATTCTTGCTCAGTAGTACCGGTAATCATCGGCTTGACTAGATTGTGCTTTTTGATCACCGCATGCAGAACAATGGCCAAAATATGCACGCTAATCAGAGCAATAATAATCCAGAAACCGAGCTTATGCAGACTGGTAATCTCAGCACTGAGGCTGCTGCTGACCAATTTATATAAAGGTCCAGTGAAGGCAATATCATCATTGGTAAACAGGCCGCTCACCGCCTGCCAGCTCAGCATACCCAGCATGGCAAACACCGATAACACACCCAAAGGGTTATGGCCTAGCTGTCGCCAATCACCGCGCAAGTACTGCGGCAAAGCAAGCAATGAGCAGAGCAAGGTGGATAAGCGCGCATAAGTTGAGCCTAACAATAACCAAGCCAAGCGAAAGCTCAGCAAACCAATGATGGCTAAACCCGCTCGCGCATGCCAATCAATCAAACCGCCACCGGCCCACCCCGTATATAAAGCGGTCGTGACACTGATCACCAATAACCAATGAAAAATTCGTAATGGCCCATCCCAGACGCGTACTTTTCGCCCCATAATCAACTCCTTATCCTTTAACTCAGATATATTTATCAATCAAAAATAATTTTAGAAATTCTCGGGTGTCTTAGCTTTTTCCCGGGCTGTTTCCTGAGTAATCAAACCCTGACTGACTAAGCCTTTTAAACAGCTGTCTAAAGTCTGCATACCTAAAGCGCCACCGGTTTGAATGGCTGAATACATTTGCGCCACTTTATCTTCGCGGATCAAGTTACGAATCGCCAAGGTACCCAACATAATTTCATGCGCAGCCACACGCCCACCGCCAATCTTCTTCAACAGCACTTGCGAAATCACTGCTTGTAAAGACTCAGACAGCATCGAACGTACCATCGGCTTTTCGTCCGCTGGGAACACATCCACAATACGGTCAATGGTCTTGGCCGCAGAGGTAGTGTGCAAGGTGCCAAAGACTAAATGCCCGGTTTCTGCGGCTGTCAAAGCCAAGCGAATGGTTTCTAAGTCACGCAACTCACCGACAAAAATCACATCAGGGTCTTCACGCAAGGCAGAACGCAAGGCTTGGTTAAAGCTGTGGGTATCACGGTGCACTTCACGCTGGTTAATCAGGCTTTTTTTCGATTCATGTACAAACTCAATCGGGTCTTCTACGGTGAGAATATGTTGATACTTGGTTGAGTTGAGGTAATCGATCATCGCCGCTAATGTTGTGGATTTACCCGAGCCCGTCGGGCCTGCGACTAAAATCAAACCACGCGGCCTATCGGCCACATCACGAAACACCTTACCTAAACCTAAATCTTCTATCGTTAAAACTTTAGATGGAATGGTACGAAAGACCGCCGCCGCACCACGATTTTGATGGAAGGCATTCACACGAAAGCGCGCAATACCTGGCACTTCAAAAGAAAAGTCAGTCTCTAAAAACTCTTCATAATCCTTGCGCTGCTTGTCGTTCATAATGTCATAAATCAAATCATGAACTTGTTTCTGATCCATCGCTGGCAAGTTGATGCGACGCACATCTCCGTCCACACGGATCATCGGCGGCAAGCCCGCAGATAAATGTAAGTCTGATGCGCCTTGTTTCGCGCCAAATGCCAACAGTTCAGTAATATCCATAACATTCCCCAAGGTTCAGCAAGCCATTGCATCGCGGTATTTGCTAGCGATATACAGCAGGTTATAAATGCTGCATACGATAGCAGACAATAATCAGTAAACTGCCATCACACGCAAGAAAAGAGCCTTTAAGCACAACGCAGGCATCCAGCAACAAGAGCAAAACAGCCCAGCACCATTTTAATCACCGACAAGCGCCACTGTATTTTGCGCAAATAACTAAATTGCAGCACAATCTGCAGGTATATTTAAGCAGCGCATGCAACAATTCAATTAAACCTATAGTTTATACCACTATATTTTGCAGTATTAACGCTAGAGGAGCTTCACCACGTGGGTAACACACAGATTACGTTTATCGGAGCTGGCAATATGGCAGCCAGCATCATTGGTGGTTTATGCAAGCAAGGCGTACCAGCGGCGATGATTCGCGCCAGCGATCCAGGTATCGCACAACTTGAAGCGTTACACAGCCAATACGGCGTGCAGACCTTTAATGAAAATGGCTTAGCTGTCCAAGATGCCGATATCATAGTCCTCGCTGTGAAGCCCCAAGTGATGCGCCACGTGTGTGAGCAGTTAGCCCCCTTTATTAACCCGCAACAACTGATCATTTCGATTGCTGCCGGCGTAACCTGCCACAGCCTCAGCCAATGGCTGGGTGTGCAAAGTATTGTGCGCTGCATGCCCAACACTCCAGCTCTGATTCAGCAGGGCGTGAGTGGCTTATATGCGATGGAGCAAGTGTCTGCCCTGCAGCGTGAGCAAGCTGAGCAGCTGTTATCAGCCGTGGGCTTAGCCGTATGGCTGGACACTGAGCAATTAATTGATGCCGTGACTGCGGTATCTGGCAGTGGCCCTGCGTATTTCTTTTTGCTGATTGAAGCCATGACCCAAGCCGGTGTTAAGCTGGGTTTGCCGCAAGCAACCGCTGCACAATTGGCACAATATACTGCGCAAGGCGCTTCCACTATGGCCTGTCAAAGCAGCCTAGACGCTGCACAACTGCGCCAACAAGTCACCTCGCCGAACGGCACCACAGAGGCGGCGATTAACACCTTCCAAGCCGGTGGCTTTAGTGAGTTGGTTGAAGCTGCAGTACGCAGCGCGGCCAACCGCTCCCATGAACTTGCTCAACAACTTAGCGAATAAGAGGCCCCTATGTCAGGACTGACTGAAGCATTTATTTATATTCTGCAAACGCTGGGCCAACTGTACTTAATGGTTGCCCTGCTGCGTTTTATTCTGCAACTGGTGCGGGCGGATTTTTATAATCCACTGTGCCAATTTACCGTTAAAGCCACACAGCCATTACTGGCACCGCTGCGCCGGGTCATTCCCAGCGTGGCTGGCATTGATTTAGCGGGATTGGTACTGGTATTGGTTCTGCAGTTTGCACTCATTAGCATTGTGCTTGCCCTTGTGGGTCTGCCGATTATGCAGTTGCTGCCAAACATTTTAGCCTGGAGCTTAATTTCAGTTGCAGGTTTATTTTTAAAGATTTGCTTCTTTGCCTTAATTATTAGCGTGATTTTATCTTGGGTGGCACCCGGCAGTAACAATCCCGGTGCACAACTGACCTATCAAATTTGCGAGCCTCTCCTAGCGCAAATTCGTCGCCTTTTGCCTGACCTTGGCGGTATTGATATTTCACCTATTTTCGCTTTTATTGCGATTAATTTATTAGAACGTTTTGTCTTAGGTAATTTAGCCATCAGCACCGGGCTAACTGGCGAAATACGTGCTTTGGTGAGCCCATTCTTATGAGCCAATATGTGCGCTGGGATGGTGATGACTTGATTTTATTCTGTCATTTGCAACCGGGTGCCAAACGCAGTGAATTTGCCGGTGAGCACGGTGAGCGGATTAAAATTCGCCTCAATGCGCCGCCGGTGGACGGTAAAGCTAATACGCAACTGATTACTTTTTTAAGCAAAGCTTTTGCCGTCCCTAAACATGCTGTACAGATTGAAAGTGGCGAATTATCGCGCCAAAAGCGTGTGCGTATTACTGCACCTAACCAGTTTCCCGATGCAGTTGAGTTTGCTCACTTAGCAACTTAAAATTGACTGTATTACAGATGTAAGCCCATAAGTTTCTAGCCTCAATCGTCGCCAAACATGCAGGCGCTGACGACTCAAAACCCTATGAGCCGTCAATACCCGTGCAATACTGCATACGACTTGCCGCGACTGGCTAGGCTCTTTAAACTGCGTCTCTTACTTTGGAGAGAGTTGCCGTGTCTTCCGTGTTTCCTATAGATTCTGTCGGTTTGGTCAAGCCGCAAGTAGCGTCTTTTGATCAGCCTCTGCAATTAGCCTGCGGTCGTACACTCGACGAATACGAGTTGGTGTATGAAACCTATGGTGAGCTCAATGCCGCTGCCAGCAATGCGGTACTGATTTGTCATGCGCTATCAGGCACTCATCATGCGGCCGGTTACCATCATACTGATGATCGCAAGCCCGGTTGGTGGGATACCTGCATTGGTCCGGGCAAGCCCATCGATACCAATAAGTTTTTTGTTGTAGCACTCAACAACTTAGGCGGCTGCCACGGCTCCACTGGACCCAATACCATCAACCCGAAAACCGGCAAGGTGTATGGGGCAAATTTTCCGATGGTCACAGTGGAAGACTGGGTACATACCCAAGCCCGTCTTGCTGATCGTTTAGGTATTGAGCAATGGGCGGCAGTGGTCGGTGGCAGTCTCGGCGGCATGCAAGCGCTGCAATGGACTATCAGTTACCCAGAGCGTATTCGTAACTGCATCTCCATTGCTGCAGCACCACGCTTATCAGCGCAAAATATTGCCTTTAATGAAGTGGCTCGCCAAGCCATTATTACCGACCCTGATTTCCATGCTGGCAACTTTACCGATGAAGGCACCATCCCCAAACGTGGCTTATCATTAGCACGCATGGTGGGACATATCACTTATTTATCTGATGACTCAATGGGCGAGAAATTTGGCCGCGAGTTAAAAGCTGAGCGCCTCAATTATGATTTTCATAATGTTGAGTTCCAAGTCGAAAGCTATTTGCGCTATCAAGGCGAGCAGTTCTCCAACAGTTTTGATGCCAATACTTACCTGCTCATGACTAAAGCCTTGGATTACTTTGATCCAGCAGCGGCACACGGCGGCGATTTATCGGCAACCTTTGCCCAGGCTAAGGCTAATTTCTATCTGATTTCTTTCACCACGGACTGGCGTTTCTCCCCTGCGCGCTCTAAAGAAATTGTCGATGCGTTGGTGGATGCCAAGAAAAACGTTTCTTATTTAGATATTGATGCCCCACAAGGGCATGATGCGTTTTTGATGCCGATCCCACGTTACCTGCAAGCATTTGGCGGTTATATGAACCGCATCAGTGTGTGAGGCACTTATGAGAGCAGATTTAGAAATTATTCAACAATGGATTCCGGCCAACAGCCGCGTGCTAGATTTAGGCTGCGGTAATGGTGAGCTTCTCTCTTGGTTGCAAGAGCATAGAAATGTGACCGGTTACGGTTTAGAAATTGATCCTGACAATATTGCTGCCTGCATTGATAAGGGCGTCAATGTCATTGAGCAAAATCTAGACTTAGGCTTAGGTAACTTTGCCGATGACAGCTTTGATGTAGTGGTGATGACCCAAGCCCTGCAAGTGGTGCATTACCCCGATAAAATCTTGCAAGAAATGCTCCGTGTTGGTCGCACTTGCATTATCACCTTCCCCAACTTTGGGCACTGGCGCTGCCGCTGGTACTTAGCCCGTCACGGGCGGATGCCGGTCTCAGA
>RRZU010391699.1_pt1 | contig 14086 bp, 10 predicted proteins | sample 2165561 | NCBI WGS metagenome assembly RRZU01 (sample SAMN10456909, study PRJNA506462) | wastewater metagenome | isolation source: wastewater sludge | place: USA: Moscow, Idaho
CCACGGCCGGGTAGCCATGTCGGGACGGGATAAACGCTGAAGGCATCTAAGCGTGAAGCCCCCCTCAAGATGAGATATCCCATTCGAAAGAAGTAAGACCCCTTGAAGACGACGAGGTTGATAGGGCAGGGGTGGAAGTGCCGTAAGGCATGGAGCTGACTGCTACTAATCGGTCGAGGGCTTGACCAAAAGGTCAGGGTAGGAAGTGGTACAACAGTTCACACGTTGTGCCAGAGTTGGAAAATTTCATGCTTGCATGAGAATTTGACAGCTCGGCAAAACGTAGGGAACGCACGATCATGAACAAAACAGAGTTGCGAAGCAACGAAAGCACGAAGTGCGGTTTTGTGAATGTGCGTTTGTGAACTGAGGTTTTAAGGATGAAAAGTTTGTGTGCAGTTTTGAAGGTACAGTGAAATATAAAGGTCGGAATTCCTTTTAAGGGGGAATTTCGGCTTTTTTTAATTTTTTGCGTTTTTTTGAAAAAAGTTCTTGACGGGGCCATTCACTTATGCTATACTACTCTAGCGTTTGGAAGGCGCAGGTCTTTTTTTTTTATGCGCAAAAGACCGAAAAGTTTGCTAATTTATTACGACGGAGGTGGAGATTGTGCGAGTAAAGATCACATTGGCATGTACGGACTGCAAGCAGCGTAATTACAACATGACAAAAGATAAGAAGACACATCCAGACAGAATGGAGACAAAGAAGTACTGCAGATTCTGTAAGAAGCATACATTACACAAGGAAACCAAGTAATTGGTCTCCAGTAAGGAGTAGTTGATTATGGAAGAAACAGGAAAAAAGGCAGAAACCAAATCAAAGAAGCTGGCCAAGACAAAGAAGAAGTCTAAGCCATCCGTGAAAGAGCGCGTAGTTGCGTTTTGGAAGGGTGTAAAGGCCGAGTTTCGCAAGATCATCTGGCCAAGCAAAGAATCATTAAAGAATCAGACAATTGCAGTGCTGGTTGTTTCTGTTGTACTCAGCGTGTTTATCAGGTTCTTTGATATTGCATGTCAGTATGTAGTTGAGTTTATCAGGTAAGAGAGGAATCAGAATGGAAGAGGCAAAGTGGTATGTTGTCCATACCTTTTCAGGTTATGAGAATAAGGTAAAGGTTGATATCGAAAAAACTGTCGAGAACCGGAATCTTCAGGATCAGATTCTCGAGGTTGCGATTCCCCTTCAGGAAGTGATGGAGAACAAGGATGGTCAGAAGAAGTCCTCTATGAGGAAAATCTTCCCAGCATATGTGTTGGTTCATATGATTATGAATGACGATACCTGGTATGTAATCCGCAACACCAGAGGTGTTACAGGATTTGTAGGCCCGGGATCAAAGCCGGTGCCGCTGACGGAGGAAGAGATGATTGCTCTTGCTACCTTTATGGGTACTCCGCAGGAAAAGGTGAACTTCGCAGAAGGCGACCTTATCAGTGTTATTACTGGTGCATGGCAGGGTACCGAGGCTGTGATTCGTTCTGTAGATGCTGAAAAGCAGACCGCTACAATTTTTATTGACATGTTTGGACATGAAACACCGGTTGAACTGAATTTTACCGACATTAAGAAAGTTCAGTAAAACGCCTATTTGGCGTATGGTTCTGCTGTGGGAGGGTATCCCCCGCAAATACCACATTATTAGGAGGTGCCACAATGGCAAAGAAAGTTACAGGTTATATTAAGTTACAGATTCCTGCTGCAAAGGCAACACCGGCTCCACCGGTTGGACCTGCTCTTGGACAGAAGGGTGTCAACATTGTACAGTTTACAAAGGAGTTTAACGCAAGAACTGCTGATCAGGCTGGTATGATCATTCCGGTTATCATCACTGTATACGCAGACAGAAGCTTTACCTTCGTTTGCAAGACTCCGCCGGCTGCTATTCTTATTAAGAAGGCATGCAATATTCAGACTGCTTCTGCAGTACCAAATAAGACTAAGGTTGCAACTCTTTCCAAGGCTGATCTTCAGAAGATCGCTGAGACAAAGATGCCAGACCTGAATGCAGCAAGCCTTGAGGCTGCTATGAGCATGATCGCAGGTACTGCTCGCAGTATGGGTGTTAAGGTAGAAGAGTAAGAATATCAACATTAAGTGGGAGGGATATTCCCGCAAATACCACCAGGAGGTTTTTCGATGAAAAGAGGAAAAAAGTATGTAGAGGCTGCCAAGTTGGTAGACCGCGCTACTCTTTATGATGTAAACGAAGCCGTATCTATCGTAAAGAAGGCTTCTAGTGCAAAGTTTGATGAGACAGTTGAAGCTCATATCAGAACAGGTTGTGATGGACGTCACGCAGATCAGCAGATCCGTGGTGCAGTAGTTCTTCCTCATGGAACAGGTAAGAATGTTCGCGTTCTTGTATTCGCTAAGAATGACAAGGCTGATATCGCAAAAGAGGCAGGAGCTGATTACGTTGGAGCTGAGGAGCTGATTCCGAAGATCCAGAACGAAGGATGGCTTGATTTCGACGTTGTAGTAGCTACTCCGGATATGATGGGTGTTGTTGGTCGTCTGGGTCGTGTACTTGGACCGAAGGGCTTAATGCCAAACCCGAAGGCTGGTACCGTAACTATGGACGTTGCAAAGGCTATTAAGGAAATTAAAGCTGGTAAGATTGAGTACAGACTGGATAAGAGCAACATTATTCATGTTCCGGTTGGTAAGGTTTCCTTCACCGAGGAGCAGTTAGCAGACAACTTCCAGGCGCTGATGGGCGCAGTAATCAAGGCTAGACCGAGCACTCTGAAGGGTACCTTCTTAAAGAGTGTTGCTCTGGCTGCTCGCAGGGGCCTTGGCGTAAAGTTAAATACCGTTAAATTTGGTCAGTAAAAAGTACTTGACAAGTGATTGTCAGTATGATATTATTGCAATGTTTGAGGCCGCAAGGCTTTCATATATTTGCCGAAGACAGCAGGTGCCGCAAGGCATAAGGAGAAAACGCCTGCCGAGGAGAGATCTATATTAAAGATTATCTTTGCCTCTCTGTCTTTGCAGAGAGGCATTTTTCGGCCTTTTCTTAAAATTTTCAAGAAGGAGGGCACATATCATGGCTAAAGTTGAGCTGAAGCAGCCGATTGTTGAGGAAATCAAAGCATCCTTAGACGGCGCAAAGGGTGTAGTTCTGGTTGACCATCGTGGTCTTACCGTTGAGCAGGATACCGTACTGCGTAAGAGTCTGAGAGAAGCTGGTGTTACTTATAAGGTATATAAGAACACACTGGTTAAGCGTGCAATCGAGGGCACTGAGTTCGAGAGCTTAAAGGATCTGTTAGAGGGTCCATCCGCAATTGCAATCAGCAAGAGCGAGGCAACCACACCGGCAAGCATTATCTGTAAGTTTGCTAAGACAAACGATAAGCTTGAGGTTAAGGGTGGTGTTGTAGAAGGAGCCTTCTACGATGCTAAGGGTGTTGAGGTTCTGTCCACAATCCCGTCCAGAGAAGAACTTCTTGCAAAGTTCCTGGGAAGCATCCAGTCTCCGATCACCAATTTTGCTCGTGTTATCAAGCAGATCGCAGAGAAGCAGGAAGCATAATCTGGTTTATGATTGGAATTTGGCAGCTGCGTAAAACAGCTGCATGAGATGATTCAAAATGGATCATCATTCGTAAAAGCCGTAAGGCATAGTTAATAATTCTTATATTAGGAGGAAAATTATCATGACAGCAGCAGAGATTATCGAAGCTATTAAGGGTATGAGCGTTTTAGAGTTAAATGACCTTGTAAAGGCATGTGAGGAAGAGTTTGGCGTATCTGCAGCAGCAGGTGTTGTTGTAGCAGCAGCAGGCGCTGGCGCAGCAGCTGAGGAAGAGAAGACTGAGTTCGACGTAGAGCTGACTGAGGTTCCAGCAGCTTCTAAGATCAAGGTTATCAAGGTTGTTCGTGAAGTAACCGGTCTGGGTCTGAAGGAAGCTAAGGAGTTAGTTGAGGCAGCTCCGAAGGTAGTTAAGGAAGCAGCAGCTAAGGCTGACGCTGAAGAGCTGAAGAAGAAGTTAGAGGAAGTTGGAGCAAAGGTTACCTTAAAGTAATTTGTGCTTAACATTAGGTTCTGGAATCCTTGAAAAACAAGGGTTTCAGAACCTTTTTTTGTTTATCTGACGGATATTTGATAGATATTTGTTTCAAAAGAGCAGGCAATTGACTTTAGAAAGACAGCTGCACATGTAAAGTGCAATAAAAAAAGACCGGTTTTTCCGGTCTGATAAAAGATAAGGTCAGATAAAATTAAATAAAATCGGGGCGACAAGACTTGAACTTGCGGCCTCATGAACCCCATTCATGCGCGCTACCAAACTGCGCTACGCCCCGACGCTCACAAGTAAAAACAATTATATCAAATAAGCAGAAGTTTGTAAAGAAAAAAGTTAAAAAGATCAAGAAAACGGCAAAAAAATAGTTGACAGTCTGCCTATGCTATGCTATAGTGATATGTGCACTATCATGGACAAAATCGCTTTCTATGCTTTCCGTATAGAAGACAATGGTGTCTGCCAATAGACATTGAGGCAGCATGCCGCGCAGATATGGATCGGATAGAGGCACAAAATATATTTATCAGGGGTGAGCAAACATGGAAAAAAACAGAATTCGACCAGTCAAATCCGGCAGAACCTTCCGTATGAGTTATTCCAAGTCCAACGAAGTTCTTGAAATTCCGAATCTGATTGCGATCCAGAAGGATTCTTACCAGTGGTTCCTTGGCGATGGACTTAAAGAGGTATTTGATGATATCTCCCCTATCGTAGATTTCAGCGGCAATCTGGAGTTGCGTTTTGGCAAATTCCGTCTGTGCCCGGATGAAATTAAGCACACAATCGAGGAATGCAAGGAACGTGATGCAACATATTCCGCACCACTTAAGGTTGAGGTCAGACTTCATAATAAGGAAACTGATACCATTAAAGAACATGAGATTTATATTGGTGATCTTCCGTTGATGACGGATACAGGCTCCTTTGTAATCAATGGAGCAGAGCGTGTTATCGTTAGCCAGCTGGTACGTTCACCTGGTATTTATTTTACTATCGACCATGATAAGACCGGAAAAGAGCTGTACTCTTCTCAGGTCATCCCGAATCGTGGAGCATGGCTTGAGTATGAGACAGACTCAAATGATATTTTCTATGTAAGAGTCGATCGTACACGTAAGATACCGGTAACTGTTCTGATCCGTGCATTAGGATGGGGCAGCAATGAGCAGATTTTAGAGATCTTTGGCGAGGAGCCAAAGCTTCTTGCAACACTTGAGAAGGATGTCAGCAATGATTACAAGAGCGGTCTTCTTGAATTATATAAGAAGATTCGTCCAGGCGAGCCGCTTTCTACCGACAGTGCTTCCAGCTTGCTGCAGGGTATGTTCTTTGATGTAAGAAGATATGATCTGGCACGTGTAGGCCGTTATAAATACAATAAGAAGCTTCATTTCCGCAATCGTCTGAATGGACATATTTTAGCAGATGATGTAGTAGATGTTTCTACAGGCGAGATTATTGCTGAGGCAGGTACGACCTGTAATCGCGCAATCGCAACAAAGATTCAGAACTCAGGTGTTCCGTACGTATATGTTGATGCAGAAGGACGCCGTGTAAAGGTTCTGTCTAACCTCATGGTAGATGCTTCTGAGTATCTTAACCTGACAGAGGAAGAGCTTGAAGCTGCTGGAATCAATGAGCTTGTTTATTATCCAGTACTGACTCAGATCTTAGAGAAGGGTCTTGAGGGTGATGAGCTGATGGCAGAGCTTCGTGCAAATAATGCAGAGCTGATTCCGAAGCACATCATGAAGGAAGATATCTTAGGTTCTATTAACTACTGCTTAAACTTAGAGTATGGCATAGGACAGGATGATGATATCGATCACTTAGGAAATCGTCGTATCCGTGCTGTAGGTGAGCTGCTTCAGAACCAGTATCGTATTGGTATGTCCCGTATGGAGCGTGTTGTAAGAGAGCGTATGTCTACAAACGATCCGTCTGATCTGACACCACAGAGCTTAATTAACATTAAGCCTGTTACTGCTGCTGTTAAGGAGTTCTTCGGAAGTTCCCAGCTGTCTCAGTTCATGGATCAGAATAACCCGCTTGCAGAGTTAACTCATAAGAGACGTCTGTCTGCGTTAGGACCTGGTGGTCTGTCAAGAGACCGTGCCGGATTCGAGGTTCGAGATGTTCACTATACTCATTATGGACGTATGTGCCCAATTGAGACTCCTGAAGGTCCTAATATCGGTTTGATTAACTCACTTGCAACATATGCAAGAGTAAATAAATATGGATTTATCGAGGCACCGTATCGTATCGTTGATAAGAGTGATGCCCAAAATCCGCGTGTAACTGACGAGGTTCGCTACTTCACAGCTGATGAAGAGGATGATTTCGTAGTAGCACAGGCAAATGAGCCGTTAGATTCAGAAGGCCATTTCATGAATAAGATGGTTTCAGGTCGTTTCCGTGAGGAGACTTCTGAGTTTGAGCAGAAAAATATCGACTTGATGGACGTTTCTCCACGAATGGTATTCTCTGTCGCAACTTCCATGATTCCATTCCTGCAGAACGATGATGCGAACCGTGCACTTATGGGTTCCAACATGCAGCGTCAGGCAGTTCCGTTAATGTTAACAGAGGCTCCGGTAGTTGGTACCGGTATGGAAGATAAGGCAGCATACGATTCAGGTGTTTGCGTAGTAGCAAAGCACGCAGGTGTTGTTGAGCGTTCCTCCTCTAAGTTAATTATCGTTAAGTGTGATGATGGTACAAGAGATGAGTATCGTCTGACAAAATTCTCAAGAAGCAACCAGAGCAACTGCTACAACCAGAGACCAATCGTTTTCAAGGATGAGCGTGTTGAGGCTGGACAGGTTCTTGCAGATGGTCCGTCCACAAAGAATGGTGAGATTGCACTTGGAAAGAACCCGTTAATCGGATTTATGACCTGGGAAGGTTATAACTACGAGGATGCTGTCCTTTTAAGTGAGCGTCTTGTTCAGGAGGATGTATATACCTCCATTCATATTGAAGAATATGCAGCAGAGTCTCGTGATACAAAGCTCGGACCGGAAGAGATCACAAGAGATGTTCCTGGTGTCGGCGATGAGGCTCTCAAGGATCTTGATGACCGTGGTATCATTCGTATTGGTGCGGAAGTACGTGCCGGAGATATTCTGGTAGGTAAGGTAACACCAAAGGGTGAGACAGAGCTGACTTCTGAAGAAAGACTGCTTCGTGCAATCTTCGGTGAGAAGGCAAGAGAAGTTCGTGATACATCACTGAAGCTTCCACACGGTGCATATGGTATTGTTGTTGATACAAAGGTATTTAACCGTCAGAATAGTGATGAGCTGGCTCCAGGTGTAAATCAGGTAGTACGCATCTATATCGCACAGAAGAGAAAGATCTCTGTCGGCGATAAGATGGCAGGCCGTCACGGAAACAAGGGTGTTGTCTCCAGAGTTCTTCCTGTAGAAGATATGCCGTTCCTTCCAAATGGACGTCCTCTGGATATCGTATTAAACCCGTTGGGCGTACCTTCTCGTATGAACATCGGACAGGTGCTGGAGACTCATTTGAGTCTTGCTGCAAAAGCACTTGGATTTAATATTTCTACACCAGTATTTGATGGTGCAAGCGAGAGTGATATCCTTGATACTCTTGATCTGGCAAATGATTATGTTAACATGGAGTGGGATGAATTCTACGAGAAATATAAGGATTCCCTGCGTGAAGATGTTATGGATTACCTTGGCACTCATCTGGAGCACAGAGAGCTGTGGAAGGGTGTTCCGATTCGCCGTGATGGTAAGGTAAGACTGCGTGACGGCCGTACCGGTGAGTATTTCGACAGCCCGGTAACAATCGGACACATGCACTACTTAAAGCTGCATCATCTGGTAGATGATAAGATCCATGCACGTTCAACAGGTCCTTACTCACTTGTTACCCAGCAGCCTCTTGGTGGTAAGGCACAGTTTGGTGGACAGCGTTTCGGAGAGATGGAGGTTTGGGCTCTCGAGGCGTATGGTGCCGCTTATACACTGCAGGAGATTCTGACTGTTAAGTCTGATGATGTTGTAGGACGTGTAAAGACATATGAGGCAATTATCAAGGGCGAGAACATTCCTGAGCCAGGTGTACCGGAGTCCTTTAAGGTACTTCTTAAGGAATTACAGGCACTGGCACTTGATGTACGCGTACTGGATGCAGATAATAATGAAGTAGAAATTAAGGAAAGCACAGAGTATGGCAATACTGACTTCAGAAGTATTATGGAAGACGGTGGAAAGCGCCATTATTCTGAGGAAGAGTTCCAGAGAAACGGTTCTACCATTCAGGAAGTAAAGAATGGAGAGATTGCAGACGTTGATATGGATGCTTCCAATGCAGATGATTTTGATAAAGATGATATGGACGGGTCATTTGGGTCTGATGGATTTGATGCAGATGATTTTGATGATTTAGGAGACTCAGATAACTAAGAGCCAGAAGGGAGAACCATTTATGCCGGAAAATAAAACCGATGGAGGACAGTCAATTGCTTTTGAGTCCATTAAGATTGGTCTTGCTTCCCCTGAGAAGATCAGAGAGTGGTCAAGAGGCGCTGTCACAAAGGCTGAAACAATTAACTACAGAACGCTGAAGCCGGAACCGGATGGCTTATTCTGTGAGCGTATTTTCGGACCGCAGAAGGACTGGGAGTGTCACTGTGGAAAGTATAAGAAGATTCGTTACAAGGATATGATTTGTGATCGTTGTGGTGTTGAGGTTACAAAGTCCAGTGTCCGCCGTGAGCGTATGGGACATATCGAGCTGGCAGCTCCGGTTTCCCATATCTGGTATTTCAAGGGTATTCCGAGCCGTATGGGCCTGATCCTTGATATTTCACCAAGAAATCTTGATAAGATTTTATATTTTGCATCCTATGTCGTTCTTGACAGGGGTGAGTCTGATCTGAATTATAAGCAGGTACTCTCAGAGAGAGAGTACCGCGATGCAATCGAGCAGTACGGCTATGGCAAGTTCCGTGTAGGAATGGGTGCCGAGGCAATTCAGGAGCTGTTAAAGGCAATTGACCTTGAGAAGGATTCTGAGGAACTTCGCGCAGAGCTTAAGGATGCATCAGGCCAGAAGCGTGCTCGTATCATCAAGAGATTAGAGGTTGTTGAGGCATTCCGTAATTCTGGAAATCGTCCTGAGTGGATGATTCTTGATGCTATCCCGGTTATGCCGCCGGATCTTCGTCCTATGGTTCAGCTGGATGGAGGAAGATTTGCAACATCTGATTTGAATGATCTGTATCGTCGTATTATTAATAGAAATAACCGTCTGGAAAGACTGCTTGAGTTAGGCGCTCCGGACATCATCGTGCGCAACGAGAAGCGTATGCTTCAGGAGGCAGTTGATGCCCTGATCGATAACGGTCGTCGTGGCCGTGCCGTAACAGGACCTGGAAATCGTAACTTAAAGTCTCTTTCTGATATGTTAAAGGGTAAGCAGGGACGTTTCCGTCAGAACCTGTTAGGTAAGCGTGTTGACTATTCTGGTCGTTCCGTTATCGTCGTAGGACCAGAGTTAAAGATTTATCAGTGTGGTCTTCCGAAGGAGATGGCAATCGAGCTGTTCAAGCCTTTCGTTATGAAGGAGCTTGTTGAGAACGGTTCTGCTCACAATATCAAGAGTGCAAAGAAGATGGTAGAGCGTCTTGAGACAAAGGTTTGGGATGTGCTTGAGAACGTAATTAAAGAGCATCCTGTTATGTTAAACCGTGCACCTACACTTCACAGACTTGGTATTCAGGCATTCGAGCCAATCCTTGTTGAAGGTAAGGCAATTAAGCTTCATCCGCTTGTTTGTACCGCATTCAACGCCGACTTCGATGGAGACCAGATGGCTGTCCATCTGCCGCTGTCCTTAGAGGCACAGGCAGAGTGCCGTTTCATGCTGCTGTCCCCGAACAACCTGTTAAAGCCGTCTGATGGAGGTCCTGTAGCAGTTCCTTCTCAGGATATGGTCCTTGGTATTTATTACCTGACTCAGGAAAGACCAGGTGCAAAGGGCGAGGGCATGTGCTTTAAGAGTATGGACGAGGCACTGCTTGCATATGAGAATGGCTGCATTACATTCCACAGCAGAATCAAGATTCGTGTAAGAAAGACAATGGCAGATGGCACTGTTCTTCAGGATACACTTGATACTACACTTGGAAGAAGTATGTTTAATGAAATCCTTCCACAGGATTTAGGATATGTAGACAGAAGCATTCCAGAGAACGCATTAAAGCTTGAGGTTGACTTCCATGTCGGCAAGAAGCAGTTAAAGCAGATTCTGGAGAAGGTTATCAATACACACGGAGCAACAAAGACTGCTGAAGTTCTTGACTCCATTAAGGCAATGGGTTACAAGTACTCAACAAGAGCAGCTATGACCGTATCCATATCTGATATGACAGTTCCGCCGCAGAAGCCAGAGATGATTAAGAAGGCTCAGGCAACTGTTGACCAGATTGCAAAGCACTACAAGATGGGTTGGATCACCGATGAGGAGCGTTACAACCAGGTTATCAAGACTTGGGAAGCAACTGATAAGGAGCTGACAAAGGCACTTCTTGATGGTCTTGATAAGTACAACAACATCTTCATGATGGCTGACTCTGGTGCCCGTGGTTCTGATAAGCAGATCAAGCAGCTGGCTGGTATGCGTGGACTTATGGCAAACACAACTGGTAAGGCAATCGAACTTCCTATTAAATCAAACTTCCGTGAAGGTCTTGACGTATTGGAGTACTTCATTTCCGCTCATGGTGCAAGAAAGGGTATGTCCGATACCGCACTTCGTACCGCTGACTCTGGTTACTTGACAAGACGTCTTGTTGATGTATCTCAGCAGCTGATGGTTCGTGAGATGGATTGTTGTGAAGGAAAGAACATTCCATATATGGAAATCGGTTCCTTTATGAATGGTCAGGAAGTTGTTGAGCAGCTTCAGGAGCGTATGACCGGCAGATTTATCGCAGAGACAATTGTTGATCCTGATACAGGAGAAGAAATTATTCACGAAAACTGCATGGTAACACCAAAGCGTGCTGCAAAGATTATGAATGCACTTGAGCGCATGGGCAGACATACAGTAAAGATCCGTACTGTTCTTAGCTGCCGTTCCCATGTGGGAATTTGTGCAAAGTGTTATGGTTCCAACCTGGCAACAGGACAGGCTGTACAGATCGGTGAGGCTGTTGGTATTATCGCAGCTCAGTCTATCGGTGAGCCTGGTACACAGCTGACCATGAGAACCTTCCATAGTGGTGGTGTTGCCGGCGGCGATATCACACAGGGTCTTCCTCGTGTCGAGGAGCTTTTCGAGGCACGTAAGCCAAAGGGTGTTGCAATCGTAACTGAGATTGGCGGTATTGCTACTGTTAAGGATGTCAAGAAGAAGAGAGAGATTATCGTAACAGATCCGGAGAGCGGAGAGTCAAAGACTTATATGATCCCATATGATGCAAGAATCCGTCCGATCGACGGCAAGGTAATAAATGCCGGTGATCCTCTGACAGAAGGTAGCATCAACCCGCATGATATCCTGCGTATTCAGGGTGTTCGTGCCGTACAGGATTACATGCTTCAGGAAGTTCAGCGTGTATATCGTCTGCAGGGTGTTGAGATCAACGATAAGCATATCGAAGTAATTGTTCGTCAGATGTTAAAGAAGATCCGTATCGAGAGAAGCGGAGATGCCGATGTTCTTCCAGGAGTATCTATGGATGTTCTTGATTTTGACGATATGAACGAGAAGCTTGTCGAGGAAGGTAAGGAGCCAGCAGAAGGAAAGCAGATTATGCTTGGTATCACAAAGGCATCTCTTGCAACAAACTCCTTCCTGTCAGCAGCATCCTTCCAGGAGACTACAAAGGCTCTGACCGATGCAGCTATCAATGGCAAGGTTGACCCGCTGCTTGGTATGAAGGAAAATGTTATCATCGGTAAGCTGCTTCCAGTAGGTACTGGTATGAAGCGTTATCGCAATCTGGAACTCAATACAGATTATCAGCAGTCTGATATTGTTGATTTCTCTGATGATGAGACTGAGACTGCAGGTGATGATACTATCGAGCTTTCTGAGGATTTTGATGAGTCTGATGATGCAGACGAGGCTGTAAAGGCAGCTGAGGAAGCATTTGCAGATGATGATGATGATACAGATGCAGATATAGACACAGATGATTTCGATGAGGAATATTTAAAGGCATTTTCTAAATCAGATGATTCTGATGCAAAATAAAATATAAAAAAAGCTGTTCCGGTGGCAATGCTGTCGGGGCAGCTTTTTTAGATAAGCCAATATTGCACCGAAGAGCTTTCGTAACATGACGCATGAACATTAACAAAAATGTTGATAAAAATGTGTAAAAACTTGAATTTCCTATTGACAGAAAAATATAAAGGATATATAATTTAAAGGCATGTGGCCTTGGAAGCAAAATGCTGTCCAACAACCGGGCTTGCATGATTCATTACATTATAATGTTTTTAATTTCCGCAGGAGGTGAAACGGATGCCTACATTTAATCAGTTAGTTAGAAAAGGAAGACAGACTCTGCAGAAGAAGTCTACTGCTCCGGCACTTCAGAAGGGATATAACTCCTTAAAGAAGAAGTCTACCGACAAGAGTGCTCCGCAGAAGAGAGGTGTTTGTACTGCAGTTAAGACAGCTACTCCTAAGAAGCCGAACTCAGCTCTTAGAAAGATCGCCAGAGTACGTCTTTCCAATGGAATCGAAGTAACAAGCTACATCCCAGGTGAGGGACATAACCTTCAGGAGCATAGCGTAGTTCTGATCCGTGGCGGCCGTGTTAAGGACTTACCAGGTACCAGATACCATATCGTAAGAGGAACCCTTGATACAGCAGGTGTTGCTAAGAGACGCCAGGCTCGTTCTAAGTACGGTGCTAAGAGACCGAAGGACGCTAAGAAATAATTTTAATTAAAACTAAATAAAACGCATTTTAATTAAGAAGAGATTCTTGCGCAAAACAAGTAAGTAAGTGTACCACTTTTTTTGATTAGTGCCGGCATTCGAACAATACCTTCCTGGCGGTTGCAGGAGATAGAAAGGTACAGCCAAGTGTGCGTCGAGGACGCTGCTTGTGTTGGAGAAACAAGAACCGAGCGCGAACACAAAGATGGATGTGAGTACCGATGAGATAACTGAGAGGCGAAAGCCTCGTATTGTAGTTAAGGAGGGAAGTATCGTGCCACGTAAAGGACATACTCAGAAGAGAGACGTATTAGCAGATCCGTTATACAACAATAAGGTTGTTACAAAGCTGATCAACAATATTATGTTAGACGGTAAGAAGGGTGTTGCCCAGAAGATCGTTTATGGCGCTTTCAACAAGGTTGAGGAAAAGACCGGAAAGCCAGCTGTAGAAGTTTTCGAAGAGGCAATGAACAATGTAATGCCAGTTCTCGAGGTTAAGGCTAAGAGAATCGGTGGAGCAACTTATCAGGTTCCGATCGAGGTTAAGCCAGAAAGAAGACAGGCTCTTGCTCTTCGTTGGTTAACCATGTTCTCCCGTAAGAGAGGCGAGAAGACCATGGAAGATAAGCTTGCAAACGAGATCATGGATGCAGCAAATGGAACAGGTTCCGCTGTAAAGAGAAAGGAAGATATGCACAAGATGGCAGATGCAAACAAGGCGTTTGCTCACTATCGTTTCTAATAGTTGCATTATCTGATATTTACAGCAAGTTAAGGAGGAAAAAATCTTGGCTGGAAGAGAATATCCATTGGAGAGAACCAGAAATATTGGAATTATGGCTCATATCGATGCAGGTAAGACTACTCTGACTGAGCGTATTCTGTATTATACTGGAGTTAATTATAAGATTGGTAATACCCATGAGGGTAATGCCACCATGGACTGGATGGCTCAGGAGCAGGAGAGAGGTATCACCATTACTTCCGCTGCTACCACATGTCACTGGACCCTGGAAGAAAAGACGAAACCGAAGGCGGGTGCTTTAGAGCACCGTATCAATATCATCGATACTCCGGGTCACGTTGACTTCACCGTAGAGGTTGAGCGTTCC
>RRZU010280119.1_pt1 | contig 14084 bp, 12 predicted proteins | sample 2165561 | NCBI WGS metagenome assembly RRZU01 (sample SAMN10456909, study PRJNA506462) | wastewater metagenome | isolation source: wastewater sludge | place: USA: Moscow, Idaho
AACTTCTCCACGCCCAGGCGCGTGGCCAGTTTGGCCTGCACCGCCACCATGTCGCGCATCGTGATCTCGGGAAAGCGCGGCCCCCAGGGGCGGCCGTCGGGAGCGATGGAGGAGGGGCCCGTGGTTCCCTGACACCCGCCGAGCACGTTGGGGCACACAACGAAATGATGATTGGTGTCCAGCGCCTTGCCGGGCCCAACGATCTCCTTCCACCATCCGGAGTTGCCGGACTTACTGGTGGCGTGGGAATCGCCGGTCAACGCATGGCACAGAAGAATCGCGTTCGAGCGATCCGAGTTCAGAGAGCCCCAGGTCTCGTACGCCACGCGCACGTTGGGCAGGCGGCAGCCCAACTCCAGTTCCTGGGGACCAAGGTCCATGAACTGGCGCTCGCCCGGGTCGTCGCCCTCCACCCACGCCCCGGACGCGGGGATGCCGATCCGGGGTCGCGGAGTGTATCCGGTGTCGAAGTCTCCGATGGGTTCGGCGTCGGTGACCGGATCGAGGGGCGCGTGGCCCACGAGGAACTTGGGGCTCTCTGGGTGGTTCATCGACTCAGGCGGTGAGCGCCGCGGCTGCCGCCAGCCCACGTTCGAGGTCGGCGAGGATGTCCGCGATGTCCTCCAGGCCAATCGACAACCGAATGGTGCCGGCGGAGACTCCGGCGGCCGCGAGTTCGTCGTCGTTCATCTGCGAATGCGTGGTGGAGGCGGGGTGGATGACGAGTGAACGGACGTCGCCGATGTTGGCGAGGTTGGAGAACAGTTCGAGGGCATCCACGAAGGCCACGCCGGCCTCGCGACCGCCCTGGAGTTCGAAGGTGAAGACGGATCCGGCGCCCTTCGGAGCGTACTTCTGGGCGAGTTCGTAGTAGGGCGAGGTGACCAGGCCCGAGTACCGCACGGAATCCACCTCCGCACGCTGGGAGAGGAATTCGACGGCCTTCTTGGTGTTCGCGAGGTGACGTTCCACGCGCAGCGACAGAGTCTCCAGCCCGATGCCGATGAGGAAGGCGTTGAACGGGGAGATGGCCGCGCCGGTGTCGCGCAGCAGGGTGGCGCGAATGCGGGTGACGAATGCGCCCGGTCCGATGCTGGCGAAGGCGAGGCCGTTGTAGGACTCGTCCGGGTTGGCGAGCAGCGGGAACTTTCCGTTGGCCCAGTTGAAGTCTCCCTTTTCGACGACGACGCCGCCCACCGCGGTTCCGTGACCGCCCAAGAACTTGGTGGCGGACTCGACAACGATGTCCGCGCCGTGCTCGAAGGGACGCACGTTGTAGGGGGTGCCCACGGTGTTGTCGACGACCAGCGGGATGTCGTGCTCGTGGGCGATGGCGGCGAGGGTCTCGATGTCAAGGATGTCGCCCTTGGGGTTCGGGATGGTCTCGCCGTACAGGGCCTTGGTCCTATCCGTGATCTGGGCGCGCCAGCTTTCCGGATCGTCGGGGTTTTCCACCCAGCGCACCGTGATGCCGAGTTGCTTGAGCGTGATTTTGAAGAGGTTGTAGGTGCCGCCGTAGAGCGATGGCGAGGAGACGAGCTCGTCACCGGCCTGCGCGAGATTGAGGATGGTGTAGAACTCGGCGGCCTGCCCGGAGGACAGCAGCAGTGCAGCGGCGCCGCCTTCGAGAGCTGCGATGCGCTCCTCGATGACTCCCTGGGTGGGGTTGTTGAGGCGGGTGTAGATCGGGCCGGCGTCGGTCAGTGCGAAGCGGCCCGCGGCCTGCTCGGCATCCTTGAAGACGTAGGACGTGGTCTGGTAGATCGGCAGGGCGCGTGCCCCGTGATCGGAATCTGGCTGCTGCCCGGCGTGAATCTGGATGGTGTCAAAGGACCACTCATTGGTGTTTGGCATTCTTGCTCTCCCTGAGTATGGGGAGCGGGCGGCGGACACGCCGGTTCCTTCATAGCGTCCCTACCAGCCCGCACATTTCGGTGTTCGGATGGGCTGGAAAGCGCACCTGGGCGTCCGAGGACGGGGTGCGCTAGTTGGGCATTCGCATGAACATGATTCAGAGCATAGGCGAGAGTGGCACTGAACCGTCAAGTTGCGAGCCGGGAAATCTCAGGACTTGAGACCTAGGAAATCTACTCGAATGTCACTTTTGTGGCTCCAGAGAAGGATGTGAAAGGTGAGAGATGTGATAAAGATGTGAATCATGTTTCTATTTTGACTGAAATGTTATAGATTCGTAGCCGTGTAGAGATGCCGTGTTACCCCAACGTGAGAATCGGTCAACGATCTCACCAGTGGGAACGGCATCGCGTGTTCGAGCAGACGGAGTAATTCGTGGAGAAGTTCAAGTCTCGGCGATCATTGGCTCTTTCGGCCGCCATCGCCATTGTGGCTGGCGTGATCGTGGCGCCGGCCAATGCGGATGACGAGGACAAGTTGGCTCGGGCGAAGGCGGCCGAGCAGACAACCGAAACCTCCCTTGCGGGCGTGGAAGTACAGCTCGCCCAGCTGGCGGCAGAGCGTGACGAGCTCGGCCTGCAAGCAGCCGAAGCGGATGCCAAGAGCATTGACGCGGACCGCCAGCTGACTCAAGCCTTCGGGGACATGGCCATGGCGAACGCCGCGGCCGATTCCGCCAAGGAGAAGGCCGACGATGCGAAGTCCGAACTGGGGCGCATCTCCACCGCGTTGTACCGCGACGGTGCGGGATCCATTTCCGGGGCGAACTACCTCTTCGGCGCATCCTCCCTCGAGGACGCGAGTGCCAAGGCGCGCGCCTATGACATGGTGGGCGCGGATGCCGACCAGCAGGTGCAGGAGTTCGAAGCTCTGCAGGACGTTGCCGATTCCATGAAGCGCGAGGCGGAGCGCAAGGCCGATACCTATCAGGAAGCCGCGACCCGGGCCGAGACCGCGGCAGCCGATGCCGCGAGCCTGCATGAGGAATCCGAGGCGCGCCTGGGGGAGATCAGCTCCGAACGCGACGGCCTCCTCACCCAGCTCGCGGTCCAAAAGGGCACCACGGCTGACATCGAACACGACATTCAGGACAAGAAGGAAGCCGACGCCAAGAAGTTGGCCGAGGAGCAGCAGAAGCAGATCGTCGAGCAGGCCCAGCAGGGTGCTGCCCATGAGGCGGCTCCCCAGCCCGGCGACGACGGCGCGGCGACCACTGCTGATCCGACGCCCGCGGCCCCGGCTCCCACCACGGCTGGCCCGGATCCCGCACCTGCGCCGACGACGGCCGCTCCCGCACCTGTGGTGACCACGCCGGCTCCGGCACCGAAACCGACGACGGCCGCACCCGCACCGAAACCCACAACCGCCGCTCCGGCACCCGTGGTGACCACTCCGGCTCCTGCGCCGAAGCCGACGACACCTGCGCCGGCTCCCGTCGCATCGGGAACCGGCCAGTCAATTCTGAACTTCGCCATGGGCTACACCGGCGTCCCCTACGTCTGGGCGGGCACCACTCCCTCCGGTTGGGACTGCATCGGGTTCGTGCGCTTCGTCTACCGCAACTTCGGCGTGAACATCGGAGGGTACACCACCTCGGTGCTCTCGGTAGGGCGTCAGGTACCCTACTCGCAGGCGCGCGCGGGCGATATTCTCTACTGGCCCGGTCACGTGGCCATCAGTCTGGGCAACGGGCAGAACGTCGCCGCATGGAACCCCGGAATGGGGACCAGGGTGGGCCCGGACAGCTGGTGTGCGGACTACCCGGGTCAGGTCCCGATCGTCATTCGCGTCTTCGACTGAGGGTTGGGAGCGGCCATCTGATATGCCGCCAGAACACGAGGGAGGGGCCAGTTCGTGAGAACTGGCCCCTCCCTCGTGTTCGACTTCGTGGGTGATCACGCCAACTCAGTGGTTGTCGTAGTAACCCGTCTCCTTGGCGCGATCGTAGGAGCGCTGGATCTCGGTCTCCGCATCGATGCGGCCAACCCAGTGCGCGCCCTCAACGGACTTGCCCGGCTCGAGATCCTTGTAGACCTCGAAGAAGTGTTGAATCTCCAAGCGATGGAATTCGGAGACGTCCTCGATCTCGGTGCGCCACGATGCGCGCTGATCACCGGAGGGTACGCACAGCACCTTGTCGTCTCCGCCGGCTTCGTCGCTCATCCGGAACATGCCCAAGGCGCGGCACCGAATGACGCAACCGGGGAACGTGGGCTCCTCAAGCAGGACGAGTGCATCAAGCGGATCTCCGTCCTCACCAAGGGTGTCGTCAATGAACCCATAATCGTCCGGATAGCGTGTGGACGTGAAGAGCATGCGATCAAGACGGATGCGACCGGACTTGTGATCGACCTCGTACTTGTTTCGATTACCTTTCGGAATCTCGATGGTGACATCGAACTCCATCATCAGCATTCTCCTTTGTGCAGATGGCTTCGGTCACGCTAAAGCTCGACCGACGGGATGCCGTGCGACACTAGCACTGTGAATCGGAAAACACAGGTTGCAGTGACTGCCCTACTGGCGCTTGGCGGAACCTACTTACTAGCGGATGCATTCGATCTTACCCCGGGACTCATCACTACGCGTCCTCTTGAGGAAAAACCCGCAGCCTATCCGAGTATCAGTCCCATCACCGTCTCGGCGCCGCAGCTGCCGAGCCTGAATGATGAGACACCAGTCCCCACTCCCGAGGCCGTCAAGGCCGCCGTCGACTCCTTCCTTGCGGACCCCCGGCTGACGGGGCAGGCCTCGGTGGAGGTCGTCGACGCCGCCACCGGTCAGGTGCTGGCCGGTGCAAACACCGAGGTTGCCCGCGTGCCGGCATCGAACCAGAAGCTCATCACCGCGACCGTTGCGCTGGAGACTCTCGGTCCGGATGCCACGCTTGAAACCACGGTCGTTCTGTCCGACAACACGCTTTACCTCGTGGGTGGCGGCGACGCCATGCTGTCGGAGGGAACCGGCGATTCCTCCGCCATCGTCGGCCACGCCGGGCTCGCGGAACTGGCCGATCAGGCCGCGGCGGAGCTGAAGGATGCGGGAACCACGAACGTGGACCTGGTCGTGGACTCCTCCCTGTTCACCGGCCCGCTGTACCATCCCGAGGTTGAGGGCCCGGACACGATCTACATCATGCAGATGCGGCCGATCGCCGTCGACCTCTCGCGTGACGATTCCGGTGCCTTCACCGCGGATCCCGATCTCCGGGCGCTCGATGACTTCGCGGCTCGCCTCAAGGAACGCGGCATCACCGCGAACGTCAAGGGGCGATCCGAGGCCCCGGAGACAGCGAAGGTGATGGGTGGTGTGGAGAGTGCGAGTGTGCGGGAGCTGGTCGACTACATGCTCACGGAGTCGGACAACACCACGGCGGATGTTCTCGGTCATCTCGTGGCGATTGCCGAGGGGGAGCCAGCGGACTTCGAGGGAGCAAGCCGGGCCACCAAGACCGTGCTGGACGGCATGGGTTACACGACGGACGCCTTGGTCATCTCCGACAATTCCGGCCTGTCCATCCTCAATCGGCTGACGACCACCATCCAGCTGGAGATCCTCGGCGACGTCTACACCTGCGAGGAATGCCCGCTCGAGGCGATTGCTTCCGGCATGCCGGTGGCGGGGCTCAACGGAACTCTCACCTCGCGAATGGCGGACATCGATCTGGGTGGGCGTGTCCGGGCCAAGACAGGGACGCTGCTCTCGGCGAACTCGTTGTCCGGGTACCTGATGACCGACGGCGGCCGGGTGCTCACCTTCTCGGTGCTCGTGGACAACATCCAGGAGGGAACCACGGGCAACATTCGCATCGTCATCGACGATTTCCTCGGAACTCTCTCTGCGCTGTGATCGGTGGCCCCGGGGAATCTGCCATCGTTTGGCCCGGGGGAAGCTTCGTGGGCCCCGCACGTCCTTCGTGGCGACGTCGAGGTTTCCGCCCGTGGCTTCAATGCGCTGGAACGTGTCGGAGGGCAGCGATACGGTTGTCCCATGGTTCCGATTGATTCCAGACTCGTGGGCAAGGTTTCCTCGCTGCTTTCAGGCAGGCCACCGCAGGCCAATGTGAATGAGGCGCGGGCGGTCGTTGCCGGGCTGCGGGCGATGGCCGCCAGGGCTCCGGAGATCGTCGCCTCCGTCAGTGGCATGGAGGCGGCCGCCATCACGGCGCACGTCCCCGTCCATGTGGTGGATCGTGAACGATGGGCTCAGGCCACCGCTCAATCCTTGAAACAGATTCTGCCGGTCGATGGATCGCGGTCCGGAGGTGGCGTGGCGGGCCGCGCCACCGGTCGCGTGTCCGTGGGGTCACCGTTCCTCTCCGTGGAAGTGGGTGCCGGGTTGGCGCTCATGGCCAGGAACGTGCTGGGGCAATACGATCCCTTCCCGCCGCCGGTGGCGGCCGGTCCCAGTGGAATGAGTGAACCGGGCCCGCCAGGTCATCTTCTGCTGGTGGCCCCGAACATTCTCGAGTTCCAGCGCACCTTCGATCTGGACCGGCGCGACCTCGCGCTGTGGGTTGCCGTCCACGAACTGACCCATGCCGCGCAGTTCGCCCAAGCGCCCTGGCTCAGGGACTACCTGATCTCGCGGGCCCGTCCGCTCGTTGCTGCGGCCCAGTCGGGCTCCGAGGAATTCTCTCTCGACTCGGGGCCGGGCGGGGAGATCACCGCCATCATGAGCCTGCTGGAGGGGCATGCCGAATACGTGATGAATGCGGTTCCCATCGCCTTGCTGCCTGCCAAGCAACGGCTCGTTCGTTCGATGAAGCAACGTCGCGGCCAGGCCAGCCCTGTGAAGAAGTGGCTCCAGCACGCCACCGGAATGGACATGAAGATGGCGCAGTATGCAACGGGTGGAGCTTTCGTTGCCAGCGTCATCCAATCCGCAGGAATCGAAGGGTTCAACGTCATGTGGGAGGACCCGCTCAACGCCCCCAGCCCGGAGGAGATGTCCGCGCCCTTGGCATGGGTGCATCGGGTGCTCGGCGAGGGCGGCCGGTAGGCGATGGCAGGTCCTCATGCCACGGTTGCGCGGGCGCGCAATGAGTTGAGGGCTTTGCTCGCCCAGGCGCACATCGCGCCGGGGCGGCGCCTCCTCGTGGCGTGTTCGGGCGGCTCGGATTCGATGGCGCTTGCCCAGGCGGCGCTCTTCGTTGGCTCCCGCGAGGGCTACCTCGTGGATTCGGTGACAGTGGACCACGGTCTGCGAGGCGATTCAGCTCGTGAAGCCGAGCACGTTGCGGCGCAGCTCCGTGCGATGGGAGTGCGGAGCGCCGAAACTGTCAGGGTGTCAGTGGGCGAAAGCGGCGGCCCCGAGGCCGGGGCGCGCAGGGCTCGCTACGCCGCGCTTGCCGCTCTGGCGCAGGGGAACGGCGAACCCTCGGCGGCGGTTCTCCTGGGGCACACCGCGGACGATCAGGCCGAAACGGTGCTGCTGGGACTCGCGCGCGGCTCTGGCGCCCGATCAATCCGGGGGATGGCGGCGATCTCGTGCCTACCCGAACACTCGCACACGCGTGCTGTGCGCCCACTGCTGGGCCTGCGGCGCGAGGACCTGCGCGAGGGTCTCAGATCCGCGAACATCGCCTGGGTTGAGGACCCCACCAACGAACCGACCTCCTCGTGGCGCGCCCGGGACGGCACGCTGTTGCGGCGTACGGCGCTGCGGCACCATTCGTTGCCCGCGTTGGAGCAGGATATCGGCCCCGGTGTGGTGGAGGCGCTGGCACGCACCGCGCGATTGTTGCAGGCGGACGAAGAGGCACTGGACGGATGGGCTCGGCGCGAGATCGGGCAACTGGCGGACCTCGCGAATCCGAGCATCGGGATCGCAGAATTGCGCGCTTTGCCCGCGGCGATTCGCACCCGGGTGTTGCGGGACCTCGCGTTGCGTGCCGGAGCCAGAGCAGGAGAGTTGGTGGGGTGGCACATAGACCATCTGGACGAACTGGTCACCGGCCCCGGCGGCGGCCGTGGCATTGACCTGCCCGGTGTCCGGGCCTCGCAACGAGCGGGGAGAATCGCCTTCGACGGCGTAGGCTTGAGTGATTACCTGAGAAAGGACAGCGATGGATGCTCGCGATATGGGTCAGGATCTTGAGAAGGTTCTGTTCACCAAGGAACAGATTGACGAAAAACTGACCGAACTTGCCGCACGCATCGATGATCATTACGGCAATCGGAGCATTCTGGTGGTTGGTGTTCTGCGTGGAGCGGTCATGGTCGTTGCCGATCTCGTCAGGAAGATTCATGCGCCCGTGGCGATGGACTGGATGGCGGTGTCCTCCTATGGGAGCGGCACCAAGTCATCGGGCGTCGTGCGCATCCTCAAGGATCTGGACACCGATGTCACCGATCGTGAGGTCCTCATCGTGGAGGACATCATCGACTCGGGTCTCACTTTGTCCTGGCTCAAGGCCAATCTGGAGTCGCGCGGAGCCAGCGATGTTCGCATCGCCACGATGCTGCGCAAGCCGGAGGCCGCCAAGGTGGAGATCGCCGTTGACTTCGTGGGCTTCGACAGCCCCAACGAGTGCGTGGTGGGTTACGGCCTCGACTACTCGGAGAACTACCGGCACCTGCCCTTCATCGGGACGCTCGCGCCACACGTCTACGGAGGATAGATGACCGAGGTGCATCGAGAAGGCGCGCCGTCCGAGCTCGGCCGGAGCGGGGCAATTCCAACCGAGCCGCGCACCGATGTGGAGGCGGAAGGAACGCCGGAAGCGGGGCAGCGGGTGGGCGCGCCGCCGTCGGCACCGGACGCCGATCCGGAGAACGTCGCGAGCAAGGAGCGCACTGGCCGGAATCGATGGACCATCGTTGCGGTCATTGCGGTTGTGCTGGTTGCCGTGGCGATGGCGCTCTGGGCGTTCCTCGGAGCGGACCATTTCAAGGCCATCAAGACCTCCGAGGGCATCGAACTGTTGCAGGGAACCACGGTCACCCGGGTGGAGATGACGGAGGGCTCCCAGCGAGTGCGGCTGTGGCTGTCCGAATCGACACGGACAGTGGATCCGGATGGTCGTGAGCGGGGTGTGGGCAAGCTGGTCCAGTTCTCCTATGTGCGGCCACAGGCCGAGGAAGTGGCGGAGCTGGTCCGCGAGGCCGAACCGGATCTCGGCTACGACTCCCGGGTGCCGCAAAGTTCGGCGTTGGGTTCCATGCTCATGCTCTTCATCCCGATGGTCATCATCTTCGGCGCCTTCCTCTATCTTCTGCCGAAGATTCAGTCAGGTGCCGGAGGCTTGGGCAAGCTGCGGGACCGCTCGCGCTTCGAAGGGGACAAACCGGACATCACGTTCGCCGACGTCGCCGGTGAGGACGAAGCCGTGGCCGAACTGCAGGAGATCACGGAGTTCCTCACCAATCCCGAGCGCTTCCACGCGTTGGGCGCCAAGATTCCCCGGGGCGTGCTGCTGTACGGGCCACCCGGAACCGGAAAGACCCTGCTCGCCCGCGCCGTCGCGGGCGAGGCCGGAGTGCCCTTCTACTCCATCTCCGCCTCGGAGTTCGTGGAGATGTACGTGGGCGTGGGGGCATCGCGCGTGCGCAAGCTCTTCGAGCAGGCGAAACAGCATGCCCCCGCGATAGTCTTCGTTGACGAAATTGACGCGGTCGGCCGTGGCCGCGGGATCGGTACCGGCGGCGGAAGCGACGAACGCGAGCAGACCCTCAACCAGCTGTTGGTGGAGCTGGACGGTTTCGATTCGCGCACCAATGTGATTCTGGTGGCGGCCACCAATCGGCCCGATGTTCTCGATTCCGCGCTGCTGCGCCCGGGGCGCTTCGATCGCCAGATCGCGGTGGATGCTCCCGACCTGCGCGGCCGCGAGGCGATTTTGCGGGTGCACGCCAGGGGCAAGCCGCTCGCCCAGACCGTGGACCTCACCTCGATCGCACGCCGCACGCCGGGATTCACCGGCGCCGATCTGGAGAATGCCCTGAACGAGGCGGCCTTGTTGGCGGCGCGTCAGGGCCGTTCCATCATCGAGACAGACGATGTCGACGAGGCCATCGATCGCGTCGTCGCCGGCCCCCAACGCCAGTCGCGCGTCATGAACGCCGAGGACAAGAGGATGACGGCCTACCACGAGGGAGGCCACGCGCTGGTGGCCGCGGCTCTCCATCACACGGATCCGGTGACCAAGGTGACCATCCTGCCCCGCGGTCGCGCACTCGGCTACACCATGGTGATGCCCACCGAGGATCGTTACTCGGTGTCCCGGAACGAGCTGCTGGACCAGATGGCGTACGCGCTCGGCGGGAGGGTGGCCGAGGAGGTCGTCTTCGGAGATCCCTCGACGGGCGCCGCAAACGACATCCAGAAGGCCACCGACGTGGCCCGCAAGATGATCACCGAGTACGGGATGAGTTCCGTGATCGGTGCAGTCCGGCTCGTTGCGGATGATGCCGACCCGCTCGGCCAGGGTGGATTCACGGGGGCCGGCAACCGCCATTCGGACGTCGTGACAGCCCAGGTGGACCGCGAGGTGCGCGAGCTCATCGACGCCGCCCACGACGAAGCCTGGCGTATCGTCGTGAGAAATCGGGACGTGCTGGAAGCCTTGGCCGGCTGCCTGCTCGAGAAGGAGACGGTGTTGCAGTCGGAGCTGGACGGGATCTTCGAGAGCGTGCGCAAGGCGCCCGTCCGCAAGGTCTGGCTGTCCTCCTCCCGCCGGGACCTCTCGAGCGTCCCCCACGCCGTCGAGGCCTTCGATGGCGCAGCGCCAGGAGCAGCCGATGGCGCGGCAGAGGCAGTCACCGGCGCGGCCCCCAATGATCAGGAGGACAATCGCCCATGAGCAACACCGCCACACCGCAGGCGCGGCATTATGACGAGGACGCCGTGCGTCAGGCCATCCATGACCTGTTGATCGCCGTGGGGGAGGATCCGGATCGCGACGGCCTGCGTGACACCCCCGACCGCATGGCGCGGGCCTACCGGGAGATGTTCGACGGACTGCACCGCGATCCCACGCAGGTCCTGGACGCGACCTTCGACATCGGGCATTCGGAGATGGTGCTCGTCAAGGACATTCCGATGTACTCGACCTGTGAGCATCACCTGCTTCCCTTCCACGGGGTGGCCCACGTGGCCTACATTCCCGCGGAGAACGGGGTGGTCACCGGGTTGTCGAAGTTGGCTCGTCTGGTCGATGGCTATGCCCGCCGCCCGCAGGTTCAGGAGCGGCTCACCTCCCAGGTGGCGGACGCCCTGGTGGACCGACTGGGTGCACTCGGGGTCATCGTGGTGGTCGAGGCGGAACATCTGTGCATGTCGATGCGGGGGGTGCGCAAGCCCGGCTCGCGCACCATCACCTCGGCCGTGCGTGGCATCATGAGGAATCAGGCCACCAGAGCCGAGGCAATGAGCCTCATCAACTCGTAGCCACTGCGCTACATTGGAGATGTAGCTCGCGCCGTGGTGCCCCGGCACCGCACGCGCTCATCCTCGAAGGATCTCTTGCCTTCCACGGAAAGGAAGACCGATGGTTGCACGAAGGCTGTTGCGCCACCCCCACGGAACGTTCGTCATGGGCATTTTGAACGTGACACCCGATTCCTTCTCCGACGGCGGCATGTGGACGGACATCGACAGCGCCATCCAGCGCGGCTACCACCTGCTGCACCAGGGAGCGGACATCATCGACATCGGCGGGGAGTCCTCGCGGCCCGGTGCTCTGCCGCTCAGCCACGAGGATGAATGGGATCGCATCGGAGCGGTGGTGCGCGCCCTGTCGCAGGCGGGGGCAGCGGTATCGGTGGATACCTACCACGCGGACACGGCCCGCCGGGCGGTGGAGGCCGGCGCGGTGATTGTCAATGACATCACCGGTGGAAAGGGCGATCCGGCGATGTTCGCGACCATCGCCGCCCTGGGTTGCGCCTACATTCTCCAGCACACGCGCGGAACGCCGGACACCATGGAGTCACTCGCGAACTACGAGTCGGTGGCCAAGGAAGTTGCCGCGGAGCTCGCCGATTCGACCCGTCAGGCCGTCGCCGCGGGGGTCAACCGCTCCAACATCATCGTGGATCCCGGATTCGGGTTCGCCAAGGATTCTGACCACAACTGGGATCTGGCCGCCCACCTCGAGGAGATCGAGGCGCTGGGTCAGCCGATTCTCATCGGGGTGTCCCGCAAGAGGTTCCTCGAGGAGGTCTCCGAGGGAACCGATCCGCGCTCGCGAGATGACGCCACCGCCGCACTGTCAACCTACTTCGCCACCCGGGGCGTGTGGGGTGTCCGCGTGCACGAAGTCGCGGCGTCGCGGGCCGGGATTCGTACGGCGGACCGGCTGCGCCGAGCGGGTGCCTTCGAGGATGCGAGCACCGGCGGAACCAACGGCGATGAGTGACACCATCCGCATCTGCGGGGTGAGGGCACTGGGATGCCACGGCGTACTCGCGCAGGAGCGGACGTATGATCAACCGTTCGTCGTCGACATCGACATGGAGGTGGACACGGCCCTTGCCTGCGCCACGGACGACGTTTCCACCACGATCTCCTATGCGGATGTCGCGCAGGATGCCGTGGACGTCATCACGGGCGAATCGGTGAATCTCATCGAGACTCTGGCCGGGCGCATCGCGGACAGGGTCATCGCCCGCGGCCCCCTCTCCACCTCTGTCACCATTCACAAGCCCGAGGCGCCGGTGGGAGTCGCCTTTTCCGACGTCTTGGTCACCGTGCGGCGGAAGGGCCCGTTGATGGACGACGACGCCGGCATCCGCCACGTGGTTCTGGCCCTCGGCGCCAATCTGGGGAACACCGTGTCAACGTTGGGCTGGGCCGTCGAGCAGATTCGGGAGCTGGACGTCCATGTGGACGCCGTCTCCGAATATCATGAGACCGAACCGGTGTTGGCGCCCGGGCAGGCGGCCCAGCCCAATTACACCAACGCGGTGCTGACTCTGGACACGGCGCTGGCGCCGTTGGACCTGCTCGCGCAATTGCAGCGGATCGAGGTGCGCGGCGGGCGGGTGCGGCATGAACGGTGGGGCGCGAGGCTGCTGGACATCGATGTCGTCGATGTCGAAGGTGTCACCTCCGGGGCGTCGCGGCTCACTCTGCCCCATCCCAGGGCGGCCGAACGGCTCTTCGTGCTGGAACCCTGGGCATCAATCGAGCCGGACGCCGTTCTGGGCGGGCGTCCGATTGCCGACCTGCTGGAGCAGGTGAGGCGAGAGCCAGGAATGAGCTAGCCGGATGAGGGCGGTTGCATGGTGGTTGCTCGTGGGATGGCTCGCCGCTGGAGTCATTCTGGGAAGTGGCATCTCCATGGTCGTTCTGCGTGACGGAGGGGATCCGCCGCACTTCCCCACGGCTTGCGCCTTCGTGCTGCTCGTGGAGTTGGTCCTCCTGCTGTGGTGCGGGAGGCAGGTTCGCCGGTTCACGTCGCGTCAATCCTCGCTGGTCTCTGCAGTGACGGCCAGCCGAGTGGCGGCGTTCGCTTTGGCGGCCTGCTACTCGGGGATGCTGTTGTTGGGACTGTTCGCCATGTTGGTGATGCTCTACTGGACAAGCGGCTCCACCGAGTTCATCCGGGACCAGGTGCTGAGCGTGGGTCTGGCCGCGCTGGCCAGTCTCGGGTTGGTGATCGGGGGACTTGTGGTGGAGCGATGGTGCCGTCTGGACGATTCGGGTGAGGACGCCGTTTCGGGAAGCGTGGGAACCACGGCCTGACCGACTACTCGGTGGCGTGAGGCGGTGGACACCTGCCGCAGCTCTGGTGCAGGCATGGTGACGGCTCGAGGCAGGTGAGTCCACGCGCATGCAGCACGGAAGCCTCCCGTGCGCACCACACCGAACTGACGGGAGGCTTGCAGGGGAGGCTCCGGCGCCGCGCGGGCTCTAGTCGCGATTGCGAGCCATCATCTCGTTGACCTGCTTGTTGGCCGTGGTCAATGAGGAGGCGTCCGATTGGCCGCTGATCACCGAGGCCATCGCGGGATTCATGATCGAATCAAGCTCCGCCCATCGGTCGACGACGGGGCTGGAAACGGTCGTTCCGTCCTCCAGGTGGGTCGAAAAGGCTCGTGGGTCAAACCCCAGGCCCTCGAAGGCTGGCATGGCCTTTTCGGAGGAAGAGGAGATCGCGGGAAACACGACGGCCTGTTCGGCAATGATGTCCTGGCACTCGGTGGAGCCCATGTAGCTGACCCACT
>RRZU012125125.1_pt1 | contig 14084 bp, 15 predicted proteins | sample 2165561 | NCBI WGS metagenome assembly RRZU01 (sample SAMN10456909, study PRJNA506462) | wastewater metagenome | isolation source: wastewater sludge | place: USA: Moscow, Idaho
CGGCGACACGGCAAAGAGTACCAGCGCAGAGGATTTCAAGGCGTTGGCGAAGATGATTGTAGAGGGGGATGTGTAGTGAATGTAGTTAGATATAAAGAGTTGGAAAAAGCCGAGTTTGAATTGAAGCATGGGTTGATCATCCAAGGATGGTGATCAACATGAACGAAACACAGCTTTGCACGATAGAGCAGATAGAGCAATTTCTCATCGGCAGCGCCCAGATCCCATCTCCAGGATATCTAGTTGCTGGAACGCTTCGTAGGTATTCGCGCCTGGGATACCACTTTGATGCTTTTGAGCACTTTCAATGTGGCTCTCTCAATTCACGCTTCTCATCTCCCTCGCCAACTTTCATAGGCCAGCCCTTGGCGGGCTGGTAGAGTACGATCAAACGCATCGTGACCTGGAACCAATCAAGCAGGAGTTCGGCTTCCTAGCTGATAGTGAGCTGAAGTTTACGCACAGTTTCGCTGCCATCAGAGAGATAGCCAGAAATCACACTTAATAGATTTATCAATTTATTTAATTGGAAGCGATTGATTCCATTCTACAATATCATTTCTCCCCGCTTGCTTGGCAGCATAAAAGACGAGATCAGCCGCTTCTATTAGATCTTCCGGGCGTTCAAAACGCATTTCACTATCCATGTTTGCAGCGACCCCATCGACACAGTCACCGTAACAAAACGTGATTATCAAGTTTGTATCTAACTTCTGCAACACTGTTCTTTATCCATGATAAGAGTTTTTCAACCGAGGCAAGTGTAGAGCCAGGCAAGATGAGTATGAATTCATCACCACCGAAACGGCTTAGAACATCATCTTGAAGAATTTGACAATAAATCGCTCTCACGACAGCGATGATAACAGCGTCTCCTACCAGATGTCCGTGCGTATCATTGACATTCTTGAAGTGACCATGACTTTATCCGTGTGTCAATGCCACGAGAACTCCGAGGAAAAGGTTTTATTAAGGCTCTAGTCTACCCAAGTGCTGCGAAAGCTCTTATCCTGAGCCTTAGCCAAACCTTTGCAATTCTGTCCGTTTATCGATTCTGATCCATCATCACTAAGGATCTGAATTGTTTCTTTTTTCTCCGGATAAACAACCAATGCCTCTGGATGTAATCCTCGGAAGTCAGTCTTGATTGATTCAGGCGCTTCGGAAGGATTGCCTGACCATTGATAAAGCTTGAAACTGCCATTATCATCATAAGGTCCTGCAATAATGAAGTACGCTCCTTTGGCATCCGAGTATTCAATACTGCGTATACCTAATCCATTCAATGCCAGAAGTATTGGCTTACCCAGCTTTGGTTTTTCATTTCCAGTAATGACTTCTTGTGGATTTTCCAATGGAACCAGCAACGCCCTTCCCTCCGGAATAGGGTTACGGAATCCGATCAACAAGGTACCTTGCGGGGTTTTAGTTAGTCCTTCGATGTTGAGCCCATTCTTGGATTCTGGAGCATTCTTCGCGGATTCTCCAAGATTGTAACCCTTTAGTTCTGGGGAATCTTCAAAGGCTTTGACTAGGCCAAGGAAAGGTATGCCAATAGGCTTCAAATTGAACTTTCCGCCGATAGTTTCGATTTCTGTTGCAAAAAAACGGTGGCGGTTAGGACGCGTCTTGCCCTCTTTGTTTGAACCATGCGAGGTGATCCAGTAGATGCGATTCTTAATGCGAGTAGCTCCCTCGATATCAGCTTCCGGATGCTTGGGATCAATTTGCAGAAATGAAGAAAGATCCTGCGAGTATATTGATTCACCGGACTCATTCCTTTTATAGATCCTCAGTTTGTTGTCTTCGTCGTTGGCGACGATAAATAGATTAGATCCAACAGAGACGGCGGCGGATGCGTCACACATTCCAAAGTGCTTGGTGATAGGCGAGAGTGTGCCTGCTGTAACTGGTAGCGCAAGAACCATGGCGACGATAATGACTGCTACAGCGGAAAATTTTCTATTCATAGAAATTCCTTTGGTTTGTGTAACGACCTCTATTTACCGAGATGTTGTTGAATAAGCCAGTTTTTCAACATTTAAACATTAATTTGGCAATAGCATAGGATCATTTCTACAAATAAATTACACTACCTTTACAAACACAATGAGAGTCATCTACATACAATAGTAGATCCAAATTGTGGATAATTAAGGAAATTGATTGCAGCATCACTAGACTGCTGTTTCCGAACTTAGTCCTATAACATTAAATATCCAATAGTTTTTGCATAAATTTGCATTTAATTGCAAATAGTCTTTGGAAGTTAGGGAGGTTTAAACGTATTGAAAAGTATGTAAACCTCTGGATTTGATCTGGAGACTTCAAAGATTAGCTCCATTTCTAACATTGTCTGGCTGAATTCGATTCCATAGGTGATATGATTCGGCTATTAAACAGTTCGATTTTTCATAACAGAGAAGGCCTCAATACGGAGATTCTAATAAATCTTTTTAATTGCCGGATCAATAAATCGATAGCAGTTTAGTGAAGCCACTGACAATAGGCGAAGGGTGGGCTGTTGCCACAAGCGATCAATGGTGCCTGAAACTATTGATTCTGTTCTCTGGCGAACTTCTCAATCTAAGGCAGGCAGGTACTATCTTCGTAATTGAATTCCACTGAGCCGGGAATGATCGCGGTGCAAGGAATAGTCCGCTTCGGCAGCGGGCCGGAAATCACTTCCGCTGTTACAGCCCATGTTCCGGTCATCAGTTGGCAGGCCTGGAACGGAACGGCTTTGTAGCCCGCGTAGTTGCTCAGCGTCGGCGACTCGGTTTTCGTGAATTGCATCGCGGCAGTGCTGCCCGACACCGGCGCGCTCTTAAGCGTGCCGCGGAAGCGAACGCCGACGGTGATCTCGCCGGTACCACCATAGCGGCCGGGATCCCAAACGAAGTTCAAGCCACCGGCGAGACAGCCTTCTTTCGGCCGCTCCCCAACAGTGACCGTCGCACTTTTCGTCGTGCTTTCGAGCCAATCCTTGGCAGTAAGCGTGTAAGTGGTGGTGGCGTTCGGGGTGACGGTTTTGGAACCGTTGAGCGGTTGCGTGCCGAGCGGATCGATCTGAACACTGGTGGCATGAGTTGTGTTCCAGGTGAGGGTCGAGCTATCACCCGGATAAATGCTGGCAGGAGATGTCGCAAGACTCGCCTGCACATGACCGTCGACATAGTAGGTAACCGTGTAGAGCGACGTCATGTCGTTGTAGTTCGTCGCGGACACGAGCGCAGTAAACGTCCCGGTCGGATTATTCATCTTCGCGCCTATCGGCGTATTGCCTACACCGCCGGTGCCATTGTGGCCTGCAATCGTCAATTGCGTCGGCACGCGGTTCTGCTTGTCCGGCTGGCTTTCGAGTTGCACACTGTAGGAGGGCTTGCCGGTTTCGGCGATGACCGCCGAAAGATATTTCACGCCGCCCGGATTCTGCGCAGAAATCGACAGCACCAGTTGTGCGCCGGTGCTCACCGGATTCTTGCACGGCGAGGCGCAACTCCCGGCGTGCGCATCCGGTACTTTGATCTCACCACCGCCGGAAGCGACCGCGCCGACGTGGATAAAGGGATTGGCGTCCTGCTCCGGCGCGGGAATCGGGACCCGCTGATCACAACCGAGCGTGGTGAACGCAAACAGCGTTACAAGCATCCAGCGATAACGGAAGTTGCGCATGGTGACCTCCTTGTGTGGCCGCGCAGGCCGGGGAACGTGCGGTGCAGCAGGTAACAACGTGAAGATACAAAAGAAATATACGCCGCTTCGCGTAAAGGAAAAAAACGTTTTTTCACCAGAACTGAATATATCTGGGAACGGTATGGTCGTCAACCAGACCGGCAAGTCATCAGATATTCACAAAATTTGTGCCAGATCAGACGAGACCGAAATAATCCTGGACATGCTCAGGTCAACGTGGTGGCACATGGGAGAGTATACCGAGCAGATTTAAAATCTTGATGATTACGCTGGATTCTAGGATAGCACTATGGCTTCGGATGTATATTGTTCCGTTAGCTCATGCGCATCGGCATGGTGCGAATAAATGGATGCAGGATCAACGACGTGTATTTGCCAATGATTTCGAGAATCTTCTGGTCGTTGATGATTCAGCCAATCAATCCAAATCAGATCAGGCACCGCATGAGTGGTTACCGCCTAGAAAAGATTACTGGTGCGAGTATGGCAAACGCTGGCAGCGTATCAAGGATAAATATCGGTTGTGGTATAGCGAGTTGGAGCTAAAAACTTTGGAGTTGTTAGCAGAAACGTGCCATTGATAGCGGAAACCAGCACATCCAATTAGTATTGGAATATTTAGGATCTGGAATTATTTTCACTACAGCATCGGGATTGCATGAGATCGCATAAACTTAACGTTGCAGTGACAAAGATGTTCCCATTACTTGGCAATATGCAATAAATTCAATACCAGCTGGTGCAAATCATCAAATAAATTAGCTAGTCTCAAATTCTAGGAAGATAACGCAGAAAATCATGAGCTGGACGGTCTATATATTGGAATGCGCTGATTCAAGTCTCTATACCGGCATTACTACAGATTTAGTCCGCCGGATCACTGAGCATGAAATGGGTAAAGGAGCGCGATATACCCATGGTCGCGGGCCATTTCGACTTGTACATCAGGAACACCACATAAACAGAGCGGAAGCCTCAAAAAGAGAAATTATAATAAAGGCTATGACTCGGACTAAAAAGTTAGCGTTGCTTTGTAATAGCTTACACTTGATCTGATAGCTTCAAAAATTAACCCCCATTCAATCTGACATTGATTGACTGAGTTCGACCCAAACCAGACAACCAGACAACCAGACGTGAGATAGTGCAAAATTCTGTATTATCGAAGATAACGTTTCAGTTGAGTGGCTTGCAAAAGTGCGTCAGCGGTTCTCTAAGTCCGACTCGAATCGCTTGTTAAATGCCTGATTTCGGAATGCCAGAATCTTATGGGCCAAATGTTATCTCTATTCCTACATCTGCTAGCCCCAAGATGCCCGTACCTACTTTCCCCTGAAGTTTCCACTCTTTGGGTGTAAGTAGGTTAGAAATAATCTGCCATATTTTTGATAGGAAACGTTTCAGCAAGGGTGTTAAATATGCTTTTATTTTGTTCAGTGCGGCACGCACGGGGTTTGTAACTTGTTTTACAAACCACTCAGGAATTGTTTGTGTACTGTCTTGAATCATGTTTTCGATATGTTCAAGAATGCCCTTGAGCCATTCGAGCTGTGCATTTAGCTCATTCGCGAGTGTTGAGAGAGAGAAGGCAGATCCCTCTTTTGATCTTCCGATCTCTGAAGATCCAATTTCTTTGAGTAGTTGGTAGATTCTGTCAAGTAACTGAGCCACTCTGTTTCGAAATTCGTCCAAATCATCAGCTAGAGGCGTCCGTAAATCTCGTAATGCTGGATTTATTGACATTAATTCCGAGAATTCTAAGAGCTCTGTACGAAGTCTTTCCACATCGCCGAGCGCCGCCTCTGTATCACGTTGCAAGTCTTCCGAATTTGTCATTTTGACCTCCTTGTTAGGCAATTGACTCACCTGTGTTCCTGTTTGTCTTTACGGACATTAATGAACGCATGAGCAAAAAGTCATCAGGCGCCACAAAATCCAGCTCTCCATCATCGCGAACAAATGCTTGAGCTAGCCGTTCATGAGCCAGTGTTTCGGGGTTAAGTGGAGATGTTGCGAAAGGATTGTGTAATACGCACAAACCATCCAAAAGATGCTCGTTGTAATCTGCTTTCTGAGTGTGCTTAACGATCGGAAGAAGTGAGTCGGGGTTCGGGTGGTATGTTGTATATATTGAATGAGCAGTAGGATTATCAGCGACTGCTCGAACCTTTCCCCAAGTTGCGAGATTACTAAATATTACAGCGCTTACATCAGAATATTCCGGCGAGCAAAAGTAGCCAAGATTGATTGAGGTGTTTTCGTTCTTTAATACCCTGTCGATGTTGTAGCTAATCATTCTATCTGACCTCATTTCAATGGTCTGTTCTTCATCATGATAAAGACCGTAAAGCGCGCTTATGATAGGCCGCATCGCTGCCATATGCGAAAAGGGACGGTCAAATGATGCTATGGCGATAACAAACGGTTTATTCGCGCACTGCGATAGCGTTGAATATCGTTCTCTCAGCTTCTTTACTTTAGAACTGAAACTGTTGCAGAGGCGAATCGTCGCTTCGGAGTTGAAGCGATTAAAGTCCTCTGGCATATCCGAAATTGAATAACCATGCGGTGGTGCGCCGCCTACTGCTGGAGCGGCAATAGTCGCCTCAATACAAAACTTTTCCAGCCCTCCCACAACGAAGTCAGGTGCTTGGTGCGAATAATCTACGTTAGCACCGATTTCTTTAAGATATGCATGTAAATACAACTCCCATAGACAAGACTCAAAGCTGGTTTGGAACTCGTAACAGAACTTTCCATCACGATCTTCGAATCCTGAAGACCAGTCAAGCAGCACTTGGCGTTCTGGTTCGTAGTCACCATCCCTGATCATCCGATAAATAGGATGCAGGGCCGCCTCATCGGCAATGTCCTCGAATAGTGAAAGTGACGACATTATTGGTGCCTAAAAAGTAAATTATATGGTTTGCATATATCTTCCATACTTTTATCATTAACAGCAACAAAATTGTTACATTTGTCAGGTTTGCTAACTGTATATCATCCTTAATAAAACGATATACAGTTTTGGAGATCATTACACTGCAAGCTATCTCTTATTATTTGGCCAGATTATTCGGAGATTTATTGAAAGAAATTGACTGGCTGGTTTTGGCCGGAAACGGTCATTCTAATGATGCCAATTGTCAGTGCTTATTCAATTTATTTTTGAATACTTCATGATAATATTCAATTAATTCATGTTAATCCTTCTCTCCCACAACCGATAACAAATAAGTCAAAGTAGGCCATAACGTATACAGCTCACGGTTTTCCGTTTCAATGATGCATAAATCCCGAGCAATTTGCCGGATACCCGATGAGTCCGATAGAATCAGCGCATTGGGCGTAATCTTTCTGACACAAGTCCAGTGTTTGATCCGGCCACTCAAGCTAATAATAACAGCCGAGTCCGGTTGGCTCAGGTGTTCGGTCAGTTTTTCCCAGTATTGACCCAGTGTCACATCATCGGTATCAAATGCAATTTGTTTGCGTAGTTTGCGCTTCTGATACTTTTTAACTGATTTGATGGCGATATCAATAAACCCACCCTTGACGTCAATATCCTCAAATCCACAAATCAATGTTTCTTCGAGCAGGCCATTCTTGGCCAAATATCCAATCAATTTTTTGAACAAAACTCTTCGCTGACTGGCTTTACGTTTGAGCCGTCGGTCATAGTGAAATTTACCGATAACAACCTCCGTTGCATTCATAACCGAGTACACACCACACAGTCCATCAATACTGCCTTGCCTAATGGGCATCACACATTCCTCATCAGACATTTCGGTCACCAGATTTGGCTGACCGCGTTATTCACAAATAACTGACTGTCGCGGATATAACGCTGCAACATCACGTCCGACTTATGCGCAGTTTGCTGACGGATTTTCCAGGAACTGACTCCGGCTTTGGCAGCACTGGTAACTAAACCCGTACGTAAGCTATGTCCTGAATACAGTTTGGGATTGAAACCCGCATCGGCAACACGCTGTTTGATGATCAAGGCTACCATGGCGCACATAATCCCTGATCCATAAGCTGATCAAAGCGATTCATGCGACGAAAGATTGTTCCAGTTTTGATACGTGATTTTTCCAGCCAGGCTTTTAAAGCGCGAACTGGGCAATAGCGGCCCTTGACAGTTGGTATCGCCACATTTCGTCCTAATCCGATTTGGTCGGTTTTACTACGGCGGACACGAATCACCACACCTTCCGGCACGAACCGAATATCTTCCACCTGTATGGCCACCAGCTCAGAGCGGCGAAATGCACCGGCAAATCCAATCAGTAACAATGTTTTATCACGTAACCCTATTAATCCAGTGAGTTTTTTCGTAATGTTTACCAAATCAGTTTTTAATAATGGCGTCACTCGACGCTGTGCACTGCCATTGATACGCCGAATTCCGCGTAAGGTATTTGTCACCAAAGTAGATTGTGTCGGTGATACTAACCCTTTGTCAGTATGTGCACGGCCTATCGCTACAATACGACGATTCAGAGTAGCAATCGACAATGTTTGGGCATGGATAGCCAGATACGATGCAATGCTACTAGGTGTGGCCGGAATCTTGCCGCCGCTACGCAGAAAATGAGCTAAATCGTTCTGATAAGCCAGTTTAGTGTTCTTAGCTTGTGTGGCTGCTAAATATTCACGGACTTTTTTACGGGTTCCGCTACTTGTGAGTGTTGGTTTATTTTTCATCAAAGTGCTCTCTATTTAATGGTGACATAACGCATACAGGTAATCAGCAGATGGTTGTAGTCACCCGCAGTTGCTTCGCGCATAAAGTCATCCACCAGTTCAGGATGATTGCTACTGAGAATGCAGCGGCGAACGTACCCAAGAATTACAAACGCATTGCTGTCCTTTCCTATTATTTGCACCACGGCATCGGTAAGTGGAGCTTGGGGTTGATCTGAAAGTTTACTTGGAATACTCATTGGTTCTTCTCCATAAGTAGTTGATAACACAATCATCACGGTCGTTATAATGATTAGTTATCGCTAGTTGAAAAATAATAAAAATGCCCGCCAGCATTGGGTACGCTGACAGGCCAGTGGCTGGGTGTTTTCATTTATTTTGCTCCCATAACACCCGAAAAGAGCTTGTTGTTATTGGCCGCTCCGCTATCAGTACTCCTCGGGCAACAGCAATGTGGTTACGCTGCGATCGGCTTCGGTAATGATCCAAAGGTTCTGATCATCGCTGATGGGATAACTTGATAAGATGCGCCAACCGTTCTCAACTGAGCGCATGTTTTCTTCTGCGTCACCTAAGGGCACATTGCCCCAATCACCAGATTGATGACGCTGTATAAGATCCATTGCATTGATGGCGGCATGCTCCAATGCTTCCAGTGCGCCGGGTGTCGCAACGATCTGACCTAATGGAAACAACCTGACCGATGCTGTTGTACGTGTGTTTGTACACATAAATATTTCTCCTTTCTTAGGGCGAGCAAAAACAGACAGGCGCAAAAATACGCCCGTCTTGGTTGCTACGTTTTAATGGGATTTGATTGAGGTGTTACTGAGGTGCTGCCAGTTACTTTGCTTCGGATTGATATTGCAAAAGGATTGCTTGAATGAAATAGTCTTTTTGTTATGCAGTGCTGAAAATAGACATCACATTCTGCACGTACAATTGCAATACAGATATATTTTATAAAGTTATGTTGGGCGTATCAAATGGCAATAACTATTCTATCAACTACTTATGAACTGGTTTCCAGAATCTCTAACGAATATTAAGAGCTGTGGTTGATTCTTGAATTCGCTCTAATTAAAGATAAAGTCATTAATTGACAGCACCTTTAAAATATATTGCTTATGACAAACAATAAGATAGAAGTTATAGTAGCAAACTCTGTGTTTGTAGACTCCGATATTATTCGGTTAGGCAAGTAGTGCGGGGTTGTAAATATTGGAAAACAATTTGAGATTGGAGACATTAAGTCCCCGGCATTGTATAAATTTTTTGCGTAATACTTGATAAATAAGGATCATCATGACAAACACGAGCACACAAGATCGCGCTGCCGGTGCCATTATGGGGGCCTTCATTGGTGACGCTCTGGGACTTGGTCCGCATTGGTATTACGATATCGCGGAACTTCGGCGCGATTACGGGGAGTGGATTACTACCTACACCGATCCTAAACCTGGTCGATATCACAGTGGCCGCAAGGCCGGACAACTCTCTCAATCAGGTATCATTCTTACCATCATGCTTCGCTCTATCGTGGAACATAGCGGATATCATGAAGCAGATTTTTGCCGCCGTATGGATGAAGAGCTGTTTCCGTTTCTTGACGGCACGCCGATGAATGGTCCAGGCGGTTACACCAGCCAGTCAGTCCGGGAAGCGTGGCGGCGGCGTGTAGAGCAAAAATTGCCATGGGGGCAAACCGGCAGTCATGCAGATGACACGGAAGCGATTGAGCGCACGTTAGCGCTAGCTGTCCGCTATGCGTTTCAGCCTGCTGAGCTGGCTACCGTAGTCGCAAATAATACTCGTCTTACCCAGATCGATGATACCGTGATCTCGATGACTGTTGCTTATGCAGCGGTACTGGGCATGCTGATACGGGGACATGCGCTGGATAAAACGCTATCCGGGAAATTGATGGAATTGGTAAAATCCGGGAAGCTACCCTTTCATGCCGTTACCTTTGCCGATTTACAACCCCCGCGCCCAGGTGATCCCGATCCGCCACGTGCCGGACGATTCGCATCACCAGACGCTCTGCTCACGCCGTCTTATATGGCTGAAGCTGCCGCAGATGCAGATATACGCATAGAACCGGCGTGGAAGGTGTCGATTGTATACGGCATGCCCTGTGCCATTTATCATCAACTTCCTGCTACCTATTATCTTGCTGCTCGTTTTCGAAACGATTTCGAATCTGCTGTGCTTCATGCGGTCAATGGTGGAGGGCAAAATCAAGCCCGCGCTATTCTCACTGGTGCGCTTGTAGGCGCCCAAGTAGGTTTCTCTGGTATTCCGAAACGATTTCTCGACGGACTTGAAGACCTAGACAAACTAAAAAGTCTTGCTATAGCTCTCGCCTCACAGGTAAATGGTGAGACGGATACTATCAATTAATATCCGGAAAGTAAGAAGTCGGCCCAAAATTTTCCCTGAGCATTACGTTTGCTGAGATTAAAAGCGTAAACCAAACCTTAACTCACTTCTCATAGTAACTTAAGCAAAAACTAGGGCTTTCGCCCAGTTACGATACTGTAGTAGCCGAAGGCTTTGTGGATTTGAATGTCCTCAAAGCCAATTTCCTTCAGCATGGTTGACAACTCCAGACCGGAGTATTGCTTGCCCTCGGTCCAGCCCATCATTATCATACTGTAAGCAGCGGATGCAAAAGGACCATTTTTCTCATCGTTATAGAGCATTTCATGAATCACAATGCGTCCGCCGGATTCAAGGCTATTGAAACTCTTTGCGGTCAAAAAATGACACTTTTCCGGCATCCAATGGTGATAGACATCTGAGAAAAAATGCAGATCAGCCGATGGCCAATGGTCACTCCAGATATTAATTTCTTGTGTTTTAATCCGCTCCTGCAGGCTATATTGATTAATATATTCCTGAGCCACTTCGCATACCTGACGAAAATCCAGAAATATAACTTTCAGCTTTTGCAACTTTGATGCCGCACCAATCGAATGAGCGGCTGAGCCTCCTGCCACATCGAGCATCACCCGATGCTGGGAAAAATCTATGACCTCAGGCCAAACGAATGCTGCGGTTATGCTGAAGCTGTGCATACCGCGCGTAAAGCGATGCAGTAATTCGATCTGTTCTTCATGAGATTTAAAAATATCACCGCCGCCATAAACCTGGGGAGAATCTGTGAGAATTGCCTTTTCCAGTGTTGAAAAAGAACAAACCTGATAATTATCGATCATCAGATCCCAGAAGAATCCAAAGTAATTAGGACTCTTTTCCAGCAAATATTCTTCTGCTACCGCAGTTAGAGAATAACGTCCTTCTAGTAACGATAAGAAACCTAAGGCAGTAGCTACGGTTAGGATGGCCTCCGCTGGACGCTGCTTAATATTTAATGAATTGCAAATATCTTCCATTGCTCGCGGACCATCTGAAAGGAAAGTAAAGACTTTTAGTCGATGCGCCAGCAGTAATGCCGGATAACCATAAACCGCAAAGATCACATCCCATACCGGACGATCATCAACTCGTGGTGCCTGAATGTTGGAAAAAGCATCTTGTGCCATCAGTCCTCCTTTACCTTTACCTTTAGCTGGGCTAAGAACACCCATATCAAGTGATTATTATTAGATACTTAGATGCTATGCCGCATGATTTAAAGTGATTCTTGACTAATCGAAGCTTTCTTGGATTTTTCTGCTTCGACCAAGCGTTTGATATTCTGAACCGTTCGCTCGGCACCATCCTTTATGGCGACTCGGACTAACCCTTCAAAAGGCCGCATGATCGCCAGAATTTCAAGCAGCTCAAAAGAAAATGTCAATTTGGTAGAGTTTTCAGGATTGATTGCCTGTAATTCATACGTACAGCGGTAAGGATCGGATACTCCAATGAGCGTTAGGCGTGCACCGGGTTCATAAGTAGAGATTTTAAACTTAGATTCTGTTCGACGCCCCTGATCAACACGCACTTGCCGCCCTTCAGTTCCCAGCTTCACCGGCCCAGATGTGATTTGTTCTAGCTCTTTAACCTCTGGCGACCATTTGGGGTAATTTTCGAATAAACCTTCTCCGAGATACTGAAAAATCTCACTGGCTGAGCATTCTACTATTGTATGCGCCTTGCCTAAGACCGGCTCAGTGGAGCCTAAATTGAGCATGGAACCTAAATTGAACATATTGCTTAGCCCTTTTTGACTGGTGAATGCCCAATCCAGCTTATTGATTGGCAATTGGTTTAAACGTTAAACCAATAATGGATCAGTTTCAAGCACTATATTAGTAAGGCAGACAAGAAGAAAATCGTATTTAATCGTTCCTGAAAGCTTTTTTTCAATGGAAAAACTATATTATGCAAGCGCTTCATACTAAATACTTATAAAATTTCATCATTTAGAATAATTTATTTTTCTTAATAAAGTATTCAGTTACATCAGATTTAACAGTTTGACAACCTATTTAATTCTGGATATCTATATTTTTGAGGGAAAGAAGTATCTATATTTCCTGTAGTTCCAACTAATGGTTAGAGCTTGCGACTGGCTAGGAGCACCAAGATATGATCAGCTGCAAAAGTACCGAAACGCGGAAACGTCTGTTCTATAAGGATTGCAAGTTATGATTCACGAACATGTACAGCATAACCACGATCATCACAAGAATCACCGTACCATAGCGACAGATCCCGTATGCGGCATGCCGGTCGATTCACATACAGCGAAGTATCGCGCTGAGCATGATGAACAAACTTACTATTTCTGCTCTGCCCACTGTCACGATAAATTCGTGGCCGAACCCGATATCTATTTAGCGGGCAATATCCCGATCGAGGAATCCGCATCCGACACTATCTATACTTGCCCGATGCATCCTCAAATCCGGCAGATAGGACCGGGAAGTTGTCCGATCTGCGGCATGGCATTGGAACCCGCAGAGGTATCACTTGACGATGCGGCTAGTCCGGAACTCGCTGATATGACCCGTCGCTTCTGGATTGGACTCATATTGACTGCTCCAGTCTTTATCCTGGAGATGGGCAGCCATCTAATTGGACTGCACCTCATGTCTATACAAGCTTCCAATTGGGTGCAATTGTCGTTGGCGACACCAGTCGTATTATGGGCAGGATGGCCATTCTTCGTGCGCGGGTGGCAATCGATCATGAACCGCGCGCTGAATATGTTTACGCTCATTGCGATGGGTACCGGTGTGGCATGGATCTATAGCATCATTGCCACCGTTGCGCCTGATCTCTTTCCCGATGCTTTTCGCAGCAGTGATGGATCGGTCGCAGTTTATTTCGAGGCTACGGCGGTTATCACCGTGCTGGTGTTATTGGGCCAAGTGCTCGAATTGCGAGCGCGCGAACGTACCTCTGGTGCGATTAAAGCCTTGCTCAATTTATCACCAACTACTGCCAGACGTCTTGATGACGGCGATGTTGAAGAGGGAATCAACCTGGATCAGGTGGTAGCAGGCAACCGTCTGAGAGTTCGCCCCGGCGACCGAGTGCCCGTCGACGGCAAAGTGATCGAAGGTAGCTCAAACATTGACGAGTCGATGGTAACTGGCGAATCCATGCCGGTTCGCAAGCAACCCGGAGACCAGGTGATCGGCGGCACTATCAACGGCCAGGGCAGTTTTGTGATGCGTGCGGAAAAAGTTGGACGTGACACGATGCTGGCGCAGATCGTC
>RRZU012651963.1_pt1 | contig 14084 bp, 25 predicted proteins | sample 2165561 | NCBI WGS metagenome assembly RRZU01 (sample SAMN10456909, study PRJNA506462) | wastewater metagenome | isolation source: wastewater sludge | place: USA: Moscow, Idaho
ACCCGCTCAGGATTCAGGAAGCGCTCAAAGAGTAGCGCGTAACGCAACGGATCAAGATCGGTAATCCCAAGCGAGTATGCGACCAGTGAACCAGCGCCCGAACCGCGGCCTGGGCCGACAGGAACACCGTTGTTCTTCGCCCAGTTGATGAAGTCCGCCACGATCAGGAAGTAACCGGGAAAGCCCATCTGCACGATCGTGTCGGTCTCGATCTTCAGTCGCGCATCGTAGGCCGGGCGTTTCTCGATTCGCTCCGCTTCGTCCGGGTACAGATGAATCAGGCGCTTCTCCAAGCCGCTCGCAGCCTCGGCGCAGAGGAACTCGTCGATCGTCATCCCGGGTGGCGTCGGGAAGTCCGGCAAGTAGTTCTTGCCCAGGGTGATCGACAGATTGCAGCGCCTGGCGATTTCTACGGAATTTTCCAGCGCTTCCGGCAGGTCCGAGAACAACTCGGCCATCTCGTCCGGAGACTTGAAATATTGCTCCTCGGTGTATAGACGCGGCCGGCGCCGATCGCCGAGCATGTAGCCTTCCGCGATACAAACGCGCGCCTCGTGCGCCTTGAAGTCGTCGCGCTCGAGAAACTGGATCGGGTGCGTAGCGACCAATGGCAAACCCAGTTCCTCGGCGAGATCGACCGTCGCATCGATCAATGCCTCCTGCTGCGGCTGACCGCGCGGATGAACACGTTGCAATTCGAGGTAAAAGGCACCGGGGAACAAGCCTTCCCATACACGGGCACGATTGGCCGCCTGCTCGATGTTCCCGAGTTGCAGGGACTCGGCCACGTCGCCTTGCCCCGCACCGGACAAGGCAATCAACCCGTCGCAACCGACTTCGCGCAGCATCTGGCGAGTGATTTCAGCCCGGCCGCGCGTACGCGGGGCGAGGTATGAGCGCGAGATGATCTCGCACAGCTGCAGATAGCCTTTGTGGTTTCGACACAGCAGGAGCATTCGATACGGTCGGTCCGGATCGATCTTGTTGCTGACAAAGACATCACAGCCGAAAACGGGCTTGACGCCCTTGGCACGGGCCGCCTGATAGAACTTCACGAGTCCGAAAAGGTGGGAGAGGTCGGTCAGCGCCAGTGCCGGCATGCCGTACTCAACAGCACGCAACACCGGAGGACAATCGTGGTTCTTGCCCACATCAAGACGAACCGTCCCATCGGTAACGGAGTATTCGCTGTGCAGGCGGAGATGGACAAAGCGGGAATCGAGCATCGCGCTATTTTACCCCGAGGCACTCGCCGCCAAGGACCGAACGTTCAAGTGCCGCGCTTCGCCGCGCTCTGTTTCGGACATCCGCGGGTGACTCGTAAGAATTTGTAAGACGCGTCAGCGCGCCGACTGACAGGACGTTATTTGGTCTATCGTAAGCAAACGAATAGAACCAAAGGAGCAGCCATGAACTACAAAATTCGCACCCTGACCTTCTCAATTTGCCTCCTCGCGTCAAGCGCGGCATTGGCGACCGACGCCGTTTGGGGCGCATTGCTTGGCGGAGGCGCCGGCGCCGCCATCGGCGGATCCGTCAGCGGACGAAACGGCGCCATCGTCGGCGGCGCTCTAGGCGCCGCTGCAGGAGCCGTCATTGCTTCCGAAAACACCCACCCCCGGGTTGACTACGTTCCTGCACCGGTGTACCACCCCGGCCCAAGAGCGGTGTACTACACACCACAACCGGTCTATTACGCGCAACCCGTGCGTGTGGTCGCGCCAACGGTGTACTACCTCACGCCAGAACGGGGGGGACGCCACGGCCACCATCACCGTGTAAAGCGGTATTCACATGAAAGTCGCTTCAGCTATCGCTGATGCGCTCGGTAACCACTCGGTGGCGGCCAAACTTGTGTCGGCTGCCCCGCCGGATAACAGCCGCATAAAGCAAGATGCAGTGCCTGGTCCGCCTCTGAGCGTCTCTGCTATTCGCGGTTCACCCAATCGACGATCGGTTGCCATTGCGCGACATCCTTCTCCGCACGCGATGGCGGCAGATCAAAAAGCGTCATGCCGTTTGCCGCGACCTGAACGTAGAGTTGCGTATCCCGCAAATAGGCCAGAATCGGCAAATCGTACGATTCAAGAAAACGCTCGAGTTCGCCGGCCGCGCGGGTTCGCGCATCGACACGCATGCCGACCACGGCAACGTAGGTTTTCCCCTTACGAATGTCTCTTTCTTCAAGCAGCTTTTCAAGAAACTGCCGAGTCGCCAAAATGTCGAACAGCGAAGGCTGAACCGGCACGATGACGCGAGAAACGGCCTTGAGCACGCGCCCCAGGGCTTTACCGTGCAAACCCGCGGGAGTATCCAAGACGACATGCGACGTACCCTTGGGCGGCCTGGCCGGGGAATCTTCGGAAATTTCCCAAGCTCGGATGGCAGGTAGCGCAGCAGGCCGAAGGTGCAACCAATCGCGAGCCGATTGCTGCCGATCGGTGTCACCAAGCATGACGCGGTGACCGCATTTGGCGAAATACCCGGCCAGATTCGTGGCCAGCGTAGACTTTCCCGACCCGCCCTTCGGATTCGCGACCAAGAATGATTTCATCTGTAAAACCTCAACTCTAATGCCCCGAACGAACAATTTTCGGAGAAGAACTGGAATTTCAAGACTTTTCGGACGCCGCATAAGGAAACAACGGACGACCGTAGAGCGCCGTTCCGTCCGAGCACGCCCATAGCGTCCCGCCCCCTTAAACAACCACGATGCTGTGACCGGCACATCCGAACGCTCGCATCCGGCGCGAGAATCAAGAGGAATGATTCCGCTCAAGACCGACAGCACATTGTCGTCCGAGCTCTCTTGCCGTCTCGCCGCGGATCTTTCCAGTCCCGAATGAGTTGCTGCCCGTCTATCGGAATGTTCGCAAGAACGCTTGAACGCGAGCGACAAACGTACCGACGCGCTGGACGGCAATGCGACACTTGATTCCGGATGCCTTTCAAACTCTCGTGATCGAACCGCCGGACGTCTAACCATGGCCCAACAAAAAAGCCGCCCAGGAACGACTGAGCGGCTTCTTTGGTACTCACTCCTTATAGAGCCTTCCTCACAATGCTCTACGCAGCTTCTGGAAGCGCTGCAGCCTCTTCGGGTTGATCAAGCAGTTGCACTAGTGCCATCGGTGCGTTATCGCCGTCGCGGAAACCGCACTTCAGGATCCGAAGATACCCGCCATTGCGCGTAGCATAGCGTGGTCCAATAACATCAAACAACTTCACGACAATTTCCCGATCGCGCAAGCGGTCAAACGCCAAACGGCGATTAGCCAAACTCGGCTTCTTGCCAAGCGTGATCATCTTCTCGGCGACGCAACGCAATTCCTTCGCCTTTGGAAGAGGGGTTTTGATCGTTTCATGGCGCAACAGTGAAACTGTCATATTCCGCAGCATAGCCAAGCGGTGAGAACTAGTGCGGTTTAGCTTACGAAGACCTAAACGGTGACGCATATCATTTCCTTCCTATTCTTGTCCGGGCAACTTACTTGTCTAGTCCGGCGGGAGGCCAGTTCTCAAGCTTCATACCCAGTGTCAAGCCGCGAGCGGCTAACACTTCCTTGATGTCGTTCAGCGCCTTCCTGCCCTAATTCGGCGTCTTTCGCAGCTCGTTCTCGGTGCGTTGTATCAAATCGCCGATGTAATAGATATTCTCGGCTTTCAAGCAATTCGCCGAACGCACCGTGAGTTCGAGATCATCAACCGGACGCAGCAACAATGGGTCGACCTGAACAGCTTTCTGATGTTCAATTGGCAGCGCCGTACCTTCAAGGTCCGCAAAAACCGACAATTGCTCCATCAGAATTCGCGCAGCTGTACGGATTGACTCTTCCGGCTCGATTACACCGTTGGTTTCAATTTCCATTACCAGCTTGTCAAGATCAGTACGCTGCTCGACTCGAGCGCTCTCGACAAAATAGCTGACCCGACGAACAGGACTAAATGAAGCATCCAGCACCAAACTACCGATGCTTTTGCTCGAATCACCGATCTGTCGAAGGTTTCCTGGTACGTAACCGCGCCCCTGCTCAACCTTCAGTTCCATAGCCAGCTTACCGCCGGAAGAAACATGAGCAATGACGTGATCCGGATTCACAATCTCCACATCGTGAGAGACCGCAATATCCCCCGCACGCACAACCCCCTCGCCCTCTTTGGTCAAGTGGAGGATCGCTTCTTCTCGATTGTGCAGTTTGAAAACCACCCCTTTGAGATTCAGCAAGATGTCGACCACATCTTCCTGAACCCCGTCGATGGTGGAGTATTCATGGAGAACACCTTCGATATTGACTTCAGTCGCGGCGTATCCCGGCATCGAAGACAAGAGAATCCGGCGCAACGCGTTACCGAGGGTGTGTCCGTAGCCACGCTCAAACGGCTCCATCACAACTTTTGCGTGCACGGGCGACAAACTCTGCACATCAATTATGCGAGGCTTTAATAGTCCACTACTTTGCATATCCTGTCCTTTGGCTGATTCCGTCAAGCCTAGCCGCAATTACTTCGAATACAGCTCGATCACAAGGCTTTCATTGATCGTTGAAGGTAATTCGCTACGTTCAGGACGCGCCTTGTAGGTACCCTTTGCTTCCTTGGCATCAACCTGAACCCACTCGGGAAAACCACGCGATTCAGCCGCGGCCAGCGCCGCTTTGACTCGAAGGTGATTCTTGGCCTTCTCAGCCACTTCCACTACATCACCCGGGCGAACCTGGAAAGAAGGAATATTTACCCGGCGACCGTTTACAAGCACTCCGTTGTGGCGAACAACTTGCCTGGACTCCGAGCGCGACGCGGCGAACCCCATACGGTAAGCGACGGTATCCAGACGAGACTCAAGCAATTGAAGCAGGTTCTCACCGGTCACACCCTTACGCCGGTCTGCTTCCTTGTAGACTTTTCTGAACTGCCCTTCAAGGACGCCGTAAATCCGACGGATCTTTTGCTTTTCGCGCAAATGAACACCGTAGTCGGACAAACGCTGCCCCGACTTTTGCCCATGCTGACCGGGCGCATACGAACGACGCTCAATCGCACACTTATCGGTAAAACACTTTTCGCCCTTCAAAAACAGCTTCTCGCCCTCACGGCGACATTGGCGGCATTTTGGATCGAGATTACGAGCCACTTGTCTTTCTCCTTAAATCCGACGCTTCTTAGGCGGCCGGCAACCGTTATGCGGAATCGGCGTAACATCGGTAATCGCCGTAATCTTCATTCCGAGCGCGTTTAGCGCGCGAACCGAAGACTCGCGGCCAGGCCCAGGCCCCTTGATCCGCACTTCGAGGTTTTTTACTCCACACTCGACGGCCACCTTACCCGCGGCCTCAGCAGCAACCTGCGCAGCGAACGGAGTACTCTTACGCGAGCCTTTAAAACCGGCGCCACCCGAAGTCGCCCACGACAAAGCGTTTCCTTGGCGGTCCGTGATAGTGATGATCGTGTTGTTGAACGACGCGTGGATGTGCGCGATTCCCTCAGCCACGTTCTTTTTAACTTTCTTGCGAACTTTCGTTGCAGTTTTGGCCATGATAGGTCCTCTTATTTCTTACCAGCGATCGCTTTACGTGGTCCTTTGCGCGTACGGGCATTCGTCCTCGTCCGCTGCCCACGACACGGCAAGCCTTTGCGATGCCTGAGTCCGCGATAACAGCCCAGGTCCATAAGGCGCTTGATGCTCATCGTGACTTCACGACGCAAGTCGCCTTCGACCGTGAACTTGCCGACTTGATCGCGCAAACGATCCATTTCAGCCTCTGTTAAGTCTTTCATTTTCGTTGAAAGCGCAATGCTGGCCGCACTGCAAATCAAACGAGCTCGACTGCGACCAATACCGTAAATCGCGGTTAACGCGATCTCGGCATGTTGGTGGTTGGGAATATTTACCCCTGCGATGCGGGCCATCGAATCACCCCAAAATTAGCGAAACTTGCAATTATATCAAAACCGCCAAAGCCTCAGCAAGTGAGGATTGGCAATCAACCTTGACGCTGCTTGTGACGCGGATCTGAACAGATCACACGCACAATGCCGTGGCGCCGAATAATCTTACAGTTGCGGCAAATCCGCTTAACAGATGCCAGCACTTTCATGGTTAACTCCTAAAATCGAGGCATTTGACGCAGCCAGCCATTTGCCAAAAAAACGAACTACGTAGAGATTCTTATTTTGCCCGAAAAACGATCCTGGCACGGCTCAAGTCGTAAGGGGTCAACTGAACCGTCACCTTGTCTCCGGGGAGGATTCTAATATAGTGCATTCGCATCTTTCCCGAGATAAACCCCAAGACTATATGTCCGTTCTCGAGCTTCACCCGAAAGGTAGCATTAGGGAGGTTTTCGACCACCTCCCCTTGCATTTCGATCAAGTCTTCTTTTGCCATCCTACTTTGCCGTATAGCCCGGGCCCTTGAAATTCGCTTTCTTCAAGAGACCTTCATACTGGTGTGACATCGCATAAGCTTGAACCTGCGTCATAAAATCCATCGTCACAACCACAATAATCAACAAGGAAGTGCCGCCAAAATAGAAGGGCACGTTCCACTTCAAAATCAGAAACTCGGGCAACAAACAAACTATCGTTATGTATGCAGCACCAACCAACGTCAGGCGCATCAAAATCTTGTCGATATACCGAGCCGTTTGGTCGCCCGGCCTAATCCCGGGAACAAACGCGCCACTTTTCTTAAGGTTATCGGCGGTTTCCTTCGAATTAAAAACGAGAGCTGTATAAAAAAAGCAAAAGAACACAATCGCCGCAGCGTACAACAGAACGTATATAGGCTGCCCGGGGGAGACAGCGCCCGCAAAGTCCTTCAACCACCGAAACGACTCACCTGAACCAAACCACCCGGCGATAGTTGCGGGAAACAGAATAATCGACGACGCGAAAATTGGCGGAATGACACCAGCCATATTTAACTTCAGTGGCAGGTGGGAACTCTGTCCGCTGTAGATTTTGTTTCCAACTTGTCTTTTCGCGTAATTGACCAATATCTTACGCTGCCCCCGTTCAACGAAGACCACGAAAGCGGTGACCAATACCACCAAGAGCGTAATGAAGATCGCCGAGACAGGATGCATAGCCCCCGTTCTCACAAGTTCCAACAGACCCGCAATCGCTTTCGGCAAGCCTGCGGCGATCCCAGCAAAGATCAATATTGAAATCCCGTTTCCCAGACCGCGCTCCGTAATTTGCTCCCCCAGCCACATCAGGAACATCGTTCCTGTCAAGAGAGTCGTGACTGTAACCAACCTGAACAGAAAACCAGGATGCGGAACCAACCCCGGCTGAGACTCGACTGCGATCGCTATTCCGACGCCCTGGAAAAGAGCAAGGATCACCGTACCGTAGCGCGTATACTGTGTTATCTTTCGCCGCCCCGCCTCGCCTTCCTTTTTCAGAGCCTCAAGCTGAGGACTCGCGTGAGTCATCAGCTGAAGTATGATCGACGAGGAAATGTATGGCATGATCCCCAAGGCGAAGATGCTGAACCGCTGGAGCGCGCCGCCGGAGAACATGTTAAACATGCCCAAAATACCGCCCTGCTGCCTACTGAACAATTCACTCAACGCCTGCGGATCAATCCCAGGGACAGGGATGTGGGACCCAACCCTAAAAACAATCAAGGCACCGAGCAAAAAAAGTAAGCGGCGTTTCAGGTCGCCATACTTCCCCGTCTTGCTCACTTGATTTTGATTAGTCGCCAAAATTCATTCTTCCGAAAAGTTAGTCGGCCACGCTTCCGCCAGCCGAAAGAATCGCGGCCTTGGCTCCTGCCGTCGCAGCAACACCTTTCAGAAAGATTGGTTTCGTGATGACTCCGGACAAAACAACCTTCGCCGAAAGAACATGGCGCGTTACCAAATTAGCCTGGACAAGAGTCAGCAGATCAATTTCGGCCACAGGGAGCTTCTCCAGTTCACTAAGACGCACTTCGACATTCCGCGAATTCGTGAGCGAAACAAACCCACGCTTCGGCAGACGACGCTGCAGAGGCATCTGTCCGCCTTCGAAACCAACCTTGTGAAAGCCGCCAGCACGGGACTTCTGCCCCTTATGACCACGACCAGCAGTTTTTCCCAGCCCGGAGCCGATACCACGTCCAACACGCTTTTTTGCGTGAGTAGCGCCATCAGCAGGCTGTATCGAATTCAATTTCATCCTAGTCCTCACATTTCACGAGGTAAGAAACCTTATTAATCATCCCGCGCACCGCCGGTGTATCAACGAGTACCGAAGAGCTATTCAGCCGCCTCAACCCCAAACCGCGCACGGTTGCACGATGTGACTGCTTCGTACCGATGAGACTTTTCACCAACGTTATCTTTACTTGCTTGTCCGCCATGATTTACCCCAGAATGTCGTCGATAGACTTGCCGCGTTTTGCCGCGATCTCGGACGGGGTGCTCATCGCCTGCAGTCCATTAATTGTCGCACGAACGATGTTGTAAGGATTTGTTGACCCGTGCGCCTTCGCTACCACGTTGGTCATACCCATCACATCGAAGACCGCCCGCATAGCACCACCAGCGATCACGCCAGTGCCTTCCGGCGCCGGCTGCATCATGACGACGGACGCGCCATGACGCCCGACAACAGTATGGTGCAGCGTGCCATTCTTCAGGCTGATTTTAACCAGTCTGCGGCGAGCTTCCTCCATCGCCTTCTGAACCGCAACGGGAACTTCGCGGGACTTCCCCTTGCCCATACCAATACGACCATCGCCATCGCCGACAACTGTCAGCGCAGCGAAACCAAGAATCCGACCGCCTTTCACAACCTTCGTAACTCGGTTGATAGAAATCATCTTCTCGCGCATACCGTCATCGGGCTTTTCTGCCTGCTGCGGTTTCCTACCTTGCGGTTTTGCCATTACTTACTCCAATCTCTCTTTTCTCAGGCCAATCAGAACTTGAGACCAGCTTCTCGGGCAGCGTCTGCAAGCGCTTTTACACGCCCGTGATACTGGAAGCCACTTCGGTCAAAAGCCACCTGCTCAATACCAGCCTTGATGGCACGCTCAGCTATCAGCTTTCCGATCGCGGCGGCCGCCTTGACGTTGCCGCCATTCGTCAACTCGCCCCGCATTGAAGGCTCCAAAGACGACGCCGAAACCAAAACCCGTGACCCGCACGGGGTAGAAACCTGAGCGTAGATATGGAGGTTAGTACGGTGCACCGACAAGCGCACTGACTTCAGTTCGGCAATTTTGAGCCGGGTTTTGCGGGCTCTGCGCAACCGCGCCTGGTTCTTGTCAATCATTTATGCACCCTTACTTCTTCTTCGTTTCCTTGAGGACAATCACTTCATCAGAGTACCGCACGCCTTTGCCCTTGTAAGGCTCCGGCCTACGATAAGCGCGGATCTCCGCCGCGACCTGCCCGACTTGTTGCTTGTCCACGCCCTTTACGATGATCTCCGTCTGGCTTGGCGTCTCGCACTTGATACCTTGCGGCATTTTGTGGCTCACCGGGTGCGAAAAACCCAAGGTAAGATTCAAGAAATCCCCTTGAACCTGCGCACGGTACCCGACGCCAACCAAATTCAACTTCCGCTCAAAGCCTTTGCTCACACCGGTGACCATGTTTGCAACAATAGCCCTCACTGTTCCAGACAATGCGCCCGCATTTTCAGCCCCCTCAATTGCCTTACAGAGGAGGGAGCCTTCAACCTTCTCTATTTTTACTGCCGGATTAAGCGGTAAAGACATTGAGCCCAACGGGCCATTTACCGAAATCAAATCTTCCGACAGAACAACATCCACCCCTTGCGGAAGTGAAATTGGATTTTTTGCAACGCGTGACATGCTACCCCCTTACGCCACGACGCAAAGCACTTCGCCACCAGTATTGCTGGAGCGAGCCTTACGATCAGTCATCACACCCTTTGGTGTCGAAACAATTGCCACTCCCAAGCCATTCATCACGCGCGGAATATCGTCCGCACCTCGATAAACGCGCAAACCGGGCTTCGATACGCGATCGATCTTCTCGATCACCGGACGCCCCGCGTAATACTTGAGAACAATCTCCAGACTTGGCTTCCCGTCAACAACTCCAAGAGCGAAGTCATCAACATACCCCTCATCTTTCAACACTTTAACAATTGCCACTTTCAACTTTGAAGACGGCATTACAACCGACGGCTTATTCGCCATCTGTGCGTTGCGAATGCGAGTCAGCATATCGCTGATTGGATCGCTCATACTCATATCGTTCTCTCCTGCTTACCAGCTAGCCTTGGTCATGCCAGGGACTTCGCCGCGCATAACGAAATCACGCAATTTGCTACGACCCAAACCGAACTTGCGATAGACACCACGCGGACGCCCCGTCAAGCTACAACGATTCCGCAAACGTACCGAGCTCGAATTCCGAGGCAAAGCCTGAAACTGTAGACGAGCAGCGAACCGCTCTTCTTCACCTAGACTTTGGTCATTGACAATAGCCAACAACTTTTCACGCTTGCCCGCGAACTTCGCGACCAGCTTGCGCCGCTTATCGTCACGGTTGATTAGTGCAAGTTTCGCCATATTTGCCTCAATTCTTGAACGGAAATTTGAAAGCACCGAGCAAAGCCCGCGCCTCGTCATCTGTCTTCGCCGTCGTCGTTACACTAATGTTCATGCCGCGCAGCGCATCAATTTTGTCGTATTCAATTTCGGGGAAAATAATCTGCTCTTTAACGCCCATGTTGTAATTTCCACGCCCGTCAAAACCCTTCCCCGAGACGCCGCGAAAATCGCGCACGCGCGGCAGCGCTACAGAAACGAGACGATCCAGGAATTCAAACATGCGCGGCCCACGAAGAGTGACCATGCAACCAATCGGATAGCCATCGCGAATCTTAAAGCCCGCAATCGATTTACGTGACTTAGTCACAACCGGCTTCTGCCCCGCGATTTTGGTCATATCCCCGAGCGCATGCTCAAGAACTTTTTTATCAGCCACCGCCTCACCAACACCCATATTCAGAGTAATCTTGGTGATGCGCGGCACTTCCATGCTGGACTTGTAACCAAACTTCTTAGTCAACTCGCCAACAACCACATCTTTGTAGTACCCAAGCAATCGTGCCATGTCCGCTCCTATGCACCAACCAGTTCGCCGCTCGACTTAAACACACGAGCCTTCGACCCATCGTCAAGGCGTTTAACACCAACGCGAGCGGCCTTTTGAGAACCGGGGTTATAAAGAGCAACGTTCGACACATGCAACGGCATACTCTTTTCAATCACACCACCGACCACACCCTTCATCGGGTTAGGCTTCACGTGCTTTTTTACGCGATTCAAACCGTCCACAAGAACATGCTCGACATCAACTCGCGCCAACACAGACCCGCGCTTGCCTTTATCTTTTCCAGCAAGCACAACCACTTCGTCACCTTTACGAATCTTGTTCATCACCAACCCCTTACAGCACTTCTGGCGCCAGCGACACAATCTTCATAAACCGCTCACCGCGCAGCTCGCGCGTAACCGGCCCAAAGATTCGCGTACCGATAGGCTCCAACTTGTTATTGAGAAGCACCGCAGCGTTATTGTCGAACCTAACCAGCGAACCATCAGGTCGACGCACCCCCTTCGCCGTACGAACGACGACAGCACTATAGACATCGCCTTTCTTCACGCGACCACGAGGCGCCGCATCCTTGATGCTAACCTTGATGATATCGCCAACGCCCGCGTAACGGCGCTTAGACCCGCCAAGCACTTTTATACACATGACAGAACGTGCGCCCGTATTATCGGCGACGTCCAGAACCGTTTGCATCTGAATCATTTTGCTCTCCAACTTAATCCGCCGAAACGGTCAGTCTTGGAACCCGAAGGGTAGGAACGCCCAACTAAGACATTGCTGGGCGCGGAAAACGCGGAATTATAGACTATTCCGGGAATATAACAACAACTAAATCGCGACAGCCTTCTCTAAAAGCTTCGAAACCGTCCAGGATTTCGTTTTTGCGATCGGGCGGCACTCCTGAATTTCAACCAGGTCGCCGAGCCTTACCTCGCCGCTCTCGTCGTGTGCATGATACTTACGAGACCGTGCAATGATCTTGTCGTACATCGGGTGCTTGACACGCCGTTCGATCAGAACGGTCACCGTCTTTTGCATTTTGTCACTGACGACCCGGCCGACCAGCGTACGCACGCTTTTCACATCGCTCATTATTTTGTCGCCCTTTCACGAAGAACAGTACGCACACGAGCAATGTCTTTACGGACCTTCCCAATCTGGCTGTGGTTGGTCAACTGCTGCGTTGCGATTTGCATTCTCAGACCGAACTGTGCCTTTAACAGGTCAAGCAGTTCCTTATTTAGTTCGTCAGTACTCTTTGCTCTAAATTCATTAGCGTTCATATTTACCCCACCGCTCGCGTGACGAAAGTTGTCGCAATCGGAAGCTTGGCTGCGGCAAGCGCAAACGCTTCACGCGCCAAAGCTTCCCCGACGCCATCCATCTCATAGAGAACCTTGCCCGGCTGGATTTCGGCTACGTAATACTCTGGATTTCCCTTACCATTTCCCATACGGACTTCAGCAGGTTTTTTTGAAATCGGCTTGTCCGGGAAAATCCTGATCCAGATCCGACCACCCCGCTTAATGTGACGCGTCATTGCGCGCCGCGCGGCTTCGATTTGACGCGCCGTCAAACGGCCACGCCCTGTAGCCTTCAGCCCGAAGTCACCAAAGCTGACCTTCGCGCCACGGGTTGCCAAACCGGTATTTCTACCTTTTTGCTCTTTTCGGTATTTTCTTCTAGCTGGCTGAAGCATCGCTCGTTCCTGCCTTTCTTACACGTTTTGCCGGTGCTTTCACATCACCACTCGCCTCGATACCAGCGGGACTCTCTGCTTTTAACGCACGAGCCTTCGGCTTATCGGAGGCATCCACTGAACTAGGTCTAGCAAGGCGCCGCGGCTTCTTGTTCACTTCATCGCTGCCAGGGCCATCGGATGCGGGCGAACCCTGATCGCTGCGATTCAGGACCTCCCCTTTAAAAACCCAAACCTTGACGCCGATGATTCCGTACGTCGTCAAGGCCTCCGAGGTCGCGTAGTCAATATCTGCACGCATCGTGTGAAGAGGAACACGCCCTTCACGATACCACTCGCGTCTGGCGATTTCTGCGCCATTTAACCGACCCGAGCTCATGATCTTGATGCCCTGAGCCCCAAGCCGCATTGCGTTCTGCATCGCGCGCTTCATCGCACGCCGGAACATGATTCGTTTCTCAAGCTGCTGCGTAATCGAATCAGCGATAAGCTGCGCGTCCAACTCGGGCTTACGAATTTCCTCAATACTGACATGGACAGGGACGCCCATAATCTTCTGCAATGCGGCGCGCAAAAGATCGATCTCTTCACCTTTTTTTCCGATCACCACCCCCGGGCGAGCCGAAAAAACCGTGACGCGCGCGTTCTTTGCCGGTCGCTCAATCAGTACGCGCCCAACCGAGGCGTGCTTAAGCTTAGCTTTAAGATAGTCGCGCACTTGCACATCTTCTTTTAGCATTCCCGCAAAATTCTTGCTGTTCGCATACCACCGCGAGGACCAGTCTCGAGTTACCGCCAGACGAAAACCAGTCGGATGAATCTTCTGTCCCATTGTAATTCCTTAGTTTCCGACGGTCAGGAAAATGTGGCACGTCGATTTTACGATCCGATTGCCGCGCCCTTTTGCCCGCGCGGTGAAGCGCTTAAGAACCATACCTTTTTCAACGTAGATGGTTTTTACCTTCAACTCATCAATGTCAGCGCCGTCATTGTGTTCAGCGTTAGCAATTGCTGACTCGAGGACTTTCTTGATTATCCCAGCCCCCTTCTTCGGGCTGAAATTCAGAATACTTAGTGCCTTATCAACAGGCAATCCGCGAATCTGGTCGGCCACCAAACGACCCTTCTGGTCCGACAGCCGAACGCCGCGCAAAATAGCACGAGTTTCCATATTCATTCCTTTACTTCTTCGCCTTTTTGCCGGCGGTATGACCCTTAAAAGTACGGGTCAGAGAAAATTCCCCGAGTTTGTGGCCGACCATGTTCTCAGTGACATACACCGGAATATGTTGCTTACC
>RRZU013565223.1_pt1 | contig 14082 bp, 13 predicted proteins | sample 2165561 | NCBI WGS metagenome assembly RRZU01 (sample SAMN10456909, study PRJNA506462) | wastewater metagenome | isolation source: wastewater sludge | place: USA: Moscow, Idaho
CCCGGCCCAGTTGCAGGTGCCCCGCTCCGGTGAGGCCGACGAGGCCGACGACCTCACCCTGGTGCACCTCGAAGCTGACCGGACCGGCCGGCCCGGCCAGCACCCGGTCCGCACTCAGCACCACGGGACGTTGCGCGGCGTCGAACCGCGACTGGTACGACTTCGGCTTGCTGCCGACGATGTCGACCACCAGGTCCTGGGGGGTCTTGGCCTTGATGTCACCGGTGTGCACCAGCCGACCATCGCGAAACACCGTCACGGTGTCGCTGATCGCGAAGACCTCGTCCAGCCGGTGCGAGACGTAGATCATCCCGCGGCCCTGCTCACGCAGGTTCTTCAGCACGTCGAACAGGCGCTGCGAATCGGACGCCGGCAGCGAGGCGGTCGGCTCGTCCAGCACCAGGATCGGGGCGTCCGCCGACAGGGCGCGGGCGATGGCGACCAGTGAGCGTTCGGCGCGGGTCAGGTCGGCGACGAGCACGTCGGGATCGAGATCGAGCTGCACGTGTTCGAGCGCAACGACCGCGAGCCGGCGCACCTCACGCCAGCTGATCAGGCCGGCCCGCCGTGAGTAGCTGGTGCCCAGCGCCACGTTCTCGGCGACACTCATCGACTCCACCAGGCCCAGGTCCTGATGGATGAAGGCCATCGACCGGATCGCCTCGGGTGAGCCGAGTTGATGGCCACGCACCCGCACCTCGCCGGCAGTCGGCGGATACAGGCCGGACAGCACCTTGATCAGGGTGGACTTGCCGGCACCGTTCTGGCCGAGCAGGGCATGGATGCTGTGCGACCGCAACGTGAAATCGACGCCCTTGAGTGCCTGGGTCGCACCGAACTGCTTGACGAGGCCCGTGATCTCGATCAGGGGAACATCGGCCATGAGGTCCTCAACTCTGAGTGAAAGCCAACATACTGGACTGCAACCAAGATTCTGGACTAGAGAACGACGCGATGCAACCCTTCAGATCACATTGCTCACGATCGGCTCAGAACGAGCGGCCGGCCAAGGGGTTGCGGAACACCCCGGCCAGTTGCTGCAGCTCGCCGACGACGTCGGCTGCGGGCACCTCGGTGGCCCGCTGCCGCGTCATCGTCGAACTGACCGCGAGGGTGGCCACCTCTTCGGCGGCGTTCTGCACGGCCACCGAGTAGCACACCTGCCCGAGGTTGGTCTCCTCGTCGTCGATCGCGTACCCGCGCTCGCGCACGGCGTCGAGGTCGCGCAGCAGGTCGGGCAGCGACTGGATGCTTCGCTCGGTGTAGCGCGGGAACAACTTGCCGCGAAAGCGGTCTTCGACCGCACCAGGCGGCAGCGTGGCGAGAATTGCCTTGCCGGTCGCGGTGATCGAGGCAGGGAAGCGGTCACCGATACCTCCGGTGACACGGCGCGGACGTCCGGCCGCCTCGTAGCGGGCCAGATAGATCACGTCGGTGCCTTCGAGCAGTGCGAGCCGGGCGGCCTCACGACTGATGATCGGCAACTGGCGCACCGTGCCGTAGAAGTCCTCCAGGTCGTCGACCGTGGCCAGGTAGCCGGCCGCCAGGCCGAGAAAACGGCGGCCCAGCCGGTACCGCCCGTCGTGCCGGCGGGCCATGCCCTCGCTCTCGAGAACCGTGCACAGCAGGGCGGTGGTCGACTTGGCGATGCCGGTGCGGGCGGCGAGTTCGGCCACCGTCAGGCCCGCCTGGCCGGCGTCGGCGAGCAGGTCGACGATGCTCATCGCCCGCGTGAGGGCCGGCACTGCGCTGCGGTCCATCGGAACCCTCCGAACAATATACTGGATTAGTGACAGAGTAATGGACTACGGTGAGCACGCCAACACCCAATGAAGGGACGTACGACGTGAATTCCGAGCGCGTCACCAACCCGCTTGCCCTGCCCGAGGTACCGGTCGAGCAGTTCGACGAAATCTTCGACCAGCTCAAACGGTGGGGACAATATAGCGACCCCTCGCGGGGGGCCTGGGGCACCGTCGGGCCCGCGCAGGTGCGCGCCGCCGCCGCCCTCGTGCGCTCCGGACGCACCGCGCAACTCGGTCTGCCCTGGAACACCGTGAGCGGCATCGACAACCCGCAGCCGGCGCTGCACATGATGGTCGAGATGGGTGATCGCGAACCGCCCGAACCGACCTGCAACAAGGACTTTCTCGGCGTCGCCTTTCACGGCAAGGCGGTCTCGCACCTGGACGCGCTGAGCCACATCGCCTACCGCGGCCAACTCTTCGACGGCCACTCCTCCACCGAGGTGGTGCATTCCACCGGCACCGACTTCGGCGACGTCGCCGCCCTGCGGCACCTGGTGACCAGTGCGGTGCTGCTCGACTTCGCCGCGATCGACGGGGTGGACTGGGTAGAACCGGGCACGGCCTTCCACGCCGACGACATTCTGCGGGCCGAGCAGGCGCTGGGCGTGACGATCGGGCCGGGTGATGCGGTGCTGATTCGCAGCGGGCACTTCGCACGACGCGCCGCCCTGGGTGCCTGGAACCCCGACGTGGAGGGCAGCGCGGGCCTGCACGTGGACGCCATGCCGCTGCTGGCCGATCGCGGGATCAGCCTGCTCGGCGGCGACGGCGACAGCGATGCCCGCCCGGCCCCCACGCCCGGCATCGGCTCACCGATCCACATTCTCGCGATCACCGCGATGGGGGTGCCGCTGCTCGACAACCTCGACCTGGAGGAGCTGTCGGTGGCCTGTCGCGAGGAAGGCCGGTACACGTTCATGCTCACCGTCGCCCCGCTGAACGTGCCGCGCGGCACCGGCGGACCGGTCAACCCGATCGCGGTCTTCTGATGGGACGGACGTTCCGGGTCGGGGTCTCCCGCGACTTCCTGGACGGCGACCGCAACGTGTGGGGCGACATCGGCCTGCGCCGGCTCGACGACGCCGGGGTGCCGTGGGAGTACCTGCCGCGTGACGTGGCCGCCTTCGCACCCGATGACCTCGCCCCCTACGACGGCGTGCTCTTCGCCGGGCCGGCGGTGCCGGCGTCGGCCTTCAGCGACGATGTGCCGCGCCCGCTGCTGCTGGCGCGGTTCGGGGTCGGCTACGACACCGTCGACCTGGCCGCCTGTACCGAGCGTGGCGTGGCCGTCACGATCACCCCGGACGGTGCCCGGGCGCCGGTGGCGACCGCGACGCTGACGATGCTGCTGGCAGTGCTGCACAACCTGGTCGCCAAGGACGCTCTGGTGCGCGCCAACGACTGGGCCGGGCGGACGAACCTGATGGGCACCGGCCTGAACGGCCTGACCATCGGCCTGTTGGGGGTGGGCAACACCGGCGGCGAGTTCGTCCGGCTGCTGACGCCTTTCGATGTGACCGTGATCGGCAACGACCCGTTCTGCCCACCCGAGCGCGCCGCCGAGCTGGGCGTGCGGCTGGTCGATCGCGACGAGTTGGCGGCCAGTTCGGACGCGGTCGTGGTGATGGCGGCCCTCACCCCCGACACCCACCACGCGATCGATGCCGGCTTCCTGGCTGCGATGAAGCCGACCGCGGTGCTGCTCAACATGGCCCGGGGTCCGATCGTCGACGAGCGGGCCCTGATCGCCGCGCTGCGTTCCGGCGGTATCCGCGCCGCCGGGTTGGATGTCTTCGAGGACGAGCCGCCGACGTCCGGCATCGAGACGCTGCCGAACGTGACGTTGGCGCCGCACTCGATCGCGTGGACGTCCGAGATGAGCCTGGGCAACGGCAACAGTTGCGTGGATGCGCTACTGGCGGTCGCCCGGGGCGAGGCGCCACGCTTCGTGGTGAATCGTGATGTGCTGAGCACACCCGCGTTCGTGAAGAGATTGAAGGAATGGGCATGAAGATCGCAGTCCTGGGGCTGGGCAACATGGGACTGCCGGTGGCGGTCAACCTGGCCAGAGCCGGTCACGACGTGACCGGCGCGAACATTGCCGCGGTGGACGCGCCCGGCGTCTCCGTCACCACGGACGCGACCGTTGCGCTGGCCGATCGCGAGGTGACCTTCTGCCTGCTGCCCGACCTGCCCTATCTGGAGCCGATGCTGCCCGCGCTGATCGAGGGCGGCTGTCTCGATCTGGTGGTGATGAGCACGATCTCGCCCACCGCCGTCCGAGGGCTGGCCGAGCGGTTGCAGGGCCAGGTCAGCGTGATGGACGCCTGCATGTCAGGCGGCGTCGCGAAGGCCGTTGACGGCACCATGTCGATCATGTGCGGCGCCGACGAGGAGATGTTCGCCCGGGTGCGTCCGCTGCTGGACGTGATCGGCGGCACCGTTGAGCTGATGGGTGACGTCGGCGCCGGGGCGGTCACGAAGGCCTGCAACCAGATGGTGGTCGCCGGCACCCTGGTCGCGCTGGCCGAGGCGACCCTGGTGGCCAAGGAGAACGGCCTGGACGCCCATCGGGTGCTGGCCGTCCTCGGCGCCGGATTGGCGGCGTCGGAATTGCTGGATCAGAAAGCTGCGAAGCTGGCCGACGAGGACTTCTCGCCCAGCGGTCCGGCGAAGTTCCTGGTCAAAGACCTTACCTTCGCCACCGACAGCGCCGCCGGACGTTCGCTGCCCTCCCTCGCGGTGTCGCTGGAGTTGTTCAGCGGCCTCACCGACGCCGGACTGGGCGATCAGGACAACAGCGTGGTGCTGGAGTACCTGCGCCGGATCAGTTGAGATCCCGGCGTTCGCCGGGATGACGGAGTCGGCCGCGACGACGGGATGGAGCCACGGCGACGGGGGCACGTCATCCCGGGCTTGCCCCGGGATCTCCGCCGGATCAGTTGATGGTGCTGAGTACCTGCGCCGATCAGTCGAGATCCCGGCGTTCGCCGGGATGACGGAGTCGAGCCGCGACGACGGGATGGAGCCACGACGACGGGGGCCACGTCATCCCGGGCTTGCCCCGGGATCTCCCCCGGATCAGTCGAGCCGGGATCCCCGCCGGATAGTGATCAGGCGACCTCGACGGGCATCGCGTGCCGTTTCACCGCGCGCAGAATGTCGACGATGCTCGCCAGGTCACCGTCATCGAAGACCTGATCAGGGCCGGTCGGCGCGTGATCGGTGAATGGTGACTCGAACAGCCTGCGCGGTTCCATCACTCCGGTGGCGGTGAGTTCGTCGACGATCAGCTGGACGAACCTGATCTGGTCGACGGTGAACCGGGTGTCGATCAGAAAGTGCCCGAACGCCTCGGTAGCGGCGCACAGATCGAGGCCGACCAGGCCACGAATGAAGAGCCCCAGTCCTCCGGCTTGCCGGGCAGCGAGCTTGACATCGTCCGCTCGTCCGCCGGCCCCGAGCAGCATTCGTTCAAGGGACGACACGTCGTCCGACGTCAGTTGCTTGTTGCGACGCAACCGCTGGAGGGCCACGTGATCCTCGTGGTGCCGCAGGTAGGCGGCCGCCTTGGAGCGGGAGCGAACGGTGTCGGTTCCTGGTGTCGTGTAGGGCAACGCAACGTCCACCGCTTCGCCGAGGGCGCGTACAGATGGTTCACCAACAACTCGACTGCCCGCCGCGCGTACACGCAGGCCGCCCGCGGGTCGGACGTGACGTACGACTCCGCCCGGGCGCAATCGGCGTAGGCGCCGGGCAGCGTGGCGCTCAGGAACGTGAAGTTGCTCATCACTCCCCCTTCCGCCGTTGTCCCTTGGTGCGGGCGTAGTCGTCGACGGCTCGGCGCGAGCTGCGCCAGACCCCGTCGGCGCCCTGGAATGCGTCCAGACGTCCCCTTTGCGCGGCCTGGCGCAGCGCCGCGATGCTGAACCGTTCATCGACCAGCGCTGCCAAGGGCACCAGCCTCGCAGGTCGGGCGACGCTGGGCAGGATGAAGCGGTTGAGGTTGTCGAGCATGGCTCGTGCCAGCAGTTCGCCGAGCAGTCCGGGATCACCGTCGTCGGCCCGCTGCATGGCCGACAGATAGACCGGACGCTGCTGCTTCATGATCACCACCGGCGGGTAGCCCAGCCGGACCAACAACAAGTTCAGCACTAGCCGGCCGGCCCGGCCATTGCCGTCGATGAACGGATGGATCTTCTCGAAGTCGTTGTGCAGCGTCGCCAACTGCTCGGGCAATGGGCCGTACGCCGCATTGTTCAACCGGTCGCCGGCAGCGTTCGCGGAGTCGAGCCAGTCGCGAATCATCGGCGGCACCAGCGCCCAACTGGGGAGCGTCATGCCACCGTCGAACGGATGGATATCGTGCTCGCGAAAGTGCCCGGGCGCTTCCCGCTCATTCGCGTCGGGGTGTGGAGCGACCTGCCACACCGGAGCCATCAGCGTCGCGTGAATCTGGCGCAACTCCGTCAGCGTGACGAGTTCGCCCTGACTCAACTGCTCGCTGTTGTGGGCTTGGGCATAGACCCACCGGGCCGCCTCGGCGTAGCCCTGGACCTCCATGTACTCCTTGAGCGGCTTGGCGCCCACGGCCCTGCCCTGTTCGAGCAGCACCTCGACCTCGCGGATCACCAGAGTGTTGCCCTCAATCGCCGTGGAGTGGTGCGCCTCCAGGTGCCAGATGTCGCGCCACACGAAGGCCGACTCTTCCGGCGTGGGCAGGCCACCGAGGCGCGTGCGGAGCTCATCGAGTGCCGCCTCGAGCCGCGCGTAAACGCTGGCTCGGGTCGGGCGCCCTCGGGACATCGTTGCTCCAAGTTGATATAGGTAGCGACTACCTAAATGATCGTATCAACTACCGGCGTTGATACAACCTGCTGAGACCCAAATGATCTAATCAACTTCGAGTCCGGCCTACTCGAAGAAGTCCTCGTCGATCTCTACCAGGTGGACGGTCTGTCTGACCTGAACGCCGACGCCCAACCTGATCATCAGCGAACTCAGCCGAGTCCCGTCGATCAGGATGACTCGGGTGGGCACATTGGCGGCGTAGTCCCGAGCGCCCTGACTGAATTTTCCGGTGGTGATGAACACGCCGCCATCGGCCTTGCCGCTGAGTGCCCCGACGAAAGCCTGCAGTTCGGGACGCTGCACCGAGCTGTCGGGTGCGTAACGTTTGGCTGGATGTACACCCGGTTGAGCCCGAGGGTGTCCTGGTCGATGATGCCGTCGATGCCGCCGTCATTGGACTGCTGCGTCACCTTCGCCTGCCGGTCGGCGCCTCCGTAGCCAACCCGTTCCAGCACGAGCACCACCTCGATCAGCGCGGCGTCATCAACGGTGAGTTGTTTTCCGGAGGTAAGCAAGTGGTCCACGCGCTCGGCTTGGTCGGGCATGTCCGCACCAACGCCCGCGGCAAAGTGGTCGCCAGCAGCCAAAGCGAGAGCACATTCGTGTCGACGCTCGGCATGACAGCTAGTTCGATGGTTCCTCGTCGGCGTGCGCCGCCCAGCCGTCACCGGCCACGGGCACGGTGCCCACGTGCCGTGCTCCTGAGCCTCGGCCTGCAGACGCTCGCGCAGTGCGCCGACGTCGTGGGGAGGGTCGATCACGAGGTGGTCGCCTTCGACCCGCACCGCGACCTTCTGCCCCACGCGCAACCCGAGCGCGCTGCGCGCTTCGGCCGGCAAAGTGATCTGACCCTTCGCCGTGATCGTGGTGTACGAGGCGCTCATGTTGGAAAAGTAGCTCAGGTTTTATGAGATCCGCATGGCTCATGAACCGTCCAGGTTCCACACCTGGCATGCTCCATTTTTCATCACCCATTGATATACCGATATTACCGCCAGATTTGTCAAATGACGCTTTGAATCGTTCCATCTGGAATCTGGCGGTAATATCGGTATATCTTCACGAGGCGAAATCTTCTCCGGCTCTTCTGCAGGCGACCTCATCGTGGCCCCGCTCAGCAGCGAGCGGCCAGACTCTGGAGGTTCTCCGTAACCGTCTCTGCGACACTCTTCGGTAATCTGTGGCGGACGCTAGATTGCCCCATACAGTCCGATCATGGATCCGATCAGAAACCCTTACGCACCCGGCGCCGGGCAGCGTCCGCCTGAACTCGCCGGCCGGGACGCGCAGTTGGAGGCTTTCCGGTTCGTGATCGAACGGGTCGCGAAGGGGCGTCCGGAACGCTCGATCGTGCTGGTCGGGTTGCGGGGGGTCGGCAAGACCGTGCTGCTCAACGCCATGCGGTCGCAGGCCGTGCGCGCGGGCTGGGGCACCGGCAAGCTCGAAGCACGACCCGATCAGACCATTCGCCGTCCGCTCGGGGCGGCACTGCACATGGCGATCCGCGAGCTCGCCCACCCCGACGCCACCGGCGTGCTGTCCACGCTCAAGGCCTTCGTCGAACGGGCGGCCCCGGCCAACGCCAAGGCTTACGACCGCTGGAACTCGGGCATCACCGCCCCCACCGTGATCGGACGTGCCGACTCCGGCGACATCGAGATCGACCTGGTCGAACTGCTCAGCGACGTCGCCGGACTGGCCGCCGACAAGGGCAAAGGCGTGGCTGTCTTCATCGACGAGATGCAAGACCTGGGCGCCGACGACGTGTCGGCGTTGTGCGCGGCCTGCCACGAGCTCGGGCAGCAGGGCCTGCCGCTGATCGTCGTCGGCGCCGGCCTGCCCCACCTGCCGGCGGTGCTCAGCGCGTCCAAGTCGTATTCGGAGCGGCTGTTCGCCTACGCGCGCATCGACCGTCTCGACCGCGCGGCCGCCGACCTGGCGTTGGCCTCCCCCGCCGCCGACGAAGGTGCCGCCTTCACCGACGACGCGCTCGCCGAGATGTACCGGGTCACCGGCGGCTACCCCTACTTCGTGCAGGCCTACGGCAAGGTGGTCTGGGATCTCGCGCCCCGCAGCCCGATCACCGCCGTCGATGTCGCGGTGGCGGCGCCCGAGGCCGAGCACGAGCTGGCGGTCGGCTTCTTCGGCTCACGGCTCGAACGGGCCACCGCGGCCGAGCGCGAGTACCTGCAGGCGATGGCTGAGGCCGACCCGGACGACGCGGGCACGGTGCCGTCCGCACGGGTGGCCGAGGTGCTCGGCCGCAAGCCCCAATCGTTGTCGCCGGCCCGGGACGCGCTGATCAAGAAAGGACTGGTGTACGCCAGCGAGCGGGGCCGGATCGCGTTCACCGTGCCGCACTTCGGACGGTTCCTGCGCGGCCGGGTCGACGTGGCCGACACCGCTTAGCTCCGCTCAGCTCCAGCACTGGCCGATCCATCGCCGGTCGAGCTTGTCGAGTCCCATGCGACCAGGGCGCGTCGCGCCCGTCAGATCACCCGCCACAGCCCCAACCGTGCTGCGCACCCGGTACGCCCGCTCGCTGCGTTGCCATCCTCAGCGAGAGGACCCGGCGTGTCGTTGGTCGCACGGCTCGTCCGACCATGGGCGCTCGCAGGTGCATGCGGCATGCTGAGCGCGTGAGCCCCGAGGCCGTCGTCATTGTGATCACCCTGGCGCTGCTGTGCATTGCGGGGGCGTCCGGGCTGAGCAACCTGACCAGGGTGGCGGCGCCGTTGCTGCTGGTCGTGTTCGGCGCGGTGGTCGGCTACCTGCCGGGTGTTCCGGCGCTCGACATTGAACCAGACTGGATTCTGATCGGCGTGCTGCCGCCGCTGCTGTTCTCGTCGGCGGTGTCGATGCCCGCGATGAACTTTCGGCGCGAACTGCGCTCGATCACCGGCCTGTCGGTGACCCTGGTGCTGGTCACCAGCCTGCTGCTGGGCTGGTTCTTCGCGGTCACCCTGCACACCTCGTTCGCCTGGGGTGTCGCGCTGGGCGCCATCGTCAGCCCAACGGACGCCGTCGCCACCGCCATCGCCCGCCGGGTGGGGGTACCGCACCGGGTGCTCACCATGCTCGAGGGCGAGAGCCTGCTCAATGATGCGACGGCCCTGGTGTTGCTGCGTTCGGCGGTCGCCGCAGCCGCGGGAACGGTGGCCCTGGGGTCGGTCGTGCTCGACTTTCTGTGGGCCCTCGGGGCCGCGGTCGCGATCGGTTTCGCGATCGGCTGGTTGCACCTGTGGGTGCGCGCCCGGGTGGCCGACCCCACCGTCTCGACACTGATCTCGTACGCCGCGCCGTTCGTTGCGGCGCTGCCGGCCGAGGCCGTCGGGGCGTCCGGCCTGGTGGCGGCCGTGCTGGCCGGACTGGTCACCGGCTACGGCGCCCCCCGCATGCTGTCACCCAGTGCGCGACTGTCGGACTCGCAGAACTGGAAGACCGTCGAACTGCTGCTCGAGAGCGCGATCTTCTTGCTGATGGGGTTGCAGTTGCACACCCTGATCAACGACGAGACGCACAGCGAGGGCGCACTGGCCACGGTCGTGTGGGTGGCGGCCGCCGGCTTCGCGTTGACCGTGCTGATCCGTGCCGGGTACGTGGTGACCGTGGTGAAGGCGACCGCCCGTCGCACTGCCCGGCAACAGGACCGGCAGCAGAGATTCGACGGCCTGCAGCGCTACATCGATGCTCGCGGCGCACACCCCGAGGCGGATCCCGAGGAGTTGCGCCACGAGATCCTGGGCGAGCAATCGCGTCCCACCGGCTGGCAACGCTGGTTGCGCCGGGTGATGCGTCCCGGCAAGGCCCCCCGAACTGCGGACGAACAGGCGCGCGAACGCTGGAACGCGAACCGGATGGAGCGGATCCGCACCGCCATGCGTCGCCAGCGGGCCACCGTCGACTACCTGGTCCGTCAGCCGATCGGGGCCAGGGAGGGAGGCCTGCTGGTGTGGGCCGGCATGCGCGGCGCCGTGTCACTGGCCGCCGCACAGACCCTGCCCGCGGCCACGCCCGGACGTCCGGTGCTCGTGCTGGTCGCATTCTTTCTGGCCGGCGGATCGCTGATCCTCCAGGGCGCGACGCTGCCGCTGGTGGTCAAGCGGCTCAGCGTGCCGCCCACGCCCGAGGAGGTGCAGGCCGACGCCGACGAACACGCTCGGTTGCTGAGCTTCGTCCTGGACGTGGCCGAGCAGGAGCGGGCGCGGGTGCCGGATCGTCCGCTCAAGAGACTCGAACTCGACGTGCTCGCCGCGCAGCGCGCTGCCCTGCTGGACGCCCGCGACGACGGTGTGTTCGATGCCCGGATGCTGGCCCATTTGCTGGCCTCCGTGGACGCGCAGGAGCTCAGTCTTGCGATGCGTGGCGATCCGGAGGAGGGCTGACGTTCTCGTCCCCACGCCTGCCTCTGGTGCGGCGGCGATGCACCAGGGGCCACGCGATGAGGGCTCCGACCAGGGCGAACGGCAGCACGCCGCCCACCACGGTGAGCAGCACCGAGATCGACTTCTGCAACGCCTCCCAGCCCTGAATCAGGCCGACCACCAGCGGATTGGCGGGTATCGCGAGTTGATCGGGACGAACCAGCGTCACGGTGATCGGGGCCCGCTCGACCTGGTTCTTCAGGGCCGCCTGGGTGGCCAGCAATGACTCCAGCTCGCCCTGACGATCGGTCAGTTCGCCCTCGACCGAGGCGATCTCTTTGATCGAGCCGGTGCGTTGCATCAGCGCCCGGATCCGTTCGATGGACGCCCGCAGGGTGCGGATGCGTGCATCCACATCGACCACTCGATCGGTGACGTCCGTGGCCGTCACGCTGCGGTCGACGACCTCGCCGACCGTCGCCGCCTCGTCCATCACCCGGGTCAAGGAGGCGCTCGGCACGCTGAGCACGACCCGCGTGGTGCCGGACGAGTCGCCGACGTGGAGTTGCTCGTCGACCACGATGCCCTGGTTCGCCTGTGCGATCTCGCGGAGCCGGGCGGCCGCCTGCTGCACGTCGCCGGTGCGGATGGTCAGTGCGCCGGTGCGCGTCACCTGGCGCTCGGTCGCTGGACCCTGCCCCGGCTCGGTGGGCGATCTCGGCACCGCGGTGGCCTGCGGGCCGGACGGCAGCGCGCCAGAATCCTGCGCCGGGGCTGCCGCGCCCTGGGCGGCGACCTGGCCCTGGCTGCCACTGCCTACGCTGCACCCCACGAGCGCAAGGATCAGGGCCAACAGGGCAAGTAGTCGGGGCGTCCGGTGCATGCCTACATACACGCGGCCGGGCGCGGCGTCGTTGCAGCGGCGGGGGGATCAGCGCGTCAGGGTGACTGCGGTGTCTCGGGGGGCGTGCGGGGGCTCAAAAACGGTTACGCCCTGATGGTCAGTGCCTACGGGTCAGGCAGCCGGCCAGATGATCGTCCACGTAGCCGAGGGCCTGCATCGCGGCATACGCCGTGGTCGGACCGACGAAGCGGAAGCCCAGCTTCTTGAGTTGCTTCGCCAGGGCAACCGACTCGGCGGTGGTGGCGGGCACGTCGGCGAAGGAGGTCGGCCGCACCGGACGCGCCGCGGGGCGGTGCGCCTCGAACACCTCAGCCAGCCGCTCACCCCGCTGGTGCAGCGCCGTCAGCGCCTGCGCATTGGCGATCGTCGCCTCGATCTTCGCCCGATTGCGGACGATGCCCGCCTCACCCATCAATCGCTGCACATCGCCGTCGTCGAAGCCGCCGACGACGACCGGATCGAAGTCGGCGAACGCAGCCCGAAAGGCCGGCCGCTTGCGCAGGATCGTGATCCACGCCAGGCCGGACTGGAACGCCTCGAGGCTGACCCGCTCGAACAGCTCACGTTCATCATCGGACGCTGCCGGCGGCACCCCCCACTCGGTGTCGTGATAGGCCTCGTACAGCGGATCGCCCGTGCCGAAGCAGCGAAAGCTCATGCCTGCTCGCCCTCACGAAACCCGTCGGCAATGCCCTGCAGCCGCTGCCGGTAGTCGACCCAGCCGGCCTCGCTCAGCTCGGCCAGGTTGTCACCGTCGGAACGCAGGCCCGCCGCCCCGTCGAGCAGTTCGCGCAGAATGTCGAGCTGGCCGGTATGTCGGGCGGTCTCATCCACCATGTGCACCAGGATGCGGTGCAACGTGACGGCACCCTGCTCACCCCACCACGGCACGCTTCCGGGCGAGTCGAGATCGAGAGCCGCCACCGTCGCGACCGTGTTGCGACCCGCCTCATCGAACAGGCGCAGAACCTCGTCGCGGGTCTGCTCGGCGCTCGCGTACAGGTCGATGTTGGGCACCGTCGACATGGCGGCCTCATCGTCGGCCCACCACACGACACTGACCTGTGGCGTGCGGCCGAACACCTCACCGAAGTACCCCAGCTCGACCATGGCCAGGTGCTTCACCACCCCCAACAGGTTCGTGCCGGTGGGTGTCAGCGGACGCCGCACGTCGTGGTCGCTGAGCCCCTGCAGCTTCCACAGCACCGCCGAGCGGCTGCGCTGCAGATAGCGCAGCAGGTCGTTCTTCGGGTCGTTGTCACTCATCGCACCCTCTTCATGCGCTCAGCCTGGCCCGCGGCACCGACAGACTCTGTTCCATCCGGGCCCTCGACAAGCTCGAGCAACGGCAGCCGCGGGTGCGACGCAGAGCTCCACGAAGCGCAGCCCGCCCGGTCATGGTCACAACCCCAACAACTCGATCGCAGCCATGGCCGCGTTCTGGCCGGCGATGCCCGAGACACCGCCGCCGCGCCGCGCACCGGCGCCGCACAGCAACACCCTCTCGTGCGCGGTCGCCACCCCCCAGCGTTGCGCGGGCGTGACCAACGGCTCGCCGGGCTCGGCCCACGGCCACGCCAGCGGTCCGTGAAAGATGTTGCCGCCCGGCATGGCCAGCGCCGATTCGAGGTCGCGGGTGGTCTTCACCTCGATGCACACCTTGCCCTCGCCGTCGGTGGCCAGCAGCGGCTCGATAGGTTCGGCCAGCACCGAGTCGAGGCTGGCCAGGGCCTCGGTGGCAAGGGCGTCGCGCAACGCGTCGTTACCCCACGAATCGACCAGCCGGTCGGGCACCTGCAGCCCGAACAGGGTGAGCGTCTGGTAGCCGTCGGCGCGCAATTTCGACCCCAGAATGGACGGGTCGGCCAGCGAGTGGCAGTAGATCTCGGCGGGCAGTGGGTCGGGCAGCCGGCCGTTCAGCGCGGCCGCACGGCCCGCGGCCAACTCGGTGAGCGTCTCGTGAATGTGGAACGTGCCGCCGAAGGCCGCCTCGGGCGCGATACCGGCCTGCCGAAGCTTCGGTAGTCGGCGCAGCAGCAGGTTCACCTTGACCTGCGCCCCCTCGGCCCGGACGGACGGCGCCTCGCCCAGCAGCCGGGCCAGCACCTGCGGCGCCGCGCCGCACAACACCAGGTCGGCGGTGAGGCGGTCGGCC
>RRZU010833497.1_pt1 | contig 14081 bp, 19 predicted proteins | sample 2165561 | NCBI WGS metagenome assembly RRZU01 (sample SAMN10456909, study PRJNA506462) | wastewater metagenome | isolation source: wastewater sludge | place: USA: Moscow, Idaho
ATCGTCTTGCGCAAGAGCAGCCTTGCCGGTCGCGGCAGCGAGTCGCTCGAGTTCAGCAGTAGATTGGGCCGTGGCGGCATTGGTCTTGCCGGCCTCGGTGGTGATGTTACGCAGCCCGGCTTCAAAATCCGCCAGTCCGCCTTTGGCGCCCGTGGTATCGGCGCGAAAGACCATCGAAATGTTGAATGCGGTGCCGGTCACCTGTCGCCCCTGTTCATCACCTCGAGGGCCGCGCCCTCCATCTCCTGCAGATCCGCGAACAGCGCGTCGGGATCGGCCCATTTACGGCGGCGCAGCACCACGTCGACCGCGCCGTAATCGAGCCCCAGCCAAATGATCGCGCCGGGTCCCGGGCTGATGCAGCGCCACTGGCTTTCGAGGGCCAGCCAGGCTTCGATCGCGTCGGCATTGGCCCGCATGATCTCGACGGTGTCAGGCTGGGGTGCCTCGGCCGGCGTCTCGACCACGAAACCCATCCGGGCGAACTGTGCCGTCAGATCGTCATCGACCTCGACCGGCTTGCGGTCATCGGCCCGGCCCTGCCGCGCGAGCCCCCACGCCCGCGCGGCAGCCTTTAGTTTCCCAGCCGCGCTGCCTCGCCGTTCTGGCTGTCGGCCAGGGCCTTTTGCAGGCCGGCGCGGAACCAGGCATGCTGCAGCGCCTGTTCGAGCGCGCCATCCGAAAACGGCACCGGATTTCCAGCGTCATCGACGACACCGTCCCAATTCCTGACGACGCGCTTGACCTGACGAATGCCGTGCGCGGTCACCTCGCGCAGCGTGGTCAGGGCGGCGCTTTCCTCCTGCGCGGCGGTCAGCTCTTCCTGCGGCAGAGGCTCGAATTCGACCCGCAGCTCCTGATCGGTGAAACTTCCCGGCGTGGCGGGATCCGGGACGCGCAGCTTGACCGGCCACCAGTAGCGATAGGTTTTCGCGAGTTTGAACTGCATTTCAGCCCTTCTCCTTTTCGGCACGGGCGACGCCAGCCCAGGTGCCCTCGATCAGCTCGGCCATACCGGCCTGGATTTCGGCCAGCGTGTCGCCCTGTGCCTTGCTGCCCTTGATGAAGGCCGGCATGATCAAGCCGAGCACGATGGTGGCTTCGCCCATATCCGTAGCCTTGGGATCAAACTGGATCTGCATCAGCGCACCACGATGGACAGCTCGTCCCGACCGGTGACCGGGCAGAAGCTCAGCGGGATCGAGTAATTCAGAATGCCGTCGGTCTGGCCCTGGCTGATCTTGCCGATCTCGATGGCCGGGGCGTTGATCTCGACGATATTGCCGGCGGTGGAGCCATGGACCAGCTCCAGCGCGCCACGGGTCCGGTCCAGGGCGCGCTGGAACCAGTTGATGGTGGCGAGCGTCGTGGCCTCCAGCACCGCCTGACCGGTGGTGCGGCGATCCGAGATGATCACCGGCTCGCTGCCGATCAGGAAACGCGGCGTGACCGTGTTGCCCAGATCGATCGTCAGGTTTTCGGCGACTGAGGGCCAGCCGTGCAGCGTCATTGTGGTGTTTGCCGAGGAGCATTCCAGCGGCGTGGTCCAGCCCGCCAGCGATGTCTGGGTCAGCGCGGCATCGGCGATCGTGCCCAGCAGACCGGTCACGATAAAGCGGTAATGCGGGATCCCCTTCGGCGCCATGGTGATCTGCATATTGCCGCGCGCGCCCAGCAGGACATGCCGCACGCCGTCCATCTCGAAATGGATGGTGCCGCTGTCCACATCGTCCTCGACGATCGTGTAGGCGGTGTCGGTGCCGGCTGTGACCGTCTCGGCAAAGCCACAGATCCGCATCAGATCGCCATAGCGCGGAGCGGTCCCCGCCGCGCCGGCGCCGGCGATCTCGATGTCAAATTCGAGGCGCGCATGCTTCCCGGCCAGGATGATGCCCTGGTTGCCCAGATACGGCAGATAGAGGTCGCGATTGACCTCGTCGGCCTCGAGCGGCGTGAAACTGACATTGGTGCCGATCATGGCATTCGCGGCGGTGATGGCCGGCGCGATGCCATAGGTTGCCTCCACGGCGCAGAGAATGGCGAGCTTGCGGAAAAGACGAGCCATTAACGGCCTCCCTTGTTTTTGGTGGATTTGGCGGGTGCCGGGTCATCTGCCGGCGTGCCGGCCTCGATCGGGGCGGCAGGCTGATCCGACTGGCGGGTCAGGCGCGTGAGCTCGCCGGTCTTGGGGTCGCGGACATAGCGGCCGCCGGATTGGGGGATCGCGGTCATGATCATGCTCCTGTCAGGAAACGCGCGGTTTCCCAGGTCTGGACGTAAATGCTGACACCCTTCTCGATGGGCGAGCTCTCGCCATCGACCAGCTCGCAGGGCGAGATGGCGCCGGGCGGCTCCCAACCGGCCAGCGCGGCCTCGAGGCGGCGCAGGTGGCCGTCGAACTGGCCCGCGCGCTCGGCGCCGAGAAAGGCGTCGTAATGGCGGATCACCACGCCGGCCATGAACTGCATGGCCACGCGCTGGCGGTGACCGCCGGTCGAAAGGCTCTGCGCCGAGGCCCGCTCGCGATACGGTACGACGATGACGCTGCCGCTCCCGACCTGACCGGCAAAGTTCGCCAGCTCATCGATATCCTCGACCAGGACCACGGCCGGGGTCTCGGCCTCGGGCAGCCGGTCGCGCAGGCGGGTGACGATATCGGCAAACATCAGCGCCACCCCCGCAGCCGGGCGGCGGTGAAGACCTTGGGCGGATGCGCGGCCATGACGGTGCCCGACACCTGTCCGGGTGCATCCTCGCCCGGCGCGACCGGCAGGGTGGCCCTGCCCGCCGCCACGTCTTTCAGCGCGGCCAGTGCGCGATCGTAGTCCCGCACGACATGATCGGGGGCGCCGTTGTGGTGCAGTTCATAGCGCGCGATGATCGTGGCCCAGGTGCGCACCAGATCCGGGACCGAGGGCAGCGGCATGGCGTATTTGGTGGCCACATAGCCGTTGATCAGATTGTCGGCATCGATCAGCGCGGACTCGACGACATCGGGATCGATGGCGCCATCGCGGTCGCGATCGGCGATCTGCCGGATCTCGGCCTCGCTGGCGCGCTCGATCAGATCATCAAGGGTCGCGTAAGGCATGGATTAGCCCCCCTTGCCGTTCTGGGCCAGCTTTTCGCGCAGCAGATAGCCCTCGAAGGGCCAGATCTTGTGAATGGCATCAGCCCGGGCGAGCTGACGGCCATAGGCAGGGTCAAAATTGGCCGGATCTGCGGGTGCGGACTGGCCCACGACAGAAAAGCCGTTTTCCAGGACAAGCACACAAAGCGTGAGATGCGGAACCGAGGCCGGATTGATGAATTCCTCGCCCGAGATCTTGGCCTCGATGGCGGGCGCGGTCACGGTGTTCGGCGTGGGTTGGTCGTTCATGACGATATCCTGCTGGCTGGGGTGCCCAGGGCGAAAACCGCCCCAGGCGTGGCGCCGGTCAGCGGCGCATGGGCTGATGAACAGGGGAGGAGGTCAGCCCTTCTTGGCCCGCGCGCCCTTCTTCGGGGCGGTTTCGGGGCCATCATCCGCGGCGGCCACCGGCTCGGCTTCGTCCGTAGCGGGGGTTGCGGTCTTGGCCATCGCGGCATTCAGAGCCGTCTGCACCTCGTGCAGTTCGGCCTCGAGCTCGAGGACGCGGGCTTCGGCACGGCGGTGCGCGTCTTCGGCATCGGAGGCGCGGATCCGGGCGGCATCGCGGTCCGAGACAACCCCGGCCAGCGCCGCCGCGACCGCAGCTTCGACGGCTGCGTCAGCCAGCGTCTTGGCCATGGCAGCCACCGCCTCATCATAGCCCGGCATGCCCGGCGCCAGCTCGGCGGTGGCGATATCGTCGCCGCGCTCGATGACCCCGGCCGCTACCAGCTCGAGGGCCAGCTCGGGCGTGACGGGCACGTCATCGCCGACCTTGCGCCACTGGCCGTTGATCTTGGCCGGGCCAGTCAGGTGGATGGTGATGCGATCTTCCATCATCGCCCCCTTACTGCGCGCCGGCGTTCTGGAACAGGAAGCCGGCATCGGCGCCGACCAGAAGCGGCTTGCGGTCGATAGTCGTCGGATGGATCCACGACCGGGTGTCCGATTCCCAGATCGCCTGCTCGACCAGTGGGGATGCCTGCAGCTCGTAGGTGTAACCATAGCTCGGCTGGCCGAAATCCTCGCTGCCCTCGGCGACATGGGACAAAATCGCGTCGTCGCCCCAGACATCGATTGCCGGCGCGTCATCGGCGGCATTCTCGGGCAGGTAAACAGCTTTGCCGACCAGAACCCGTTCGATCTCAAAATACGAGGCCAGCATGTCCACGGTGATCGAGCTGGACGAAGTGTATTTGAACTTCTCCTGGATCTTCGGATGGCGCTTCAGGGCCTTGAAGGCAGTCGGACCCAAAGTCAGCGTGTTGGGGTCCTGACCGATCATGCGACGGACGGCATCCTTGCCATTGTCGATGTCTTCATCCGGTGTCGAGGTGGGCGACGTCCAGCGATCACCACCGGCCAGCGCGATGCGGTTGTTGGCATTGTAATTCGCCGGGAGACGCGCCAGCTGGGCCGTGTCATATTCCAGATTGAGATCGTGGACCGACAGCAGACGGTTGATCGCCAGACGGCTCAGGTTGATGCTCGGCCCCTTGTCGGCTTCTTGCAGGAACTCACGCGGAACCTGCGCGTCAAGGGCTTCCTGTTCCAGCGCGATCGTCTCGGCGCCATAGCCGAAGTTCACGCGATTGACGGTGGCGCCAGGCCCACGCTTGGTCCGGGCCTTACGAAAAGCGTCCTTTCCGAAGCGAATGACCGTCATCGAGCGGCTGGGCACGGGCACGCGCGGAAAGATCAGATGGCTGATAAAATTCGCGTTGCGATAGCCCCGGGCATGGGTGCTCAGGATGGGGTCGATGACCCCGGCGGTACGGGTATTCAGGGGTGCCATGCGGGGGCTCCTTAACGGATGAGGATGTCGACGAACTCGCCGGCGGCGGCGGAGGTCAGGGCGGTGGCGAAGGCATTGGCGGGGGTGGCGCCCGCGACCTGGACACCACCGGCGGCGGCAGAGGTCAGCTTGGCGCCGACGGTGACGATGCCGGCGGCGCGGACGCGCGCCCAGCCGATCGCCATAATGCCGGCATAGTCGCCGATGACGGTGTTGGGGCTCTTTGCCACGCCCAGGATAGGCGCGTCGGCCGTGGTCACGGCCGCACCGTCATAGCCGATCAGATCCATGGCCTCGAACAGGCCGGTCGTCTGGACGGTGACGGTCAGGATGTCATGATAGTGCTGCATCTGCCCCTCCTTCAGGACACGGCGTCCACGGCCGCGTCATAGGACGTGCCGGGATGCGCTTTCTGGTAGGCCACCGCCTTGTTGTGGATCTCCAGGCGATCCGGATCGACCTCACGGCCACCGGCTGCGAAAGATGCAGGACCGGCGCCCGGGGCCTCCGGAATGGCGGCCTCGCCGAAGCTGACGATCTTGGGCTGCGCCTCGAGGATTTCCTTCAGCGCCGCCCCGGGCGTGATCTGGGTGCCTTCGGAAAAGCTGACAGCCTCGTGGCCGGGCAGCGCGTCCAGAAGCGCCACGACCTTGTCCTTGCTCGCGGGCAGCAGCTTGCCACCCTGAACGAGGCCTTCGGCAAATGCGGCATTGTCGGCATGGGTCAGCTCGGCCTCGCGATCAGCGATGCGCTTCTCGCGGGCTTCGATTTCGGCTTCGCGCGCGGCGAAGGCCGGGTCGGCCGGTTTGGTCACGGCAGGATCCTCTTCTTCGGGGGTGGGTTTTTCGGGGATGGCGGCAGGCTCGGCAAAGCCGCGCACGTTAGGTTCGTTGCCCTGGTCATCGAGCCATTCGATCTGCCAGGACGGCAGAGCCTTGTCGGCATCCTCGATGCCGAATTTTTCGATCAGAAGGTCGCGCAGCTTGCGAAAAAGCGATGCCGCCTCGTCCGCGCCGCCGAATGACGCCTCGAAGGTCACGCCGGGTTCGCCCGAGAACTCGATGTTTTTCAGCCCCGGAACCGCAGGTGCGGCGCCGCCCAGAAAGCCGACATGTTTCGGATACCAGGTGCCCGGCGCCGGGTTATGCGCCTGCGTCGGCGCAAAATACTGCATCGACACCTTCCGGTAGCGCCCGGCTTTCACCGCCTCGGCAAACGCCGGCTCGATCTGGCCGACATTGGCATAGAGGCGTTCGGCGGCGGGATCGTAATCGAAGCTCTCGGCCCAGCCGAAGGCCGGCGCATCGGTGCCGGGATGACCGACGACGATCGGCGCCGGCGCGGTGGCCGGGTCATAGGCATCCGCGATGGCGCGCAGGTCAGCGGCCGAGAAGGTGATCGGCTTGCCGCCCATCGGCGTGAAGGTGCCGGGGCGGAATACCTCGATCCGGGCGGTCAGCGGCTTGTGGGCAGGCGGGGTGTCGGTCATGGTGCATCCGGGATGATTTCCGGATGGTTTAGACCTCGAAATTACGCGCCTCGCCCGGACCATGGTCCGCCCGGGTCCGAAAGGCGCCGCGCTGGATCATGGGCCGGATCGGGACGCCAATCAACAGATTTGCATCGTGGGGTGCGCGGCAGGGGTCTGGATGTGCCCGCAGAGCGATCCTAACAGGGGGCTAACAGGCCATCTCGTTCGATCTCACCCCGATCTACCCCAAGGAGGTCAACGGCGCTCCTGCGGCCCCTGACGCGCCTCTTTCCGATCACGACGAAAGCCACCGCTCTGCCGCAGCCATGATGTCGGCCTGGTCTTCGGACGAGATGCCCAGGAAGCGCCGCGCCGGGATCGTGATGCTATGGGCCGGGATCATGGTGTCGGTGACGTGATTCGCTTTCGATCTCTTGACGAAGCGCCGGCCAACGGTTCCGTCCTTGGCCTTGCGCCGGTATATCTTCGCGGCCCGCGCCGGCATTTCGATCGTACCGCCCAACTGGTGGATCGCTGCGCGTTCGTCGGGTGAGCCGACCCGCACCTCATCATCGGTGGCCTGATAGTTGACCGACCCCGCCATACGGCCGGTTTCCCGCAGGATCGAGATTTTAGACCGACGCCGGCGGGTGCGGGCCTTGATCGTGGCCGGCGCCAGCGGCGCCCAGGGCGTGCCATCAGGCGCACGCTCAGCCTTGAAGCGGCGTCCGACAGACGCCACCAGCAGGTTGCCGACATCGTCGAAGAATGGCTTCTTGCGGTCCATGAGACCGGTCATGGCCCGCAATTTCGTCTGCGCTTCGGTCGCGTCCAGCTCGGCCTTGATGCTGATGCCGGTCATTGAAAAACCCCTTTCCTGATGCTATATTTCAGGTGCGGCACGGCGAAGACTGGCGATAGTCCTGGTAGCTACCCGCACTGACGGTCGGATCGCCTCGACCGTCATTTTCGTTTCCAGATCAGCTTGCCGCCACGCCGCCGGTCCAACAGCTTGAGGTCTGGGCGCTGTTTGCGGTCCGTCGGGATGTAGGCCGTCTTGGCCTCCCACCACTTGCGCCCCACCTCCAGCACCACCATCAAGCCTTTATCCGGGTCCGCGCGGATGTATCGCCGGTCAATCAGCAGCTCCTGCAGGTCGTCACGCACAGGGTCGCGCTTCGCGGCAACACCCAGCCAGATTTCGTCCGGATCCAGCAGCGCCTCGGCCATCAGCGGCGCATAGATATCGCGCCCCCGCTTGTCTATTTTCCACGCCCCCGAACGATCGCGGAAAAACCCGTCCGAGATCGGGATGCGCGTGCCGGTCTGGTCCTGCCAAAGGACTGCCTTGCCGATATCTGCCGTGAACGGCTCCAGAAAGGCCCGAACGTAGTCTTCTGGGGCGAGTCCTTCCGCCAGCGGTTTGGAAATGAACGGCCGTGCGGCATCGATCAGATCAGCCAATGGCGATGGCTCGTCGATGATGACGGCATGACGGCCCTCATGGATCAGCCCGCCGCCCTCATCGATGAGCCGCGACGGTACCATACCGCGTTCCCACAGATCGCCAGGCATATAGTCCCAGCCGTAGCCCGTGCCCTCGGGCAGATCGACGGTATCGCCGCTGGCCGTGTGGGTATAGGGCCTGCGGATGATCTCGGGGGCGGTGTCGGGGCCGGCTTTGCCCAGGCGCTTCAGCTGGTCCGCGCTCAGGCTGTGGACGCCACAGCTGCATTTCCAGTCGTTCGGCGGGAAATAGACGTTCCACCAGGGATCGTCCCACATCAGCACCAGCCCGTCCCAGGCGACATGCAGCTCGCGCGGGTTCAGGGGCACCCGGGTATCGGCATGGATGTATTGCCAATAGGGCCGCGCTTTGATCATGTCCGGATCGCGCATCTGCCGCAGCCGGCCGGCCATGTAACTGGTGCGGATATTGGTCTCGAAGATGGTGCGAACGCGCCAGTCGCGGCCACCGTTATAGGACCAGCCGTATTTCTCGACGAGACGGTCGAATTCGGCACCAAAGGCCTTGATGTCGTAGCTGCGCGCGCCCTCGATAACGGCGGCCTGAAACTCCTCGAGCATGGCCATATCGGTGACGCCGGCGACGACGAAGGCGCGGTCGTGATCGCCCTGCATGGCATCGGTCCAGGCGCGGGTCGGCTTGCCGCGTTTCTGCGTCAGGAAATCGATCTGCTGGCTGAATTCCTGACGGCGGAAATCCGGCTCGGCGAAGGCAGCGCCATCATCGGCATCGGCAAATACCGCCTCGCGACCCTCAAGCGCGGCGAGTTGCAGCACCTGGTCAACCAGCGTGCCGAATGTGTCGGGCGTCCAGCGCGCCGCAAGCTTCAGCAGGTTGCGGGAGGCGGCGTCGAAATCCTCGGCCGAGGTGATCGCCTCGCGGATCGCCTCGGTCCGGCGCGTGAAATGTCGCTCGGCTGCCGCGACGGCCGCATCGGTCAGCTGTTCGACCGTCCCGCCGGGCTCAGCGAAGCAGACGTGGCGGTGCGTCAGGCTTTTTTTTTGAGCCGTGCGGCAGCGAAGGCGGGATCGTCCTCGACAAGGAAAGGATCGGCGGTCTCGGCCGCTCCGCCGAAGCTGTGCCGGGCAACCACCAGTGCGTCGATGGTGCTGTCGGAAAGCTGATCTGTGATGTCGAAGCTGACGATATAATCGCGGGCCGTTTCGTCATCGTCGAACGACGCGGCCGCCTTGACGATCGCGCGGATCGCCTTGTCGGTCGCCTCGGCCGCGCCGGCCTTGACCTGACGTGTTTCGGCCTCGGCCTTTTCGTTCTTGGGCCGGACACGCCGCGCCGAGGGCACAGCCGCGCCGGGAAAATTGTAATCAACGATCCATTGCAGCAGCTGGTCGCGGAAGGTGTCGGCCAACGCGTCGCCGTCACTGTCGACCAGCACGTCGAGCATTTCTTGATGCACCTCACCCAGGGCGCGGTTGCCGCCCGATTCGCCGACCTGCGTGGTCAGCGTCTCGCCGGTGACACAGATCGAGATCTGCCGGTCCCAATAGGCCAGCCATTGTTCATAGGTCACGCTACCCGAGCGCGTGGCCTCGAGAAAGCTGATATCGGTCCCGATCGGCACGGTGACGGCCGACGATGTCCGGACCTCCTGAAGGATGTTCAGCAGCTTGCGCTGTTCGTCATCGAGCATGCCATAAGGCGTTTTGCCTACCACGGTCGGGCCGGCGAATTTCTCGAGGAAATGAAGCCAGAACGCGACACCTTCGCGCTTGAAGAGCACCGCCCAGAACAGCCGGGTGCCAAGGCCGAGACCGTATGGGTTGTTCCCTTTGACACCAAAGCGATGGATGATGAACTTGCGCTCAGGCAGCGCCAAACCTTCCGTCATCTCGGTCCAGGTCAACAGCCGTGGCTTCCAGTCCTGGTCAAAGACAAAGCGCCGCTGATCATGCGGCTTGATGCGCGTGGGTCGGATTCGGTTGCCATCGCGCGCCCAGACCACTTCGGCCACGGCATAGCCCTTCAACGTGGCGTCCAGCATGTCCTCGCAGATGCGATCAAAGGGCAGCGCCGTCAGAATCTCCTCGACCAGGTCGGCGGCTTCCTTATCGATCGGCCGGTCGCCGCCCGGCTCAACTTCCCAACCGCGCGCGGTGAGGCCCTTCTTGCGCTTTTGCAGCATGGCGAAGGCATGCGTGTCGCGCTCGATCTCGTCATAGATCGCCAGCCCCTTGCCGCCGCCCTGCTGGATCAGCGTGTCATCGGCATGCTGCAGCACGCCCGACCAATACGGGATGGTGATGTCGTTGCGCGCGTTCGCGATCAGCGTTTTCGCATCCGAGGGCAGGTTCTTGCGGCTGTCAGCGGCAAAGGCGACCGCGCGGGAAGGCTGGACGCGCTTGTTCTTGCGGCGGTTCATTTCTTGTTTCCGATCAGAAGTTGCCAGATCACCTCGGCCAAAACGCTGCCAATCACGGTCCCCAGCAGAAACGCGCCCGGATCAAGTTCCAAAGTTCCTAGCGTGATCACCGCCCACCTCCCATACGATAGCCGCCCAGCCGGTCGCTGCCGGCGGATGCCGAGGCGGTCTGAATTTGCCCGTGCGATCCGCCACCGCCGCCGGCATAGATCAGGGTGTTCTGCCAAAGCATGTCCAGGCAGTCCGGCCCGTCGTCATGGGCGGCGTTCGGCCATTGCTGCAACTGTTCGATCAGCGTGGTGTGGTCGGGGCTGAAACGGATCAATCCCGCCTTGACCGGCGGCTGAAGGCGTTCGATGCGCAGGTTCTTGTCGCCGATCGGGATGATCGGCACGGCCGAGATGCCCACACCTTGCCTGGCGGCCTCGATCATGAGCGACGTCCGCAAGAACTCTTGAAACTGCACCGACTCGACGAACCACAGCATGGCGCGATATTCGCGCTGGATGGCGATGGTGTCGGAAATGATGATGTCGGGCAGCCGCCGGCGGATCGAGGCCTCGACCACGTCCATCCGCCCTGACAGTCGATCATATCCGCCGACCAGAATGGCTGACGGGTCACGACCCTTTGCCTTCTTCCCAAGCGAGGGGTCGATGGCGGCGAAGAACACCCATTCCCGCACGCGGGCCGTCCAATAGGTAAGCTTGGCGAAGGGGTTGCCTTCGCTCATGGGCTGGTTCTGATATTCGGTCGCAAAGGCATCATGCGAGCCGGCCCGTTCCAGCATCAGCCAGACCAGCGGCTGCACCGATGGCCAGTTGACCACGGCGCCCGCATCCATATCGGCCTTGTGGGCTTCGTAGAACGCGACGGCAGCGTCCTTACCCTCGTTCTGATAGGCCTCTTCGAATTGGTCCCAGAGGTCCATCCGGTCGGGCCAATTCATGACGGCCTGGAACTTGGTCACCCGCCATGCCGGCGTTTTCGCGGCGCGGACCAGGACGGCATCCCAATGCAGCACGGTGCCGACCCAGATGACATGCATCGAGCCATCGGGCGGGCCGACCTTCAGTGCCGCCTTGTTGATCCAGCTTTCCAGCTTGTCGCGCTGTTCGGGCGAGCGGACCGCCTCGTCATTCTCGATATCATCGAAAAACAGGGTGTCGGGGCGATAGGGGCCATGCCGCCGGCCGCGCAGCTTCTGGCCGGCGCCGACGCCTTCGACGCGGATATCCTGACGGGTGACGATCTCGGCTTCGCGCCAGACACGGCCTTGGCCGCAAGCCTCTGGGAAGTCCGACTGCAGGCGCGGGTTGGTCGTCAGCTCGGCCTTGATCGCCTCGATCAGAAGCGCGGCCTGTGCGTAGACGTCGCAGACCTCGATCGTATAGCGCGTCTTGCGCAGGATGATCCGGTAAAGTGCCAGGCCCAAAGATAAGTGCGTGGATTTCGAAGAGCCGCGCGGCGCGATGAACATCTCGCGCAAGCCCTTTTCTGCGGCCATGATCTCGGGAACGCGCGCAAATACCGCCTCGTGGAAAAGACTGGCCTCACCACGCACGTAATGCGGCAGATAGGTCTCCATGAAGAACCGAAAACCGTCCTTTTCATCGGCTTTGACACGGCGGACGCGCTCGGCCTTGGCCGCCGGATCGGAAGAGAAGGCCTCGACGCTGAGTTCGATCGTGCGCGCGAAATCAGCAGCCATCTCCGCAAGGTTTTTACGGAAATCCTGCTGACTGACTGCGGCCTTCAGCTTCGGCCGCTTGGTCATGACGTGTAGATCTCGGTCAGACGCGCCCCGAAGGGCTCGATGATCTCAAGGATCGCGGCCGAGTGGTGCGGGAATTCCTCGCGCACGAAGTCCAGCAGCTTGGCCATGAGGTCCTGCGCCACGCCCAACTCGCTGACCTTGGGCGCGAACCGCTTGGCGCTGGCCGCCATCTTGGTCATCGCGTCCGAGAGCGAGACCAGCATGCTGACCTTCTCGGCGGTGCTGTGCCGGCCTTCCTTGATCTCGTCCAGGATCGCCTGCGCCTGGATCATGAAGTCCTCGACCACGGTCGAGACGACCACTTCGACGCCCTCGCCGGCGATGACATGGGCGGAGCGCGCCTTGTCCCAGTCGTCGCCGTCATCCTTGGCAGCCCGCTTCCAGCGCCCGACAGTCGCTTCGCTGACGCCATAAGCCGCCGCGATCGTCGATTGCATCATCCGACGATAGACATAGTCCGAGCGTGCCTTGCGCCGGACTTCCGCACGATCAGCTGACATGAAAGCCCCCCCGGATCATGAAGGCGATCACGCCCGCCACAATGCCGCCGACGACCAGACGAATCAGCCAGGTCTGGCCGGCATGGATCTTGTCCAGCGAAGCTTGGATATGCGCGGTATTGGTGTCGGACACCGCCTGCTGCGTCTCCAGCAGGCGAATCCGGCCTTCGTGACCGTCTAGGCGGCGATGCACCTGGAGGAGCGGATCGTGGGCAGTATCGGCCATGAGGCCCTTCCTTCTTGTTCTTGCTTTTGGGCCGTCAGGCCGTCTTGCCGGTGCGATGGTCCTGAACCCGGGCTTGCCCCGCGCGCCATGACTGCCAGGCCACGAAGGCGCCGGCCGCGAGGATGGCGATACCGGCTGCCAGCCCATGCTGGTCGAACAGCTTGCCGATGACATCGGCCTGACCGGTGACATCCTCGATGATCGTCGCCAGACCACCCGCGCCAAGGACCGCGCCGATCACGGCATTGTTGCGCGAGGCTTTCGCAATGCGGCTGCCCGATGCGACCAGATCGCCGAAGCCAGCAAAGGCGCGGGCCGGCGCGACCGCGCGCGGGGCGGCTTCAGCCAGCGCCTCGCGGGTCAGCGATCCGACCTTGCCATCCGTTTCGAGATGGTTATCGGCTTGGAATGCCAGCACCGCAGCCTCGGTCCGTCCGCCGAAATCGCCATCGATGGCGCCGGGGAAATAGCCCAATTCCGTCAGCGCTTTCTGCAGATCCTTGACCAGCTCGCCCTTGAACCCGCGTTTCAGCACGATCACGCTGCCTTTGAGCGCTTCGAGATCGCCAAAATCCGATCCGGCCAGTTCGAGCGGAACGATTGCCGCGCGTTTCAAGGCCATCTTGCCCTGCGGGTCGAGGTCGAGGACGGCACGGTAGTCGAACACCGGGCAGGTCTTTTTCGAGACCTCGCAATGGCCGTGGAAGGTGATGGCCCCGCCATAGGCCTGGTTGATCTGATCGCAAAGATTGCGCAGGGTGTCGAACTGCGCCTCGGTGAACTTGTCGCCAGCAAGGCCGTGCAGGCAGATGGCGATGGTGCCGGTGTTGTTGCCCTCCTGCGCCGCCGGCGTCTTCTCGATCGACCGCCCCTGTTCCAGCACCCCGTTTTTGCGAATGAAGAAATGATAGCCGATGCCGGCCCAGCCCTTCTGCTTGTGCCAGTCGTTGATGACGGCCGCGCTGTCGTGGTCGGGATTGTCCGATGCCGAGCAATGGACAAACACCCGGTCAACCGGGCGGGCGGGCTTCTTGAAGACATAGGATGACACGGGCATTCCTCGATCGAATGGGTTTCGGATCGGATATGCCTCGCGCGCGGGTTGCGTGCGCCCGGACCTGCGTCCGGTCAGTCGAAGATGTCGATTTGCCGGGGGTCGCCGCTGCGGTACGCCATGCGCCGGACATGGCGCTGTGCAATTCCAAGGATGCGGGCGATCTCGGCCCGGTCCTTGCCTTCTGCCTCGAGCTTCAGGATATCGGCCCTGGCTGAGG
>RRZU010058007.1_pt1 | contig 14080 bp, 15 predicted proteins | sample 2165561 | NCBI WGS metagenome assembly RRZU01 (sample SAMN10456909, study PRJNA506462) | wastewater metagenome | isolation source: wastewater sludge | place: USA: Moscow, Idaho
GAGCGTAGCTCAGGTGGTAGCCGGCCAAGACTCTACCGGTACGGCAGTTGCAACTGGAATGAGTGGCACCGATACAGATGTGTTTGCAGGAGTAGTGAATGGCGGAAGCCCTGCGTGTAATCTGAGCTCTGACGATTTGAGACAATACGCAGCTTTTGATGTATATTTGGTAGCTAAAAACCATGGAGACCTTACAAAAGTTTCAAGCGTGACGAAAATATCGTTCTCGACTCTAAGCACCACTTCGACGATAGGCACCGGAACTAGTGGTGAGACTAATGGCGATGTTGCTTCTGCTCAATTTGTCGCACCTGGTGCAATAGTCAGAATCGGCACGGATTTTATAGTATTTGACGCCGATAGCGGCGTAGCAAGTGATGGTTATAGCTACCATGTAAGAAACATTGCGTCAGGTAGTAGCGACGCTGTAACAACGCTTACTGACGGCATACAAAAATACGGCATGGCTTATCTTGGCTCTACTCTAAATCAAATGGCGGTTGGAGCTACGCCGGATAGCGGTACTAGCTATAAAGTCTACATTCAAGGCTTGACAGACTGGAATACTAATGCAGACGACTTAACTACTGTTGGCACAGGTACGCCTTTTGCGGCATTGACGTTTAGTGCAAATGATGTCAAATACATGGCATCTAACGGTGATGGTAAGCTTTATATGATGAATGGTACGAATCTTTTAGAGATAGACTTGACAAGTGGTTCAGAAGCATTGGTCACAACAGATATTTCTGGCGCAAGCAATCTAAACGGCGAGACTGTTCAAGGTATTGCCGTCAATGCGACACATGTATATATCTCGACTAGCGGAGGTAGAATCTTGAAATACTCAAGAGCCAGCCTAAGTGCGGCACCAACAGTGCTAAGTGTAGGAGATCATGTAACAGGTATGGCGCTTGATGGCGGTGGCAATCTATTCTATCTTGCTGTTGACCATGGCAGAACAAATTTAATCTTTGTTCCTGCTGGTGGAGATGGTTCGATACTAGGCACTGTTGCTACAAATATTCTGCCTAGTGACGCATCAAAAGCAACCGACGGCAGCGTAGAAGGTGGTGGTAAATATATAGCGATAGATAGTACCGGTAAAAAATTCTATGTTACAGATACTACAGGCAACAAAGTAGTAAAAGTGACTATTCCTTAACAAACCCACTACTTCTCATCTCCCCGCTTCGGCGGGGATATTTGATAAATGAAAATCCATAGCGCTCTTTAAGCATTTCTCGTAAGGCGATTACCCACTAATCACCCTTGAAAGGGTGGTGGGTCGCTAAACGAAAACCCTAATTCTAAACCGCCACTACTTGTCAAGACACTCTCCCCAGAATTTATCTTCACGTTAAAATCTGTCACATTAAGCAACATTTTTCACCTCTTTCCTCATCCCTTCAAGATAAACATTCATAGGTTTTTTATATCCCAAACTCGAATGAAATCTCTTGCAGTTATAAAAATCTATAAACCTAGCAACTCCTCTTTTTGGCTCTCTGGCATCTTTGTATTCGTTTAGATAAATCTCATCGTATTTTAGAGTTCTGAAGAATCTTTCGATAGCAATGTTATCAATACTTCGACCCTTGCCGTTCATTGATATTTGTATACCGTTTTCTTCAAGTAGCCGTATGTGTTCTTTGCTTCTGTATTGGCTTCCTTGGTTTGTGTTGACTATCCTCGGTATCCCATAGGTAGCGATAGCCTCTTTTAGCGTATCTACAACAAGAGAGGCATCTATCGTATTGGATATTTTATAAGAGAGTACGGCTCTGCTATGCCAGTCGATAATAGCCGATAGGTACATATGCCCGCCTCTTACCCTGATATATGTAATATCAGCACTCCAGACTTCGTTTGGAGTTGTTGCTACGACTTGCTTTTTATCGTTGCGGTAGTTTGAGAGTAGGTACGGATATATACTGCATTCAGGATGGCTTTTATCAAGGCTTTGTCGTCTCTTCTTTGGATGGATGGCTTATAGTCCCATCTTAGACATAAGAGGCTAGAAACCTAGTGGCTTTTGTTGGATTATTTTTAATTGTATTGAAATAAAATTAACTATTGCTTAATTATTAATTTTTGTATATAAATTAGGCAGACTACTTTCCGATCTATCATATTTATTTTTAGGTCTTCTGCAATTTATAAATAATTAAAATAACCTGTTCCATTTTATCCTTTTTATCCATCCCTCGCCCAGCATAATTTTGACATTGTAAATACATTAGGCTATACTTTGCCTATGATATATGAGTGGGATGAAGAAAAAAATAGACTAAATCAGCTCAAACACGGCATATCTTTTGAAGAAGCGAGAGAGGTGTTTGACGATGCCTTGCAGATATCCAAACTGGACAAAAGATTTAGCTATTTTGAAGAGAGATGGATCACAGTTGGCTCAACGAAAAAGCACAAAGTTCTGGTGGTGGCAAATCTATTTTTTACAGATGAAGGCGAAGAGCTAATCAGAATCATAAGTGCAAGAAAAGCAAATAAACTAGAAAGGGATAGTTATGAAAAGTGCTGAAGAGATGGCAAAATACGATGATTTTGAGTTAGCTGACAATTATGACTTTACAGGCGGTGTCAGGGGGAGGTTTTATCAACCGACAAAAGTTCCGACATCTATGCGACTAGACAACGACATTTTGCTTTTTCTGAAAAAAGAGGCAAAAGAAAAAAAAATAGCCTATCAAACCCTAATCAACAATCTACTCAGGGAACATGTGCAAATGCAAGGGCTTTCAAAATAGCCGTATACTCCTAGAGTATATCAATCATATTGTTTTATCAAGGGTTGCCTACTACGTTTTTAGATTGAATGTTACGGGGACGGAGACCTCGATCTCGTGCGGAGGGGCTTTGTCAAACGGGGTGCTTGTTATTACGGTCTCGATAGCGTGTTTATCCAAAAGTGCAAATCCGCTACTTTTTTGAACCCTTATACTTCTAGCCGGAACACTACCGTCAGGTTTTATGCAAAAACAGACTACTACACTCCCCTGTAGGCCGATTTTTTTTGCAAATGCCGGATAGACCAGATTTGATTCGAGGTTTTTTCTGACATACGATAGATACAGAGTCAGCTTATCCTGGGTCATTGTCTGTTTTTGTGGTTCAGTCCGCTCTTTTGGCTCTGCTTTTTCCAAAGTAGGCTCTTTTTGTTGCGGTTTCGGTTCATCGGTTTTTGCCGCAAGCAAACCGTCGTTTGAAGGCTTTAGAGGCTCCTCATTTTTGTGTGTCTCGGGTCTGATTTTTTTTACAGATACCTTTTTTGTCTCTTTTTTTGGTTGTTCGACTTTTTGCGGTTGCGGTTTTTCGGCCTCCAAAATCGTTACAAACTCTATAGCCTTAGGCTTTTCGACCTCCGGCAATGTTTTTGGTTCATCTGCAATCAAAAAATAGAACAAAGAGGCATGCAAAACCACGGAGAAAACGAGTGATACCGTAGCAATCCGACCGCTATAACTCATTGTGCCTGCGCCGTATCTATCGAATATTTCACTATTCCGGCTTTTTTGCATCCGTCAAGCGCCGCCACAACAGACTGAAACTGTGCCGCACCGTCACTTTTTATGATTACAGCCTTGTATTCTCCGGCTCTTATCTCGCTCTCTATTTGTTCCGCCGAAACCTCTTTGTCTTGTATGTAGGTCTTCCCGTCTTTTGTTATAAAAACGGTTCCAATCTCTTTTTCTTCCGGCTTATCCGTGGAGGCAGAGGCTTTTGGAACCTCTATATTTAGCTTATTTTCAGCTATCAGCGTAGCCGTAGCCATAAAAATTACCAATAAAACGAGAACGATATCCACAAACGGGGTCATATTGATCTCGGAGATTTCTGCCCCGGGGCTATCTGTTCTCATTCAAAGCCTTTTTGGAGCGAGATTTTTCTTATTCTCCTCACAAAATAGTTATATGCGGCTACGGACGGAATAGCTACAAGCAGACCCATAGCCGTAGCAACAAGCGCCTCCGATATCCCTATCATTATTAGTTTTGTCGCCATCCCCTCGCCGCTACCCATTGATTTAAAAGAGTTCATAACTCCAAGAATAGTCCCGAATAAACCGACGAACGGGGCATTATTTCCAAAAGTGGCAAGTATCCCCAGTCTTTTTTCCAGTGCCAGTTTTGCGCTGTTTGAATCTATATTTTGGCTGTTTTCTATATCGTTAAAAGCGATCAGTCTCTCAATAATAATCGCCACACTGACTACGCTCATAAAAATTAAAATATATAACACCATATCTACTCCACCGCTAAGGGCAGACGCTATTTTTTCTGTTAAGTTCATTTGCGTACTCCGGATTTTATGTTTTGTTGTAGTTGAGGCTAAAACCGTCGTCCGCCCTCGGACGACGTCAAGCTAAAAGGAGTGTATATATGAAACCGGAAAAACTGCCGCTGTTTTTCGGTTGCTTCAGAAGAGAGAACCTATATCGTTATATTTCAAACGATATAACGAAATTTTAACCGATAAAAATTTTATTGTCAAGATAGCATTGTATATTTTTTAAGCATTTAGACGTTATATTTTCCTTTATACTACGCACCGCATTTTAAGGTCAAATATTTTTTGGCTTTAAAAATAGCTATCGTTATATAAAAAACTATATAGCTATTTTCATAACCACACTAACCACCCCAAAATGGTTTGAGGTACACGCATATGAAAATGGCTATCCGGAGGCTAGATATGGTACAGGCTAAGTTTTTTATAAAGGTCGATTCTACTTGCGAATCGGTCTCTTATGAGTGTTTTGCAAAAAACGAACGAAAACAAATATGCAAAAAAAAGATAGAAAATGAAGAGGAGACAATCCAAAGAATCCTCTCGATGCTTCTATCGTTTGCATCTAACGCCTCCTTTATAGACAAAAAGGCTTACATGGTTGCAAAAAACTGTGTCAAAAAAAATCAGAGGTTCAAGACACTCGGCTTTTTGGACAACGAGAGGCTGGATAAGTTTATGGAGGAAAATTTTACGGCACTTTTTGACAAAAAACCATCCGATGTCGAATGGAAACGTTTTTTATTAGATGCGGCAGCGGTGTTTAAAATTTAGGCATTTTACCAATCATTATGAAGGAGAAAAAGTTTATGAAGATACAATTTATGGGTGTCTGCCTCAGCTTTGCTGCGGCTTCTGCGGTTTTTGCGGCAGATGGTTATATATTAAAAGATATAACAGTCAGCGGAGAGGGCGGAAATAATCAGGCACAACTAAATCAGGAGTTTAAAGACTCCGCATCACCGAAAAGCTATACCAAAAAAGCCATTGACACGCTCGGAAAACAGACAAATATAAACGTTTTCAAAGTTGTGGATATGGAACCATCTGTCAGTTTTAGCTCGGTAGACGCTTTCGGCTCCAATGAGAGCTCATATCACGATCCAATCAGAATCAGAGGCAAAAACCAATCCGGCCCAGGCGGCGTACTGCTCATAGAGGGGCTTCCGATGAACAGCAATCCGGGAGGGGGGAAAACGATTTATGACCTTGAGAATTTCTCATCGATAGACGTATACAAAGGGTACGTTCCGGTTGATAAAAGTATCGGCTTTTCAAACCTGATCGGAAAAGTGGATATGACGGTAGAAAAACCGAAAAACAGCTTTGGAGCAGAGTTGTCACAAACGCTCGGTAGCGACAATCTAACCAGAACATTCGCTAGACTAGATAGCGGAAAAATAGGAGATATAAGAGGGTTTGCCTCAATATCGTATATGTCCGGAGACAAAAACAAAGGTGAAGGGGAGCTAAAAAGGACAAACGGTATGGTGGGGCTATCATACAATCCAAGTGACAGTTTTGGAGCTGAAATATACGTAGTCCAAAACAGCGACGAACACCACAACTACTACCAACTAAGCTACAATGAAGCAAAAGACCTCGGCAGATATTTTAGTAAAGACTTTAACACAAATAAAGCCTCAAGCCAGTACTACGATTACAACAAACAAAATTTTGACGATACTGCCGTTTTTGCAAATATTTTTTATAAACCGTCAAACGATTCAAAAATTTCATTCAAACCGTATTATCTGCACGACGAGGGTGATTATTGGTATACCTCCGGAACAAATGTTGTGGATTGGATGATAGACCATGAACTATTCGGTGCGGTTATGGCATACGAGAAGAGCTTTTCGGCCGCCCTGAACGCAAAAATCGGATATTGGATGCACAGACAACAACCACCCGGCCCCCCTGTTAGTCAAAAAAAATATACGGTTGGGGCTAACGGTCTGATTTTTTCAGGCTGGACGATGCTTGCAAAAAACAACTACCACGATTTTCACTCACCGTTTGTAGAGATTAGCGGCGATAAAGGGGCATGGAGATATTCGGTAGGGGTTAGACACCTAAACTTTAAACTGGGTGCACTAAACAGCTACACAAACGGCACAGGCGCAACAACCAGCCAAGACTACGATACGGCGGTATCAAAAGGGACTCTCGATACCTGGTCTAGTGTAAACAACAGATACTATCACGAGTTTTTGCCGAGCCTGTTTGTATCATTTGAAGCGGCAAAAGATCTAAGCGTATATTTTGATTACACAAAAAGCTACGGATACGACGTAAATCTGTTTCCGTCATACGTATCCGGCAGAGCAAACTATGTCGCAAAAGGGATCACCCTCCAATCTCTATGGGACAAGCAAGAGCTGGAACTATCGGACAATTTTGATTTGGGTCTAAAATACAAAAAAGACGGAATCCTCTATAACCCGAATATTTTTGTCACAAAAGTAAGCGGCAAACAGGCAAGCCTATATGACCCGTCCGTCGGGATAGCCTATCCATCAAATAACTCCGATGCCCTTAGCTATGGAGCCGAACTCTCTATCAGCGGCAGAGCAACGGACTCTATAGATTTTTTGGTTAGCGGCTCATACAACAAATATTACTTTACGGATGATATGAGAACCGCCGCCAATACCGTTGTAAGCACAAAAGGAAATCAAATTCCGGATGCACCTGAATACATGGCAAAAGCGGCACTAACCTACAAACTTGCAAACTGGAGCTTTACCCCTAGCGTCAAATATACCTCAAAACGCTACGGAGACGTAGAAAACATTCAGTCAATCCCATCATACACCGTAGCAGATCTGGATATTTCATACACCAAAAAAGGGCTTTTCGGCGCAAAAGAGGGGGTCTTTAGGCTATCTCTCACAAACCTAACAGGTGAAAAATATATCTCTTCAATCGTAACTCCGGATAACGCATTGGCGGCCAGCACAAGCTCTACCGGATACCAGACCGGGGCTCCGTTCGGTGCTTACGCAAACGTAAACTTTAAATTCTAGGAACAAAAATGAGAAAAACGTTATTTATGGTCTCTTTGGCAACTGTTTCGGCAATGGCACAGAGCTACAATATCGGCGAGATATCAACCAGCTCGGACTTTGCACAAAAGCCCATCCCCGGAGAAAAAATTGTCACAAAAGAGTCCATTGAAAACAGAGTAGGCCCAGGCCAAACAAACCCGTACAAAGCACTAGATATGCTCTCGTCGGTTCATACCGGACAGGTGGACAGCTACGGACTATCTTTGGATCAAAACTCCTTTAGAATCAGGGGGCTATATGCGGATACTTTTAGCAGACTGGCTCTCACATTAGACGGGGTTCCACAGGTCGTAAACGTCGGTCAGGGGGCAATGGGAAGCACTATAGATATGGAGAATATAGGATATATGTCGCTTCAAGCCGGCGCACCTAGCGCCGATTCCGGTCTGGGCTTTGGAAACAATGCCGGATCGCTCGATATGTCCCTCATCAGGCCAAAAGATAATTTTGAGATGAGCTTTAAACAATCACTAGGGACAGATGAGTTTTACAGAACCTTCATCAGAGTCGATAGCGGCAAGTTTGCAAACGGAGCTAAAATGTTTGTCTCCGCTTCGCATTCAAGTGCCGATAAGTGGAGGGGTGACGGCGACCAACAAAGGGACAATATCGAACTGGCTCTGACGCTACCGATAAAAGATGTAAAAATAGAGGCTCTCTACGCCCACAACGACATCAAAAGAAACGACTACAGGGGACTCACATATGCTCAGTCCCAAAATCTGGATAAATATTATGAATACGACTTCGACACGGCTCTAAGCGGCAAAGGCGGGGCTAACGATAAGTATTATTACGACTTCAACAAGCAACACTTTACCGAGGATTTGGTTCAGTTTGAGCTTTCGGCTCCGATATTTGGCGGTAAATTTTCATTTAAGCCATACTATATCTATACGGACGGCTACAGATACGCATCATCCGGACAAGCGACATCCCAAATCGTAAAAACAGAGATGACACAAAACCAATACGGAGCGGTTGCAAAATACGAAAAAAATATTCTGGATACGGATGCAACGTTTGGATACTGGTATCAATCCATTGAGTCCATCCCGCCTCCAACGGCTCAAAAAAATTACACTATAAATAAAAACGGCTCCTTGATATTTAGTAGCTGGGGGATGCTAAACGATGTCGGAGAGAGGATAACCCATAGTCCATTTGTAAATCTAAAGAAAAAATACGGGAATTTGGAGCTTACCGGCGGTATCCGGTATCTATCGTTTAAAATGCCGGAGATTCAAGGGTATACTGCAACGGGGATAGGCGATATATCGGCGGACGATGCCGTCTCAAGAGCCTCCAAAAACCCAAATCTGCATGTTAACGCCGTCACATTTAGCGAATGGCTCCCAAGCGTCGCGTTAGGATACAAAATAAACTCTCAAATGGATTTAACCGCCTCATACAAAAGGGGTGTTGCAAGCCCATGGCAGGGGCCTTTGTGGAGCACATTCAACTCCAATAGCGCCACTTTTTTGGCAAAAGGGATAACGCTCCAAAACATCTGGGATAAGATGGAGATGGAAACATCGGATCACTATGATTTGGGTCTAAAAATAAAAGGTGAAAACTGGAGTTTGGAGCCTACCGTATACTACGTCAAATACGACAATAAACAAGTAACCGCATACGATCCGATCGTCAAGCTAACATACTATCAAAGCAATGCAAAAGCGGAAGGGCAAGGGGTTGAGCTATCCGGCGTATATGCTTTTAACTCAAATTTGCAATTTGAAGGGGCAATCTCGTATAACGAACTAAACTTTACCCAGAACCTGACCACAGGAGGCGGCGCAAAAGTTGCAAGCGACGGAAATCAGGTGCCGGACGCTCCAAAAATCCTTGCAAAGGCCGCACTAAATGCAAAAATAGGGGATTACTTTGTGATTCCGGCCGTCAGATATGTTGACAAAAGATACGGGGATATTTTAAATAAAGAGTCGATAGATGCCTATACTACGGTTGATTTGACGTTTGGTATCACAAAAAAGAAATTATGGGCTTTTAAAGACGTAACCGCTTCGATTAATATGCAAAACCTGATGAACCAAAAATACATCGGTATCATCAAAAACGACCTCGACGATACGGCCTCCGGTGCTACGACATACTATCAGGGCGCTCCGTTCTCGGCGGTTGCCACAATATCTATGAAGTTTTAACGGTGCATAGGGTTATTTTTTCGATTTTATTTGCGGCGGCGCTCTCTTTTGCCGCCCAAACAAAAAATATCGTCGATATGACAGGCAGAGCCGTCAGCGTACCCGCTAAGGTGGAAAAAGTCGTGACGGCAGGGGCGACACCCGCCGTAAACGCATTTTTGTTTGCTCTAGGCAAGGGTGATACGATACAAAACGGTATGCCCGGCTTTATGGCAGGTAAAAGTTGGAGATATCAGGCCATCTTTGCCCCAAAAACAGCCTCACAAACTGTTGTATCGGGTCCTGGCCCCGATTGGAACGTAAATGTTGAGACATTGGCCACCCTCCCGTCCGACGTTGTGTTTGTCGGAAATAAAACAAGTGCCGATATGCTTGCCCAAAAGGGGTTTTGCGTAGTCTCTTTGTACTGGAGCGATTCGGAGAGTATCAAAAAAACTATGGTTTTACTAGGCGATATTATGGGGGTTCCTGAGAGGGCAAAAGAATACGTCAGATACTACGACGACACCTTAAAAAACGTATCCTCAAAAGTATCGGCAGAAAAAAACAAACCAAAAGCACTCTACATAAGATTCAAAAACCTAACCCTCCCCATGGTAAGCACGGCAACATGGATGTTTGAAAATGCCGGCGGTATCAATGTGGCAAGAGGGGTAAAAGACCATGCCGGTGTCAGCGCCGAACAGATACTGGGTTGGAATCCGGACTTTTTATTTGTATGGAGCAAAGAGGAGGTAGATGCGGTGTATAAAGATCAAAGATTCAAAGCTTTAAATGCCGTTAAAAACAAAAAAGTTTTTGCGGTTCCGATGGGGGCGCACGTATGGACGCATTACACCCCCGAACAACCTCTAGCCGTTATATGGGCGGCTCAAAAATTCTACCCTTCTAAATTCAAAGATACCGACATCAAAAAAACTATTTTTGATTTTTACTCCAAATTTTTTGGATACAAGCTCAGTGATGAACAAATAAACGACATACTAAATCCATAAAAAGGCATAGCGTGGAACACGGACAACAAGGTTGCGGGTGTGCAAAACCGCAAGAAAATATATCCAACATAGGCAGTTTCTCATCTTGTGGGCAAACTCAATTTGTCGGAGCGGGAGAGGAGCCTAGGACGGCCGATGCAAAAATAGATTTCGTATATCCTCCGGTCGTTTTTCCGTCAAATAAGATATTAAAAACACTCGGGGAAGAGGCAATCAGAAATATGGTGTTTCACCATCACTCCATGCTCAAAAAAAGCTCTATCGGAGATATGTTTCCGGCTGATGAAAAAGAATTTTTAGAGGGAACCCAAAAAACTGCTGATTTTTTTGTAGAGGCTCTCGGCGGCGGCGACATATTCAGCTCAAAACACGGACATCCGGCACTTAGGGGGAGACATTTTCGCTTTACGATAGATGAAAAAGGGCGTGAAATATGGTTGATGATGTACAAAAAAACACTCAGGGATATAGAGTTTCCAAAAGAGCTTTTAGAGGAGTTCTGGAACTGGATTGAGCCGCTCTCTATCCGTATGATAAATAGACGGACAACAGCCGTGCCGCCTCAAAGATTTACTTTTGAATCTATCAAATCGGAATTTGGACTGTGAATTTCGGCTTTATTTTAATGTTTGACGGCTCACAAGGTCAAAGCACAAAACTGGTCTACGACGAGACTATAGAATATATAAGGGCATCGGAGTTGGCTGGGTTTTCTACAATTTGGCTAACCGAACACCACGGAAAATCAAATCGGCTTTGCCCGTCTATACCGCTTATGATGAGCCATCTATCCTCCTATACCGATTTGGAGCTTGGAGCCGCAACTATTCTACTATCTCATTACGACGCTAGGCATATTGCGGAAAAAATAGGGTTGCTCTCCAATTTGGCAAAGAATAATTTTTTGTACGGTTTTGCCAGAGGGGGTAACGGAGAGGTTTTGGTTCATGATTACGGCGACGAATGCAAGGCAAGAGATGAGATGATAAAAAAAATAACCGAGCTTTTTGGTCACCTAAACAACCATACGGACGGCAGTTTTCCAAAACCGACACAAGAGCAAAAGTTTTTTTTGGCCTCCAAAGACGATACCGCCGTCCGGTATGCGGCAGAGCACGATCTGGGGGTAATGGCGGGACAAAAATGGACGCTTGATGAGGTAAGAGCCGTTATGGATAAATACTCGGCCTACCATCCGCAACATAAACCGCCGGAGTTAATGCTCTCCAGATATCTACTCATAAACAAAAACGAAAACGACGCAATCGACAGAATACGGCTGGAGACAGAGCGGCGAAAAATACAAAAATCAAAACAAACATACGACGATAAAAATCCGCTCAAAGAGTGGGTACTTGCAAATGAAAGTCCTGTGGGTCCGATAGAAAAAGCCGAAAAACTTTTCCAAACATACAAGGATTTAGGTGTAAATCGCCTTGCTTTTAGGCAGGCTACTTTTGATTTTACGGATACTATTAGCTCCATACGCCGCATAGGCGAACTGATAAAAAATATGGAGAATAGTCAATGAAAATAGGTATTTTTGCCCTTTTTGAAAGATTTGCAAACGATAGTCAAAAAGCAATAAACGGACAACTGGAGTTAATAAAGCTATGCGATGAGCTAGGCTTTGACGAGGCGTGGGTCGGGGAGCACCATTTTAACGACTTTAGCGTCTGCCCCTCCCCTTCCCTGCTTTTATCGTATCTGGCGGCAACAACAAAAAATATCCGTCTCGGAGCCGCCGGATATTTGGCTCCTTTTTATGATCCGGTACGTCTGGCTGAAGAGGTGGCAACCCTAGATAACCTAAGCGGCGGACGGATAAATCTAGGTTTTGCAAAAGGGGCTTTTGCGCCGGATTCAAAACATTTTAAAGTCGCTCCGGAAGATATGAGAAAAGCGATGTTTGAGATTATAACCGGAGTCAATTCCCTGCTAAAAGATACGTCCACTTATCAGGGTGATATTGTCTCGTTTTTATCCGTAGATATAGAGCCAAAACCGATACAAAAAGAGATTCCGGTATACATAGCAAGTTTTGGAACCGAAGAGAGTATTGTTTTTGCGGCCAGAAACGGATACGGGCTGCTTGGCTCTCAGGGGGTTAGCGTGGAGGAGTGCATACACATCTCGCATCTCTACGAGTCAATCGCCGGAAAATTGCCGAAGATGACCGTTATGCGGACTTTTTGCGTTGCAGATACGACAGAAAAAGCGATAGAAATAGCCAAACCATCCCTTGATCATTTCGTAAAATCAATGCGCTCAGCCTCTTCATACAAAAAATCACCCGTGTTTGACGAAAATCGCTACAAGCAATTAATCAAAGAGAGATTTGAGTTTTTTGACGGAGGAAAGTTTTTTGATGCAGGGATCATAGGTGATACAAACAAATGCCTTGAGCAGATAGCCCTCATAAGACGGCAATGCCCGCACGTCTCAATCGCACTAAAGCCGGTCGGGACGGAATTTGAACAAAACAAACGTATGTTGGAGATATTTAATGAAAAAATTCGCCCTTTTATTTAGCTTTATTTTTTCCGGTTATATTTTTGCGGCCACCGAGGTCACGGATATGTCCGGACGCAAAATTACATTGCCGGAGAAAATAGAAAAAAGCTTTGCCTCTGCGCCCCCGATGGGGCTGCTTAGCTATATTTTGGCTCCGGAGACCATGACCGCCATGAATCTACCGCTTGATTCAAACTTTTATTTTAAAGATACAAAATATCTAAACCCCTCTCTAAAAAAACTCCCGGTTGTAGGCGGCTGGCACGGCAACTCAAAGGGAGCCAATATGGAGACTCTACTCTCTTTAAAGCCGCAGGTTATTTTGGCTTGGAAAAGCGATTTTGTAATGAAAGAGGTCGAAAAAACATTTGCAAAATTTAATATTCCCGTATTTTTTATACAGGAGGATTTGGTAGAAGATGAGCCAAACGCCATCAGGGCGGCAGGGGTAGCCCTCAAAAAAGAGGCCAGAGCCGAGATGCTGGCAAAAGATGCAGAGACCAGACTGGCATACATAGCCAAAATCAGAGACGGAATTCCAAAAGAGAAAAGGGCAAAAGTCTATTACGCCGAAGGGGCGGACGGCCTATCTACGGAGTGCGAAAGCTCTTTTCATTTTAGCCCTCTAAAATTTGTCGGGGTTCGTCCGGCTTTTGAATGTACCCAAAAAACAATGGTTGGTATGGAAAAAGTTAGTATAGAGCAGGTTTTATCGGCAGATCCGGAGATAATTATTGCAACCGATGAAGCTTTTTACAAAAATGTTTTTAAAGACCCAAAATGGGGGGCGCTCAAAGCGATAAAAGCCAAAAAAGTATATCTAGTTCCGAAAGACCCCGTAAATATTCTTGACAGACCACCATCTTTTATGAGGATTTTGGGTGTAGAGTGGCTAGCTTCAATCATCTATCCAAAAGAGTACAAAAAAGATATCCTAAAAGAGACCGCCTCTTTTTATAAAACATATCTAGGCGTAGAGCCGTCAAAAGCCGATGCGGCAAAAATACTAGGCCAAAAATGAAAA
>RRZU012594129.1_pt1 | contig 14080 bp, 15 predicted proteins | sample 2165561 | NCBI WGS metagenome assembly RRZU01 (sample SAMN10456909, study PRJNA506462) | wastewater metagenome | isolation source: wastewater sludge | place: USA: Moscow, Idaho
ACAAACAAATAACTTTTGCCGTTACTGTCAGTAATTTCTTGGGTGATGCGCCGCCACGGCAAATGCTGCATGCCACGCTTGGCTTCCCAAGCTAATGAGCGTGAAGATAATTCACGACCTAAAGACACGCCATTGTCATCAAGGATTTGCGTTTCAATGCGGTAACGGCGTTTTTGCTGCTGTAAGTAGAAGAGGGCCGGCTCAGTCGCCCCTGACTCATATAAACTGAGCCAAGTGGTCGCGAAGTTTTTCAAACCTGGATGATGGTTTAAAATCCACGCATCTTGATTAAACATGCGTACGAGTAAATAGGTTAGGGCACCCATAACCACTAAAGCGAGCCAGAATGCGCCAAGTATCCGCCAAAACAATGAGCGCATAACTGTATTCCTCGAACAAAAAAACGGCTCAAACTGAGTTTGAACCGTTGATTAAAGACAGCGGTATTACTGAGCGCTATTGCGCTGAGTGCGCTTACCTTCACCCATAGCAGAGTTTTTACCTGATTTTTGCATATGCTTATGCATTCTGTGCTGCATTTTCTCTGTTTCGGCATCAAAGGTTGCACGCTGCTTGTCATTCAGCAAAGCACGCAATTTATCATGATGGGCCATGCGCGATTTTTGTTGCTGTTGACGGTGCTCTTGCATTTCCGCTTGGAAAGCTTTGCGCTGTTCTGGGGTTAGCTCTAAGCGATCAAACCATGCAGCTTGACGCTGTTGCATCTTTTCGCTGTAGCCTTTGGATGTGTTTTGAGCTTGACCAGCCTGCTTTTTTTGCATGCTTTGCTGGCCTTTATTTTGCCCCTGTTGACCTTCACCAGGCATTGCCCACACGCTTAATGGCAACATGGCGCTGAGGACCAGTGCAGTTAATTTAATTCGCATGATAGATCTCCTAATTGATTTACCCGCTCACTGCGGCATGACTCTAGTATGCCCTAGACAGTGTCAACTGCAGTCAAGCAGATGTAAAGGCAAGGTAAACTATAGATTTTACAGGCTATAAAAATAACCACGGCCGCGCAGCGCCACAATTCGTGGCCGTGTATCCGCATGTGGGCCAAGCTTACGGCGTAAATTGCTGACATGCATATCCAAGCTGCGGTCATACAAAGTGAGCTTTCGATCCAAGGCCACCTGAGCCAATTGCTGCTTATCAATGGGCTCTCCTGGAGCAGCCAGTAAAGCCTCTAAAATACGCCCTTCGGATACGGTGAGAACGATATCGTCCTGTTTGCCTATATTGGCCACCCCGCGCGCAGGGCTGTATTGCAAATCACCAACAGCAATGGTGCTTGGTGCTGCCAGCGGCATGCTGACACTGCGGCGCAACACCGCGCGCAACCGCGCTGTCAGTTCACGGGGATCACAAGGCTTAGCCAAATAATCATCTGCGCCCAATTCTAAACCTATGATCCGGTCTGTGGGTTCGCCGCGGGCTGAGAGCATCAATACTGGCAGTTTCGGATGTTCTGCACGAATCTTACGCAGTAATTGCAAGCCGTTACCATCGGGGAGCATCACATCAAGAATGACGGCTTCAGGCTCTGGGCTACTGTCCAAATAATCACGCGCGCTTTGCGTATCAAAGCAGGTTTGCACCACAAAACCTTCTTGACTGAGCCAGTGCGCCAATAGCTCACACAGCTCTTGATCATCATCGACTAATAAAATATTGCTCATGGCAATTTAACGGCTCCGGGCAACTCGCATGCTTTATTTTGGAAACACTTGTTTAAAGGGCTTAACCTGCACCGCTGCATAAACGCCAGCAGCACAATAGGGATCAGCCTTGGCCCAGTCTTGTGCAGCCTGTAACGAAGCAAACTCAGCAACCACTAGGCTACCACTAAAACCAGCACTGCCGGGATCACCGCTATCGACAGCTGGGTGTGGCCCAGCAAGCACTAGACGCCCAGCTTCTTGCAAGGCTGCTAAACGAGCTAAATGAGCCGGGCGCGCAGCTAGGCGATTTTCTAAACTATCGTCTACATCCGTAGCAATAATGGCATATAGCATTTTTATTCCTTATTAGTGGGGGTAGGCATGTCTTGCATATGGCGGGATAAAAACACTCCTTGGCCAATTAAAAACAATAGCGTTAAACCTAGGCTGCCAAACACTTTGAAATCCACCCAGATCGTATGGAAGGTAAAGGCAACAAATAAGTTGGCTGCGCCCAAGACAATAAAAAACACAATCCAAGCGATATTGAGCTTGACCCAAATAGACTCAGGCAGGCTGACAGCATGGCCCATCACCCGTTTAATCAATGGTTGCTTGCCAATAAAGTGACTGCCAGCAAAGCCTAGAGCGAATAGCCAGTTCACCACCGGCGCTTTCCACTTCAGAAAGGTTTCGCTGTGAAAGGCTAACGTCAAACCACCAAAGAACAAACAGCCCAGTAGAGTAATCCATTGGCTTTTCTCTAAGCGGCGGTGAGCCACAAATAAAGAGCCGTAAACCAACACTGAGCTAATAATTAACACCGCAGTAGCACTAAAAATACCGCCCACGGAAAAGACCTGTCCGGCCAGCTCAACATCGCGAGGTTCGAGCTTAAAGACAATAAAGAACAAGATAAGAGGGATAAAATCGATGAATTGTTTCACAGTACGCGCCATAACAGAAAGGAAACGGCATAATAGCAAAGACAGCAGCAAGCGTAAGCATTGAAAATGGATATAGATCTACATTGTCACAGTACAGCCTCAGATGGCGCTTTACCTCCCCGCGAAGTAGTCTTTCGAGCCCATGAGCAGGGCGTCAAGGTTCTTGCTCTCACCGACCATGACACCATCGAAGGTTTGCCTGAGGCACAACAAGGAGCAGACGAGGTGGGCATACAACTGATAACAGGAATTGAATTGTCGTGTTTATGGGGCGGCGCGACCATCCATATCCTCGGTTATAACTTTGCTTTAGATGACCCGCATATTATTGAGGCGACTAACGCATTACATAAAGGACGCTGGCTGCGTGCCGAAGAAATTGCCCAGCGCTTAGCCGCAAAAGGCATTACAGGCGCGCTGGAAGGCGCTTTAGCGGCACAGAAGGCACTGGGAGGTGATAGCTCAAATGCACCAGCACGCCCGCACTTTGCTCAGTTTTTAGTTCAACAAGGCCATGTGCGCGACCATGCAGAAGCATTTCGTAAATGGCTGGGGGCAGGGAAAATCGGTGATGTGAAACAGCATTGGCCAACCTTAGAAGAAACCATGCACACTTTAAACAAAGCTAACGCTCTGATTAGTCTTGCGCATTTGTATCATTACAAATTTACTCGGAGCAAAAGACGACGTCTGGTGCAAGACTTTGTTAATGCCGGTGGACATGCGCTTGAAGTGGTGAATGGCGTGCAACCAGCAGAGCAGGTGGGTACATTGTCAATTTTAGCCCGTGAGTTTAATTTGAAAGTGACTGCAGGCAGTGACTTCCATTTGCCGCAACAATGGTCTGAGTTAGGCCGCTACCGGGCTGTGCCGGATGATTTAACCCCTTTATTTGAGACACCCTTAGGTGCACAAGCAACTACTTAACCATGAGGACATGGCGATGAAATTTTTCCAGATTCATGCGGAAAACCCGCAAGACCGCTTAATTAAGCAAGCGGTGGATGTGATCCGCAAGGGCGGAGTCATTATTTACCCAACCGACTCTTCTTATGCATTAGGCTGCCGCTTAGGCGACAAAAGCGCACTGGATCGAATCCGCCGTATTCGTCAGTTGGATGATAAACACAACTTCACTTTAATGTGCCGTGACCTGTCTGATTTAGGTGTTTTCGCCAAGGTTAACTCCAGTGCTTTTCGCTTATTAAAAGCTTATACGCCAGGGCCTTACACTTATATCCTCAACGCAACTCGAGAAGTGCCACGCATGCTGATGCATCCCAAGCGGCGCACCATTGGTCTACGCGTTCCAGCGCATCCTATTGCCCACGCCTTGCTCGCTGAGCTTGGCGAGCCACTGATGAGCGTCAGTTTGATTTTGCCAGACTCAGAAATGCCACTGAGCGATCCTTATGAGATTCGTGAGCTTTTAGAATACCAAGTGGACTTAATTATTGATGGTGGCTACGGCGGCATTGAAGCCTCGACAGTGGTTAGTTTTGTGGATGAAGAGCCAGAGATTCTCCGCGAAGGCATTGGCGACCCAGAACCTTTTCGAGTTTAAGTTTTGAGCATGATGTCGCCAGCGCAGACCAGCAAGCAAGTGCAGGGGAGTACAGCACCAGAGCTAGAGGCCGAGCAGTTGCCTTTGGCATTGGTGTATGGCGAAGCGCTAAATGATCTGCCGTTGGATCTGTATATTCCGCCGGATGCGCTCGAGGTGATTCTTGAGGCCTTTGAAGGGCCTCTAGACTTGTTGCTGTACTTAATTCGCAAAGAAAATATCGATATTCTTGATATTCAAGTGGCGCAAATTACCCAGCAATATATGGGGTATGTGGAGCTGATGAAGGCTGTGCGCTTAGAGCTGGCCGCTGAGTATTTGGTGATGGCAGCGATGCTTGCGGAAATCAAATCGCGCATGCTGTTACCGCGCTCCCAGCACAGTAGTGTCGATGAGGAAGATGATCCGCGCGCTGAGTTAATCCGACGCTTACAAGAGTATGAGCGCTTTAAAGCTGCGGCTGAAAATCTTGATAAAATACCACGAATGGGTCGAGATACCTATACTGCCCAAGCCGTAGCGCCTGCAGCAAAAGCTCGCCGTTTGTTACCTAATGTGGCTTTCGAAGATCTACTTTTAGCCATGTCGGCCGTGTTGCGACGTGCAGATATGTTTGAAAGCCACCAAATCAGCCGTGAAAGCTTATCCACCCGTGAGCGTATGAGTATGGTACTGGAGGCTTTACGCGAGGGCAGTTTTATACCTTTTGTGCGCTTATTTACCGTTACTGAGGGGCGCTTAGGTGTGGTAGTGACTTTTATGGCTATTTTAGAACTGGTTAAAGAGTCACTGATTGAGTTGGTGCAAAATGAAGCTTTTAGTGAAATCCATGTGCGAGCCAGAACCCATGAGTGAGCTTGATTTTGATAACTCAGAGCAACTCTCCAAAGTGCTGGAGGCCGTGCTTTTGGCTGCGGCGAAACCTTTAACCATTGAGCGTATAGCCGAGCTTTTTGATGAGTCTGCACGGCCCAGTACAGGCCAAATCAAGGCCGCTTTCATGCTGTTAGCCAGCGATATCAGTCAACGATCCTACCAACTGCAGGAAGTTGCCTCGGGCTTTCGCTTACAGGTGCGTAGTGATTATGCGCCTTGGGTTGCTCGTTTGTGGGAGGAGCGTCCGCAGCGTTACTCACGGGCGATGCTAGAAACCTTGGCCTTAATTGCTTATCGCCAACCCATTACACGGGGCGAGATTGAGGATGTACGCGGTGTGGCAGTGAGCTCGCAAATCATTAAAACACTGCTGGAGCGTGAGTGGGTACGCATTGTTGGCTATAAGGATGTTCCGGGTAAGCCAGCCATGTTAGCAACTACCAAGGCGTTTTTAGATTATTTCAACCTGCAGGGCCTAGATGAACTACCAAGCCTCAGTGAGTTAAAAGAGCTGCAGCCAGCAGCAGATCAGCTGGGTGCACCTGTTGAAGCAGTAGAGCAACAAGCCAGTGTTGCTACTATCGATGAACAGCCAGAGCACAGTAGTAAACAAGTGAGCTTTAGCTCATTACTGGCCGAGCTCGACGGGATGGAGCAAGGCTTGAGCACTGATTTTAATGACCCTGCGTTGGTTGCAGAGCCTACAGATAGCGCAGTAAGCAATGAAACGGATATACAGCCAGACTTTGAGAAATAAAGCATGGGCAATAATCGTTGTGATTGGCGGATTGGCGGATTGGCGCAAAGAACAGTTTTTAGGGCTGACAGAATAACTCCATAAAAGTGCCATAATCACAAAACGTTATGTATAATTACCCAGCTTACCGTGTGGCATGTAGGTAATTGTATATAACGTGGATTATGTCACTTGTAGCCTGTAAGGCTACTGGCTGAACGTTAAGCGGATTTCCAACCCTGAACCAAGGTCACCTGTAAAAAACCTCACCAGCAACCCTGTAGTGCCTACCTCCTTGAACCTGCCCGTCACCGTCGCAATCGCGGAGCGCATTTGCGGCGGCTGTGGGGCGGTGGCAAGTTAGCGCAGCGGTCTTGCTACCGTCACGCAGTTGGGGCAGAGTGCTTTTAGCAGATTGTAGCGGTGGCATGCAGGTCATTCCTGCCCAGAACCCGAGCAGAGCGGTCTTTCCGAACGAAAAACTGCCGTATATTTGCACAGCTACCCCCGCATTGTAATACGGGGGTTACACGGGGTCACAAAACCTAATTTCCGCCATATACACCTGCTGTGTATCTGCCTAGCTGCCCGAGTACCTATTGCCCATATGTCCCTGTATTTGCAACGCGAAAGTGCAACCGCTGGCGGGCACTCGCGGCGAACATCCCTTAAGTGCCATAATCAATATTATGTTAAATCGACTATATTGAATAATACCTAAACCAGCCATCACTGCTGCACAATGCCGCATCGCCCAGACCATAGACCCATGTTAAGTTAGCTAGTACTGACAAATATCAATACTATTGAAAGGATCCTGAGTTATGCGCTTTACCTCTATTGCCGCTAGCATCTTCGCCTTGGCTATTACTGCAGTTTTACCTGTCTACGCTGAACAAACGCCTCAGGCGGCAGCACAGAGCGCTGAGCAGCAGGAAAAAACGATTACTGTGAATGACGCCTGGTCCCGTGAGCTGCCCCCTACTGCTCCAGTGGGTGCGGCTTTTTTGCACATTGAGAACCATAGCGCGCTGCCCGACCGCCTCATAAGTGCTAACAGCAGCATTGCTGAGGTCACTGAGCTGCATGCGCATATTCATGAGGGCGACGTGATGCGTATGGTTAAAGTTGAGGCCATTGATATTCCCGCTCACAGCCAGCTCACCCTAGAGCCAGGCGGCTATCACATTATGTTGATTGATCTACAAAAGCCTTTAGTGGCTGGCGAACAGCTGCCCTTAACTTTGCAGTTTGAACAAGCAGGCACAATTGATTTAATTGTTGAAATCAAAAACAGCGATGCAGGCACTTCTGCCGAGCAACAGCATATGGATCACGCAGAACACAGTCACCACTGAAGCTATATTTACTATCAATCCATAGCAAAACGGCGCAAAAAAAGCGCCGTTTTAGCTCTAACCCAAGCTCACTGCTAAGCTAGGCACTGGGTGTGCGCATAGTGACAAACTCTTCTGCAGCAGTTGGGTGAATACCGATAGTTTCATCAAACACCTGCTTGGTGGCCCCGGCTTTTAAAGCCACAGCAATTCCCTGCATCAATTCCCCTGCATCCGGCCCGACCATATGGCAGCCGAGCACGCGATCGGTTTTCTTATCAACCACCAGCTTCATAAAGATACGTTCTTGCTGCTCAGACAGGCTTAACTTCATTGGTCTAAAGCTGGTTTTAAACACCTTCACGGAAAAGCCATCAGCCCTTGCCTGCTCTTCACTGACACCAACGGTCGCAATGTTAGGGAGACTGAATACCGCGGTTGGAATCAACTCGTAATTTACCGGTTTGTATTCTTCTGGTCGGAATAAGCGCCGCGCGACGGCCATTCCTTCAGCTAAAGCCACTGGGGTTAATTGCATACCGCCAGTAACATCACCAATAGCTAGAATACTGCTTTCAGACGTTTGGTACAGCTCATCTACAGCAATATTGCCATGCTTATCGAGCTTAACATTGACGTTTTCCAAGCCCAGATTATCCAGCATCGGACGCCGACCTGTAGCGTAAAAAATACAATCGACCTCTGTAGTCTGACCATCTTTAAAGGTGATCAGCAGGCTATTATCTCTTTGCTTATCAATACGTTGCACATCACAATTAAAGCGTAACGTCATATCAGTTTTTAATAGCTCTTGATGCAAGTGCTCACGTACATCTTGGTCAAAGCCACGTAAAAATAAATCACCACGGTAAGCCAGTTGTGTTTCAGAACCCAGCCCTTGGAACACTGAAGCAAACTCTACGGCGATATAACCGCCACCAACAACCAACACACGCTTAGGCTGTTCTTTTAAGAAAAACACTTGATTGGAATCAGTAGCATGCTCTCGACCTGGTATCTCCGGGACTTGCGGCCAGCCCCCTACAGCAATCAAAATGTGCTTTGCGCTGTACTCTTTGCCTTCCACTGCAACAGTGTGCGCATTAATAATCTTGGCATGGCCATTCAGCAGGTTGACGCCGCTGTTCACCAGCAGCTTTTCGTAAATACCATTTAAACGCGCAATCTCAGTGTTTTTATTACTAATTAAGGTATTCCAATCAAAGCCTTTGGCGTCCACATCCCAGCCAAAACTACGGCTGAGTTTAAACTCGTCCTGATAAGCAGCGGCATAGACCATCAGTTTTTTTGGCACACAGCCAACGTTAACGCAGGTTCCGCCTAAATAGCGGCTTTCAGCCACAGCAACTTTTGCGCCAAATGAGGCTGCAAAACGGGCAGCGCGTACACCACCTGAACCCGCACCAATGACAAACAAATCAAAATCATAGGACATAACTCTACTCTCCAGCTCAGGTGGTTAACACGTCGGTCAAAAATTATTGACCTTCTTTATACAGATTTTCATAACAGAAGTTAGTTGCGTCAATGTAGCCTTCAACACTGCCGCAATCAAAGCGCTGCCCTTTAAACTTATACGCTAGCACACAGCCATCTTGCGCCTGCTTCATCAAGGCGTCAGTGATTTGTATCTCACCGCCCTTACCCGGCTCTGTTTGTGCAATTAAATCAAAAATATCCGGAGTTAAAATGTAGCGACCAATAATGGCCAGGTTAGACGGCGCATCTTCTGGTTTAGGCTTTTCTACCATGGAGTGCACACGATAAATATCTTCACGGATCATTTCGCCAGCAATCACACCGTATTTCGCAGTGTCTTCTTTTGGCACTTCTTGGATAGCAACAATTGAGCAGCGAAACTGCTTGTAGAGCTTGATCATTTGTTGCAGGACACCGTCCCCTTCTGGGTTAATGCACAGGTCATCAGCAAGCACCACTGCAAAGGCCTCATCACCAATTAGAGTGCGGCCCGTGAGAATTGCATGCCCGAGTCCTTTCATCTGAATTTGGCGGGTATAGGAGAAGGTGCAGCTATCAATTAAGCTTCTCACGCCCTTTAGGTACTCTTCTTTATCTGTACCAAGAATTTGTTGCTCCATTTCGTAGCTGATATCAAAATGGTCTTCAATGGCACGTTTATTGCGCCCAGTAACAATCGCGATTTCTTTCAGCCCTGCTTCCAGTGCTTCTTCGACACCATATTGAATCAATGGCTTATTAACGACAGGTAGCATTTCTTTAGGCATAGCCTTAGTTGCAGGTAGAAAACGGGTGCCGTAGCCTGCCGCAGGAAATAAGCATTTTTTAATCATGACAGATCCTTGTGTACTTTATGTGCATGCTTAACATGCTGTCGAGAGTGGTGATTTTATGCCGAACGCATAATCTAAATAATAAAAAGGCCCTACTGTTGAAATAGAGCCTATTTTGCAAGCCTCAGCGAGTAATTTATTAGTCGTTGCTAACAACACCTAAAATATTCAGCAAGCTTAAGAACAAGTTGTAAATGGATACATATAGGCTAATGGTGGCCATGATGTAGTTACGCTCACCACCATTAATGATTGCGCTAGTCTGATAGAGAATCACTGCCGATGAGAACAGTACAAAACCTGCACTGATGGCCAGCTGTAGGCCTGAAATATCAAAAATAAAGCCTGCAATTATTGCTGCGATTAAGACAAAGAAACCGACAGTAATAAAGCCACTTAAAAAGCTCATATCTTTACGGGTAATCAGCACGAACGCCGACAAGCCAGTAAAAACAAATGCTGTCATGGCAAAAGCAGAGCTAATAACGCTGCCACCATTAGGTAGCCCCATATACATATTTAGGATTGGCCCTAAGGTATAGCCCATAAAACCAGTTAGCGCGAAAGTCGTGAGCAAGCCCCAACCTGAATTGCGCAGTTTCATGGTAAGGAAAAACAAACCATAGAAGCCTACCAATGTCAGCATAAAGCCTGGGTGCGGCATGTTCATTTGCTGAGATAAATAGGCAATGAAACCACTGAACGCTAATGTCAGCGCCAATAGGCCGTAGGTGTTACGTAGCACTGTGTTACTTTCTGATCGTACTGCGGTGCTTTGCTCGAACGAGTAATTTTGTTGTTCACGCATCGTTAAACTCCTATGAATAAGTATGCTGCGAGCCATCATAACAATATTTTTGATACTTTTGCTTAAAATCGTTTGACAGAAAAAAATATTCCGCTATCATGATCGCCGTTGAAAGGGAGGAGTGGCCGAGTGGTTGAAGGCAACGGTCTTGAAAACCGTCGATGGGCGACTATCCGTGAGTTCGAATCTCACCTCCTCCGCCAAATTTAAAACTAAACCCTTGATTTTCAAGGGTTTTTTTTCGCCTGCAGTTTGCGGTATACAAATCGGCGCGCTCATTAAATTTACAACTCTCCACCACTAAGCTTCAATTGCGCCTAACCCTTATCTATAGCTAGGTCGTCAGCATATTGAAACCACCACGCTTGACGCTAACGGGTCAAGCCACCATGCAGTTTACTTTCGCCGGCCAAAGCGACCTGCCCGTATGCTTGGAAAAGCCAGAGCGGAAAATTTTCTTGATGAGTTACTACTGCACAATTGGACGCTGAGGTTTAGCATGGATAAAAAAAGTCTGATTATTAAGGCGGTTCTAGCGTTTTCACTGTATTGCTAGTCGATAGTATTACGGACCAGACACCACAGGAGTTTGCGTACTCCACAGCAAAATCTGTATTTCTTAGCCCTACACCGATAGAGGCCATAGCAACTGTCACAGTTTATGGATATGGATTTAGCGGTATCAGCTTGTCCATATCTGCTAAAGCTTGACGCACCTGCCCGGAAGATCGCAGTTGCTGTGAATATTGAGCGGGTAACCCCCCTTCTTTGCTCAACTGCGAAATCTTGTATAAATCCAACATAACTCCAAGTTCACTGGTGATGATGCCACTTCAAGACTATGTGTCAAGAGACCCATGCCCTCAGCATGGTGATGTGATTCTGTAGCCGGAAGTATATGCATGTGTCGGACTACAGCTCTGATTATTGGCATAATCAGACTATTAAAGTCGGGGGCTTGCAGCGGATACATACCTCGTATCAAGATGATTTTTTTCTTGATACGCTCGTGTTGAAAAATCAACTCAGCAGGAAATGCTGGAATACCCTCAGGTAAGTCTGCTGCTAGTAGGTATAGTTGCCCGCGATAGTAAAATTGGCCTTTTTTGAGTTTGAAAGTCGATTTTTTGAACATTTTCTAAGTCCTCAATTAAATTTGAGGATGTAGATTCGCTCATCTTTGGCATATTACAGGCATCGTTAAGTTACATAAAAAGGCAAATAGCTTACCAAGAGTCGCATAGAAGTCGCATAGAGTTATTTCTATGCGCAGATCGATGCTTATCCTCATTAAAATACTCATAGCGTGTCCAGCGTCAGTAAATACTCTAGCTTTGCACTTTCAAAGCCATGTGCACGCCACCACTATAGACCTAACACTCTCCTTAACGCTTGTTGTGACGCTTCGCGTTTTTCTTTGGGCATCTTAGCTATATTGAGTAGCTTCCAATTTACAGCGGGTAAATGCTGGATGTGTCCAATGGGTGAGTTCTCCCACTGTGGTTCACCGCTATAAACACTAATGACAAGCTCTTTCTCGCTATCTGTGAGTCCGTTTAAGATTAATCGGTGCGCTGTAACTGCGGCTTGTTCTAACTCTTCAATCGTGACACTTCGTCTGGTCATGCCAGAAAACTCACCTAGATATTGGTTTTGAATATCTTTCCATCTTGGGGCAAGTAATTCTTCCAAGGGCCGTGGGTGGCTAAACAAGTACGCAAGAAAAGCCTGACGAACCTGTTCAGTAATCCCTTCATTTTCAAGTAGTAACAGAACGTCAAAAAAATCACGGGGATGCTGTCGATCAAATGCTGCACACAGCTTCCCTGCGTATAAATCGGCAAGAGAAACAACCTGTATTTCAGCAAAACCAAACTCATCTTCAACAGACTCACAAACACTTAACGTCTGTACAGGGAACACAGTGCCGCGCAAAACAGGTGACAGCTCTATTTGAATAGAAACACCACTTTGCTGCACCGTTAGCCTTAATGCGTCAGCTTTGTCTTGATAGCTTTTAGTTACCCGCGCTCCTGCAAGGCTTTGCGATAGGTTTAAACTGATTCTATCCAGCGCTTGCTTAATACTTTCAAGCGCTTGCTGCCTGGTTATACTGGGCAAGAAAACCAAATCGATGTCTACAGAGAGGCGCGGAAACTCACGTACAAATAAATTGATTGCCGTACCACCTTTAAGGGCAAAGCAAGGCTCTTGAGCGACGAACGGAAGCACACGAAGCAACAGCTGCACTTGCGCATAAAACAAACTATTTCTATCCACTAAAAGCCTCTGGTACAGTTATTTGATACGCTTTATTAAAACTTCCACCTTTTATGACTGAGCGTTTTCCTGCACCCAGATCATAGCTTTCGGGTTCGAGTTTATTCCACCAAGCATGCTGATAACGGTCAGCAAAGAAGAAAAACAACCGCTTAGCCAGTACATGCTTGCAGGCATGCAATAGTACATCCAGTCGTCGTGGTGACAGATTGACCAAGCTTTGCATGATATTGTCTGCTTGCTCAAAACTGATCACGCTCGGCACCTTAGTTAATAGCTCTAGGTAGGCTTGCTCTGGCGAGGCCAGTAGCCAGCAGCCCTGATGCAGCGGCACTGGTTTTAAGCTATTGGTGGCAAGCAGTTTCTCTGCATCCCATATTTGTACTGTCGTATGCCAGCGAAACTCTAGACTGCAAGAAAGCTTGTTTAGCCAACTCGGTGCAGGTTGCGACGCATATATATCGATCACGGTTTGCAACTGTATATAATGTGCCAAGCCATGCTGAGCTAAAGCACTAGCACCACCCACATAGACAGGGCATTCAAACATACGATAAAGCGAGGCCAGCACGCCCTGCCATTCCACAGGCACGCCGGGTCTTGCCACTACGCCACGCGCCAAGCTTTCGAACTTTTTGCTTTTCAACGCATTGTCGATTTGATAAACCTCAACCCCCTGCGCAAGCAACCACTGCCGGGTTGCCAGCTGACCATAGGGTAAAAGCTCTGTATTTTCAGTGAGAGGAAGCATTAGGTTTACCAACAGGCTTATTTACGGCATTTATAGCCGTAAAAGCCACATATTGCAAACCAAGTCTTTACAGATCAACATTGTGTGCTTTAAGTAACCTAGCATTAAGCCTGAAACTACTTGCATATAGCCGATAAAATACGAACGAGCACAGCGTTTAAGCTATACAGGCTATTTATCAGAACAACTGGAAATTGCGCATCAATTGAGTAAACACTCATTTACTCAGCAAATAATGCAGAAATTGCGCACTAATTGCGCAAAGCTCAGCTACCGAACTTGTGTTTTAGGGGAAATCCAACTACTCCCTAATCGATGAAGCACACTACTGATACTGTATTTTAGATTTTATATCGATTTATTAACGTTTTCGTGCAAGAATAACAGAAAATTAATGCTTAAAGCATAAAAGTAAAGGATTCAGTCCATGCAAATCGGCTTTAATGCACTTGCGCAGCGCTATAAAACAAATCTTGTCCAGCCCCTGCGGGTGAAATCCACTATCGGTTCGACGCGCACTAGTCGAGAAACTGACGATCGTATTGACAACCAATACCCCGCCAGCTACCAGCCAGAAGACAGCTTTGCTGGGCATTTTGAATTTGGTCTCAAATACGAAGATATCCATTTAGAGTTTTTTGCACGCCTGTTTGCAGCCATTGGCCCAGAACCTATTGAAGCATGGTGCCAAAAAGCCCCTTACGGCCAATATGCACGACGCACCGGTTTTTTATATGAATGGTTAACCGGTCAGCGATTGAATGTACCTGATGTGGATAAT
>RRZU010027237.1_pt1 | contig 14076 bp, 12 predicted proteins | sample 2165561 | NCBI WGS metagenome assembly RRZU01 (sample SAMN10456909, study PRJNA506462) | wastewater metagenome | isolation source: wastewater sludge | place: USA: Moscow, Idaho
AAGATAAATAAAGCGCATGCCAACCATTAATATTATGACGCTGCAACATCCCTTCAACAAGTGATTTGGGAAGGCACGTACCGTCGGCCAGAATGACTCGCTTACCCAAGGCAATAGCAAATTGCAGCAAATCAATGACTTCTGGTCGTGGGGTTACAATCTCCATTTCAATGGTTTCTTCAAGGTTGCGTAATCGTTTCACAGCATCGAATGAGAGTCCCGATAGAATTGAAAACTCGTCGAAAATAACATCCAATCCAATATCACGATCCGCTTTTTGGCGCGCTTCAGTTTCTGCTATGGAACGTAATGTAAGATAAAGCTTGCCCTCATTACCTCCAGCACGATGAGCAACAATATTTTTAATGATTTCAGGATTTAGCAGCGGCCGACTCAATAATGTATCAAAGATATCAACAATAACTACGCGTATTGTCGCATCAGCCAACATTGCATGTACATTTTCCTGTTTGCGCAGCAGATACTGCTCAAAGCGCCAACGCGACCAACTGTTGGAGTTATCGTCCCGAAGGATGGCCGTCTTAAATCCGGATTGCCCAGTTACCAAAACCAATAAACGTTCTATACAATGCGCAAGCGTTGCATCTTTTTGCCCGGCTTCTTCAGGAAAATCCTCAATTTTAATATGCGCATTAAACAGGGGTTGCAGCGCTTTTGTACGGGCCCAGAACATTGATCCAGCAGGAAAATCAAAATAACCCTGCGGTATCTCTGTGATACCCAACTTATGGCACCAGAGGCGCCCATTTTCCCGATTGGAAAGCCATGTATATGCCACGTAAGGTAGCTTTGAGAAGTTCTGGGGATAAACAAAACCGATTGATTCCTCTCCAGTCAATAGCATAAAAATTCTCTGTATTTGTAATTTGCTACCCAACAGGTTTGTTAGCATATATTCTCGCCATCCATCGGTAGCACCATTGTTATACAGCGATTTTTTGCTATGAATATGAGCAATATAATCATAATGCTGCAATACTTCGCCAAAAGTACAGAACATGGGCGCAATGTCTCGCCCACGATTGGGCACAACAGTGATAGTCAGTTGCTTCAATTGAGGCAGATGGGAGAAAGCCCGCTCACATATTTGAATTGCCGTCTCATTGGTTGTTGAAACAAACAAATCATAGGAAAACGGCATCCGACTCAGATACTTTGCAAATTCTGCTGCCAGATCTGCATAGAAAATATGCGCATGAATTGCAACGCGCCCAGATGGCGGCTTAGTCAAAGGGGCAATAGCGGAAAGATCCATCATTCCTGTTAAAGAATCATCGAGATTCCTGGATAATAGACTGGCACAACCATCTTTACTTATCTGCCATACCTCATAATGCCTCATTCCAGCAAAGAGAGGACCTGCAAGCCGGTAGGCTGCATTTAATGCTGTGCTGCGCCAACGAACAGGCAACCACGAATAAATGACTTTTAACAGCGGTAGCATTCGACGACGCAAACCATCCCATGCATCGCGGTACTGTCCACGAAAAATCCGCATTATAAATCGCAAGGGAGCTGTGATTTTCCATGACGTTGAACGAAACAGATCATCGATAGCTTTACGCTGATTACCGATGGCTTTATGCTGATCGCTGATAGCTTTATGTAGTAATTGCTCACGTTGATTGCTCGCAAGCATATCCTGCTGTAGACGATGCTGCAGAGAGGCAACCAAATGTTCACTATCAGCTAAACGAGCGTGGAGACTGGATATCAACTCTTCTCTGTATTGAATCAAGCCTTCCAGTTGCTCGCCCGTTAAAAGCATTTTCCATTTATCGTAAACTTTACTTCTCGATGCCGCCACAAAGTCTTCCCTATGCTTAAATCCCATTCCGGAATGACCATGATTCCGATAAGTGGCCGTAATTTTATCGACATGCAATATTTCACTGTGTTGTGTAAGTTGAATCCAGAAATCCCAATCTTCAAAAACTTCCAGGTTTTCATCAAAGCTACAATGATCTTTCGTTATCAAAGATTGCTCAAACAACACCGCGTGAATCGGTATAAAATTCCTCCCCCAAAGCCGACGCTGATCGAACGGTTCATTAAATTCAGCGGTGGTTTCAAGCTGCCCATTCACATAGTATTCGACAAATACACCGGTATAAGCACATCGGGCATCCGGATGGTTTTGTAAAACAGCGAACAAACTGGATATATGTTCCGGATAAAATAAGTCATCATCATCAAGAAATATTAAGTAGCTACCTTGGGCTGCATTCAAACCGGCATTCGCCGCACGGCTTCGGTTGAGCGGCTCATCTTCACCAACGACACGGACCGGGAAATGCCCGCACCATTCGCTGACTACTTGATGGCCTGCACCTTTGGCATTGACGATAATGACTTCAATATTTGAGTAAGTCTGCAAAGCGACAGAATCCAGTGCGTCCGACAATGTCGCACGACCCACACTGCGAATGATGACACTGACCAATGGAACGTCACTACTATCCAGAACCAATCCCAAAGTTCTTTGGCGAACATGCTCAGATTGATACAATTTGAGCGGGTCATTGGACAGTTCTTCAGCCGAGATCAGAATGAAAGCTTCCGCTGCAGTTACGCTGACAGGCAAAGTATAGGTACGATATCGATTGAGCGCAGCAATATGCAGATCGTAACGTTGGATTGCATTTTGCGAAACGAAGCATTCCATTGCCATTGTTTTGCGTGCAGCCCAATCACTGATATTAAGTAATTGATTTGGATGCAGCGGAATGCTCACTTCATATAGTGCGACGTACACCGCTTTGCCGATTCGCCTGATCGCCTCTACGACAGCCATACCCAGCACGCGATGATCCGGGTGCATCTCGAAAATTGATGGCGCATAAACCAAGTCAGCGCCAATTTCTTGAATCGTTGTTTGAATTTCTCGTATTAGCCTCTCGCCATAACAGACTTGTCGATCCTGGTATTGCCAGAAAATAGGTGTGCCATATCCCAGGATATGAGCAGCAGCGATGCTTTCATTCTGACGTTGCAGGGTGTATTCAGCTGCTTTCTCCTCGCTTACACCATGCGCACCGTCAGATACCACGATGACGTGAACAGGGGTGCCTTGCTCAACGTGATGCATAAGGGCTCCGCCACAACCGAATATCTCATCATCGGGTTGAGGCGCAAATACCAATATACAATTACCAGGAATTTGTGTGACAGCCTGATGGGGGATAAGTGAATTTTCCAATATTTTTTCCGCTCAATTAAAATAATTTTACTAATAGACTCCAATGCTGCCCCTTAACAAGGAAGCATTTTAGTTGTTTATTCGGATAACGTGGGGAAGGTTGTGCATGAAGCTTTAAATTATTTAGCCCTGAAGAATATTCCTACAGAATTTTATAGAATGTGATACTTTATCATCGCAAAATTAATTAGTACGACTCGATAATTTTAACCAGGAGAATTGATATGTTTCAACGATCTACGATAGCGAGAACAGATGGAGCACTGCTGCGGCTTGCTACCGCAATTGTGGTAGTATTTTCATTGATTGCCTGTGCATCACCTCCCGCACCTCCAGCTCAAGAGCTGGCAGCCGCAGAAATGGCAATCAACAATGCCGATCGAGCACGTATTGCGGATCACGCATCGGCTGAGCTGCGCGAGGCGCGTACAAAACTCACCGCAGCCCGGGATGCAGTTCGACAAGAAAAAATGATCTTGGCCCAACAACTCGCAGAGCAATCGCGTGCCGATGCCGAGTTGGCAGTAGCCAAGGCTGAAGCAGCCAAAGCTAAGGCAGTCAACGATGAACTGCAAAAAAATATCGACATCATGAAGCAAGAAATGCAACGCAACAGAGGAGTTCGGCAATGAATACTTCAATCCATAAATTAACAAAGCTGATTGCTCTCACTCTAACTCCTATTATTTTTGTAGCTTGTTCGGCGGTTCCGGAAAAACCGGTAGGTGCGGATGCGGTTAGAGACAAATTAATACAACTGCAATCTGATTCGGAACTGTCCAGCCGTGCACAGCTTGCGATTCAGGAAGCCGAACTTGCTGTGCGCGCTGCCGAAAAACCACAATTGCCCGAAGATATGGAACTTGGGAGACATCTGGTCTATATGGCTGACCGCAAGGTCGATACCGCTATGTACCGGGCACAAGCGCGCCTATCAGAAGATCAGCGCAAAATGTTGACTGAGCAGCGTGCCAGCGCGCGTCTTGAATCACGCACACGCGAGGTTGATGATCTGCAACGGCAGCTTGATGAACTGAATGCCAAGAAAACAGACCGTGGCCTGGTTATAACACTGGGCGATATACTGTTTGATACAGGGAAGGATACGCTTAAAGGTGGCGCAATTTCCCATCTTGTCCAGCTCGCAACTTTTCTTAACGAGCATCAGGACCGCACCGTGATTATAGAAGGTCACACCGACAATGTCGGCAGCGAGAATTACAACTTTGGCTTGTCACAAAGACGGGCCAATTCTGTGATGACCTATTTAGTAAGACAGGGTATAGCTCCTGGACGCATCGTGGCGTATGGCAAGGGTGAAAACTTTCCAATCAGCGATAACGATACCGCAGCTGGCCGTCAGCAGAATCGTCGCGTCGAAGTTATCATCTCAAACCCGACGCCTTAATGACATAAATAAAAATTATCGAAATACCGCGACCTCTGCATAAAATAACAAAATGCAGTGTCGCAGTATTTTGGTGATGACTACACCAAAACAGTTAAATCACGCTTTGCCAAATAGGTCTGAATACCCAAAACAAGCAATCTTATCTACGTAGCAGTCGATGATAAAAGCTCAGTCGCCTGGAATTAATTTTTCCTTGTTGCGCAGCTTGTATCACTGCACAACCGGGCTCAGTGATATGACGACAGTTACTGAATTTACATTGTCCAAAGTAAGGATGGAATTCGATGAATCCCCAAGCCAAGTTTTCTTCTGCGATATGGTTCAAACCAAATTCCTGAAATCCGGGAGAATCGATGATAGCGCTATTAGCATCAAGGAAATAAAGTCGCGAATGCGTGGTCGTATGACAACCGGAATCAAGCGCCAATGAAATCTCTGCGGTGGCACGCCGGGCCTGCGGGATCAAGGTATTGAGCAGGGTAGATTTTCCCATGCCCGATTGACCGGCCAGGACACTAAGATGGCCCGACAAATAGGGTTGTAACGCTGAGACATCCTGCAAAGCGCTTAATGGCAGTACGCGATAGCCTAGGTCTCGGTAAAGCAATAGCGTTTCCATCGCAATTTGGGCCGATTCAACCAAGTCAGCTTTATTCAGCACAATCAATACTTCGATTTTCTCGCTTTCCGCCGCGACCAAGCAGCGATTAATCAATTCCTCGCTAAAGCTGGGAATCGCCGCGACAACAATGATGATTTGCGTCACGTTGGCAGCAATAATTTTTTCCTTGAATGCATCACTACGGTATAACAATGAAGTGCGCGGAATAACTGCTTCGATGACGCCTTGTCCTGCAGTAGTAGGCTGGTATTCAACCTGATCACCGCAAGCAGTGCCGCCTTTTTTGCCACGCATGACGCAGGAAATAATTTCTCTGGTTGCTGTTTCAATCGAATAGCGTCTGCCGAATGCAGCAATTACTTGTCCCGTTAAATACTTATTTTGCTGCTTAGCCTTACTAGGGCGAATGCTCAAATTGAGAACAACTTGTCGATTTTCGCCGCACAAATGAAATCATTCTCGGACAAACCGCCAATGGCATGCGTCGTGTACGTGACCACGCATTTATTGTAACTAACCAACATGTCAGGATGATGATCTTCACGGTGTGAGACCCATGCAACTGCATTCACGAACGCCATTGTTTGATAATAATTCTTGAATTCATAGGTCTTGTTGATTTGTTTGTCCTGCAATTGCCAATCATCAATCTGCTTCAAGTAATCGGCAACTGCAATGTCAGACAACGGCGGCACGCCACCCTCGCATGGCTTGCATTGTTTGGACGTTAAATCACATACGGTATTATTCATGCTGGCTCCTGGCTTTGTAAATGCGCCACCCGGATTGATGCTGGTGGATGTGAATCATAAAAAGTCGAATGCAGTGGATCTGGCGTAAGCGTCGCAGCATTATCCTGGTACAACTTCACCAGCGCTTGAATTAAATCATCTGCAGACGAATTCTGTGCTGCATAGGCATCAGCCTCAAACTCATGTTTGCGTGAATAAATGCTAGAGATTGGATGCAGCAGAAAAGTGAATGTCGGCATCACCAGAAAAAACAGCAGCAATGCCATCGCAGCTGACGGTACGGAAGCAACCTCTGCCCCCAATCCTTCGTAAAACCAGCCTTGTCCCATCAAATAACCCAGAATCCAGAAAAATGCCAAACTCATCGCAAATGAAATCACCATGCGCTTGATCACATGGCGATGCTTGAAATGCCCCAGCTCATGCGCCAGCACCGCTTCGATTTCCGCAGGATTCAAACGTGCCAGCAGGGTATCAAAAAACACGATACGCTTGGTTTTACCAAATCCGGTAAAGTAAGCATTGCCATGATTGCTGCGACGCGAACCATCCATCACAAATAGTCCGCTGGCTTTAAAGCCGCATTTATTCATCAGTTGCTCAATGCGAGTCTTGAGCGTAGCGTCTTCCAGCGGGGTAAACTTATTAAATAATGGCGCGATCCAAGTAGGGAAAATCGCCAACACAAATAAATTGAACGCGATCCAGGCAAACCAAGCATACAACCACCAGCTTTCTCCCATTTTTTGCATCAGCCACAGCACGCAAAACAACAAAGGCGCACCCAGCAATAAGCCGAGTGCAGATTGTTTGATCAAGTCGGCGAAAAACATCTTCGGAGTCATCTTATTGAAACCAAACTGTTGTTCAATTACAAAAGTACGGTAATAACTTAATGGAATTTCAGCGACACTCATAATAAAGAACGTACTGATGATTAACACCATACCATGCGCCAAAGGATCATTTAGCCAGTCTGCCCAGAATTCACTCAAAACATTTAAACCACCGCCCAGTGTAAATGCGAGCAGCAATCCTGCATGCAAAAGTATGCTTGGATATCCTGCGTACGTTTTGGCACAGGTGTAGTCCGCCGCCTTTTGATGATCAGTCAAGCTGATCTGGCCAGCAAATTCTTCCGGCACCTTATCCTGATGAATACGCACGTGACGGATATGCCTGGCTGATAACCAAACCTGGGTTAGCGTGGTAAGTAATAACACAATCAGAAAAATCAACGTAAATGTTTGCATGGTATTTAAATCGAATACAAAAGTTTATAAAAGTGACTGACGGATAGCAATATGACACAATTAAACACATTGCATTCAAAATTAATATAGATAAACAATTATGGCACAAGATAATAATAACCTCATCTGGGTCGACATGGAAATGACCGGACTCAATCCAGACACCGATCGTATCATTGAAGTCGCTTTAGTGATAACCGATTCGCAATTGAATACGGTTGCCGAAGGTCCAGTCCTGGTAGTGCATCAACCCAATGAAATACTTGATGGCATGGATAAATGGAACCAATCGACTCATTCCAAATCGGGTTTGATCGACAAAATTAAAGCCTCCAAACTGACGGAAGCCGAAGTAGAAGCACAAATGATCGAATTTCTAAAATTACACGTGCCCTCAGGGATCTCTCCGATGTGCAGTAATTCCATCTGTCAGGATCGGCGCTTTATGGTTCGTTCGATGCCACAACTGGAAACCTATTTTCATTACCGCAATCTGGATGTCAGTACTTTAAAGGAGCTGGCAAAACGCTGGAAGCCGGAAATCACAGCAGGCTTCTCCAAAGACGGCAAACACGAAGCGCTGGCGGATATTTATGATTCCATCAATGAACTCAAACACTACCGGCAACATTTCATCGTTGCCTGATTGCCTGAAAATAGTGACGAAATTCATGCTTGTCGATTTACTTAGCACTCGGCATTGAAATTAACTTACGAACTTTCAGGATCTGTTCGTTTCTAAAAAACGAGGATTGTTTATCCTTTCGCTAATTCATTATTTATGGAGAACAAGATGCATCTTAAAAGAAACTTGCTTTCAATCGCTATCGGAGCTGCTTTTATTGTTACACAATTTGTAACTCCGGTCATCGCTGCAGATACCGCTCAAGACAACAACCATCAGCACCAAAGCGGACAACACTCAGAACATAGTCATAGTGACACAAAATCTGGCGGTGATCACGGTCACCAGTGTGCAAGTAAAATGTCATCAGTGGATACAAATAAAGATGGCAAAATCAGTAAAGAAGAATTTATGAAGCACCATGAAGCCATGTTTGACAAAAAAGATAGCAACAAAGATGGCTTTCTGGATGATACAGAAAGGCGCAACATGAAGGAAAAGATGCACAAACACGATCACGGCAAGCAACAAAATAACAGCGATCATGCACATGGAGATGCGAAGAAATAATCTCGCAGCTTTTTGCTTTGACAGTGGTCTTTTATCTCCTTTAAGACCGCTGTCAAAACAAGCAGCCGCAAGTTCAATTCTAATGTCTTAAACTGCCCGGCACTCTGCTTGGAGCTTTCTGTTCCAGTGGTTGTGGATCTAAAACAGCGACCGTCAAACCATCATCAATGAAATATTTTTTTGTCACATCGCGTATCTGCTCAGCAGTGACTGCTTTTAATTTTTCCAGAATGGTATCTATGTCACGATACGATAATCCTGTGCTTTCCAGCCTACCAAGTTGCATGGCCTGAGAAAAAGTGGAATCTTGCTGATACACATGACCCGCAATTACCTGCGTTTTCACTCGGGCAAGCTCTTCTTCCGTAACTCCCTCTTTAATAATCTTTTCGATCTCGGATCGCAGCGCCTGCTCTAATTCGACTACTGTTCTGCCAGCGCTTGGTACCGCACTAATAAAGAAAATGCTCGGACCACGCGCGATCGCGCCATAGCTCGCACTGGTGGAGTTAGCGATTTGACTTTCCCGCACCAGTGACTTGTTCAGTCTGGCTGAAGCATGCCCGTCCAGAATCCCTTCCAATATTTCCAGTGCATAGGGCTCCCAGTCTTCATTAACACTTCTAATCGCAGGCGCATGAAATCCCATGATGAGATAAGGCAGCTCTGCCGGAGCCTTGACGCTTATCCGTTTAGTGCCTAGTTGCGGTGGCTCGATTTGCGGTTTACGGGCGTTGATCGCTAATAAAGGTTGCGATTGAATTGAACCGTAGTTTTTTTGCGCTAATCGAAACACCTTTTCCGCGTCGACATCTCCGACGATTATCAATGTTGCATTATTGGGCGCGTACCAACGATCGTACCATTCCTGCGCATCTTCCACTTTCATGTTTTCCAGATCATTCATCCAGCCAATAATTGGATTCTTGTAAGGATGCGACTGAAAAGCAACGGCCATCATTTTTTCATATAAGAGCGAACGTGCCTGATCATCGGTACGTAACCTTCTTTCTTCCATCACCACTTTGATTTCTTTTTCAAATTCTTCTTTAGTTAGAACTAAGTTACGCATCCGATCCGCCTCCAACTCCATCGCCATCGGCAAATGTTTCTTATGCAATTGTTGATAATAGGCAGTGTAGTCATAGCTCGTGAAAGCATTCTCACGCCCGCCAGCAGCCGCAATTTTTTTTGAGAACTCAGCATCAGGGACTTTCTCCGTGCCTTTGAACATCATATGTTCCAGAACGTGCGCGACACCTGTTACACCATTGATTTCATCAACGCTGCCCGCCTTGTACCAGACTTGAGTCACCACAACCGGCGAGCGATGATCTTGCTTTACAATCAATTTCAGACCATTATCGAGTAAATATTCATGAGGATTAGCAAATGCTGATGATGAGATCAATAGATTAATTAGCAACAAAAATCCAGAGATTGTAAAAGTGTGAAAAAAAGTGATACGGTAATCAGGTTTCATTTTTACCAACCTAAAGTGAGTAAACAGAATAAAATTGAGGTTTGAGAATTCCTCTGCATATTTGAGAGCCTACCAGAATGTTTAGTTTTTTTAAATCCAAAAAAGATCCTGCAGACTCAGGTGAAATACCAGCCAAACCCGATGCCGAGCTAGAAACCAAGCCGGAGGAATCAATCAGTTTCGCCAGCAAACTGAAACAAGGTCTTGCACGCACCCGACAGAGCTTCGGCAAACAACTATCAGGCCTATTTAGCGGCGGCAAGATTGATGAGGAATTTTATGAAGAACTGGAAACTATCTTGCTGACCTCCGATATAGGCGTCAACGCAACCCATCAATTACTTGAAAATCTGCGCAAACAAGTCAGGCGCGATGCATTAACAGATTCTACACAATTAAAACAAGCGCTTAAGGAATCTCTGATCACCATGCTAGAACCGCTTGCCCAACCATTAGATACCACTACGCACAAACCTTTTGTCATCATGATAACGGGAGTTAATGGTGTAGGAAAAACAACCTCGATTGGCAAGCTTGCCAAATATTTTCAAACACAAGGTCAGTCAGTTTTACTGGCTGCCGGTGACACATTCCGAGCAGCAGCGCGCGAGCAATTGATCGCGTGGGGAGAGCGGAACAGTGTTACGGTAATAGCACCGGACAGTGATCCGGACAAAAAAAGTGATCCGGCTGCGGTAATTTATGACGCAGTCAACTCAGCCAAAGCGCGCGGCATAGACATTGTACTGGCAGATACGGCTGGACGCTTAACTACTCAACTACATTTGATGGAAGAAATTAAAAAAGTAAAACGTGTGATCGCCAAAGCGATGCCGGATGCCCCACATGAAGTGTTGCTAGTGTTGGATGCCAACACGGGCCAAAATGCAATCTCGCAAGTGAAAGCCTTCAATGACGCGCTGAACGTCACCGGCTTGATCCTGACTAAATTGGATGGCACCGCAAAAGGCGGCGTAGTCGCGGCTATTGCAGGACAGTATCCAGAGAATCCCCCCGCATTACGCTTTATTGGCGTTGGCGAAGGCTTGGATGATTTAAGGCCATTTGATGCCAGAGAATTTGTTGAAGCGTTGTTGGATTGAGAGCTACTGACAAGATGGCAATACTCATAAATATATGATCACATTCAAGAATGTCTCTAAACGTTATCCAGATGGCTACACCGCGCTGAATAACATTGATCTTGCGGTAGAACCTGGCGAAATGGTATTTTTGACCGGGCATTCGGGCGCAGGTAAAAGTACATTATTAAAGTTGATTGCTGCAATAGAACGTCCGACTTCTGGCGTTATCGCGATCAGTGGACAAAATATCGCCCAACTCAAACCTGCCGCGATTCCCTATTTACGACGCAAGATCGGTTTCATTTTTCAGGATCACAAACTTCTGTTTGATCGCAATGTTTTTGAAAATGTTTTATTACCATTGCAAATCAGTAATTTTGATAACAACACGGCAGCGTCCCGAGTGCGCGCCGCACTGGATAAAGTGGGCCTGTTAAAAAAAGAAAAAGTTTTACCCATCACATTATCAGGTGGCGAAAGACAACGGCTGTGTATTGCGCGTGCAATCGTTCATCGACCTACTATTCTGATCGCCGACGAGCCAACGGGCAATCTTGATGTTGATTATGCCCGGGATATTATGGCCATGTTCAGGTCGTTCAATCAGGTAGGCGTTACCGTGTTTATCGCAACGCATGATGCCTCCCTGTTGGAAGATACGCAACACCGCATTTTGTCACTCAAACAAGGAAAACTGGCCGCATGATACGCGCATGGCTAACGCAACATGGGTTTGTGTTTTTTCACACACTCAAACGACTAGCTTCCTCACCCGTTACCGCTTTACTCAGCATCACTGTAATGGGTATCGCGCTTAGCCTGCCAACCGGTATCTATGTGTTGATGGAAAACTTGCAATCGATATCCGGGCAAACAGCTAGTTCCCCGCAGATCAGTTTGTTTCTTAAACAGGATGCAAAAAAAGAAGACATTGATAAAGTCCAGCAACGCCTGAAAGAAGTCACGCAGATCGTAAACTATCAGTTTATTCCAAAAGATGTTGCACTAACTCAGTTACAACAAAGTAGTGGGACCACCGATATGGTCGCCAATTTAACCCGTAACCCACTTCCAGATGCTTTCATCGTCTATACCCGGGAGCACATATCAGGCTCCTTAGAACAGTTGAGACTGGTCATGCAAAGCTGGCCGGAAGTTGCGCATGTACAATTTGACTCCGCTTGGATTGACCGCCTGAATGCACTACTTAAACTGGGGCGCTCGGTTGTACTCATGCTAGCCACATTGCTGAGTATTGCAATCATTGCGATTATGTTTAATACCATTCGTCTGCAAATTCTAACTAAACGCGACGAAATAGAAATATCCAAACTCATCGGCGCAACCGATAGCTTTATACGTCGTCCTTTTCTTTATTTCGGCGCCATCCAAGGGCTGTCTGGAGGTATCACAGCTTGGCTCATCATTATGCTGGGTATTGATACGCTGAATAGAGAACTCACATCACTGACCCAACTATATGATTTTAATATACAACTGCAATATCTCTCTCTACAAGATAGTATCAGTTTGCTATTGTTTTCTGCCTGGCTGGGATGGTTAGGCGCACGCATTTCTGTCGCAAGCCATCTCTGGCAAATCGAACCTAAATGAACTGAGGATTTCATAGCGAAACTTTTTAAATAATTGGCACTCATATGTTTGGAGTGCTAAAATATATTTGAAGTAGTTCGCGGTTACAAACATTTATGCAGGAGATTATTACAATGACGAATGCTTTAACGCTACCCACCACGGGCGGAAGTATTGAAAGTTATATTCAGTCTATTAATTCTTTTCCTATACTCACGCAAGAGGAAGAAACCAGTCTGGCTCGGCGGCTATGGAATCATGGCGATATCGAAGCTGCACAGCAGTTAATTATGTCTCATCTGCGTTTTGTAGTCGCGATAGCACGCGGCTATAAAGGATATGGTTTGCCCCAAGCTGATTTAATTCAAGAAGGCAATATCGGATTAATGAAAGCAGTCAAACGCTTTGATCCTGAACGTGGAGTGCGATTGGTATCTTTTGCCGTTCATTGGATTAAAGCAGAGATTCACGAATTCATCATGCGCAACTGGCGCTTAGTCAAAATTGCCACCACCAAGCAACAGCGCAAATTATTTTTTAACTTACGCAGTATGAAACATGGGTTGGACACCATGAATCCGCAAGAGGTTGATGCAATGGCTGCCCAGTTGGGTGTTAAAGCCGAAGAAGTGGTTGAAATGGAAAAACGTTTCAGCGGTTCGGATATTTCTCTGGAGCCCACCTCGGATAATGAGGATGACACATTCAGTCCAATCAGTTATCTTACGGATGGTGCAGAACCATCGCAACTCCTAGAAAAAGAACAAATTTCCTACCTGCGCGAAAAAGGATTGCAGCACTCAATGGATTGCTTGGACGAGCGAAGCCGCCATATCATCGAAGCTCGTTGGTTAAGAGAAAAAGATACCGCTACACTACATGATCTGGCCGATGAGCTTGGTGTATCAGCAGAGCGCGTTCGTCAGATCGAAGCTAAAGCGCTACAAAAAATGCGTGATGTCATGAAAGTCTCTGCATAAAGTATAAAATTTGAACTATCATTCCAAGCGCCCGCTTAACTTCTCAGAAAAGGTTAGCGGGTGTCGCACTTCTAACAACCGGAGAGGTACCGAAGCGGTCATAACGGCGCTGACTCGAAATCAGATGGTCAGGTTATCCTGACACATGGGTTCGAATCCCATCCTCTCCGCCAAATAACCAATAAATTCAGCAAGTTACGATACATAATAATTTTGAACTACCCAAAGGACTACCAAAAAATTATTCATCTATCAACTGACTATTTTTTTATGATTAAGACCACAAATTACCCCAAATATTTATCTATGGTAGCTTTATTATTAAGCAGCGGGGTATTCATTAGTGTTAATCAGCGTGCAAAACTTACCAGGGTTCTTGGTGGAACAGCGTTGAAAAGTTTCCACTCTGGATTGTTAAATAACCGACATTTAGTCGGAGAACTCTGGAGTGTTACCAATGGATATTATTGCGGAAGTAAGAA
>RRZU012907762.1_pt1 | contig 14072 bp, 16 predicted proteins | sample 2165561 | NCBI WGS metagenome assembly RRZU01 (sample SAMN10456909, study PRJNA506462) | wastewater metagenome | isolation source: wastewater sludge | place: USA: Moscow, Idaho
ATATTTAAATAAAATTTCATCATTCTCAAAGATTTAAAATGAAGAGCATGATTTGATCGTATGACGATTTCTTGAACAGCATCGTACTCCATAAAGGGCGTTGCGATTTCGTTGATTTCATCAAATAATCTAAAGATTCGATTTAAATCTTCTGTATTTTTAACATCCATTGTATAATATGCATCGATATTCGAAGAGCAGGATTTAATAAGAATTTCTTGTATTCTTAAATTATTATCATTACTGTCTCGTTCCTCTTGATCTATTTTTTGATAGATACTATTAATAAAATTTTTTGTTTTCAAATATTTACTCTGCTGATGAAATAATTCCAAGGCTCTCGTTCTTTTCATCAATGTTCTCTGAAGAAAGCTTCTCTCTATTAAAAGATCGGAAAAACTCTTTTTTCTTAATTCATCTATTTCTTCATTGCTTAAAGTGGTTGGTAATATTCTATAAAGATCGCTTTCGTTGTTTATAGTTATATTTTCAATCATCTGTATATCACCCCATTATTCAATATTGTACAGATTATAAGAAAAAATGTAAAGTTTTTAGACCTCCAACGGACATTATGATATTATTATCTAGAGGTGATTAAATGAAGGATCGTAATAAAGCACTTAGAATAGTAGCGCTGCTCTTGGCATTAGCAATGATAATACCTTTGATCATGGTATTCTTTATAAGATGATAATTACTAAAATCGGCTACGATGACAAAACGAATCTATTTATTATCGAAACGCAGAAAGAGTCCTTTCAAGTAAGCTATGAAGACTATGAAAAATTTCATCTTCAAAAAGATCAAGAAATAGATTCAGATTTATATAAAAATCTTAAACTAATCGCATTAAAAAACAAAGCTTATGGCGATGCAATTAATTTTCTTTCCTATCGTATTCGAACAGAAAAAGAAATAAATGATAAACTAAAGAAAAAATATAATGAAGATATTATAGAAATAATTATGGAAAGATTACAAGCGGAGGGTCTCATTAACGACTCCTATTTTGCAAAGATCTATATTGAATCGAAACTAAATTCTACAAACTGGAGCATTCGAAAAGTTCAATATCAATTAAAAAATCTCGGTGTCGAAAACAATATTATCCAAGAGGAATTGGCAAAGATCGATTCCCAGAATGCAGAATACAATAACGCGAAAAGAATAATAGAAAAACAAATAGATAGATGGAAATCAAAATACAAAGAAAACTATCTCTTGAAGAATAAACTATATTCTTATCTATCTTCTCGTGGCTTTCAATATGATACCATTTCTGTAATTATCGAGGAGTTTTTACATGAGTAATTATGTCTATATGCTCTTATGCAATGATTTCTCTCTTTATACCGGCTATACCACAAATTTAGAACGGCGGATAAAAGAACATAATCTTGGCAAAGCTTCAAAATGTACAAGATCAAGACTTCCTGTAGAGTATATATTTTATCATCCATGCGATACAAAGAGCGACGCATTGAAACTAGAAATTAAAATTAAATCTTTAAGAAGAATTCAGAAAATAAAATTAATAGACGATGATAAAATTAATTATTTTAAAAAAGAGGCAGCATTTCAAAAAACATTTGAAAAAATAAAAAACAAAGATTGAAAAAACGATCCTTGTTTTTTTTATTTATATCTTAAGACAATCTGTTTTTTATCATTATAAAGGGTCGTATATCCAAAGTATAAACATGCAAATACAGTTAAGGATACCACAGCTCCAATGGCTATGATAATTGCAATCTGATACATAATTGCAGTCATAGGGAGTGTTCCTGATAGTATCTGGCCTGTCATCATGCCTGGAAGATTTACAATACCCATACCAAGCATTCCATTTAATGTGGGAAGCATTGCTGTCTCCATGGACTGATTGACAAAAGGAATGAGTATATCTTTCGGATGAGCGCCCGCATTTTGTAAGGCTTCTATCCTTACTGCACTCCCCTTCAGCTGTTCTGTGAAAGTTTTTAATCCCAGTTGAACTCCTGTCATTGAATTTCCAAAAAGCATCCCTCCGATGGGAATAGCATATTGAGGATTGAATAATGAAACCCCAACCACAATATATATAAAAAACAACAATACTGCCATACCAGATAATCCGATGGATATTACGATAATATTTCTAAACCTGTTATTATCAATTTCAAAATTATTAAGAACTCGGTAAATGGAAAATACTATCATAGCTCCTAAATAAGCAATGGTGAAAAAAGGATTTGAATTTTTAAAAATATAGGTAAGAACTAAGCCTGCAAGTATCAACTGGAGGGACATACGAAATCCTGCAATAGCTAATAACTTCGTCTTATCGATATTTGCAAATTTCATAATCACCAATATTAGAAGAAGTAAAAGATAAGCACTGCCGAATTGGATTAAACTGATTTCTACTACATTTGAATTCATGAATCTTTCCTCTCAAGATCAATGACATCGTCTGCAAACTTTTCCCTCAATTGAAGATCATGAGAAACGACAACCATCGTGGATCTGTCTTCTGTTCTTAACTTTTTCAAATTTTCAAAGAGTCCATAAGCTGTTTTCTCGTCTAATGCTGACGTAGGTTCATCTAGAAGAAGAACCTTTGGTTGAAAAGAAAGAAAGATTGCTAAATATACCCTTTGACGTTCACCGCCGGATAGTCGTTTACAATGGCTGTCTAATGGAAAATCAGCTTTGCATAAATCTAAATAATACCGCATTAATTTTCTATCAGGACACAATGATTTTCTGTATTTTGAATAAAGAATAAAATTATTTTCTATTGTATCGTCAAACAAATAGGTCTGTTGTCCTATCAAAACAACTTCTTTCCGAAGTTCTAAGATATCCCATTTCTCCAAATTTTTTCCTTTATAATAGATACTACCTTCCTCTGGCGTAATGGTTCCATTTAGCAAACGAAGCAAAGTACTTTTTCCCGTTCCGCTGCCTCCAGTAATGAAAGTCATTTTTTCAGAAAATATTTCTATATGGTTATATAGAATATGGTTATATATTTTAGCATCTTCTACCTCAAAGATCTTCAGCGCTCTTAAACCCATTTCTTTATATTCCATAATCACCTATTTTTGTTAAATAAAAGATAGCGATGGTTCCTGGTCCTGTGTGGGCTCCTATTGTACACCCTATTTCTGAAATAAATACATGTTCAGCTCCTATTTCCTTTTTGATTATATTCTTCATCTTTTGTGCCTTTTCTTCACTATCGCTATGGTAAATATAAATCTCTTGATCGATCAGATTTTCTTTTGATGAATCCTCTAACATCGTTTTTGTCAACAATTTATAAACTTTCGTTTCACCCCGGGCCTTATCATAAGACTCTAATTTTCCATTTTCTTTATTGATTCTCATAGCAGGCTTGATATCTAATACGCCGGTAACCATCTTAGTCGCTTTCGATATTCTTCCACCACGATATAAATAAACGAGATCATCTGCACAGAAAAGACTATTTATGTTCTCTATTAAAAACTGAGTATAAAGAAAAACTTCATCTAGGCTATGGCCTTGATCAATGTATTTCTGGAGCTTGATGGCAATTAAAGAAATTCCTCCAGAGGCACCTTTTGTATCAAATATATGAACATTGTCTCCATTATGTTCGTCTTTTAGCGTTTGGTGGGCAATTTGGGCAGACTGATAGGTTCCCGATATACCGGATGAAATGGTTAAACAAAGAACAATATTTCCCTTTTCAATTTCTTCTTTAAATACAGTATAAAAACTTTCTGGAGATGGCTGAGAGGTTTTATACACAGTCCCTTCTCTCATATTTTTATATAATTCTTCTTTGCTCAAATCAAAATAGTCTTTATATTCTATCCCCTTATTTGAATCGATTACTGTCAAAGGAACGATTTTCATAATATCTTGATCAATCCAAGTAGAAGGAATATCGCTTCCTGAATCAAGCACAATTTTTATCGTCATACTATCACCTCCTCTAAATTATACCATAGAAATTTTATTATATATGAAATTGACTCAATGATGAGTATTCTATATAATAGGACTGGAATTCAAAAATCGGAGGATATAATTTATGTTAATTTTACCAGAAGGTTACAGCTCTTCACTAGATATCATTGAGACTCAGAAAGCAATAAAAGGGATAAAAGATTTTTTCCAAAAAAACTTAGCAGAAAAATTAAATCTAACACGTGTTTCTGCACCTTTATTTGTGCCAAGAAGTACCGGAGTCAATGATAATCTTAATGGTGTGGAAGTGCCAGTTCATTTCAAATTCCGAAACGGTGATCAAGTTGAAATATTAGAAATTGTGCAGTCTTTAGCGAAATGGAAAAGAATTGCTTTAAAAAACTACAATGTTGAGCCGGGCAAAGGAATCTATGCGGATATGAATGCAATAAGACCTTGTGAAATTACAGATAATACACATTCTCTTTATGTAGATCAATGGGACTGGGAAAAAGTAATTAAGAAGGAACAACGTGATCAAGAATATCTTATCGAAACAGTAAAATCTATATACAACTGTTTATTAGAAACTCAAGAAATGCTGAAAAAAACGTATAGCGGATACAAATCTGTTCTTCATGAAACAATTTATATCAAAACATCCCAGGAACTAGAAGATATGTATCCTTCTTTGAGTCCTGATGAGCGTGAAAAAGCATTCTGCCGAGAGAACGGATCTCTTTTCTTAATGGAAATCGGTGGCGCTTTAGACTCAGGAAAACCTCATGACAATCGGGCTCCAGATTACGATGATTGGAGTTTAAACGGAGATATTATTGTATGGAATCCTATTCTAAACGACTCCTTAGAACTTTCATCCATGGGAATCCGAGTAGATGCTCAAAGCCTTGTAAATCAGCTTCGTATACAGAATCAGGAAGAGCGATTGAAGCTCGAATATCATAGTATGCTGACAAGCGGCCAACTTCCGTTGACAATCGGTGGAGGAATCGGCCAGTCAAGAATATGTATGCTTCTGCTGCAAAAAGCCCATATAGGCGAAGTGCAATCTAGTGTATGGCCGGAATCTATGATCCGTGCATGCAAAAATAACGGTATCAATCTACTATAAATAAAGAAAAAAGCTGATCATCTATCGATTTTTAGATGATCAGCTTTTTTCTTTAAAGTAATCGCATTGTATTTTATCCAGAACAGATAAAAATTCATCGTCCGGCTTTGATTGTACAGATATATTTTTTTTAGTATTCGGGTGAACAAATTCTAAACGACATGCAGATAGTAGTTGGGAAGAAACTCTTATCTTTTCTTTCTTTAATCCGTAGACAGGATCTCCTACAATCGGATGATGAATATATTTCATATGGACCCTTATTTGATGAGTTCGTCCTGTATCTAGATGGACTTCAGCTAGACTGATATCCTCATCCTCCCACACAATATTATAAGATGTATGTGCTGATCTTGCGTTCAACCCGCCAACAGCCATCTCGGATCGTTTCGATGGATTTCTGCCTATCGATTCAAAGATCTCTCCAGACTTTTCTTTAAAAACACCATAGCAAAGAGAATAATATACTTTTTTTATCAATCTTTTCTTAAACAAATTCTGAAGTTTTTCATGGATATCATTATTTTTAGCTATAAGAAGAAGACCCGTTGTGTCTTTATCCAAACGATGCACGATCCCCTGTCTATTTTCACCTGATAGATCAGATAGTGAATCGTAATGATATAGTAAAGCATTTACCAATGTATTTACACGAATAGTATCTGTTGGATGAACAATCATTCCCTTTGGTTTAAAAACAATAAGCAAATCATCATCTTCATAGCGAATATCCAAAGGTATATTCTGCTTTCGAAGTTTCTCTTCCTTCTCTGGAATCTGTACTTTGATCACATCTCCTTTTTGGACCTTGTAATTTGGTTTTTTCCTTAGATCATTAACGAAGACTGATTCCTTGATAATTTTTTGTATTTGAGACCTGCTGAAATCCTCTATTTTTTTGGAAAGAAATATATCAAGTCTTTCTTTATTCGCCTCTTCTTCTTTGAACACTAAATTTCTCATTTTATATTCTCTATTTGCCAATCTATAGGCTCTTCCTTATGTTCGATTAAAAAACGATTTGTTTTCGAAAAAGGCCTGCTTCCAAAAAAACCTCTGTGAGCAGACAATGGCGAAGGATGCACAGATTGTAAAACTAAATGATTTTTATTTTTAATTAAAGGAATTTTATTAATGGCATTTCTGCCCCATAAAATAAACACCATTTCTTTTTCACGATTTCCTAATATTTCAATAATACGATCCGTAAGTATCTGCCAGCCTAAATCTTTATGGGAATTCGCCTGGCCTTCTCGAACAGTTAACGAAGTATTTAATAGGAGAACTCCTTGTTTTGCCCATTTAAGGAGGTAACCATTATTGGGGATACTGCAACCCAAGTCATCCTGCAATTCTTTATAGATATTTCTTAGAGAAGGAGGAATTCTTGTTCCGGGAAGAACAGAAAAACTGAAACCATGGGCCTGTCCTTTACCATGATAAGGGTCCTGTCCTAATATAACGACTTTTACATCTTTGTAATCCACCTGTTTTAAGCTTTCAAACAGAAGGTATTTATCAGGGAAAATTGTAAAATGCCGATATTCCTCTATTAGTTTCTCTCTTAAATCAAGATAATATTTTTTATACCATTCTTCTTTCAATAGTTCATCCCATTGATTACCGATTTTCACCAATTTTCTTCTCCTCCTTCGCAAAAGTTGAAATAATTAAAACGAAACTGCCTATAATTACTGCCATATCTGCAACATTAAAAATTGGAAATCCGTATCCGTTTGGGAATCGATAGGAAATAAAATCAACAACAAAACCTCTAAAGACTCTATCAATCATATTCCCGAAGGCACCGCCTAAGACTAAACCTATCCCGATCTTCATAATATTATTGAGAGAATTTTTGTATTTTATATAAAAGTACAGAAGATACAAAATAATTAAAACAGAACTAAACAACAAAAACCACTTTCTATCTTGGAAAATTCCAAATGCTGCTCCTCTGTTTTCAAGATAGACAAGAGATAAATGATCCCCAATAATTGAAATTGTTCTGCCGTCTTTTAACGATAATGCTAAATATTTTGTGTACTGATCTACTATCAGTACTATGACTATCAAGATTGCCAACATACATATGCTCCTATATTAGTTTTTCTATTTTAAGAATATACTTATCTTTTTTGCTTTTTCCTAGAATCTCCTTGATATAAAAACGACCTTCTTTTCGCACAGAAATCATATCCCCTTCGTTAAGGAGTTTATTTTTGGACTTTACTATTTCATAATTGACCTTTACATATTCTTTTTGGAGCAATGTGTTCGCTTTACCCCTTGAGAGATGCAAGATAGATGAAAGAATCACATCGATTCTCATGGAAGATACAGTTACTGTTTTTTCTCTAGTATTATCTTTCATTATGGGAATTTCTTCCTCAAATAATGTTGCTTCTACTCGATATTTTCCAACCTTTTCTAAATTTACAAGAATAAAGTTTGCTATCGATTTCTTTACAACAATATAGGCATCCTTTTGATCAATAACGACATCTCCAACTTTTTTTCTCTCTATGCCCAATCTTAAAAGAGAACCTAAAATCGATGGATGGGTCATCTCCTGACTGCTGCTAATTTTGATAATTCCTACATCTTCGCGTATTTTCTCTATGTCTAAAAATTTTCCAATCAATAAAACAGCTCGCTCGCATCCTTCAAATCCTCCATATAAACTATAATTCACATTCTGATTGTTCAGTAAGGATATGGCATACTCTTGTTCTTTTGGATTTAGAAAGTCGGTACATATCGATATAGGTTTTTTTAAAACTAAAACGAGACTATCTATAAACAAATCGATAGTCTCTTTGATTTCAGGATCCCCTATATGACCGATTATACTATTTTTTAGAGTATATTTATTAGTAATATATACACACCTCTTTCAATAAATCCTAGGAGAATCACTGTAATTATCGGAGACCAATCAATCATTCCTCTATTTAATCCTACAGACTGAAGTAGATTTCTCATTGGTGCTAAAAACATCTCTGTAAAATCATATAGATATCTCACAACAGGATTGTCCATCGGCGGTCTGATCCACGATAGTAATATTCTTATTAGAATTGCGTAATTTATAATTCTAAAGATTGCCCTTACAAATCCATAAATATTCATATTATAATTGATAAAATCCTTTGCTTTGTATTTGATCTTTTATTTTTCCATCAATGTCAATTCCATTCGGAGCAATTACAAAAATATCTTTTGTTACTTTCTGAATTTTTCCATCAAGAGAATAGATACCGCCGCTGACAAAATCAAAAATTTGACGTTTTTTATCTAACTCAAGCATTTCTAAATTAAGAACCGCTACTTTACGCGCTAAGATATCATCTAAAACAGCTGGAGCATCATCAAAATGAATAGGTTCATGAATGATAATCTTTACACGATCTTGAGCATTGTCTTTTATATTGACAATATTGGATCTTTTGATACGGTCATAACTACTTTTCTCTTCCTCGTATTGATCCTCAGATGAATCTTTCTCTTTATAAGGGGATTCATATTCGTCGTATTCAGGATAATCATCATACTCCTCGTAATACTCATCATCATATTCATCTCCTAAACCTAGCCATCCTTTAACTTTGCTTGTAAACTTTGCCATCCTAACTCCCCCTAATTTTTACTGTAATCTCTTTCGCCAAATATTGATGTTCCAATCCGTACCATATTTGAACCTTCTTCAATAGCTACTTTAAAATCGTGACTCATACCCATAGATAAATACTCCATGTCAAAATTATCTAACTCTCTCTCACTGAGTTCATCGAATATTTCTTTCATCTTCCTGAAGATTGGCCTAACATCTTCCGTATCTTCGCAATATGGAGCGATTGTCATAAGACCTTTAATTCGAATAAAACTGCAGCTTTCGATTTTTTCTATGAATTCTTCCAAATTCTCTAAATAGATACCTGCCTTAGATTCTTCTTCTCCAAGATTGATCTCTATAAGGCAATCCACGATTTGCTCCCTTTGCTTTCCTCTTTTTTCAATCTCTTTCAGTAAAGAATTTCGATCTAAAGAGTGTATCAGAAAAGCTTTCTCTATGACATCCTTCACTTTATTACTTTGCAAAGCTCCAATCATATGATAACGTACTGCATTTCCAATTTCCTTTTCTTTTCTGACAAGTTCTTGAACCTTATTTTCTCCAATATCTGTAATTCCCCAATCAATTGCCTTCTGAATCTTATCGCAATCGACTGTTTTTGATACAGCGATTAGTGTAAAAGGTTCCTTCTCTCTACCGAGATTTTTAAGCAGTGCTTCAATTTCTTCATGTATTAATTCTAAATTATTATTTATTGTCATAGTATCACTAGTTTAATAATTCTCCTTCCTTAACAGCTTTTGGATTTAAAAGTAATTCATCATAAGGCTCGATTGTTTTGATTTCTTTATCTTTTATTGTTATAAAACCATCTTGCCCAGCATCTAAAACATATTTAGATTTCTTGTCGCTTAAAATCTGTATTGGTTTAAAAACAACAACACCACTGGCATCTCTTATATAAACGCCATTCTGATCTTCCTTCTTTAAAATAGCTGATTTGTCTACTTCAAAAGCATTTGTTTCATAATTTACAATTGACATCTTTAAAGAACGAACATCTTTTATGTGATTGAAACCCTCATTAAATACAGCATTTATTTGTGTAAAGTCTTTACCGATACTTAAGGATTTCACTGTTCCTTTGAATGTATTTTCACCTATACTAATCGTAATAGGAGAGCCTATCTCATATGATTTGTAAAGATCTTTGTTTGATACCGATAATCTTAAAATATAATTTAGATTATTGACGACTTTATAACCCTCTTTTTTTTCAGGAAACTTCTCTAGGGATGAATCTGAAAAATAAAAATCATTTCCAATATTATTAACGATATCATAACCTAAAACATTTTCATAATAATCAATTCCATTAATTAATTCGCCAGCATTCAATGTTACAATATCTTTGCCCTGTTTTGTTATGATATCATGTTGTATTTTTAAGCGGGCCAATCGATCATAAATCTGATCTTCTTTTAAATTAAAATTTCTAAAATTTTCTGAATACCAGCTATTAATATTTGTAAAATTATTCTGATCTAATTCTCTAATGAGTACTTCTAAATCCTCATCTGTGAGATTCTTTCTGCTAATTTCATACTCATCGTATTTGGACAACATATCTTCCAGTGTTTTTATTTTACTTTCTAAGGCATTGATATCATAGCCTGTGGTATTCGAATAGTTTTCTGTCGTTTCTAAAGGAGTACCAACTGATACTTTTAAACCATCATTTTTCACAGAACCTCTTTTACTGTATATTACCTCATCCCGAAGGACCAATGCCGTTGTGTCTATTATAGAACTGTAACTAGAGGGTAACGATAATGTTACCGATCTATTTTTGTAAAAATGGATATACAGATTATATACGAACAAGGCGATGATAATAAGACCCGCTAAAAATAAAACGGGATTTCTACTGGATCTCTTTGAAGAGCGTCTTTTTCTTTTTTCTTTCAATTTTCTTCCTCTATGTCTCTCCAAACCCAATCACCTCATTTGTAAACATATATAATAATATAATATCATAAATTAAAATAGAAGAAAATCAGCAGCATTAATTTTTGTTACTGCTCTAACAATTTAGGAAATTTTTTTACGAATAAGATCACCCTTGTAAACTTCTTTCTCTATTTTTGTAAAAAAGATTTCACGAGCATGGTTTGCCACATTAATTTCCTCTCCCTTTTCATTAAACATTTGAGATATTTCACAGATAGTAAAACCATCTGGCGGTCCGAAGATTTCGACTTCATCACCTTTAAATATCCTATTTCTCTGTTCAATCTTTGCAACCTTCTTTTCTTTATCATAATCTAAAACAATCCCTACAAAATCATAATCCCGAATATAAGAGCTGTTTTCATAAAGCTGGCCTTCTTCATTCGGCTTGTCTAGAAAAAATCCTTGGGTGAAATCCCGATAGCTCACTTTTTTTATTTCTTTTAGCAAGCGCTGTGCTAATTCGGGTGTAAATTCGCCTTTGTAGTAAGCATCGATAGCAATTCTATAAGAACGGATTACTGTTGCAACATAGTATTGGCTTTTTACTCTACCTTCTATTTTAAAAGAATTGATTCCGCTTTCAATCAGTTGAGGTATATATTCAATCATACATAAATCTTTTGAGTTAAATATGAAGGTCCCTCCCTCATCTTCTACTATTGGGTAGTATTCGTTTGGTCTTTTTTCTTCCACGAGACGATACTTCCAGCGACAGGCTTGCGCACAATCGCCGCGATTTGCATCTCGTCCTGTCATATAATTGCTTAAAAGGCATCTTCCTGAATAGGATATACACATAGCTCCGTGAACAAAGGCTTCTAGATCTACATCTTGAACAACATCTTTAATTTTTCTTATTTCTTTTAAAGATAGTTCTCTTGCCAAAACGATACGTTTCATACCCAAATCTTTCCAAAATTTGATTGTTAATGAGTTTGTGGCGGAAGCTTGAGTAGATAGATGAACCTCCATATCGGGAGCAATTTCTTTGATAACAGAAAATATTCCTGGATCAGAAATAATCAAAGCATCTACTTGAAGATTCACTAATTTTAATACATATTCCTCTATTCCCACTAAATCTATATCATGAGGAAGTATATTCATTGTTACATAGATTTTTTTATCTCTGTCATGCACGTATTTGACAGCCTCTTTCATCTTTTCCTCTGTAAAGTTTTTCGAAGCTGTTCTTAATCCATAAGCTTCTCCTGCCAAATACACAGCATCAGCACCATAATCGATCGCCATTTTTAATTTATCTAAATCTCCTGCTGGAGCTAACAGTTCTATTTTATTCAATATCTACACCTCTTGTTAATCTTTAATCGTTATTGCCATTCCATCATCTAAAGGAATAATCGATGTAGATACTCCTTTAAGATTTGTAATGTATGTTAAATATTCTCGCAATCTGCGAACTATTGTTATTTTTCTGTGTTTTACCAGATGATCCGATGCAACCATTCCTCTAAAAAGGATATTATCCGAAAGGATTACGCCGCCTTTATTGAGGCGAACAAGAGCTTCATCAAAATACTCTTTATAATGTCCTTTAGCTGCGTCTAAAAACACAAAATCAAAGGGGCCTTTTAAATATTTTATCGCCTCTAATCCATCACCGCATATCGAATGTATATGATCCCTTGCCTCGGCCTTTTTGAAATTCTCTATCGATTTATAGTACATCTCGTCTTTAATTTCAATTGTTGTAATATAGCTTTCTGGACAAGCCTTCAACATCACTAATGCCGAATATCCAATAGCTGTACCGACTTCCAAGATTTTTTTCGGTTTTTTCATTTTTATAAGTGTTTCTAAGAATCTCGCTACTTCCGGCTCAATTATTGGAACATGATGAATCTTTGCATATTCTTCCATCATCAATAAATGTGGATCTTTTGTTTCAGATAAGCCTTGTATATATTCTGTAATGTAGTCCTTTGTAATATTTTTCATATTTCACCTTTTAATAACTTAAGAAAAGCTTAGAATTTCTCTAAGCTTTTCTCCTATACTTCTACTATTATCGGCAGAATCATCGGATTGCGTTTAATTTCAGTAAATACAAAAGATTTTAATGCTCCTCGTATTTTATATTTAATCGTGCTCCAATCTCGAATTTGCTTTTCGCTGCAGTCATCTAATACTTTTGAGACAACAGCCCTTGCTTCATCCATAAGATCTGTATGTTCTTTCACATAAACGAAACCTCTGGATATAATATCCGGTCCAGCAACAACCTCTTTTTTATCTTTGTTCACTGTTACAACTACAACAATCAATCCATCTTCGGAAAGATGTTTTCGGTCTCTTAAAACAACATTTCCAACGTCACCGACTCCTAATCCATCAACCAATACATTATCAGCGAAGCTTGTTTCTACAACCTTTGCAGATCTTGAGGTAAATTCTATCGTATTGCCGTTTTCAGCAACAAAAATATTTTTTTCATCCATTCCTAATTCCATAGCAAGTCTTTTATGGATTTTTAAATGCCTCGCTTCTCCATGAACAGGAATAAAATATTTTGGTTGTACTAAGCTGTGGATCAACTTTAATTCTTCTTGGCAGGCATGTCCCGAAACATGGACATCTGCTAATGACTGGTATATCACTTTCACACCAATTTCTGTGAGTTTGTTTATTACACCATAGACTGTCTTTTCATTGCCTGGAATAGGTGAAGCTGAAATAATAACTGTATCCGACGGAACTAAGTGAACTTTTCTATGATCGCCATAGGCCATTCTTGTCATTGCACTCATCGGTTCGCCTTGACTTCCAGTTGTGAGAAGACAAATTTCATGATCTTCATAATTATTGATCTCATTGATATCGATAAATGTTTCTGGCTTGACTTTTAAATAGTTCAATTCTGTAGCTACAGATATTGTATTGAGCATAGATCGGCCAGACAATGCAACTTTTCTTCTGTTTTCCTCTGCTGCAGAAATAATCTGCTGAATGCGGTGCACATTTGAAGCGAAGGTTGCTACAACAATTCGATCCGAAGCCTTTGCAAATAATTCTTTAAAGGTTTCTCCCACAGAACTTTCGCTTAAGGTATAACCTTCTCTTTCGACATTTGTACTATCGGCAAATAATGCCAAAACACCTTTTGATCCTAAAGCAGCCAATCTATTCAAATCCATCTTATCTCCATCAATAGGTGTATAATCTATTTTAAAATCACCTGTAAAGATAAGAACACCCATAGGGGTATGAATAGCAAAGCTTACAGCATCTGGGATACTATGGCTCGCTTGAATAAAATCGATTTTAAAGACTCCTAGTTTGATACTACTGCCTTTATCTACGACATTTAGGCAGTTTTTGCTTAAATTATGTTCCTTTGTTTTATTTTCTAAAAGACCCATCGTTAATCTTGTACCGTATACAGGGATC